>Ga0193742_1000019_pt1 | contig 110500 bp, 105 predicted proteins | sample L2c1metaG_FD_165511 | JGI IMG/M metagenome (GOLD analysis project Ga0193742, IMG submission 165511) | Soil microbial communities from a riparian zone of the East river system, Colorado, United States - L2c1 | ecosystem: Environmental > Terrestrial > Soil > Riparian zone | place: USA: East... | reverse complement strand
GAGCGGAGCGAGCCAGTGTGACAGTGCGGCCGCCGGCGTCTGGACTGACCGAGCAGCGGAGGGCCACGAGCGGAGCGAGTCGCCTGAGCAGCGCAGGGAGGGAAGACGCCGGGTCCAGGCCGCGAATGCGCGAGCGGAGCGAGCCAGTGTGACAGTGCGGCCGCCGGCGTCTGGACTGACCGAGCAGCGGAGGGCCACGAGCGGAGCGAGTCGCCTGAGCAGCGCAGGGAGGGAAGACGCCGGGTCCAGGCCGCGAATACGTGAGCGGAGCGAGCCAGTGTCACTGAGGGCCCTAGTGAGCGGCCGCCGGCGTCTGGACTGACCGAGCAGCGGAGGGCCACGAGCGGAGCGAGTCGCCTGAGCAGCGCAGGGAGGGAAGACGCCGGGACCAGGCCGCGAATGCGCGAGCGGAGCGAGCCAATGTAACCGTGTCGGTCCATGGGTGCGGTGCTGTGACCGCCTAGAGTTCGAACGGATGTTCTCGGGAGGCAACAGCATGCGTGTGCTCGGCGTCGACCCCGGCCTGACCAGGTGCGGGATCGCCGTCGTCGATGGGGCGGTTGGTCGCAAGGTGACCTGTGTCGAGGTCGATGTCGTCCGCACTCCGGCGGACGCCGATCTCGCGGTCCGGTTGCTCGCGGTGTCGAACGCGGTGGAGGACTGGCTCGATCGGCATCGCCCGGATGTGGTGGCAGTGGAGCGGGTGTTCAGCCAGTTCAACGTGCGCACGGCGATGGGCACGGCGCAGGCGGGTGGGGTGGTGGCGTTGGCGGCGGCTCGGCGCGGGCTGCCCGTCATGTTCCACACGCCGTCGGAGGTGAAGGCCGCGGTCACCGGTTCCGGTCGCGCCGACAAGGCGCAGGTCACGTCGATGGTCACTCGGCTGTTGGGGCTGTCGGAGGCGCCGAAGCCGGCGGACGCGGCGGACGCGCTCGCCATCGCCATCTGTCATGTCTGGCGCGCGCCGATGCGCAACCGGCTCGCCGAGGCGGAGGCACGGGCCGCCGAGCTGGCCCGCAACCACAAGGCGCGGCTCGCCGCGGCCGCGAAGAGGAAGACGAACCAATGATCTCCCGGGTACGTGGACAGGTGCTGTCGATCGGGCTCGACCACGTGGTGATCGAGGTCGGCGGCGTCGGCCTCGCCGTGGCGGCCACTCCGGCCACGCTCGGCACGCTGCGCACCGGCACCGAGGCGACACTGTGCACCGCGCTGATCGTCCGCGAGGACTCGCTGACGCTGTACGGGTTCGCCGACGCGCAGGCCCGCGAGCTGTTCGGGCTGCTGTTGACGGTGTCCGGCATCGGCCCCCGGATCGCGATGGCCACGCTCGCCGTGCTCGACCCGAACCAACTGCGCGCCGCGCTCGCGGAGGGCAGCGTCACCGTCCTCACGCAGGTGCCCGGCATCGGCCGCAAGGGCGCGGAACGCCTGATCATCGAGCTGCGCGACAAGGTCGGCGCGCTCGCGTCGGCCGGTGCGGAGTCGGTCGTCGCCGGCGGTGGTCAGGTGCGGGGGAGTGTCGTGGAGGCGTTGACCGGGCTGGGGTTCGCCGCCAAGCAGGCAGAGCAGGCGGTCGACGGCGTGCTCGCCGAGAACGGCCACTCCGACACGCCGACGGTGCTGCGCAAGGCGCTCGCCACCCTCGGCAAAAAGCGGTAGCCGGTCGTGCACGATGATGCCGTGACAGAAGAGGATCCGGTGGCGTCCCCCGAGCTGATCGCGGGCGAGCGGGAGGTCGAGGCGACGCTGCGGCCCCGGCGGCTCGACGAGTTCGTCGGCCAGCACCGGGTCCGCGAGCAGCTCGAGCTGGTCCTGCAGGGCGCGACACGGCGCGGGGTGCCGCCGGACCACGTGCTGCTGTCCGGTCCGCCCGGTCTCGGCAAGACCAGCCTCGCGATGATCATCGCGGCCGAGCTGGGCAGCCCGCTGCGCCTCACGTCGGGGCCCGCGCTGGAGCGGGCCGGCGACCTCGCGGCGATGCTGTCCAACCTCGTCGAGGGCGACGTGTTGTTCATCGACGAGATCCACCGGATCGCCCGTCCGGCGGAGGAGATGCTCTACCTCGCGATGGAGGACTTCCGGGTCGACGTGGTCGTCGGCAAGGGCCCCGGCGCGACCAGCATCCCGCTGGAGATCGCGCCGTTCACGCTGGTCGGCGCGACCACCAGGTCCGGCTCGCTGACCGGCCCGCTGCGGGACCGGTTCGGTTTCACCGCGCACATGGAGTTCTACTCGGCCGAGGACCTGGAACGGGTGCTGCGCCGTTCGGCGACGATCCTCGGTGTCGAGCTGCGCGACGACGGCGCCGACGAGATCGCCGGCCGGTCCCGCGGCACTCCGCGCATCGCGAACCGCCTGCTCAGGCGGGTGCGCGACTTCGCGGAAGTCCGTGCGGACGGCGTGGTGACGCGAGCGATCGCCCAGGCCGCGCTGACGGTGTACGACGTCGACGACCTCGGCCTCGACCGGCTGGACCGGGCTGTGCTCGGCGCGCTGGTGCGTTCGTTCGGCGGCGGCCCGGTGGGGGTTTCCACACTGGCTGTCGCGGTGGGGGAGGAGCCAAGTACGGTGGAGGAGGTGTGCGAGCCGTACCTCGTACGGGTGGGCATGCTCGCCAGGACACCTCGGGGCCGTGTGGCCACCGCGGCGGCATGGTCGCATTTGGGGCTTTCGCCCCCGGCTAACGCTCCTGGCCAGATCCCGCCTACCCTGTTCAGCAGTGACCCTGCGCACACCGCAGAGTAGGCAATTCCCAGGGATGGAGAAAAATGGAACTGCTTCCCATGCTCCTGTTGTTCGGGCTGCTGGGCGTCATGATGTATTTCATGAGCCGGCGCCAGCGCAGGGCGCAGGAGCAGCAGAAGACGCTGCAGAACTCGTTGGGCGTCGGTGACCGGGTGATGACCACCTCTGGTCTCTACGGCACGGTGACCGACACCGAGGACGAAACGACGATCTCGATCGAGATCGCGCCCGGCGTCGAGACCGAGTGGCTGCGCGCCGCCGTTCGCGAGAAGGTCGGGCCCGTCGAGGAAGAGGAGCTCGTCGAGGACGTCGAGGACCTCGGCACGGGCGAGCCGCCCGCGATCCGGGAGGACGAGGACGTCACGGAGGTCAAGGACGCGGAGCCGTCCCTGGAGTCCGGCAAGCAGAAGTAGCTCACCGCGTGAACGTGACGTGACCGTGTGACACCGGCCTCACGTCGCGGGAGGTACGCTGCGCCCTCACCCACACGTGTAACGGGTGCGGGCGCAGTTCTGTGACCAAAGAGCGCGTCTCGTGACCAACGTCAGTTCGAGGAGACCGACCGACCGTGGCCTCACCCTCCGGGCAGATCCGCCCAGGGCGCTACCTAGCGTTCTTCCTATTCATCGTGGTTCTGCTCTACGGCTTGGTGTTCGGCACCGGCGATCACAAGCTGAGCCCCAAGCTCGGCATCGATCTCCAGGGCGGCACCCGGGTCACGCTGACCGCGCGCACCGAGACCGGTGCCGCGCCGTCGCGGGAGGCTCTCGAGCAGGCGCGGCAGATCATCGAGAACCGCGTCAACGGCATCGGTGTCACCGGCACCGAGGTCGTCCTGGACGGCACCAACCTGATCATCACCGTGCCGGGCGAGGAGGGTGAGCAGGCCAAGGATCTCGGCCAGACCGCCCAGCTCCGGTTCCGGGCCGTCATCGGGCAGCCGCAGCAGGCGGAGCAGCCGCCTGCGACCGACCCCTCGACGCCGCCGAGCGACCCGTCGACGACGCCGTCCGCCGGCACGCCGACCGGGACCGGTCAGCCGCAGGGCCGCCCGGCCCCGGCCGCCGCGGGGCAGCCGACGACCGACCCGAGCCAGCCGCCCACGTCGGACCCGAGTCAGGACCCCGCGGCGGACCCGGCGCTCGCCGATCCGCTGACCGCGTGTGCGAAGTACAAGTCGGACGTCGACACGTACAACAAGGACGTGAAGGCGAACCGCGAGAGCCAGGTGACCCCGGCGGACCTGATCAACCTGGCCAGGGCGTGCCGGCAGGCCGAGCAGCTCGCGCCGAGCGCGGACGGCACGGTGCAGGCCGACCCGACCGTCCAGCAGGCCGCGATAGCCGCGCTGGACTGCTCGAAGCCGGACCCGCTCGTCGGCAACGACAAGCCGGACCTGCCGCTGGTCGCCTGCGACCAGGAGGGCACGGCCAAGTACATCCTCGGCCCGCGTTTCCTCGACGGCACGCAGATCGCCGACGCGGGCTCCGCGCCGAACCCGGACGGCGTCGGCTACGTGGTCACCCTCGACTTCGAGAGTGACGGCGGCGCGACGTGGGCGAACTACACCGAGGCGCACGTCGGCCAGATGGCCGCGTTCGTGCTCGACACGCAGGTCGTGTCGGCGCCGGAGATCCAGGGCGCCATCACCGGTCAGACGCAGATCACCGGCGGCGGCCAGGGCGGCTTCAGCTCTGCCGAGGCCAAGAGCCTCTCCGACGTGCTGAAGTACGGCTCGCTGCCGCTGTCGTTCGAGTCCTCCGAGGCGGAGACCGTGTCCGCGACGCTCGGCCTCGCCTCGCTCAAGGCAGGTCTGATCGCGGGCGCCATCGGTCTGCTGCTGGTGTTCGTGTACTGCCTGTTCTACTACCGGATGCTCGGCCTGCTGACCGCGTTGTCGCTGGTCCTGTCCGGTGTCGTCGTGTTCGCGGTGCTGGTGTTGCTCGGCCGCTGGATCGGGTTCACGCTCGACCTCGCCGGTGTCGCCGGTTTCATCGTGGCCATCGGTATCACCGCGGACTCGTTCGTGATCTTCTTCGAACGACTGAAAGACGAGATACGCGAGGGACGAACGTTCCGTTCCGCGGTGCCGAGAGCGTGGATCCGGGCGCGGCGCACGATCCTGTCCGCCGACGCGGTCATGTTCCTCGCGGCCGCGGTGCTGTACGTGCTCGCGGTCGGCCAGGTGCGTGGCTTCGCGTTCACGCTGGGCATGTCGACGGTGCTCGACCTCGTCGTGGTGTTCTTCGTGACCCACCCGCTGGTGATCTTCGCGTCGAAGTCGAAGTTCCTGTCCAGCCCGAAGATGTCCGGGCTCGGCGCGGTGCAGCGCCAGGCCGGCGAGCGGCGCGCCGCCGGTCGCACGGCCGCGAAGGAGGTGTGACGTGGCTGCCAACGAAACACCGGCTCCCGCGAAGAAGGACGGCGTGTTCCACCGGCTCTACGTGGGCACGGGCGCGTTCGACGTGGTCGGCAAGCGCAAGCGGTGGTACATCTTCTTCGCCGTGCTGATGCTCGTCTGCATCGCTTCCATCGTCCTCCGGTGGTTCAACCTCGGGATCGACTTCAAGGGCGGCACCCGGGTCTCGCTGCCGGCCCAGGGCGCGGGCGGCGACATCTCCACCTCGCAGGTCACCGACGTGTTCGACGAGACGCTCGGCAAGGAGCCGTCGGCCGTGCAGACGGTCGGCACCGGTGCGGCCTCGACCATCCAGATCCGGTCGGAGACGCTGAACAACAACGAGGTCGACAAGCTCAAGGCGGCGCTGTTCGAGCGGCTCCAGCCCGAGGGCGCGAACGGTCAGCCGAGTGAGCGGTCCATCAGCGACAGCGCGGTGAGCGCGTCGTGGGGCGGTGAGATCTCGCGGCAGGCGCTGATCGCGCTGGCCGTGTTCCTCGTGCTGGTGACGATCTTCCTCGCGCTGTACTTCGAGAAGTGGATGGCCGTGTCGGCGCTCGTCGCGCTGGTGCACGACATCGTGGTCACCGCGGGCGTGTACTCGATCGTCGGCTTCGAGGTGACCCCGGCGACCGTGATCGGTCTGCTGACGATCCTCGGCTTCTCGCTGTACGACACGGTGGTGGTGTTCGACAAGATCAAGGAGAACACCCGGGGCCTGCTCGGCCTGACCCGCCGCACGTACGGGGAGGCGGCGAACCTGGCGCTGAACCAGACGCTGATGCGGTCGATCAACACGTCGCTGATCGCGGTGCTCCCGGTCATCGGCCTGCTGGTCGTCGGTGTCGGTCTGCTGGGGGTCGGCACGCTGCAGGACCTGGCGCTCGTGCAGCTGACCGGCATCATCGCCGGTGCGCTGTCGTCGATCGCGCTGGCCACGCCGCTGCTGGTGGACCTGAAGATGCGGGAACCGAAGTTCCAGCAGCAGGCCCAGCGGGTCATGAACCGGCGGGCGAACATGGCACGCAAGGCGGCCGAGCGCGACGAGTCCGCCGCGCCTGCGGACGCGGTCGACGTGCCCGACGGCGACGTCCTGGCCACCGACGACGAGTCGCTCGACGCCGAACTTCGGCAGGAGCGGGCCATGGCGGCGGCGAACAGCGTGCCGGCCCGCAACCAGAAGTCGGCAGAGGCGACGCGGCGCAACCGGCAGCACGGTGCCAAGCACCCCGGCCGCCCGTCCGGCAAGCGGCGTCGCTGAGTTGGCCGACCTGACGGACGCGCTCGCCCTGGTTCGCACGGTCCCGGACTTCCCCGAGCCAGGGGTGTTGTTCCGGGACCTGAACCCGGTGTTCGCCGACCCGGGCGCGCTGCGGGCGGTCATCGACGAGATGGCCGCCCGGCTGCCGTCGGACGTGGCCGTGATCGCGGCGGTCGAGGCCAGGGGTTTCCTGCTGGGCGGCGCGATCGCGGTCGCGCGCGGCTGCGGCCTGGTGCCGATCCGCAAGCCGGGCAAGCTGCCGGTGGTCGCCGACCGCGTGGACTACGCGCTGGAGTACGGCCACGCGACGCTGGAACTGCCCGGCGGCGTGCTCGACCCGGGCGCGAAGGTGGCCGTGGTGGACGACGTGCTGGCCACGGGCGGCACCGTGGCCGCCGTGTGCCAACTGGTGGAACGAGCCGGCGCGACGGTGTCGGTCGTCTCGGTGGTGCTGGAGCTGGCGGCACTGGGTGGCCGCGACCGCCTCCCCGGCCGCGACGTCCACGCGCTGCGGACGATCTAGTTGTCGACGGGGCCCGCGTACCGGTAGCGGTTCGGGTCGGAGCGGCTGGCGCGCGAGCGGCGCTTGTTCGAGCGGATCGGGCAGCCAGGTCAGTCGAACTGGACCGAGCGCTTCGCGAGGCCGAACCAGTAGCCGTCGATCACCGAGCGCGGCGTGGTGGCGGTCGACAGGCTCGCGCCCATCGACACGAACAGCGGCGCGAAGTGCTCGGTCCTCGGGTGCGCGAGCCGCCCGGACGGCGCCTTGTCGAGGAAGTTCAGCAGCGCGTCGAAGTCCCGCCCGGCGAGCGCCTCCTGGCCCCAGTGGTCGAACTCCGCCGACCACGCCGGCGCCGCGACCGCGGGGTCGGCCATCGTGACGCGGGACAGGTTGTGCGTGAAGAAGCCGCTGCCGATGATCAGCACGCCCTCGTCCCGCAGCGGCGCCAGCTTCTGGCCGACGGTCATCAGCTCGACCGGGTCGAGCGAGGGCATCGAGATCTGCAGCACCGGCACGTCCGCGTCCGGGTACATCTCGACCAGCGGCACGTACGCGCCGTGGTCGAGGCCGCGGGCCGGCTCGTCGTGCACAGGCGTCGCGGGGGATCCCACGAGCTTGCGGACCTTCGCGGCCAGTTCCGGCGCGCCCGGCGCGGCGTAGGTGACCTGGTAGTACCGGTCCGCGAAGCCCCAGAAGTCGTACATCAGCGGCACGGTCGTGGCCGCGCCGAGCGTGAGCGGCGCGTTCTCCCAGTGCGCCGACACGATCAGGATCGCGGTCGGCTTCTGCAGGCCGGCCGACCAGTCGGCGAGCTGCCGCGTCCACAGCTCGTCGTCGGCCAGCGGTGGGGCGCCGTGGCTGAGGTACAGCACCGGCATGGGCATGGTCGGCTCCCGTAAGTTGAAGCTTCAACTATAGCCTAGCTCAGCCCGGTGCCGGCTCTCCGATCGAATCGCGGCTATTCTCAGTACTCAGAGCGCCGGGAGCAGCGATTGAGCCAAAACGTAGAAACAGGGGCGGCGCAGGACGGCGCCGCACCACCGCCACCCGCGGTGCGTGCGCCATCGGCGACGCGCCGGGTGCGGGCTCGCCTGGCCAGACGGATCACCGCCCAGCGCTCGGCCCCGGTCAAGCAGGTGCTCGAGCCCCTCGCCGCGGTGCACCGCGAGCTGCATCCGAAGGCCGACCTGGCGCTGCTTCAGCACGCGTACGACGTCGCCGAGGAGGCGCACCGCGACCAGCGGCGCAAGTCCGGTGACCCGTACATCACCCACCCGCTCGCCGTCGCCACGATCCTCGGCGAGCTGGGCATGGACACGATCACGCTGGTCGCGGCCCTGCTGCACGACACCGTCGAGGACACCGAGTACTCGCTGAAGAACCTGCACGACGACTTCGGCGAGGAGGTCGCCCGGCTCGTCGACGGCGTCACCAAGCTGGACAAGGTGCAGCTCGGCAGCGCCGCGGAGGCCGAGACCATCCGCAAGATGGTCATCGCGATGGCGCGGGACCCCCGGGTGCTGGTGATCAAGCTCGCCGACCGGCTGCACAACATGCGCACAATGCGGTTCCTGCCGCCGGAGAAGCAGGCGAAGAAGGCCCGTGAGACCCTCGAGGTCCTCGCGCCGCTCGCGCACCGGCTCGGCATGGCGACCGTCAAGTGGGAGCTCGAGGACCTCGCGTTCGCGATCCTGCAGCCGAAGAAGTACGACGAGATCGTCCGGCTGGTCGCCACCCGCGCGCCCTCGCGCGACACCTACCTGCACAAGGTCACCGACGAGCTGACCAACCAGCTCGAGCAGTCGCGCATCAACACCAAGGTCGAGGGCCGGCCGAAGCACTACTACTCGATCAACCAGAAGATGATCGTCCGCGGCCGCGACTTCGACGACATCCACGACCTGGTCGGCGTGCGGATCCTCGTGGACGACGTGCGCGACTGCTATGCCGCCATGGGCGTCGTGCACGCGCTGTGGCAGCCGATGCCCGGCCGGTTCAAGGACTACGTGGCGCAGCCGAGGTTCGGCGTGTACCAGTCGCTGCACACGACCGTGATCGGTCCGGACGGCAAGCCGCTCGAGGTGCAGATCCGCACGCACGAGATGCACCGCACCGCCGAGTACGGCATCGCCGCGCACTGGCGCTACAAGGAGACCAGGGGCACCCACGACGGCCAGGCCGTCGAGGTCGACGAGATGGCGTGGATGCGGCAGCTCCTCGACTGGCAGCGGGAGGCCGCCGACCCGGGCGAGTTCCTCGAGGCGCTCCGTTACGACCTCGCGGTGCGCGAGATCTTCGTGTTCACCCCCAAGGGCGACGTCATCACGCTGCCCGCCGGGTCGACACCGGTCGACTTCGCATACGCCGTGCACACCGAGGTCGGGCACCGCTGCATCGGGGCCCGGCTCAACGGCCGCCTCGTCGCGCTCGAACGCAAGCTCGACAACGGCGACGTCCTCGAGATCTTCACCTCCAAGGCCGAGGGCGCCGGCCCGACGCGCGACTGGCTCGCGTTCGCCGCGTCGCCGAGGGCCCGCGCCAAGATCAAGCAGTGGTTCGCCAAGGAGCGCAAGGAAGAGGCGATCGAGGCGGGCAAGGACGCGATCGCCAAGGAGGTGCGCCGGGTCGGGCTGCCCATGCAGCGGCTCGTGTCGGCGGACTCCATGGCCGCGCTCGCCCGCGAGCTGCGCTACGCCGAGGTGAGCGCCCTGTACGCGGCCGTCGGCGAGGGCCACACGTCGGCGCGGCACGTGGTGCAGCGGCTCGTCGCGCTGCTCGGCGGCGTCGAGCATGCCGAGGAGGAGCTGGCCGACCGGTCCACCCCGTCCACGGTGACGAGGCGGCGCGCCTCCGGCGACGCCGGTGTGATCGTCAAGGGCGCCAGCGACGTGTGGGTCAAGCTGGCCCGCTGCTGCACCCCGGTGCCCGGCGACGACATCATGGGCTTCGTGACGCGTGGTGGCGGCGTCAGCGTCCACCGGACCGACTGCACCAACGCCGGCGACCTCCTGGACACGCCGGAACGGCTCGTCGACGTCGAATGGGCGCCGTCGGAGTCGTCGGTGTTCCTGGTGGCCATCCAGGTCGAGGCCCTCGACCGGCACCGGCTGCTGTCCGACGTGACGAAGGTGCTGGCGGACGAGAAGGTGAACATCCTGTCCGCGTCGGTGACCACGTCCCGTGACCGGGTGGCGGTCAGCCGGTTCAGCTTCGAGATGGGCGACCCCAAGCATCTCGGGCATGTGCTGAAGGTGGTGCGCAGCGTAGAGGGCGTCTACGACGTGTACCGGGTGACGTCGGCGTCCTGAAACGGGGGACCGGTCCCCACCGATTCGCGGTGAGATGGGATATTCACATTCCGCTCGCTGGGGAGGACACGATGTCGTCGCAGGAACCGCCGCAGTACGGAGACCGGCAGAACGAGGGGCAGTACGTCGAGCCCCCGATCGAGGGCAAGCCGTACAACGGTGACCCCGCACCGATCGCCGACCCGACCATGGCGGGCCCACCGCCGGCCGACCAGCCGCAGGACGCCTTCCTGTCGCCGGGACAGACCGACCCGACAGTGGCGCTGGACCCCACGGCAGGCGCGCCGCGGTACGGCGCGGACCTGCCGGTGGGCGACGCCGAGCCGACGGTCGGCGCGCTGCCGTACGGCGCGGAGTCACCGCTGGGGGTGCAGCCCTACGGCTCGGACTCGGTGCAGCCGTACGGACTCGGGCAGCCACCGGCGGGCCAGCCCTACTACGCGGAGCAGGGGCAGCCCTACCCACCGGCGCCGCCGGCCCCGCAGGCGTACCCGCCGCCGGGCTACCCGCAGGGCCAGTACCCGCCGGCGCAGTATCCGGGGCAACCGCCGTACCCCTACCCGTACGCCCCGCCGCAGCCGACCAACGGCATGGCGATCGCGGCGATGGTGCTCGGCATCCTGTGGATCTACTGGATCGGCAGCATCCTGGCCCTCATCTTCGGTTACGTGGCTCGGGCGGAGATCAAGCGCAGCAACCAGGGCGGCGACGGCATGGCCATCGCCGGCATCGTCCTCGGCTGGGTGGGCGTGGGAATCCTCTGCATAGTCCTCATCGGAGTGGGCATAGCAGCATCGAGATGACCGCTCGGGTCTCCTCGTCACCCACGAGACAACAGCACCTTCGGCGAAACCCCGGCTAAAGCCTTGACCTCCCGGGACAAGTGCGCCTGATCCGAGTAACCCACCCCATGCGCGACGGAAGCCAGCGCGACCCCGTCCCGAGCCAACCGCACCGCGGAGTCGAACCGCAGCACGCGAGACAACACCTTGGCCCCGTAACCGAACGCGGCGAGACACCGCCGATGCAGCTGCCGTTCGGCCACCCCGACCACAGCGGCCATCTCCCGGACGGAGACCCCTCGCCGGGCCAGCGACACCACCGTGGGCACGAAGGGATCCCAGGAGCCCCCGTGAGCGGCCACCGAAGTGGCCAACAGCAGTCCTGGCGACGCGGACTCCGCCAACTCGTCCGCCAGCCGCCGTGCGGCGGAAGGCCGCCACACGGACGACAGATCCACCCGTGCGTCCCGCAGCGCGTCCGCCGGCACTCCCAACCCGGCGGGCGCCCGCCCCGGCCGGAACCGTACGGCGACCAGTAACCCGGGCGCCAACGACGTCTCGTGCGGGTACGTGTCGGGCCCGGCGACGAGCAGCCGTCCGGACTCCCGGTGCCACAGCACGTCGGCGCAGCCGTCCGGCACCACCCGCGGTGCGGGGGCGCCGGACGGCACGGTGCGCGACCAGGCACACGCGAACATGTCGTGTGCCGTGCGCCTTTCGACGTAGTCGTCGGTCATGGTGGCGAGTGTGCCACCGGGCACCGACAGTCTCAGGCGGCCTTCGCCGACTGGATCGTCACCGGGGTGGCCGGCGCGCCGTCCTCCGGGCCGTTCTGACCAGGCGTGACACCGCCCGCCGCGATCTGGTCGAGCGTCGCGAGACTCTCCGCGTCCATGGTGCCGAACACGGAGTAGTTCGGGCCGAGCGTGGAGTCGCCGTACACCAGGAAGAACTGGCTGCCACCCGTGTTTGCGCCCGCGTTGGCCATCGCGACGACGCCGCGCGGGTAGATCACCGACGGCGAGCCGTCTGGACCGGCCGGGCCGGCGGGCAGGTCGGTCGGCAGCTCGTCCGGGATGGTGTAGCCCGGCCCACCGCCGCCGGTGCCCTCCGGGTCGCCGCACTGCAGCACCTTGAGGCCCGCCGACGCCGTAAGGCGGTGGCACACGGTGTTGTCGAAGAAGCCCGCACCGGCCAGGAATGCCATGCTCTGGACCGTGCAGGGCGCCCGCTGCGCGTCGAACTGGACGTTGATCGGGCCGGCCGAGGTGACCAGCGCCAACGACGTCACGGCGACCGGGCCCTCGTCCGGCGGCAGGCCGACCTTGGCGTCGCCGCCGTCCGCGGCGAACTGGCAGTCGCCCGACGTGGTGTTCGGCGCCTCCTCCTCGGACGCCGAGACCGGCGCCTCCTCGGAGGTCGCGAACTCGTCGGTGGGGGACTGGGCGGACGGGCTCTCCCTGGCCACACACCCCACGAGGGTGAGGGCGAGGGCCGCGACGACCGCCGTGCTGCGGAGCGCGCTCACTTGGTGGCCGCCGACTCGATCGTGACGGGCAGCTTGGGCGCGCCGTCCTCCGGGCCGTTCTGGCCAGGCGTGATGCCGCCGGCCGCGATGGTGTCGAGCACGGTCATCCCTGGGGCGTCGATGGTGCCGAAGACGGTGTAGTTCGGTGCGAGCGTGGAAGGCCCGTACACCATGAAGAACTGGCTGCCGCCGGTGTTCGGGCCGGCGTTGGCCATCGCGAGCACGCCGCGTGGGTAGACCACCGACGGCGAGCCGTCGGGGCCGGCCGGCCCCTGCTCGAGGTCGGTGGGCAGCTCGTCCGGGATGGTGTAGCCGGGGCCACCGCCACCGGTGCCCTCCGGGTCGCCGCACTGCAGCACCTTGAGGCCCTCGGAACCCGTCAGGCGGTGGCAGGCCGTCCCGTCGAAGAACTTCTCCTTGACGAGATGCTCGATGCTCTGGACGGTGCAGGGCGCCTTCGCGCGGTCGAGCGTCAGCGGGATGTCGCCGTGGTTCGTCTTGAGCGTCACCTTGACGGTCCCGGTGTTCTCGGCCTGCGCCGGGTCCTCCGGCATGCCGACCTTCTTCGCGGGCGCCTCGGCGGGGGACTCGGCGTAACCGCACTGCCCCTTCGTCGTGTTCGCCGCCGCGTCGTCGGTCGGGTTGGCAGCTGCCGTGTTGTCGTCCGGGCCGAGGTTCGCGATCCAATAGACCACGCCCACCACGGCGACCACGACGACGACAGTGATGCTCACGCCCCAGATCCGGCGCTTCTTCGCGCGTTCCGCGCGTCGGGCCAGCTGTCGTTCGAGCTTGCGCTTGGCAGCCTGCCGACGCTGCTCGTTGCTCGGCACCGGGCACCCTCCCTGACCTGAGACGTTCATGCAGGCCGGCAGTCTATGGGTACGCCAGGTAAGAACCGTGTGGAGGTCTGGCAAATCTCAGCAACTCGTCAGAAATCGACGTGGATGCGGTGTGACTCGGACCCCCTCGTAGTGGAAAGCTGGATACTGGGGGTGGCCGCACGGTGACGGTGACTGACAAGGTGGACCACATGCAGGACAGGCGGGACGACGGGACGTCGCCGTTCGCCGAGGAACTGGAACGGCTCCTCCGCAAACGCGGCCTGTCGTGGCGTCGTCTCTCGGACCTCATCGGCTACACCCCGAGCTGGCTCTCGAAGGTCAAGCACGGCGCGCCGCCGTCGGCGGAGCTGGCCCGCAAGTGCGACCAGGTGCTGGAGGCGGAAGGCCAGCTCATCGCGCTCGCGGCCTCGACCGGCGGCCCGGTCCGGCTCGCGCAGCTGCCGGCCGCGGCGGCCACGTTCGTCGGTCGTGAGGCGGAGCTGTTCGAGCTGAGCGAGATCCTCGCGTGCCATGGCGATCCGGGCACGCCGCAGACGGTCGCGATCGACGGGCCGCCCGGCGCTGGCAAGACCGCGCTCGCGCTGCGGGTCGCGCACGCGGTCGTCGACCAGTACTCCGACGGCCAGCTCTACGTCGACCTGCGCGGCTACTCGCCGGACGGGCAGCCGAGGATCGTGGACGAGGTCCTCGAGGAGTTCCTGACCGCGCTGGGCGTGCAGATCGACGTCATCCCGGCCAGCCTCGAGGCACGCGCGAAGCTGTACCGCTCCGTGCTCGCCGACCGGCGGGTCATGGTGGTGCTGGACAACGCGGCCGACTCCCAGCAGCTGCAGCCGCTGATGCCGGCGTCGTCCGGCTGCGGCGTGGTCGTCACGAGCCGCAAGCGCATCACCGGTCTCGCCATGCGCGGCGACTGCCGGATCACGCTCGGCCCGATGACCGAGGAGGAGTCGATCACTTTACTGCGCAAGGTGATCGGCGCGGAGCGGGCGGGCGCGGAGCCGGAGGCCGTGCGGGCGCTCGCCGACCGCTGCGGGCACCTGCCGCTCGCGCTGCGGATCGCGGCGGAGCGCGTCGCGACGCACCCGCACCACTCGGTGAGCCTGCTCGTCGAGGAGCTCGCCACCGAGGAGCAGCGACTCGACGGCCTGTCCACCGACGACTCGTCGGTCGCCGTGAAAACCGTGTTCTCGTGGTCCTACCGAGACCTCTCCGCCGACGCCGCGCGGATGTTCCGGCTGATCGGCCTGCACCCCGGCTCGCACCTGAGCACCGGCGCGGCGGCGGCGCTCGCCGACCAGCCGGTGATCCGCGCGCGCCGGCTGCTCGACCGGCTCACGGCCGTGCACCTGTTGGAGGGCCTGGGAAGCGACCGGTACCGGATGCACGACCTGCTGCGGGTGTACGCCGCGGAGCAGGCGGCGGCCGAGGAGCCGGAGAGCGAACGGACGCTGGCGCTGCGCCGGATGGTGGACTGGTACCTGCACAACGTGTACGTCGCGAACCACGCGCTCGCGCCGCAGCGGCACGACCCGGTGCTGGACCGGTCGGAGTTCGAGGTCGACGTCGCCGACTTCGACTACGACTCCGCGCTCGAGTGGTGCGAGATCGAGATGTCCAACATCGTGATGGCCACCCGCACGGCCGCGGCGGTCGGCGAGTACGTGACCGCGTGGAAGCTGCCCGCCGGCAGCTTCAACTACCTGCACCTGCGCAAGCGCTGGAGCCTCTGGGTCGCCTCGCACGAGGTCGGTGTGGTCGGCGCGCGGCACGCGGGCGACCGCTACGGCGAGGCGTGGGTGCTGAACAACCTCGCGATCGCCTACCGGGAGCTGCGCCGTGTCGACGAGGCCAAGGCGACGTTCGAGGAGGCGCTCGCGCTGCGCACCGAGATCGGCGACCGGGTCGGGCAGGCGTGGACGCTGACCGGTGTGGGCTTCGTCGGCTTCGACCAGTCCCGGTTCGACGTGGCCGCGCGGCACTTCGGCCACGCGCTCGACATCTTCCGCGAGGTCGGCGACCGCCACGGCGAGGGCATCGCGCTCGCGAACGTCGGCGACGCCTACCGCGCGCTGCACGACTTCGACCGGGCCGTCGCCGCGCTGGAGGAGGCGCTGGACCTCTTCCAGGACATCAGCGACAGCTACGGCGAGGGCTACACCCTGGTGAAGCTGGGGGACACCTACTCGGAGCTCAAGCGGCCGGAGGAGGCGCTCGGCTTCTTCCAGCGGGCACTGGAGATCCGGCGTGAGCTGGGCGACCGCTGGGGCGAGGGGGAGACCCTGCACAAGCGGGGTCTGGTGCTGAACGACGGCGGTCAGCCGGAGCTGGCGACCGAGTCGTTGAGCGCGGCGGTCGCGATCTTCGACGAGCTCGGCGACCCGAGGGCCGCCGACCTGCGTGAGCTGCTGGACCGGGCCCCCGACCGCGCCCGGTGAGCCGTTCTACCTCTTCAGCGCGGCGAACATCTGGTCGAGGAACCGAGGCACGTCCACGGTGTCCGCGACCTTGACCAGCGTGCGGCCCGCGCCGGCGCTGGTCGCGATGTAGGCGTCGCTCGCGATGACGCGCTGGTCGGAGACCACCTGGCCGCGCGTGTGTCGGCCGGTCAGCTCGACCGACAGCGGCATCTCCCGGTACGTGGCCATCTTCGGCTCGAGCATCAGCGCGGCCGCGAGCGGGTCGTGCAGTGTGCAAGTCCTCGTGCCGAACATATTCGAGTAGAAGCCGCTGTAGTGGTCGAGCAGCCGCGTCGCGAACTCCGCGCGCGGACCGGAGAGACCGCCGGCCGCGGTCAGCCACTCCTCGCCCGCCCGCGCCTGTTCCGTCGCGTCGAGGCCGACGAGCGTGAAGTCCGGGAAGCCCGCGCCGAGCACGAGGTCCGCGGCCTCGGGATCGTGGAAGAAGTTTGCGTCCGCATACGGGGTGATGTTCCCCGGCACGCTCACCGCGCCGCCCATCACCACGACCGAGCGGAGCAGCTTGGGTAAGTCGGGCTCCAGCAGCACGGCCATCGCGATGTTGGTCAGCGGCCCGAGCGCGAGCAGCGTCAGCTCGCCGGGTTGCTCCCGTGCCAGCCGAACTAGCTGCTCGGCGGCCGAAGCGGCCACCGGGACGCCACGCGGCGGGGCGCCGGCGTGTCCGCCGAGGCCGTCGTCGCCGTGCACGAACTCCGCGGTCTGCAAGGGTTGGGCGAGTGGCCGGGCCGCGCCGACGGCCACCGGCACGTCGAGCCCGACCAGTTCGAGCACCCGAAGGGCGTTGGTCGCCGCCAACGGGGCTGGCACGTTGCCGTGGACACTACCCACCGCAACGATCTCGGCGTCCTCCTGGGACGCGAGATACATGATCGCGAGGGCGTCGTCAACCCCCGGATCGGTGTCGAGAATGATGCGCACGCTGTGGCACTCAACCAGACAACCCGACCGGAAGGCCAGACCGGGGGTGCGTGATCTGATCATGGGTAGGGTCGTGGCGTGCGGGTGTGTGTCTTCTGTGGATCGTCGCCGGGCAACGGTCCGGCCTACCGGGCAGCGGCCCAGCGGGTCGGCGAGGTGCTCGCCGAACGCGGCATCGGACTGGTCTACGGCGGGGCGAGCGCCGGCACGATGGGGGTCCTCGCGGACGCGGCGCTCGCCGCGGGCGGCACGGTCCACGGCGTGATCCCGCAGAGTCTCGTCGACCGCGAGGTGGCCCACGACGGGCTCACCGACCTGCGGGTGGTCGCCGACCTGCACGAACGCAAGGCGGCGATGTCCGACCTCGCCGACGCCTACCTCACGCTGCCGGGCGGCGCCGGCACGCTAGAGGAGCTGTTCGAGGTGTGGACGTGGGCCCAGCTCGGCCTGCACCGCAAGCCGATCGCGCTGCTCGACGTGGCCGGCTACTACCAGCCGATGCTGAGATTTCTTGAGAACATGTCCGCCGAGGGCTTCCTTGACCCGGTGTTTCGAGAGATGCTCATCGTCACCGCGGATGTCGCGGAGGCCCTCGATCGGTTCGCCGACTACCGGCCGCCCCGGACAAAGTGGACATCAGCTCACGGCGAGTGATCGCGAACCTCGTACGGTGACTCCCCCATTCGGTGTTTCCTGAAACCGTCAACACGTCAACACTGTTCACTCCCCGTGTGACTCCCCATAGTTGGCTGTATACGGCCGGTGAGGAGCATTGACAATGCGTCAATCGGGGAACCGATCCGGTCGGTAGTTACCTCATCCACGGGTGGTTATGACAGGGGAGACGTCGATGAGCACCGCACGGGCGGGGACCGGCCAGGGAGCGACGCCGGAACACGCCGAACACGATCATCCGGACATCGTGGCGCCCCGGTCGGGGGACCGGCCGCTGCATTCCATCTCGTCGGCCAGGCGCCGCTGCGACTCCTGCGGCCAGCTGATGACCGACCCGCCCACTGGCCTCATCGAGCGCTGGTACTGGGACGAGGTCGCCGCGGAGACGGTGGCCCGCGCCCGCGTCCGGGGCGCGGCGATCGCGCTGATCATGATCGACCTCGACCGGTTCAAGGACGTCAACGACAGCTACGGCCACCTGGCCGGCGACGCGGTGCTGCGCAGCGTCGCGGACGTGATCCGCGACTGCACCCGCGACGGCGACCTGGCCTGCCGCTACGGCGGCTCGGCCGGCGACGAGTTTCTCGTGCTGCTGCCGGAGTCCGGGCTGGACGAGGCATTGGCCGTCGCGGAGCGCATCCGCTCCGGGATCAACGGCATGGCCGTCACCGCCAAGGTCACGCGTGAGCTGTCGGCCACCATCGAGGGCCAGACTGCGTCGATCGGTGTCGCCACGTACTGCCTCGGCGACCTCGCCGAGCTGGACCTGGAAGACCTCATGCTGGACGCCGACGTGTCGCTGCGCGCCGCCAAGCGGCACGGCCGCGACCGCATCTGCGTCGCCAACGTGGACGTCAGCGCCGGCCGCAAGGACAGCGCCCAGGCGACCCGCAGGCTGAACAGCTGGGCCCGGTTCCGTCGCCTCCGTTCCGTGTAGGCGGCTCGGTCGGACACGGTAAGTTCCCCTGCGTGCTCGTTGTCGGATTTCCCACTGGTGCGTTCCAGGCCAACTGCTATCTCGTCGCGGCCGGTGAGGGCGAGCCGTGCGTGATCGTCGATCCGGGGCAGGACGCGGTCGAGCCGATCTCCGAGGCGCTGCGGAAGTACCGCCTCTCGCCGGTGGCCGCGCTGCTCACGCACGGCCACTTCGACCACGTCTACTCGGTGACCCCGATCTGTGACGGCAACGACATCTCGGCGTGGATCCACCCGGAGGACCGGTCGATGCTGAGCGACCCCATGAAGGGGATCAGCCAGCAGGGCGCGGACTTCTTCGGCGGCCGGCTGGAGATGCGGGAGCCGAGCGAGGTGCGTGAGCTGACCGACGGCTCGGCGCTGGACCTCGCCGGGCTGAGCCTCACGGTCGACCACACGCCGGGCCACACTCGCGGCTCCGTTGTGTTCCGCACCGAGCTGGCGGAGGGCGGCCGGGTCATGTTCGCCGGCGACACGTTGTTCGCCGGCTCGATCGGCCGCACCGACCTGCCGGGCGGCGACATGCGCACGATGACCGACACGCTGCGCACCAAGATCCTCCCGATGGCGGACGAGACGGTGGTGCTGCCCGGCCACGGCCCCAGCACGACGATCGGGCGGGAGCGGGCGAGCAACCCGTTCCTCCTCCAGCTGGACGACCCCAGCGCGACCGGCCCGACCCGGGGTATGTAGCGGTGACGGAGCCAAGCGAACCGCGGCGCATCCCGCTCAACCTGTCAGAACAGTCCAGCGCGCGCCGCCGCGGCTGTGTGTCCTTCGGCGTCGCGCTGGTGTTCGGCGCGGCCGTCGGCGGGCTCGTCGGGCTGCTCGCCGGCCAGACCGCCGCGCTCGTCACCGCCGCGGTCATCGTGGTGCTGCTGACCCTGCTGGCGTGGGTGTCCGGCCGCCGCAAGCTGTGGCTCGAAGGCGACCTCGTGGTGGCGAAGGCGATCGGCCGCAAGTCGGTCGACCTGCGCAACGCCGACAAGATCGAGCTGATGGTCACCGACATCCGCGGCACCAGGACCGTCGGGCTGCTGCTCACCGGCGGTCGCAAGACGATCAACCTGGCGCTCGCGGTCTACTCCGGCACCGGCGGGCGGGAGCTGGGCATCCTCGTGCTGCGCAGGCTCGCCGACGTGCTGGCCGGCAGCGAGAACACCGGCGGGCTCGTGTTCTCGCAGCTGCTGGTCGCGCAGCTGCGTGCGGAGGCCAAGGGCGAGGCGGCGGCGGACCGGCCGCTGTACCGGCTCGCGTCGCTCGCGCCGGCCGGCAAGCTCGCGCAGCGGCTGCGGCCGGAGGCGATCACCCGCTTCGTCGCGAGCCTCGACTGACCGGCTTCACCGACTTCGCCGTCGCGGGCTCCTGCGCGGCGACCGCCGCGGCCAGTGCCGTCGTCACCGGCACGGCCGCCACGATGCCGATGCTGCCGACCAGCGTCCGCACGATCTCCTGCGCGATCGACTGCGACCCGAGGATGTTGACGATCCCCACCCCGGAGATCGACGAGTACAGCAGCAGCGGCAGCGCGGCGCCCGCGTAGGCCATCACGAGCGTGTTGATCGCGGACGCGACGTGGTCGCGGCCGATCCGCAGCGCGGACGCGTACAGCTGGCCGCGGGTCAGCGACGGGTTGGCCGCCCGCAGCTCCCACACCGCGCTGGTCTGGGTGACGGTCACGTCGTCGAGCACGCCGAGCGCGCCGATCACGATGCCGGCGAGCAGCAGTCCGCGCGTGTCGATCGGGCGGTCGATGATCGCGACGAGCGTCGCGGTCTCGTCGTCGAGGCCGGTCAGCTTGGCGAACGCGGCCCACAGCGCGCCGAGCGCGCCGATCAGGGCGAGGCTGACCATCGTGCCGAGGACGGCGGTCGACGTCCGCGCGGACAGCCCGTGGGTCACGTAGAGGACCACGAACATGATCACGCCGGCGCCGACGACCGCGACCAGCAGCGGGCTCTCGCCGGCGAGGATCGCGGGCAGTACGAACAGCACGAGCACGGCGAAGCTGATGCCGAGCGCGATGAGTGCCTTGATGCCTTGCCACCGGCCGAGCACCAGCACGACGATCGCGAAGAGCCCGGCGAGCAGCGCGAGCGGGATCTCCCGCTGGAAGTCGACGACCTGGTAGGACCGCCCGTCGGTCGCGGTGCCGCCGTCGTAGGACAGGACGACCTTGTCCTCGACGGCGAACCGCGGGGTGGCGGGCTCGAGCGGGATAGCCGAGCGGATCTCCTGGTTGGGCGCGGCGCCGTCGGTCATCCGGACGGTGACGACGAGGCACTGGGAGTCGCTGGGTTGGTCGCCGACCTGGACGTCGCCGTTGCAGGAGCCGGTGCTGGCGGCGGTGATCACGCCGTGGACCGGGGTGCCGGCGCCGGCGCGGCTCTCCTGCTTGTCGCCGAACGGGTACAGCAACACCGCGCCGACGGCCGCGGCGATCGCGAACGGGATCAGCAGGACGGCGATGATCGTCCGGACGCGGCGGGAGGCCGGTGGCGCGGGGTGGTGCCCGTGACCGTGGCCGCGCGGTTCGTCCTCGTAGGGCTCGAAGTCCTCTTCGTCTTCGTAGTCCTCGGCGTTGTCTTCGTACTCGTCCCTTGGGTCCGGTTCGGGGGCCATGGCGTGCCGGCCGCGTCCGGTGACCCGGGGGATGGGTTCGGTCTCGCCCTCGTACACCGGGGCAGTCTCTCAGGCGTGTCGAGGACCGCTGACGAGCGGATCGGCGTAACGGAAGTGCCGGGCCACGGCGTCGTCGCAGCGGCGGACGGCTTCGGCGAGGCGTTCGGCGGGGGTGCCGGTGACGAGGTGTCACGGTGCGTGGCGCCGAGGTACCGCTCGCACCAGACGGTCGCGGCCCACTGGTCGTTGTCACACACGAGAACCGGTCCGCTAGCGGCGCGGTCCGCACTGGCCGCCTGCAGGCGGGCGACGTCGACGAAGTCGCCGACGGTCCAGACGAGGTCGTCGAGCGCGGGGCCACCCCGCCCGCGTGGCCGCGGCCAGGTGGTGCCAGTTCCCGACCGGGTCGGCCCGCACCGCGGTCCCGGAGACGGCCGCCACCACCCGGTCCGGGTCGACGGACACATGTTTGGCCCCGAGCACGGCCACCGTGGTGCGCGCGCTCCGAGCCGCGGCGGTCCGAACCAACCGATGATGACCCGCGTGGGGCGGATAGAACTTCCCGAGTACCAAGGCGTGCTGATACATGCCCACCTCCACCCCGCGTTGCCTCCGGCCCCCTCGAACCAGGCTACGGGCACCCAACGACGGAAACGTTCACTTCAAGATCGTCAATGCGCCCGTCGTCCACAACCCCGGCGGTCATCCACAGCCTCCACTCGCGACCCCGAGAAATGTCGGTGCCGTGCCGTAGCGTGGTTCGAGGGGGCCAGCGGCCAAGCACACCCCCACAAATCCCCAGCTCGGCGCGAGGAAACCGCTTGCCTTGCGGTAGTCGGCTTGAGGGGCCTGTCAGCCTTCCTCGAGTTCTTCCATCGGATCTTCGGCTCGTTCTCGATACTCTGGAGCTGACGGAACTGTCATCGAACCTTAGGAGGGAAGATGAACGGCACCGAGCTGGAGGTCTGGACCACTCCGGACTTCGTCGAGTACGAGACGCCGATGGAGGTCACCGCCTACGCCGCGCGTATGGAGGACTGACCAGAGCCTGCCGGCGCGGGGCCGCGCGCCGGGCCCGCGCCGGCAGTACACATCGGAGGTTTCACGCGTGTCGACCCCGAGCCGCACCAGCGACGAGTTCGTCGCAGAGCTGCGTGGCCTGTCCCACCGGTACTGGGGCACCCACCCGTTCCACCACCGCATGCACGCCGGCGAGCTCACCGAGCACGAGCTGCGTGTGTGGGCCGCGAACCGCTGGTACTACCAGTGCATGCTGCCCCAGAAGGACGCCGCGATCATCAGCAACTGCCCGGTCGCCGACGTGCGCCGCGGCTGGCTGGACCGCATCGTCTACCACGACGGCCGCGCCGACGGTGACGGCGAGAGCGGGCGCGAGCGCTGGCTGCGCCTCTGCGAGGCGGTCGGCCTCACCCGCGCCGAGGTGCTCGACGAACGCCACGTCGCGCCCGGGGTCCGGTTCGCCGTCGACGCGTACGTGAACTTCGCCCGCAGCCGGCCCTGGCTGGAGGCCATCGCGTCCGGGCTGACCGAGATGTTCTCCGGTCACCTGATGCAGCGCCGCGTCGGCGACATGCTCGCCAACTACGAGTGGATCCGCCCCGAGCACCTCTCCTACTTCACCAACCGCATCGAGGCCGTCTCCGGCGAAGGAAAGTCCACTCTGGACATCGTGGTGCGCTACAGCGTCACCCGTGAGCAGCAGGACGCGGCGATCGCGGCACTGTCGTTCAAGTGTGACGTGCTGTGGTCCATGCTCGACGCCATCGAGCGCGCCGCCGCGAAGGAGTGACGCCGATGTCCGGGAAACCTCGGCTGCGCAAGGGAGTTCGGCTCACCTTCGACAAGACGCGGGACACGCACGTGCTGCTGTTCCCAGAAGGCGTGCTCGTCCCGAACGCGACGGCGGCCGCCGTGCTGAAGCTGTGCGACGGCGAGTCCACTGTGGCTCAGATCGCCACCGCGCTGAACGAGCGCTTCGCCGGCGTCCGCGCGCAGGACGTCACGGATGTGTTGACACGGCTGGAAGACCGGAGGGTCGTCGAATGGACGGAGTGACCGTCGAGCCGCCGCTCGGGATGCTCGCCGAGCTCACCCACCGGTGCCCGCTGCACTGCCCGTACTGCTCCAACCCGCTTGAGCTCGCCACGAGAGACGCCGAGCTCACGACCGCACAGTGGCTCGACGTCCTCGACGCGGCCCGTGACATCGGCGTGCTGCAGGTGCACATGTCCGGCGGCGAGCCGCTCGCCCGCCCCGACCTGCCCGAGCTGGTCAGCCGCGCGGCCGAGCTCGGCTGCTACGTCAACCTCGTCACCAGCGGCCTTGGCCTCACCGAGGAACGGCTGCGCGACCTCGTCGACCGCGGTCTCGCCCACGTGCAGCTGTCCATGCAGGGCGCGGACGCCGCGCGCGCGGACCTGATCGCCGGCGCCAAGGCGCACAACCGCAAGCTCGACGCCGCCGCGCTCGTCAAGGCGGCGGACCTGCCGCTGACCGTGAACGTGGTGCTGCACAAGGCGAACCACGACCAGGTCGGCCCGATGATCGCGCTCGCGGAGCGGATGGGCGCCGACCGGCTCGAGCTCGCGAACACCCAGTACTACGGCTGGGCGCTGCGCAACCGCACCGCGCTCATGCCGACGCGCGAGCAGCTCGCCGCCGCGGAACCGATCGTGCGCGCGGAGATCGACCGGCTGCGCGGCACGATGGAGATCGTCTACGTGGTCGCCGACTACTACGAGCCGTACCCGAAACCGTGCATGCACGGCTGGGGCGCGCGGCAGCTGACCGTCGCGCCGAACGGCGACGTGCTGCCGTGTCCGGCCGCGTCGGTGATCGAGACCCTGCACGTCGAGAACGTGCTGAACCGTCCGCTGCGGGAGATCTGGTACGAGTCCGAGTCGTTCAACGCCTACCGGGGCGACTCGTGGATGAAGGACCCGTGCCGCACGTGCGACCGGCGCGGGATCGACTTCGGCGGCTGCCGCTGCCAGGCGTTCCAGCTCCTCGGCGACGCCGCGGCGACCGACCCGGTGTGCTCGCGCTCGCCGGAGCGCGGCGTCGTCGACCTGCTGCTCAAGTCCAATGTGGAGCCCGCGGCGGCGCCGGCGTTCGTCATGCGGGGTCCCGCGGTGGCCCGGTGAGGGTGCTGCTGCTCGGCACCGCGGCCGGCGGCGGCTTTCCCCAGTGGAACTGCGCGTGCCGGCTGTGCTCGGCGTGCCGTGCCGGCGACCCCGCGGTGCCCGCCCGCACGCAGGACTGCCTCGCGGTCAGTCCGGACGGGACGGACTGGTATCTCGTCAACGCGTCGCCGGACATCCGCGCGCAGATCCACGCCACGCCACGGCTCGCGGCCGGCCCCGGGCCACGCGACACCCCGCTGCGTGGCGCGCTGCTGACCGACGCCGAGCTGGACCACACGCTCGGCCTCATGTTGCTGCGCGAGGGCGGCGGGCTGAAGGTGTGGGCGCCGTCCTCGGTCCTCTCGGCGCTTGGCGAGAACTTCCCGATCCGCGACACGGTCGCCCGCTACGGCGACTGGGACTGGCACTCCACGGTGGCCGTGCCGGGCCTGTCGGTCAGCGTGTTCGCGGTGAGTGACAAGCGGCCCAAGTACGCCCGTGAGTCCACAGTGGACGGTCCGTGGGTGGTCGCGTACCGGATCGCGGACCCGGCGACCGACGGCGCCCTGGTGTATGCCCCATGCCTGCGCGAGTGGCCGGAGGGGTTCGACGAGTTCGTCGACGGCGCGAGCTGCGTGTTGCTCGACGGCACGTTCTTCTCGCCGCGCGAGATGGCCGGCACCGGCACGAGCACGGCCGCGCAGCAGGCGATGGGACATATTCCGATCGATGGCGCCGATGGCAGCCTCGCGCGAATCCGGCGAAGCGGTAGTTCCGGGACCAGGTGGTTTTACACCCACCTGAACAACACGAATCCGGTGCTTGACCGGAATTCCCCGGAGTTCGATCTGGTGCGTGCCGCGGGTGCTGACGTGCCGCTCGACGGAACCGAGATCGCCATCTGAACAGAACCGCCACCGGGGGCACGTGGCTCGCGGTCCGCGGCCGGCCGGTGGACGCCGCGTTGAAATCGCTGCGGCCGAGGGCGAAGCTGGTGCCTGTGCAGCTCGCGGTGACCGGTAGAGGAGACACGATGGAACAGGTCGTCCTGCTCGACGAGCAGGGTCGGGGGATCGGCGCCGCCGACAAGGCGACCGTGCACCATCACGACACCCCGCTGCATCTGGCGTTCTCGTGTTATGTGTTCAACGGGCGCGGCGAGCTGCTGGTCACCCGCCGCGCCAGGGCCAAGAAGACCTGGCCCGGGGTGGTCACCAACAGCTGCTGCGGCCACCCCGCGCCGGCCGAGGCGTTCGTCGACGCCGTCGTGCGGCGGCTGTCCGACGAGCTGGGCCTGCCGGCGCCCGAGGTCGACCTGCTGCTGCCGCGGTTCCGGTACCGCGCGGTGATGGCGAACGGGATCGTCGAGAACGAGCTGTGCCCGGTGTTCCGCGCGGTCACCGACGCCGCGCCGGTGCTGTCGCCGCTCGAGGTGGACGAGTACGGCTGGATGTCGTGGCCGCTGTTCGTGAGCCTGGTGACCGGCGGCGAGCTGGCGGTGTCGCCGTGGTGTCGGGAGCAGGTGGATCAGCTGGTGGCGCTGGGTTCGGACCCGCTCGGCTGGCCGGTGGCCGCGCCGGCCGGGCTGCCGGCGGCGGCGCGGTAGTCGGCGAGCCAGTTGCGGAGGCCGAGGACGCAGAGGGCGACGAAGCCGACGTACCGCCGCCAGCGCCACCCACTGCTGTTGTGTCGTCCGGCTGACGCGCAATGTCGTGTGTGCGACACCGCCGCGGAGCCAGGCCCACCAGCCGTAGCCGGCCAGGCCCAGGTGGACGACCTGGAGAGCGGAGTCGGCGTAGAGGCCCGCGGTCCAGAACCTCGGTGAAGTCCACCCAACCCCTATAGCATTGACTTATATAAGTGAGTCTTGATACGGTCTCCGCTCCAGACCATGAGACCAGAGGAGAGCCTGATGATCGATGTCGCCCAGCAGATCAGCGCGGTCCGGCGCGAGGTGGGCAGCCGCGTGTTAGAGGCGGGGGAGGCGAGCATCGTCACGGTGAGCCAGGCGTACGACGCGGACGTGGACGATGTTTGGGACGCGTGCACCAACCCGTCCCGGATCCCGAGGTGGTTCCTGCCGGTGACCGGCGACCTCAAGCTCGGGGGCAAGTACCAGCTGGAGGGCAACGCGTCCGGCACCGTCGAGCGGTGCGACCCGCCGAAGAGCTTCTTCGCGACGTGGGAGTTCGGCGGCGAGGTCAGCTGGATCGAGGTGCGCGTGCTCCCCGAGGCCGGGGGCAAGACCCGGTTCGAGCTGGAACACATCGCACACGTCGACGACTCAAAGTGGGCGGAGTTCGGCCCGGGTGCCGTCGGCATCGGCTGGGACATGACGTTCATGGGCCTCGCGCTGCACCTGTCGGGCGCGCCCGCCGTGACTCCCGAGGATTCGATGACGTGGATGATGTCGTTGAACGGCATCGACTTCATGACCCAGAGCAGCGAACGCTGGTACGACGCCAGCGTCGCCGCCGGCACCGACGAGACCGTGGCGAGGGCAGCCGCCGACCGCGTGACGGCGGCGTACACCGCCCCACCCGAAGCACCAACCGACGCGGACCAGAGCTAGCCGGCGCACGCCTCGTCGACGAGGGCCACCCCGTCGGCGAGGCGCGACCGCAGCCTCAGACGAGGCGCGCCCCCGTGTGCTTCAAGCGCCCCGCGCACCCCGACCAACTGCGGCAGCCTCACCACCTCGCGACCGCAAGCCGCACAACTATCGTCACCCCATGACCAACGACGCCGTCGTCATCGGGGCCGGAGTCAGCGGCCTGACCACCGCGATCTGCCTCGTCGAGGCCGGCTGGGCGGTGCAGGTCTGGGCCGCGGAACCACCGCGGGCCACCACCTCCGCCGTCGCCGGCGCGCTCTGGGGTCCCTCCTTCCTGGAACCCATGGCCAAGACCATGGCGTGGACCAACCGTTCCCTCGTCGACTTCACCGAGCTCGCCGAGGATCCCGCCACCGGTGTCCGCATGGCGCCGGCCCTCTCCGTCAGTGCCATGCCCGCCGCCGGGGACACGCCACCCCAGGCCCGCTCGATCCCGGACCTCCGCCCCTGCCCGCCGGAGGACCTGCCCGACGGCTTCGCCAGCGGCTTCCGCGCGACCATGCCCCTCATCGACATGAGCCGGTACCTCGACCATCTCGTCGCCCGCCTCGCGAAAGCGGGCGTCGAGATCGAGCTGCGCACCGTCCGATCGCTGGCGGACGCCGCCCCCGCCGCGCCCGTCGTCGTCAACTGCACGGGCCTCGGCGCCCGTGACCTCGTCGGCGACACCGAGGTCCGCCCCGTGTTCGGCCAGCACGTCATGCTCGCCAACCCCGGACTCGACGAACTCTTCATGGAGCTCACCGCCGCGGCCGAGTGGACCAGCTACTTCCCCCACCGCGACCGCGTCGTGTGCGGCGGCATCACGGTGCCCGACCGCTGGGACCGCACACCCGACCCCGACGTGACCGACCGGATCCTCCCGTGTCCGCGCGGTCGAGCCACGCCTGCGCGACGCCGAGGTGCTCGACGTCGTCACCGGGCTGCGGCCGGCCCGCTCGGCGGTGCGGGTGGCGGTCCAACAGCTCGGCAGCGCGTGGTGTGTGCACAACTACGGGCACGGCGGCACCGGCGTCAGCCTGTCGTGGGGCTGCGCACGGGAAGCGGTGGAGCTAGCCGTCCAGGCGGCGGCGCGCCGGTAATCGACCGGCGAGCACGACGATTCGCTCGCGAAGCCGGAGCCGGGTGCTGAACATGAAAAGACGGTAGCGCGGGGGTACGACAATTTCCGGTATGGAGCTGGTAGCGCGCCTGTTCGAGCCGATCATACGTTCGAATTGACAGGTGATCGAACGTGTGTTCGACTATGCCTCGTGCGATGGGACAGCCAGCGAGTGGACCACGAAGGCCAGCAGACACTGCCCGGTCTTCCCGGTCTCGTGCGCAGCGTCCGCACCCCGGAGTTCGCCAACATGGTGTTCCACGAGGTGCGGGCCAAGTCGGTGCTGAACAAGGTGCCCGGCGAGTCGTCGATGCCGTTCGGATGGACCGTGAACCCGTACCGCGGGTGCAGTCACGGCTGCCGGTACTGCCTCGCCGGCGACACGCCGATCCTGACGGCCGACGGTCGCACCAGACCGCTCGCCGAACTGCGGGTCGGCGACCGGATCTACGGCACGGAGCGGGTCGGCAACCGCCGCCGGTACGTCACCACGCGCGTCCTGGCGCACTGGACGACGGTCAAGCCGTCCTTCCGGGTGACGTTGCTCGACGGCACCCAGCTCATCGCGAGCGGCGACCACCGGTTTCTCACCGATCGCGGCTGGCGGCACGTCGCCGGTGGCGCGTGCGAGGACACACGGCGTGTCCTCGTGCCGGGCGACCGGCTGGTCGGCACCGGGCAGTTCGCGACCGCGCCGAAAGGGCGCGCGGAGTACCAGTGCGGCTACCTGTCCGGCGTCGCCGCGGGGCACGGCGAGCCGGCCGACCCGCGGGTGCTCGCCAGGGCCAGGGAGTACCTGACCGGAGAGGAGTCCATCAGCCTTCCCATCGAACGACCCGAGGTGCCGAGCGAGGAGTGGCACAAGGGTTTCCTCGCCGGAGTGTTCGATGTGGACGGGGACTTCTCGCGTGGGCGCCTGCGGGTCGCGCTGACCTCGCGAGCGACGTTGGCCGTGCTCGCGGACGCGTTGCGGCAGTTCGGTTTCGAGTACGTGCTGGAGGACGCGGGCATCCGCAGCGGGATGTGCCGGGTCCGGCTCGCGGGCGGACTGGGGGAGCACCTGCGCTTCCTGCACACGGCCGACCCGGCCAACACCGGCACCAACGAGCTCACCGGCATCGTGCTGCGCTCCGGCGCCCGGCTCGCGGTGACAGCCGTCGAACCGCTCGGCCTCGACGTGCCGTTGTTCGACATCACCACCGGCACCGGCGACTTCATCGCGAACGGCGTGGTCAGCCACAACTGCTTCGCGCGCAACACGCACACCTACCTCGACATGGACTCGGGCGCCGACTTCGACTCGCAGATCGTGGTCAAGGTCAACGCGCCCGAGGTGCTGGCGCGGCAGTTACGGGCGCCGCGCTGGACCAACGAGCCGGTCGCGATGGGCACCAACACCGACCCGTACCAACGCGCGGAGGGGCGGTACGAGCTGATGCCGGGCATCATCCGCGCGTTGGCCGACAGCGGCACTCCGTTCAGCATTCTCACGAAGGGCACGGTGTTGTCCCGGGACCTGCCGCTGCTGTCGGCGGTGAGCAAGGACGTGCCCGTTGGCGTCGGCGTGTCGATCGCGCTGGTGGACCGCGACCTGCAGCGCAGCCTCGAACCGGGCACCGCGAGCCCGCAGGCCAGGTTGGCGCTGGTGCGCAAGATCGTCGAGGCCGGTCTGCCGTGCGGGGTGTTCGTCGCGCCAGTCCTGCCCGGCCTGACCGACTCCGTCGAGCAGTTGGACGCGTTGCTGGCCGCGATCGCCGACACGGGCGCGTCCGGGGTGACCGTGCTGCCGCTGCACCTGCGCAAGGGCGCGCGGGAGTGGTACGCGTCGTGGCTCGCCAAGGAGCATCCCCGGCTGGTGCCGGACTACCGGCGGATCTACGCGCGGGGCAGCAACGCGGACGTGCGATACCGGCGATGGCTGGGCGCCCGGGTGGGTCCGCTGTTACGCAGGCACGGTCTCGGTCCGAAGGCGGAGCGGACCGCGGACCCGGCTGAGCCCCGCTGGCCTGAAGGCAGTCTGACCGCCGGCGCACAGGCCGACACGCCGGTGCGGCAGGAGCAGCTCGAACTGCTGTGACGAGGGCGGCCACGTGCGGTGGTGCGGTCGAAGTGGGCCGGCCGGGCGCTACCGGCTACGCGCGATCCCTCGGCCAGTCCCAGCGGACGCAGAACGTGCCGGGCCCGAAGTCGAGCGCCACCGCGTGCGCCTGGCCGTTGGGCGTGACCTCGACCTTGCGGCGCGTGGTGGTCTGCTCCTCAGGGTCCACTGTGTACAGCTCGCAGTACGCGGGCAGCGCACGAGGGTCGAACCGCATCTCGAGCACGAACTCGCGCACGGGCGTCGTGAACTTGCGGCAGTAGCTGTCGTCGCCGCGGGAGAACGGCGGGCCGGGGTGGTTCAGCGCGTACTCGATGATCGCGGTCTCGCCGCGTGCCAGCGGCGCGTCCAACAGGATCTCGGCGGCGATGAGGCCCGCGGCCTCGTCCCTGGCGACCCGTCCGATGCGGCACGACTGCACGGCCACGATCTCAGGAAAGGGGCGGCCCTTGCGTTCGAGGTCGTAGACCATCACGGTGCGGTCGACGCCGTCGCGCTCGGCGCGCAGCACCTGCCGGACCGCGATCCGCTTCTCGCCGCGGTCGACCGCGACGTCCATGCGGTCGTGCTGGCTCAGCTTGGTCAGTGCGGTCTCAGTGGCGAAGTCGATCCGCTTGAGGAGCTTCGACACCGGCTCGCGCTCGTGCCACAGCGCCTCGATCGGCAGCCGCGAGGACTCCCGCTGCACCCGGCCGCGCGGCCGGGGCGGGCCGAGGAGTGCGATCAGCGACCCCGGCGCGACGCCGAGCACCGACTCGAGGTGTCCGAGGGCGGCGAGCGACTCGGCGCGTTCCGGCCGGCGCCGGCCGGACTGCCAGTAGCTCAGTGCCGTGACGCTGACCGACACGCCGCGTGCGCGGAGTCGGTACTGGATGCGGTCGAGGCTCAGACCGCTCGCCTGGATCGCGGTGCGCAGAGCGGTCGGGAACGCGTCCGCCGCGAGGCTGTCCACGGGATGCGGCGTCAGAGCGCGTCTAAGGTCTCCGGTCCGATGCAGCTCTCGAACTGGTTCGCGGGTCGCGCCGCCACCCATCGTGGTCTCCTCGCGTTCTCCCCAGCCGTGCTTACCTACCACCTGGTAACCAACACCCTACGGGGTAGCGCGGGGCCTTGGTAGCCATCGCGTTAAATCCACGCGTGACCGTCCTGATGCGCACGGTGATGATAGCGCCGCAAACCTGCTGGACGGAACGGTGTGGTCGTTGGCTAGCCTGCTGAGGAATCCTTCCGGATTCCCAGTAGCACCGACAGGAGAGAGCACGCCGTGATCCGCACGCACGAGGCCGGGACGCTTCGCGCCGCACATGCCGGAGAAACAGTCACGCTGAGCGGCTGGGTGGCCCGCCGGCGCGATCACGGTGGGGTCATCTTCGTCGATCTCCGCGACGCATCCGGCGTCGCGCAGGTGGTGTTCCGCGAGGGCGAGATGGCCGAGCGCGCGCACCAGCTGCGCGCCGAGTACTGCGTCCGCGTGGTCGGCGAGGTGGCCAGGCGGCCGGAGGGCAACGAGAACGCCGAGATCGCCACCGGTGCGGTCGAGGTGCTGGTCACCGAGCTGCAGGTGCTGAGCGAGGCCGCCCCGCTGCCGTTCCAGCTCGACGAGCACCTGACGGTCGGCGAGGACGTCCGCCTCCGCCACCGCTACCTCGACCTGCGCCGTGCCGGCCCGGCCCGCGCCATGCGCATGCGCAGCGACGCCAACCGGATCGCCCGCGACGTCTTGCACGCGGAGAACTTCGTCGAGGTCGAGACCCCGACGCTGACTCGCTCCACCCCCGAGGGCGCCCGCGACTTCCTGGTGCCCGCCCGCCTGCAGCCCGGCTCCTGGTACGCGCTGCCGCAGTCGCCGCAGCTGTTCAAGCAGCTCCTCATGGTCGGCGGCCTCGAGCGGTACTACCAGCTCGCCCGCTGCTACCGCGACGAGGACTTCCGCGCCGACCGCCAGCCCGAGTTCACCCAGCTCGACATCGAGATGAGCTTCGTCGAGCAGGACGACGTGATCGCGCTCGGCGAGCGGATCGTCTCGGCGCTGTGGCGTGAGCTGGCCGACCACGAGATCCCGCTGCCGATCCAGCGGATGACCTACGCGGACGCGATGGCCCGCTACGGCACCGACAAGCCCGACCTGCGCTTCGGCCTCGAGCTGACCGAGCTGACCGACTACTTCGCCGACACGCCGTTCCGCGTGTTCAAGGCGCCCTACGTCGGTTCGGTCGTCATGCCGGGCGGTGCCGACCAGCCGCGCCGCCAGTTGGACGCGTGGCAGGAATGGGCCAAGCAGCGGGGCGCAAAGGGCCTCGCCTACGTCCTCGTCGGCGCGGACGGCACCCTCGGCGGCCCGGTCGCCAAGAACCTGTCCGAGGCCGAGCGAGATGGCCTCGCCAAGGCCGCCGGCGCCGAGCCGGGCGACTGCGTCTTCTTCGCGGCCAACACCTCGTCCGAGGCACGTGCGCTGCTCGGCGCCGCGCGCGTGGAGATCGGCAAGCGGCTCGGGCTGATCGACGAGTCGGCCTGGTCGTTCGTGTGGGTGGTCGACGCACCGATGTTCGAGGAGGCCGAGGCGGCCCGCAGTGCGGGCGACGTCGCGGTGGGCGGTGGCCGCTGGACCGCCGTGCACCACGCGTTCACCTCGCCGAACCCGGACTGGATCGACCGGTTCGAGGAGGACCCGGGCAACGCGCTGGCCTACGCCTACGACATCGTCTGCAACGGCAACGAGCTCGGCGGCGGGTCGATCCGTATCCACTCCTCCGACGTGCAGGAGCGGGTCTTCGAGGTCATGGGCATCAGCCGCGAGGAGGCGAACGAGAAGTTCGGCTTCCTGCTCGAGGCGCTGAAGTACGGGCCGCCGCCGCACGGCGGCATCGCGATCGGCTGGGACCGCACCGTCATGCTGCTGGCCGGCGAGCCGTCGCTGCGGGACGTCATCGCGTTCCCCAAGACCGGCGGCGGGTTCGACCCACTGACCAACGCGCCCGCGCCGATCACGGCCGAGCAGCGCAAGGAGGCCGGTGTGGACGCGAAGCCGGCGCCGGCCAAGGCGTAACCGATGCTGCACCTCCGGGTGATCTGCCCGCCCGAGGTCACCGAGGCGGTCGTCGGCAGGCTGCGTGAGCATCCGGGCGCGGCGCACGTGGTGCTGTTCCCGGGCGCCGCCGTCCAGCCGGTTGGCGACGTGGTCGAGGCCGACGTCGCCCGTGAGGCTACCGACGACATGATCTCCGCACTGTGTGCGCTCGGCGTCGACCACTCGGGCGGCATCACACTCGAGCAGATCGACACCGCGCTGTCCGACGCCGCCGACAAGGCGGAGGAGGACGCACCGGGTGACGGTGCCGACGCGGTCGTGTGGGAGGAGCTCCTCGGGCGGACCGGCGAGGAGTCCCGGCTCAACCTGACTTTCCTCGCCTTCCTCGCGATCGCGTGCCTGCTCGCGGCCGTCGGTGTCATCACCGACTCGCCGGTGACGATCGTGGGCGCCATGGTCGTGGGTCCGGAGTTCGGGCCGCTCGCCGCGATCGCCGTCGGGCTGGTCCGGCGCCGCTGGGACCTGGTGCGACGGGCCACCGTGGTGCTGGCGGTGGCTTTCCCGCTCGCGATGCTGATCACGGCGGGTGGGACGGCGCTCGGCAGCGCGGCCGGGTTGTTCGACGCGACGGCGCTCTCCGGCAGGCACCAGGTGGACTTCGTGTTCAACGTCGGTCCCTGGTCGCTGATCGTCGCGTTGCTCGCCGGCGCGGCCGGCATGCTGTCGATGACCTCGGCCAAGTCGGCGGCGTTGGTCGGTGTGTTCATCTCGGTCACCACGGTGCCGGCGGCAGGTTACGCGAGCGTCGCGGCGATCCTCGGGGACTGGAGCCGCGCGTTCGAGTCGTTCGGGCAGCTCGTGGTCAACCTGGTCGGCATCATCGTGGCCGCGGTCGTGGTACTCCTGGTACGTCGAGCCACGTGGCGGACGGTCGACGCCGGTCGTCCGCTCTCGGCCGGCTGACCGCGGCGCAATGCTCCTGACACGAAGCTGTTTTCGTTATTTATCCCGGAACTTGTGGCTACTTGATCGATAGACACGACTACGGTCGGTGGTACGAGCGGGAGTAGGGTCTGAGGAGATGAGTGTGGAAACCGCCGCCGACCCACCGACACTAGGTGGCGATGCGGATCCCGAGGTGCTGGCGACCGTCGTTGCGGCGGAGTCGGTGCTCAGTCGAAGATTCGGTTCCCGGATCCAGCTGACGGAGGCGGAGGATCTCGGCGGTTCGGAGCGGTCGAGCGTGGTCCGCGTCCGGGTCGCGGCGAGCCCGTTCTCGTTGCCGCGCACGCTGGTGCTGAAACGTTACGTCCAGCCACTCGACGAGCACTGCGACAGCTTCGTGCGGGAGGCGGCCAGCTACCAGCTGTTCACCGCGCTCGCGTCCGAGGACCGCATGTGCCCCGAACTGTTCGCACACGACCCGCACAGCAGGCTGGTCGTGCTCGAGGATCTCGGCCACGCGCCGACGCTCGCCGACAAGCTGCTCGGCAACGACGCACGCGCCGCGGAACGCGCGTTGCTGTCGTGGTCGCGCTCGCTCGGCAGGCTCCACGCGACGACCGCGGGCCGCGAGGCGGACTTCGACGCGCTGCAGCGCCGGTTGACCGTGCCCGACTTCAAGGACCCGCTGGCGATCGACGGCGCGACCGCGCTGAACGACCTGCCGGCGTTACTCGAGGCCGAGCTCGGCGTGGCCTCGCCGGTCGCGGTGCTGGAGTGCGCCGAGCGCAGCCGGCAGCTGCTGGAGACCGGCCGCCACCGTGCGTTCAGCCCGTCGGACTCGTGCCCGGACAACAACCTGATCACCAACCGGGGCGTGCGGTTCCTCGACCTCGAGGGCGGTTGTGTTCGCAACGCGATCTTCGACGCCGCGTACCTGCGGGTGCCGTTCCCGTCGTGCTGGTGCCCGTTCGCGCTGCCGGCCGGGATGACCGACGCGATGCTCGCGGGCTGGCGGGCCGAGGTGCGGGTGGTGTGGCCGGACCTCGACGACGACTCGGTGCTGCTGCCGAGGCTCCTCGACGCGCAGCTGTTCTGGGTGTGGCTGACGACGTGGCAGTTCTTCAGCAGGCCGGAGGCCGCGCAGTCGCACTCGTCGACGCTGGCGGATGCTCCGCCGGAGACGCACGTGCTGACCGACCGGTGGCGTCGGCTGTCGGACTCCGCGCTGATCAGCGGCGCCGAAGCGGTGGCAGAGCACGCTTCCGCGGTCGGCGACCGCCTGCGCAAGCGGTGGTTCGACGACGACCCGGTGCTCGCGCTGTACCCGGCGTTCCGCACGTAGCCCGAAATTGTCGGTGCTCGCCGCTAGCGTGCGCACCATGGGATTCACCGAGCGACACATCAGACCGGGCGGCGTGGCCGCGGTGGCGGGGTGGCAGGTCAAGCAGTACTGCTATCTCGCGGATGCCTTACCCGAGTCGGCCTCGATCGTGTCGGCGGCGGCCGCGCGGTCGTAGTCGGTGCGGCGTAGCTGGATCGCCGGGCCGTCCGCGCCACCGAGCAGGGCCCAGTGCGCACCCGTTGTGCCGTAAGGCATTCCGACGCTGCCGGGGTTGACGATCGTACGTCGGTCCGCGAGCCGGACGAACGGCATGTGGGTGTGCCCGCACACGACGGTGTCCGGGGCGTCGTCGAGAACCTCGGCCCTTGGGGCGACGACGACGCACGTGCGATTCTGCGCAACTGCGCGGCGGCGGCCGGCGAGGACGGCGCGGTGTTCGTGATCGAGAAGATCGCGGGCGCGGTGCGGACCGAGATGGACCTGCGCGGTCTTGCGCTGTTCGGCGGCGGGCGGGAGCGGGACGTCGTCGAGCTGACCGCGCTCGCGGAGAGCGCCGGGCTGGCTGTCGCCGCCGTCCACACCGCAGGCGCGATGGTCATCTTCGAGCTGAGCGTCCCGTAGCGGGCTACGTCTTCTGAGCGAACCGGACGTGCTCCGGGGCCAGGTCGCGCAGCACGCGCACGGCCTCGTCCAGCAGGCGTTCTTTCTGCTCGGCGAGTGCGAGCGGGGACCCGAACGTGCGGCTCAGCCGCTTGGCACGGGACGCGAGCGCGCGGTCGGCCAGCAGGTCGGCGGTCGCGTCGTCGGTGAGGTCGAACGCGAGGTAGCGCGCGGTCGCGTTGCGGCGGCCGTGCCAGAGATGCAGCGTCACGGTCGTGATGTCCGACCATGCCAGCTGAACCGACCGCGGTGACAGGAACCCGCCGGCCCGCACCCACACGTGCTCGTCGTCGGCGGCCAGCAGCGGGCCGAAGGCGGCCTGCGAGCGCACCAACAGCAGCTCGAGCACCAGCCCGGCCAGGCACAGGAGCCCGATCGCGGCCCACACGAGCGAGCCGGTGGTCACCACGCCGAGCACGGCGACCGCGGTGGTCGCGGCGAAGACCGCCATCGTGGGCGCGTGCTCGCGCAGGGCGCGGCGCGACAGCGCGTGCACGACCAGCTTCGTGTCCTCGGGCAGTCGGGTGACTCGTTGCACGTCGGGCAGGGTAGCCGCCGTCGATAGGCTGGCGGCGGACCTACCAGGATCAGGGGGCGCCGGTGTCGTACCAACGCTATGTCGCGATCGGCGACAGCCAGACCGAAGGTCTCGGCGACGGCGACGACGTCGGTGGTTACCGGGGCTGGGCCGACCGGCTCGCGGCGCGGCTCGCCGAGCTGAACCCCGACCTCCGCTACGCGAACCTCGCGGTGCGCGGCAAGCTCGCCGGCGAGGTGCACGCCGAGCAGCTCGAGCCCGCGCTCGCCATGCGGCCGGACTTCGCGACGGTGGTGGCGGGCCTGAACGACCTGCTGCGCCCGAAGTTCGACGCGGCCATGGTCGCCGGCAACCTGGAGGCGATGTTCGCGTCGCTGACCTCGGTCGGCGCCCGCGTGGCCACGGTGACCTTCCCGAACGTCGGCCGGATCACGCCGTTCGCGCGGCCGCTGGTGCCACGCGTGCTCGAGCTGAACGCGCGCATCCGCGAGGCCGCGGCCCGCCACGACGTCCGCGTGGTGGAGTCGTTCACGGTCGAGGTGACCACCGACGCCCGCATCTGGTCGGCGGACCGGCTGCACGCGAGCCCGTTCGGCCACCAGCTCATCGCGGACTCGATGGCGCATGTGCTGGAGCTGCCCGACGCCGACGACTCGTGGACCCGGCCGCTGCCGGTGCTGCCCCGCCCGACCCGGCTGACCGTGGTGCGCACGGAACTGCGCTGGCTCGGCGGCTTCCTCGGCCCATGGCTCGGGCGACGTATCCGCGGGATCTCGTCGGGCACCGGCCGGAGCGCGAAACGACCCGAACTGACCCCGGTGGTGCTCGAAGGCTGACCCGGGACGGTCAGCCGTGGTTCGTGAGCAGTGCCCGTGCCGCTTCCTGGCCGTTGTGTTCCGCCCAGCTCGCAGGTGTGCCCTGGTACAGCTCGTCCTCGATCGTGGGGTCCGCGCCTGCCGCCAGCAGCACCTCGATGACCTCCAGGTGACCACTCTCGGCGGCGTGGTGCAGCGCGGTCGTGCCGACGCCGTGCTGTGGCCCGCCGAACGTGCCGCGCCGGTCGACGGACGCGCCGAGCGCCAGCAGTCGCCGGACCGCGCGGACCCGGCCGCGCGTCGCCGCCCAGGTCAGCGCCGTGCCCCGGTAAACGTTCGCGTCCAGGTCCGCGCCGAACCCGTGCAGCGCCTCGATCGCCGCGACCGCGTCCGCGCGGGCCGCCCAGCTCAGGGCCTCGTCGCGGAGCTCGGCGGCGTCCTGGGTCGGGCGCCATTCCGGGAAGCCGCCGTGCGGCCGGTAGAAGGCGCGGTGGGCGCCGCCCTCGCCGGTGGCCCACAGCGACTCGAGCAGCGGCACGTCGTCGAGGCCGGCCGCCGTGCGCAGGTTTCGCGGGGTCACCCCCTGCTCCGCGAGCAGTCGCGCGACCGTCGTGTTGCCCCAGAACAGTGCCACCGCGAGAGGTGTGCCGCCGTCCCCGCGCGCCGAGACGTCGACCGGCGCGCCCGCCTCGACGAGGACCTGCGCCATCCGCGGCAGGTCGGAGTACGCGGCCTGGTGCAGCGCGGTCCACCCGTGCGCGTTGCCCCGCGCGACGTCCGCGCCGCGGGACAGCAGGAGCGTCACCAGCCGCTCGTCGCACGTCGCCGACGCCAGCGCCAGCAGGTCGTTGCCGTTGGTGCCGCGCGCGGCGACCAGCTCGGGGAACCGGTCGAGCAGCTCGCCGAGCCCGGTCGGGTCATGCGCCCGCAGCAGCCGGAACGCCCGCGCGAACGGCTCGCCGCTGGCCAGCAGGCCGCCGACGTGCCGGCGCAGCGCCGCCCAACTCGCGAACCCGTGGTTGCGTGCCACGACGGCCCGTGCGCCTGCGGCGGTCAATGGCGCCGACCAGCGCGCGAACTCCGCGACCGACGACGGCGTGCCGTCCGACGCCGACGCGAGCAGTCCGGTCGCCCGGTCGGCGTAGTAGTCCGGGTCCTCGTCGAACGCGTGCTGCAGCCCGGCCCCGTTGGACCGCACCCGTTCGACGTAGGCCCGCAGCTTCGGCCAGCTCGGGAACCCGTGCCGCGTGGCGATCTCCTGCTGGGCCAGCGTCAGCTTCACCGACTCGGCGCGCGCGAGGTCCTTGGCCTGCTCGCGCAGCCGCGCAAGGTTCGCGGCGGCCGGCAACGATGAGCTCACAACAACCTCCTCACCCCGTTCGCCCGAGGTCCGCTTGCACCGGGCAGGGGAAGAAGGCGCGGTCGACGAGGCAATCGTAAGGGCTGTCGGTGGTGCCGGGTAGCGTCGAGCCCGTGGAAGATGGGCTCGACCTCGAACTGTTCGACAGCCCGCAGAAGGAGCAGCCGCATCCCGGTGCCAGGGAGCGGGTGAGCGCGAACGCGCCGCTCGCGGTCCGCATGCGCCCCGCCTCCCTCGACGAGGTGGTCGGCCAGGACCACCTGCTCGGTCCCGGCGCGCCGCTGCGCAGGCTGGTGGAGGGCGCCGCGCCGGCGTCCCTGATGCTGTACGGGCCGCCCGGCACCGGCAAGACCACGCTCGCCATGCTGGTGTCGAGCGCGATCGGCAGGCGCTTCGTCGCGCTGTCCGCGCTGTCCGCCGGCGTGAAGGAGGTCCGGGGCGTCATCGAGGAGGCGCGCCGGCGGCTGACCCACTCCGGCGAGTCGACGGTCCTGTTCATCGACGAGGTGCACCGCTTCTCCCGCACCCAGCAGGACGCGCTGCTCGGCGCCGTCGAGGACCGGATCGTGCTGCTGGTCGCGGCCACCACGGAGAACCCGTTCTTCTCGGTGGTCTCACCGCTGCTGTCCCGTTCGCTGGTGCTGCAGCTGCGGTCGCTGACCGACGACGACGTCCGTAACCTGGTCCGCCGCGCGATCGCCGACGAGCGCGGCCTCGGCGGCACGGTCACGCTCGAGCAGGACGCGGAGGATCACGTCGTCCGGCTCGCCGGCGGCGACGCCCGGCGCGCGCTCACCGCGCTGGAGGCCGCCGCCGACTCGGCGCTCGCCACCAACGACGGCACGGTGGACCTCGCCACCGTCGAGTCCACGGTCGACAAGGCGGCGGTCCGCTACGACCGCCAGGGCGACCAGCACTACGACGTGATCAGCGCGTTCATCAAGTCGATCCGCGGCTCCGACGTCGACGCCTCGCTGCACTACCTCGCGCGGATGATCGAGGCGGGGGAGGACCCGAGGTTCATCGCACGGCGCCTGGTGATCCACGCGAGCGAGGACGTCGGCATGGCCGACCCGACCGCGCTACAGACCGCCACCGCCGCGGCGCAGGCCGTCCAGCTGATCGGCCTGCCGGAGTGCGCGCTCAACCTCGCGCACGCCACGGTCCACCTCGCGACCGCGCCGAAGTCCAACGCCGTCACCACCGCCATCAGCCAGGCCATGGCCGACGTCCGGCAGGGCGCGGTCGGCACCGTGCCCGCCCACCTGCGCGACGGGCACTACACGGGCGCGAAGAAGCTCGGCAACGCCACCGGCTACCGCTACCCGCACGACGTGCCGGACGGTGTGCTGGAACAGCAGTACCCGCCGGACGAGCTGGTCGGCCGCGACTACTACCAACCAACGCAGCGCGGGGCGGAACGCGCGCTCGCCGAGCGCCTGCCCAGACTGCGCAGAGTCATCCGGGGAGACAAGTGAAGATCGGCTTCTGGTACGCGCTCGTCGACGACGGCATCCACCCCGTCGATCTCGGCAAGGGCCTTGAGGAGCGCGGGTTCGAGGCGTTGTTCGTCGGCGAGCACACGAACCTGCCGGTGCACGACGACCAGCAGCTGCCCACCGAGGACCAGGCCCGCACCCATCCGAGGGTGGCCGACCCGCTGACCACGCTCGCCGTCGTCGCGGGCGCCACCCGGCGACTGACGCTCGGTACCTCGGTCCTGCTCGCCGCGCAGCACGAGCCGATCGTCACGGCCAAGGCCATCGCGAGCCTCGACACGTTCTCCGGCGGCCGCGTGGTCATCGGCGCCGGCGCCGGCTGGCACGACGGGGAGCTGCGCGCCCACGGTGTCGACCCGGGCGAGAAGGTCGCGGTGCTGCGCGAGCACATGCTGGCCATGCGGGAGATCTGGACCAAGGACGAGGCCGAGTTCCACGGCGCGCACGTCGACTTCCCCGCGCTGTACTCGTGGCCGAAGCCGCCGTCCGGCCCGGTCGTCCTGGTCGGCGGCGGACTGCGGCCGGCGTGGCGCAAGATCGCCGAGTACGCCGACGGCTGGCTGCCGATCTACCCTGGCGAGCCGGCGCCGCTCGTGGCCGACCTCGCCGAGCTGCGCAGGCGCGCGGACGATCTTGGTCGCACCGACGTGCCGGTCACCGTGATGAACGCGCCGCCGGACGAGCGGGTGCTCGACACCCTCGCAGAAGCGGGTGTGGAGCGAGTCCTGCTGGAGCTGCCCCGCACGGACCGGGACACGACACTGCGCCTGCTGGACACCCACAGCCACTTCGCCACGCGGACCGGGTGAGGCGAACAGGCCGTCGTGAGTGGGCCGCCGGTGTCTGGACTGAGTGAGCAGCGGAGGGCCGCGAGCGGAGCGAGCCGCCTGAGCAGCGCAGGGAGGGAAGACACCGGATCGAGGCCCGCGAACCGCCGAGCGGAGCGAGGCAAATGAACGCTGTCGGGGTCGCGCGGTAACCTGACCCGCATCCCAGACCCCGGTACCAAGGAGGGCTCGTGTCAGCAGGGCAGGTCGCCGCACTCATCGCGGCCGGCGCGTTCGTGCTGCTCGTTCTGCTGCTGGCGATCCCGTTGATCAAACTCGGACGCACGCTCGACGAGGCGACCATCGCGATCCGCAAGGCGCACACCAACACCGACCCGATCTTCAGCGAGGCCAACACCACGCTGACGCGCGTCAACACGCAGCTCGAGCGGGTGGACGGCATCACGGCGAACACCCAGGCCGTCACCGGCAACGTGTCCGCACTGACTTCGGTGTTCACCGCGACGCTCGGCGGCCCGCTCGTCAAGACGGCGGCGTTCTCCTACGGCGTCAGCAAGGCGCAAGGCCCGTCGCAGGGCCAAGGCCGCCGCGGACGGCAAGCACGCCAGGCGCGGGAAACGCAAGGGGGCCAAGTAGTGCGTCGCCTATTTTGGCTTGGGGTCGGGGTTGCCGCCGGCGTAGCGTTGTCGAAGAAGGCGCGGGAGACGGCAAAGGCCGCCACCCCCGCCGGTCTCGCCGGGAACCTCGGTGAGGCCATGCGTGAGCTCGCCGGCGCGATCGGCTCCTTCGGGGCCGACGTCCGGGCGGGCATGGTCGAACGCGAAGAGGAGTTGTCCGACGTGGTGGAGCAGCGGTCCGGAGTGAGTCCGGTGGCCCGCCACGCCCTCGGTGTCCGGGACGGCGCGCGCTCGGCGCGGCCGAGCCGTCCTTCCGACGCGCGAGCTCGCCGGGCGGGCAGCTGACCCCGCGCGGCACCGCGCGGCGCGGCGCTGTCCGCCTTGACCGGACTCCCCGTCGTCTCGACACCTCAAGGACTTATCGTGCAGACACACGAGATCAGCAAGCGCTTCCTGGACCACTTCACGAGCAGCGGGCACATGTTGGTGCCCAGCGCCTCACTCATCCTCGACGACCCGAACCTGCTGTTCGTCAACGCGGGGATGGTGCAGTTCAAGCCCTACTTCCTCGGTGAGGAGCCGCCGCCGTACCCGCGCGCGACCAGCGTGCAGAAGTGCGTGCGCACCGGCGACATCGACGAGGTCGGCAAGACCACCCGCCACAACACGTTCTTCCAGATGGCGGGCAACTTCTCCTTCGGCGACTACTTCAAGGAAGGTGCGATCGAGCACGCCTGGAAGCTGATCACCGACAGCCAGTCCGACGGCGGCTACGGCTTCGACCCGGAGCGCATCTGGGTGACGGTCTACAAGACCGACGACGAGGCGATCGAGCTGTGGCGCAAGATCGCGGGCCTTCCCGAGGAGCGCATCCAGCGGCGCGGCGGCGACGACAACTACTGGGACATGGGCGTGCCCGGTCCCGGCGGCCCCTGCTCGGAGATCTACTACGACCGCGGCGCGGCGTTCGGCAAGTCCGGTGGCCCGGTCGCGGACGAGGACCGCTACCTCGAGATCTGGAACCTCGTCTTCATGCAGGACGAGCGCGGCGAGCTGTCCCCGAAGAAGGACCACCCGCCGATCGGCGAGCTGCCGGCGAAGAACATCGACACCGGCATGGGCATCGAGCGCGTCGCGTTCCTCCTGCAGGACGTGGAGAACGTCTACGAGACCGACCTGGTCCGCCCGGTGATCACCAAGGCGGAGGAGATGTCCGGGCGGCGCTACGGCGCCAACCACGTCGACGACATCCGCTTCCGGGTCATCGCGGACCACGCGCGTTCCGGCGTCATGCTCATCGGCGATGGCGTCACGCCGGGCAACGAGGCGCGCGGCTACGTGCTGCGTCGCCTGCTGCGCCGGATCGTCCGCTCGGTGCGGCTGCTCGGCGTGAACGAGCCGGTGCTGCCGGAGTTCGCGGCGGTCGTGCGCGACACCATGGGCCCGGCCTACCCCGACCTGGTCAGCCAGTTCGACCGCATCGAGTCGGTGGTGCGCCAGGAGGAGGACACGTTCCTCACGACGCTCGCGAGCGGTTCGAAGATCTTCGACCTCGCGGCGACCGAGACCAAGCAGGCGGGTGGCCGGGTGCTGCCCGGCGACCAGGCGTTCCAGCTGCACGACACGTACGGCTTCCCGATCGACCTGACGCTGGAGATGGCGTCCGAGCAGGGCCTCAAGGTCGACGAGGACGGCTTCCGCCGCCTCATGACCGAGCAGCGCGAGCGGTCCAAGCAGGACGCGGCGCAGCGCAAGGTCGGCCACGGCGACGGCGGCGCGTACCGGTCGATCCTCGACAACCATGGTGTCACCGACTTCCTCGGCTACCGCGACCTTTCCGTGGAGGCGAGGGTCGTCGGCCTGCTGTCCCACGGCCGGTCCGCGGTCGCCGCGGGCGAGGGCGCGGAGGTCGAGGTCATCCTCGATCGCACCTCGTTCTACGCGGAGGGCGGCGGCCAGCTCGCCGACACCGGCAAGATCGTCGGTGACGGCGTCGAGGTCGAGGTGCAGGACGTCCAGTCGCCGGTCGCGGGCCTGAACGTGCACCGGGGCAAGGTGGTGCGCGGCGAGCTGATGATCGACGCGACGGTCCAGGCGGAGGTCGACCCGAACCGCCGGCGCGCGGTGTCGCGCTCGCACTCGGCGACTCACCTCGTGCACGCGGGCGTGCGGCGCGCGCTCGGCACGCAGGCGGCGCAGGCGGGCTCGCTGAACGCGCCGGGCCGGCTGCGGTTCGACTTCACCTCGCCGGGCGGCGCGGTGCCGCCGAGCGTCATCGCGGACGTCGAGGACGAGGTCAACGACGTGCTGCTGAACGACTACGAGGTCCGGTCGGAGGTCGTCAGCCTCGACGAGGCGCGCGCGTCCGGCGCGATCGCGTTCTTCGGCGAGAAGTACGGCGAGAAGGTCCGCGTCATCACCATCGGCGACTACTCGAAGGAGCTGTGCGGCGGCACGCACGTGCACCGTTCCGGCGAGATCGGCGTGGTCAAGCTGCTGTCCGAGGCGTCGATCGGCGCGGGTGTGCGTCGGGTCGAGGCGCTGGTCGGGCTGGACGCGTTCCGGTTCCTGGCGCGGGAACACGTGCTGGTCGGTCAGCTCGCGGAGCAGTTCAAGGTGCGCCCGGACGAGCTGCCGGAGCGGATCGGGCAGACCGTCGAGCGGCTGCGCACCGCCGAGAAGGAGCTCGAGAAGCTGCGTGGCGCGCAGCTGCTGTCGTCGGCGGGCACGCTCGCCGACGCGGCGGAGGACGTGCGCGGGACCGCGCTGGTCGCGGTCGCGACGCCGGACGGCATCGGTGGCAACGACCTGCGGTCGCTCGCGTCCGAGGTGCGCAACCGGCTCGGCTCGCGGCCCGGCGTGGTCGCGTTGTTCTCCGCGGACGGCCAGAAGGTCAACTTCGTGGTCGCGACCACCTCGGCGGCGCGCGCCGCGGGTCTCGCGGCGGGCAAGCTCGTGCCGGCGTTCGCGCCCGCGATCGGGGGCCGTGGCGGCGGCAAGCCCGACCTCGCGCAGGGCGGTGGCGGCAACGCGGCGGGCGTGCCGGAGGCGGTGTCCGCGCTGCGCAAGGCCATCGACGAGGCCAGCTAGTGACCGGACCTGACCGGCCAGGCCCCGACGACCCGGGGCCTGGCCGCAGGCTGGGGGTCGATGTCGGTTCTGTACGAGTTGGGGTCGCAATCAGTGATCCCGGTCCGGTTCTCGCGACGCCACTCGTTACGCTGTCTCGCGACGAACGCTCGGACAGCGATCTGGACCGCCTGGCCGAGCTCGTTGTCGAGCACGAGGTGGTCGAAGTGGTGGTCGGTTTACCCAGGACGCTCGCGGCGCGCCATGGCAAGGCGGCGGCGATCGCGTCGACGTACGCCAGGCGGCTCGCGCGACGGGTGCGTCCGGTTCCGGTCCGGCTGGCGGACGAACGCTTGACCACGGTCAGCGCCACCAGGATGCTCAGCGATCGCGGTGTTCGGGGCAAGCGGCAGCGGGCGGTGGTCGACCAGGCGGCGGCCGTTGAGATATTGCAGGCCTGGCTGGACGGGCGGGCGCGTCAGGCGCCACCGGAGGCGCAGGAACGATGACCCACGACGACGATCTGGACCTGTTCAGCGACGCGCGGACGGAGCGACACCGCCCGGTGCGGCAGGACCGCGCCCGGCGCAAACCGCCGCCACGCAAGAAGAAACGCCGGACCGTGCTGTGGGTCAGCATGGCCGTCGTGCTGGCGCTCATCGCGCTCGGCGGCTACTACGGCCTCAAGCAGATCATGGGCATCGGCGACTTCGAGGACTTCGCCGGTCAGGGTGAGAGCGACATCGTCATCCAGGTGCAGGACGGCGAATCCACCGGCGACATCGCCGCCACGCTGACCGACGCGGGCGTGGTGGCCAGCTCGCGGGCGTTCGTCGCGGCGGCGGAGACGAACTCCGACGTGCGTGGCGTGCAGCCCGGCTACTACGTGATGAAGACCAAGTCGTCCGGCGCGGCCGCGGTCAGCCGGATCGTCGACCCCAAGATGCGGGTCGGGAACCTGCAGATCAGGCCGGGCAGCCAGCTCGAGAACGTCACCAAGGGCGACGGCTCGGTCGGCAAGGGCATCGTCGCGCAGCTCGCGGACGCCTCGTGCGCCGAGCTGAACGGCAAGAGCACGTGTGTGCCGGTCGAGCAGCTCGCCGAAGTCGCGAAGACCGCCGACCTCGCCAAGCTCGGGGTGCCGGAGTGGGCGCTCCCGGACGCCGGCAAGGCCGAGCCGCAGCGCAGGCTGGAGGGCCTGGTCATGCCCGGCGTGTACGACGTCAAGCCGGGCGCGTCGGCCGAGGAGCTGTGGAAGCAGCTGGTCACCGAGTCGGCGACGCAGATGCAGGCGCTCGGCCTGCCGACGATCGCCGACGACACCGGCTACACGCCCTACCAGGTGCTCGTGATGGCGTCGCTGGTGGAGCGCGAGGCGATCGGCAAGGACTTCGGCAAGGTCGCCAGGGTGACGTACAACCGGCTCAAGGAGTCGATGAAGCTCCAGTACGACTCCACGATCAACTACGTGCTCGACCGCCCGGCGATCCGCACGAACTCGTCGGATCGGGCGAAGGTCGGGCCGTACAACACCTACGACAACACCGGCCTGCCGCCCACGCCGATCTCGTCGCCGAGCGAGGACGCGCTCAAGGCCGCGGTGACGCCGGAGGAAGGGCCGTGGCTGTTCTTCGTGCGCTGCCAGACCGACGGCACGTCGTGCTTCGCGGTGACCAGTGACGAGCACGACGCGAACGTGGACCTGGCTGGCGAGAACGGTGCCTACTGAGCCGCCTCAGCAGCGTCGTGCGGCGGTGGTCGGCAAGCCGGTCGCGCACTCGCTGTCGCCGGTGCTGCACACGGCCGCCTACGAGGCGCTGGGGCTGACCGGCTGGACGTACTCGCGCCTCGAGGCGTCCGAGTCGGAGCTGCCGGCGCTGGTGGCGTCCCTCGACGAGTCGTGGGCCGGGTTGTCGGTGACGATGCCGGGCAAGCGCGCGGCGCTGGCGCTGGCGTCGTCGGCCACGGCGCGGGCGGTCGCGGTGGGCGCGGCGAACACGTTGGTGCGTGCCGGTTCCGGCTGGACCGCGGACTGCACGGATGTCGACGGCGTGGTCGGTGCTTTGCGCGCGGTGGGTTTCACCTCCGGCGACCGCGGTGTCGTGCTCGGCGCCGGTGGCACGGCGTGCGCGGCGTTGGCGGGCCTGGCCGAGCTGGGCCTGTCGTCGGCGACGGTCGTGGTCCGCGACCCGGCGCGGGCGGCCGACGCGGTGCGCTGCGGGTCGGCGGTCGGGCTGTCGGTGTCGGTGACCCCCTGGGCGTCGGCCCCCTTCGCGGCGCTGGCGTCGGACGCCGACGTGCTGGTGAACACGACACCGCCGGAGGCGATCTCGTCGTGTGTGCCGGCGCTCGCTCGCGCCGGCTGTGTGTTGGACGTGATCTACCACCCGTGGCCGACCCCGTTGGCGGCGGCGGCCGGCGGCCGGCTGGCGACGGGCCTGGACATGTTGCTGCACCAGGCGTTCGGTCAGGTCGAGCAGTTCACCGGGCGGCCGGCGCCCCGCGCGGCCATGCGGTCGGCACTGCGTGCGGCGACCGGTGGGATCCTGCCGCTGCCGCTGGCGGCGACCGATGGATGAGGACGCCCTGCGAGCGGTGACGGTCGGCGACCTGACCCCGTACGCGGATCGGGTCGTGGTCGTGGACTACAACCCGGAGTGGCCGCGGTGGTTCGCGGCGGACCGCGCGACGATCGAGGCGGCGCTGGGCCCGGTGGCGTTGTCGGTGGCGCACACGGGTTCGACGTCGGTGCCGGGCCTGCCGGCCAAACCGATCATCGACGTGCTGCTGCAGGTCGACGACTCGGCGGACGAGGAGTCGTACCTGCCGGCGCTGGCGGCGGCGGGGTTCGAGCTGCGGGTCCGCGAGCCAGAGGACCTGGAGCACCGGTGTCTGCGTCGTCGGGGCGCGCCGCACGACGTCAACCTGCACGTGTACTCCTCGCGCCACGCGGCCGTCGAGATCAACCGGGTCCTCAGCTTCCGGAACTGGCTCCGCACCCACGACGACGACCGAGACCGTTACGCCGCAACGAAACGCGAACTGTCCACGCGCGACTGGAAGTACGTGCAGGACTACGCGGACGCGAAAACCGAGATCATAGAAGAAATCCTGGCGAAGGCGCTGGCGTGACGAACCCGAGCGAATGGGACAGTCGCTCGGTCTCCACATTGTCTCCAACCTCCCCATCCGCCACCGTGGACCCATGCACCTCGTCCTCCTCCTCACCACTGTCGGCTTCGTGCTCGGCCTCCTCGGCCACCAACTGCTGTCCCGCCTGAGCAGAGGCGCGAGAGTCCACAAAGGATGGTGCGCCGGCGGGGTGGCGGCGTTGTGGGCGGTGGCCGGCTGGCGTGCCGCGAGTGGCCACCTCCCGTGGTGGTGGCTGCCGATCCCGCTGGTGGCGGCGTGGTTCGCGGTGCTGCTGACGGTGGTGGACCTGAAACATCGCCGCTTGCCCAACGTCCTCACCTGGTCGGCCTACCCGGCAACAGCCGCGGCGATCGCCGTCGCGGCGACCCGGGCAGGCTGGCAACTGGCGGAAAGCGCACTGCTCGGCGCGATGGCCCTGGCGACCCTGTACCTGGCGATCCACACGCTGGCCCCACGAGCCATGGGCGCGGGTGACGTCAAGCTGTCCGGCAGCCAGGGCGCGATACTGGGGGCGGTCGGTTGGCCGGCCGTGTTGGTGGGCACCACTCTGGCCGCACTGCTGACACTGGCGTTGAAGGCGGTGGCCCCAAGACGCGTCGCGAGAACCTGGCAGTCAGGCGTCCCGCACGGCCCGGCCCTACTGACGGCGACCTACACGATCGCGACCTTCACGGTGACTCGAACGCCGCCATGACCCCACCACCACGCCCCGCGGCCGTCAGAGCCAGCGTCACGCGAGGTCGGAGGACATGACAGGATCAGCGGGTGTTGCGTTGGATCACCGCTGGGGAGTCGCACGGGCCTGCCCTCGTCGCTGTGCTTGAGGGCATGGTCGCCGGGGTCGAGGTCACCACCACGGACCTCAACGAGCAACTCGCTCGTCGCCGTCTCGGGTTCGGGCGTAGCCCGCGCATGGGGTTCGAGACCGACAAGGTCGAGTTTCTCGGCGGGGTGCGCCACGGGCTGACCCAGGGCGGTCCCATCGCGGTGCGGATCGACAACGCCGAGTGGCCCAAGTGGGAGAAGGTCATGTCCGCCGATCCGGTGGACGCCGACGTGCTGGCCGGGCTGGCCCGCAACGAGAAGCTAACCCGCCCGCGTCCGGGCCACGCCGACCTCGCCGGCATGCAGAAGTTCGGCTTCGACGACGCCCGTCCCATCCTGGAGCGCGCGAGTGCGCGGGAGACCGCCGCCCGCACCGCTCTCGGCACGGTGGCCCGCGCTTTCCTGCGTCAGCTGCTGGGCGTGGAGATCATCAGTCACGTCGTCTCCATCGGTGGCGCCGACGCGCCGGACGGCCCGGCGCCGGGCCCCGGCGACCTCGATGCCATCGACGCCAGCCCGGTCCGGGCGTTCGACCCCGCGGGAACGGACGCCATGGTCGCCGAGATCGAGGCGGTCAAGGAGGCCGGCGACACCGTGGGCGGCGTCATCGAGGTGATCGTCTACGGACTGCCGCCCGGTCTCGGCTCACACGTCCACTGGGACCGTCGCCTCGACGCGCGCCTCGCGGCGGCGCTCATGGGCGTCCAGGCCATGAAAGGCGTCGAGATCGGCGACGGGTTCACCACCGCCCGCCGCTGGGGCAGCAAGGCCCACGACGAGATCGATCCGGCGCACCCCGGTGTGACCCGCCGCTCCAACCGCGCGGGCGGACTCGAAGGCGGCATCACCAACGGCGAACCGCTGCGCACCCGCGTCGCCATGAAGCCGATCTCGACCGTCCCCCGCGCGCTGTCCACAGTGGACACTTCGACGGGTGAGCCGGCGGTCGCGATCCACCAGCGGTCCGACGTGTGCGCGGTGCCTCGCGCCGGCGTGGTGCTCGAGTCGGTCGTCGGGCTGGTGCTCGCCGAGGCGGCGCTGGAGAAGTTCGGCGGCGACTCGCTCGCCGAGACCCGACGCAACTCCGAGTCCTACCTCAAGGCCCTGGAGGAGCAGTGGTGACCACGCCCGGCCCCGCGCTGATCCTCGTCGGTCCGCCCGGCTCCGGTAAGAGCACGGTCGGTCGCCTCGCCGCCGGCCACCTCGGCCTCGACTTCCGCGACTTCGACGACGACATCGAAGGCGCGCACGGCATCCCCGCCGGCGAGCTCGTGGTCAAGCTCGGCCGCGAGAAGTTCCAGGAGTCCGAGCGCGAGCTGCTCGCCGGCCTGCTGCCGCGACACACCGGCGTCCTCGCCCTCGGCGGCGGCACGCCGACCGCGCCGGGCGTCGCCGAGCTGCTCGAACCGTTCCACGTCGTGTTCCTCGACGTCGACCTCGACCAGCTCCTGCGCCGGGAGGGCCTGGTGCCGCTGCACCCGTGGCTGCTGCCCAACCCGCGCGCCCACCTCAAGGAACTCCTCAACACACGCCGCCCGATCTACACCGCGGTGGCGGCCGTGACCGTGCCGACCAGCGGGCGCACCCCCGAGGAAGTCCTGGCCGACGTGCTCTCCAGCATGCCGGTCACCTCCGACTGAACCCGAAATTGTCGGTGCCGTCCGCTATGCATGACCCATGGCAGTCGCACTCGACCCAACACAGGTCCTCGCGTACCGGGCACAGGCCCAGGGGCTGCACGGCGCCGGCGACCTTGCCGACCTCGACGCGCTGACGGTCGGCCTCCAGGACACGCCCGCCGGCTCGGCCGCGCTCGCCTTACGCCACCGCACGGCGAAGGTCGAGCCACTCGACCAACCCGACCTCGTGCTCGCGCTGACCATGCGCGGGTCGCCGCACCTGCACCGGCGCGCCGTCCTGCCGCTGCTGCGGGCCGCCCTGCGCCCGCGCGACAACCAGATGCTGCGTGCCTACCTCGGCGGCTACGGTGACACGCTGATCGAGTCCGGCGCCGACGGCCCGGAGCTGCTCGCCCGCGTCGCCGACGAGTTACGTGCCGCGTTCCCCGGCGAGACGGCCAGCAAAGGCGAGCTGTCCGGCGCGGTCAGCCCGCGGGTGCCCGAGGTCGCGCGCCCGTGGTGCGAGGGCTGCGGCACGGCGCATGTCGCCGACGGCCTGTTCCGGTTGGCGACCCTGTACGCGGGCGTCGAGCTGGTGCCGGGGGAGGGCCGGCGCATGCGGTTCCGGCTCGGCCCGGCGCCGAAAGCCGAGAGCGACGACCGCGCCGCGGCGGTCGAGCTGTTCGGCACGGCCGTGCGCCTGGCCGGTCCGCTGACGCTGGGCGATCTGGTGATGTGGCTCGACACCCGATCGGTGACGGCGCCGCCGGACTGGCTGCGGCCGGTGTGGTCCGCGCTGGCGGAACGACTCGTCGAGGTCGAGGTCGCCGGCCTGACACTGCATGCCGACGCGGCGGCGGTCGACGGCATGCGGGACGCGCCTGCGCCGCCGCCGGTGCTGCTGCTGCCGCCGAGGGACACGTACCTGGTGGGCCACCGGCCGTTCCTGGTGCCGGACCGCGCGGCGGCCAAGGAGGTGTGGCGTCCGGTCGGCAGCCCGGGCGCGCTCGTCGTCGACGGCGCGGTGGCCGGGGTCTGGCGAGCCCGCCGGTCCGGGAAGACGCTGCGGCTCATGGTCACTCCGCACCGCGCCATGACCGCCAAGCACCGCAAGGCGCTCGACGCGCAGGCCGAGGTCGTCGCCGCCGCCCGCGACCACGAGGGAAAGGTGGTGGTCACGACCGACTGACCGGCGATGTCGACCCACCCGGTCGGGTAACCCGGTGCCGGTGAAATGCTCACCCCACAGTCGTCTGGCCGAGGGAGTGAGCAGTGGGAGCGGAGCCGGTGCGCATCAGGGTGGCCACCGATCGGCCGTACGACGTCGTGGTCGGGCGCGATCTCGCCGACGAGCTCGTCGCGGCGGTCCGCGCCTCGTCGAAGGTGGCGATCGTGCATCCGCCGACAGTGATCGGCCACGCGGAGGCGACCCGGCAGCGACTACAGGCGGCCGGCGTCGACACGCACCTCGTCGCGATTCCCGACGCCGAGGCCGGCAAAACCCTTGCTGTGGCCGGGTTCTGCTGGGACGCGCTCGCGAGCATGGGCATGGACCGCGGCGGCACGGTCGTCGCGCTCGGCGGGGGCGCGGTCACCGACCTCGCCGGGTTCGTCGCGGCCACGTGGATGCGCGGGGTGCGGCTGGTGAACGTGCCGACGACCTTGCTGGGCATGGTCGACGCCGCGGTCGGCGGGAAGACCGGCATCAATATCGACGCGGGCAAGAACCTCGTCGGCGCCTTCCACGAGCCGGCCGAGGTGCTCGTCGACCTCACGATGCTGCGGACCCTGCCGGCCGAGGAGCTCGTGCCGGGCATGGCCGAGATCATCAAGGGCGGCTTCATCGCCGACCCCGAGATCCTCGCGCTGGTGGAGGCCGACGAGAAGGCGGCGCTCGACCCGGACGGCGACGTATTGGCCGAGCTGGTGCGCCGCAAGATTCAGGTCAAGGTCGACGTCGTGGCGGCGGACCTGCGGGAGTCCAGCCTGCGCGAGATCCTGAACTACGGCCACACGCTCGCGCACGCCATCGAGCGCCGCGAGGACTACCGGTGGCGACACGGTGCCGCGGTGAGTGTCGGCCTGGTGTTCGCGGCGGAGCTGGCCCGCGCGGCCGGCCGCCTCGACGACGCCACCGCCGACCGCCACCGCACGGTCCTCGAGTCGATCGGCCTGCCGACCACGTACGCGGCGGACGCCCTGCCGGACCTGACGCAGGCGATGCTGGGCGACAAGAAGACCCGCGCCGGCCGCCTCCGCTTCGTGGTGCTGGACGCACTCGCGAAGCCGGGCCGCCTGGAGAACCCCGGCCCGGAACTGCTGGCCGAGGCGTACGCGAAGCTCGTGACGCACTGAGCCGCGGTTCGGTTATTCCATCGGTGGTGAGCGCATGGCGCTGCGCGACGAGGTCAGCCGCGCACGACTGAAGAGCGGCCTGGCTACGCTGGCCAGAGCCGTCGTCGAAGGAGATAGACCATGAGCGGAGCTTGCGTGTTGGTGCTCAACGGCCCCAACCTCGGCAGGCTGGGCACGCGCGAGCCCCACATCTACGGCCACACGACCTACGCCGACCTCGTCGAGCTCTGCAAGAAGACCGGCCACGACCTCGGCCTCGACGTCTCGGTCCGCCAGACCGATCATGAGGGCGAGATGCTCGGCTGGCTCCACGAGGCCGCCGAGCACGGTCACGCGGTCGTGCTCAACGCCGGCGCGTGGACCCACTACTCGATCGCCGTGCGCGACGCCTGCGCCCAGCTCACCGCCGCGCTCATCGAGGTGCACATCACGAACGTCCACAAGCGCGAGGAGTTCCGGCACCACAGCTACCTCTCGCCGGTCGCGACCGGCGTCATCGTGGGCCTCGGCGTCAGCGGGTACACCCTCGCCCTGCGGTGGCTGGCCGACCAGAATTGACCACGCTCCGGACCCCGCGCGCCGTCCTGCGGCCACTCGAGGCGACCGATGCGGACGCGTTCGTCGAGCTGTTCGCCGACCCCGAGCTGAGCCGCTTCCACGGCAACGACCTGACGAACCCCGACGAGGCCCGCGCGGCGCTCGGCCGCCGGCGCGCCTACCGGGGCGACGACTGGCTGGTCGAGGTCGACGGCCGGGCGGCCGGGGTGGGACACCTCCGCCCGTCGGTCGAGCTGCCCGGCGACGTGCTCGAATGCGGCTGGTACCTCGCCCGCGAGCACTGGGGGAGCGGTCTCGCCGTCGAGATCGCCGGCGCGATCGTCGACCACGGCCACCACACCCTCGGCGCGGCGGCCGTGTTCGCGCTGGTGCACGAGGACAACACGCGCGGCCGCGTCTTCACCGAACGCCGCGGGTTCGTCGACATCGGGAGCGGGCAGCACTACGGCGGCCCGCACCGGGTGCTCGTCGCGCTACGGAAGGAACCAGCCGGCGTGCACCACGTCGAGCTGTGGGTGCCCGACCTCGCCGCCGCGGAGAAGACGTTCGGCTGGCTGTTCGGTGAGCTCGGCTGGCACGAGTACCAGCGCTGGGACAGGGGCGTGAGCTGGCGCCACGGCACCGAGTACGTCGTCGTGGAGGACTCGCCGGCCCGCGCGGGCGACCGCCACGAGCGGACCGCGCCCGGCCTCAACCACCTCGCACTGCACGCCGGCACCCGCGCGGACGTGGACCGGATCACCTCGGCGGCGGCCGAACACGGCTGGCAGCTCATGTTCGCCGACCGGCATCCGCACGCCGGCGGCCCGGACCACTACGCGGCCTACCTGGAGAACGCCGACGGGTTCGAGGTCGAGCTCGTCGCCACCACCCGTTCGTGAAGGCTCCCGGGTACTGGCAGTAATCCCTACACTGTGCTGAGTTAAAGTCGGGACAACGTATGGAGGTCTTCCGCGATGCGCGTAACGCACCGTCGAAGACGTCGGGCCGCTACCGCACTCATTCTGGCGACGGCGGTCGCACTGGTCGCCGGCTGCACGGCCAGCGAGGCGGAGCCGCAGGCCGGCGGCAACGGACCGGTCATCGGCGCGCCGGACGCGCCGGAACCGTCGACCACCCTGCCGAAACCGCCGGCGCCGAGCGACCGGAAACCGGTGCCGCTGACGACCTACGCCGGCCGCCAGAGCCCCGGGGTGATCGCCGCGGGCGGCGGGGACGCGCCGTACAACTACGCGCCGTCGGTGCTGCTGGACAACGGGCGCTACCGGATGTGGTGGTGCAGCCAGCTCGGCATCGCGAACCCGCCGGGCGACGACATCCTTCTTGCCGAGTCGACGTCGATGGACGGCCCGTTCGCCGGCCCGGACGGCCGGGGTGGCACCCCGGTGTTCTCCGGCAGCGCGACCCAGTTCGACGCCATGCACACCTGCGACCCGTCGGTCGTCAAGGTCGGCGGCACCTACTACATGTACTACACCGGCGCGGCCGGCGCGCACGCCCACGGCAACGCGGTCGGCCTCGCCACCAGCACCGACGGCCGGGTGTGGACCAGGGCCAACAACGGCCGTCCGCTCCTCACCGCGTCCCGGAACGTCAAGCGGGACAACACCTACGGCGTCGGGCAGCCGTCCGTGGTCTACCTCGCCGGCCACTTCTACCTGATGTTCACCGACACCACCGGCCAGAACGCCGGCCGCAACGGCGCCGGCCAGTTCGTGCTGCGCTCGCCGGACCCGGCGTTCACCCGCGACGTCGAGGCGCTCGGCCCGGCCGGGTTCCGCCCGGTGCCCGACACCGGCGCCCGGTTCCGCTCGGTCGTCGACGCGTTCAGCGCGGACTGGATGTGGGTCGACGCGCTCGCCGTGTTCGCCATCGCCCACGAGACCCGCGACGGCACCACGATCACCTTCTGGGACTCAGGTTTCCGCTTCCAGCCCTACCAGCCGCTGCTGGTGCCGGGGCCGTGGCGCGAGGGCCCCGGCCTGGTACGCAGGCCCGACGGGCACGCCGTGGTGTCGCTCGACAACCCGTGCGGCCGGGTGGCGATTGACCTCGTCCGGGCCAGCCGCGAGGCGCCGGCCGGGCCTTCTGACCTGCGGCACTTCGGCCTCGACGTGGTCGACTTCGACGCGTGCCAGGAGCCCGCACGTGCGGTGCTGGCACTCGACGGGTTCGCCGTGCCGTCCCCGAACCGCACGATCGACCTGGTCGTCGGCGGACAGCTGGTGCGGTTCGACCGCCGGTCGGTCGCCGAGAAGCTCGCGGTGCGGGTGCTGGCGCGCCGCCCGGCCGCGCTCGACAAGGTGCCGGTCGCCGCGCACGTCACGGCTGGCGCGCCCGCGCGGCAGGCGCCCGGCCGCGGCACGGCGTTCCTGCTGGACGACCGGTTGTGGCTCGTCGGCTCACCGGAGATCGCGACGCTCAACTCGTCCGCCGCGCCGGCCATCACCCCGGAGGAGTGGGACGGCTACGAACGCGGTCTCGACCTCGTCGGGCCGCCGCGCTGAGCTTCCTCTTCCTCGTCGTCGGCAACGGAGTCGTCGGCGTCCTCGGAGTCCTCGGCGCCTTCCTCGGCGTCGTCCTCGCCGCGCGACGTGCGGATCCAGCGCCCAGCGAGCAGGCCGATGGCCGCCGGCACGAGCACCAGCAGCGCCGTGAACGCGGCACCGCCGGTCAGCGCGCCACCCAGCTCGGCGACGCCCGTCTGGTCCACGAAGATCGACTTGCCGATGACGCCGAGCACGGCGGCGCCCCAGCCCGCGACCAGCGACGCGATCAGCCACGCCCGACCGGCGTCCTCGAGGCCCCGCCACCGGTCGAGGGCGCCCCACACCGCCGCGACGCCGACCAGCACGCCGAGCATGATCGCCTCGAACAGCGTCCGGGACGTCGGGTGGTGCACGCCGAAGTCGGCGCGCACGGTCTCGGCGGCGGCGTGCACCACGGCCAGCGCCGCACCGCGCAACAGCCAGGTTCTCATCGTGACAGCGTAAGCCCACTAAGGTCGAGACCATGCCCGAGACGCACGTGCGCCGCCGCGCGGCGCTGCGCTCCCGCCTGCGGGAACGCGACCTGGACGCCCTGCTCGTGGTCGACCTGCGCAACGTGCGCTACCTGACCGGGTTCACCGGTTCGAACGCCGCGCTGCTGGTCCACGCCGAGGACAGTGCGGACGACGAGGCCCGCACGGTCTTCTGCACCGACGGCCGCTACCTCACCCAGTCGGCGCGTCAGGTGCCCGACCTCGAGCGGATGGTCGAGCGCCCGTGTGCGGACGCGCTCGCCGAGCTGGCCGGCCGGCAGCGCTACCGGCGCACCGGCTTCGAGAGTCACCGGGTGACCGTCGACGAGCTGGACGTCTACACGGCGGCGGCCGGCGACGTGGCGCTGGTCCGTGCGGCGGGGCTCGTGGAGGAGCTGCGGATCGTCAAGGACGACGCCGAGGTGGAGGCGCTGCGGATGGCGTGCGCGGCGGCCGACCGCGCGCTCGCCGACCTCATCGAGCACGGCGGGCTGCGTGCCGGCCGCACCGAGCGCGAGGTCGCCCGCGAGCTGGAGAACCGCATGCTCGACCACGGCGCCGCCGGGCCGTCGTTCGAGTCGATCGTGGCGACCGGCGCGAACTCCGCGGTGCCGCACCACCGGCCGACCGACGCCGAGCTGGCCGCCGGCGACCTGGTCAAGCTGGACTTCGGCGCGCTCGTCGACGGCTACCACTCGGACATGACGCGCACGTTCGTGCTCGGGGCGCCCGCGGACTGGCAGCGCGAGCTGTACGACCTCGTCGCGGCCGCGCAGGCGGCGGGCCGGGCGGCGCTGCGGGTCGGCGCCGACGTGCGCGACGTGGACGCCGCGGCGCGCGGGGTCGTCGAGGCGGCGGGGCGCGGCGAGGAGTTCCTGCACGGGCTCGGCCACGGCGTCGGACTGGAGATCCACGAGGCCCCGGCCCTGGCCAAGACGGGTGAAGGTAGACTCTCCGCCGGCATGGCAGTCACCGTGGAGCCGGGTGTGTACCTGGCCGGCAAGGGCGGGGTCCGCATCGAGGACACGCTCGTCGTACGGGACGGCGATCCTGAACTTCTCACGCTGACGACCAAACAACTCGTTGTCGTGTAGACGATCCGACTAGGAGAGAACGACCCCGTGGCATCCACGAACGACCTGAAGAACGGCCTGGTGCTCAACCTCGAGGGCCAGCTCTGGACCGTTGTTGAGTTCCAGCACGTCAAGCCCGGCAAGGGCCCGGCGTTCGTGCGCACCAAGCTCAAGCACGTGATGACCGGCAAGGTGGTCGACAAGACCTTCAACGCCGGCATCAAGGTGGACACGGCCACCGTCGACCGGCGTGAGATGACGTACCTGTACCAGGACGGCACGCAGTTCGTCTTCATGGACGGCGAGACCTACGAGCAGATCCACATCGACGGCGAGGTCGTGTCGGACAACTCGCGGTTCCTGCTGGAGAACCACACCGCGGTGGTCGCGACGCACGAAAGCGTGCCGCTGTTCATCGAGCTGCCGGTGTCGGTCGAGCTGATCATCCAGCAGACCGACCCCGGCCTGCAGGGTGACCGCTCCACCGGTGGCACCAAGCCCGCGACGCTGGAGACGGGCGCCGAGATCCAGGTGCCGCTGTTCCTCTCGACCGGCGAGAAGGTCAAGGTGGACACCCGCGACGGGCGCTACCTCGGTCGAGTCAGCTCCTAGATGGGCGCGCGCAGCAAAGCTCGTAAGCGCGCGGTCGATGTGTTGTACGCGGCGGCGTTGCGAGATGCCGACCCGGTGACCCTGCACGCCGAGCGCACCTCGGAGGCGGAGCACCCGCCGCCGAACGACTACGCGACCGCGCTCATCGAGGGCGTCGTCGAGAACCGCGAGCGGATCGACGAGCTGCTCACCGAGCACGCGGAGGGCTGGACCCTCGACCGGATGCCGTTCGTCGATCTCGCCGTGCTGCGGCTGGGGGTCTACGAGCTGCTGTGGGCCGACGACGTGCCGGACGCGGTGGCCATCGACGAGGCCGTGCAGCTCGCGCGGTCGCTGTCGACCGACGACTCGCCGCGGTTCGTGAACGGCGTCCTCGGCCGGTTGGCGACGATCGCCGACCAGTTGCGGGCCACCCGGTAACACCTGGTCCGAATCTCGCGCGAGATTGTCGGTGCCCGACTCTATGTTGGCGCCATGACCGATCGCCGCAGCCTTCTCGCCGCTGCCGTCACCGTGTTCCTGTGGGCGTCCGCCTTCGTGGCGATCCGCAGCGCGGGCGAGCACTACTCACCGGGCGCGCTCGCCCTCGGCCGGCTCTTCTCCGGCGCCGTCGTGCTCGTGGCCGTCCTGCTGGTGCGCCGCGAGGGGTGGCCGCCGCGCGCGGCGTGGCCCGGCATCGTCGCGTCCGGCGTGCTGTGGTTCGGCGTGTACATGGTCGCGCTGAACTGGGGTGAGCAGGAGGTCGACGCCGGCACGGCCGCGATGGTGGTCAACGTCGGTCCGGTGCTGATCGCGCTGCTTGGCGGGTGGCTGCTCAAGGAGGGCTTCCGGCTGAGGGTGCTCGCCGGCATCGCGGTGTCGTTCTCCGGCGCCGTCGTGGTCGGGTTCTCGATGTCCGGCGGCGGGCACGCGTCGGTGCTCGGCGTCCTGCTGTGCGTCGTCGCGGCCGCCACCTACGCGGTCGGGGTGATCTGCCAGAAGCCGGCGCTGCGGCACGGTTCTGCCTTACAGGTGACCACGTTCGGCTGTCTGGTCGGGATGGTGGCGTGCCTGCCGTTCGCGGGGCAGCTGGTGTCCCAGCTCGGCACCGCGCCGGTGTCCGCGACGCTGAACGTGGTCTATCTCGGGGTGTTCCCGACCGGGTTGGCGTTCACGACGTGGGCGTACGCGCTCGCCAGGACGTCGGCGGCGCAGATGGGCGCGACCACGTACGCCGTGCCGGCGTTGGTCGTGCTGATGGCGTGGCTGCTGCTGGACGAGGTGCCCGGCTGGGTCACCTTCCTCGGCGGCGCGCTGTGCCTCGCCGGTGTCGCCGTGTCGCGGGTGCGCTCCCGCAAGCCGGCGCCGGCGTCGGAACCGGCGGTCCCCGCGGCGGCCGCGCCGCGGTAGTCATCGCGGGGAGTGGCACGGACAGACACGACCTGACCCGATCGGGGTACTGGGCTGCGCCGATCGCGTGGTTGCGGCCGGGTACGTGCACGGCCAAGATCGCGACTCAGCGCAATCGCGGTGTTCCGGCATCGGGTGGCGGCCGGCGACGTCGACTGCGCCAAGTGAAGGGCCGCGGTCCCCAACGAACGGGAACCGCGGCCGGCAGCTGAGTGCGGGTCGATCTGCGGGGTCGGCCCTTCGCGCGCCCTGCCGGCCGATCTCCCATTTCCCTCGGCCGGTTCGGCGGCGCGGCGGGCCCAAGTGTCCGCACCCGAGCTTGCTCAGTCCTCCTTGGACGGACGCGCCTCCGGCGGAAGCACGCCCCAGTCGATGAGCTGCTCGGTGAGCTCGCCCGGCGTCATGTCGTAGATGATCGCCAGGGAGCGCAGGTCCTCGGTCCGGATCGACAGAACCTTGCCGTTGTAGTCCCCGCGCTGGCTCTGGATGGTGGCGGCGTAGCGGGCGAGTGGGCCCACCTTCTCCGCCGGGAGCTGCTGGAGCCGCTCCAGGTTGATCACAATCTTGGTCGCCGGCTCGGCGCCAGAGGGCACACGGCCCTCCGGCAGCAGCTCGACGACGGGAACCCCGTAGAAGTCGGCCAGCTCGGCCAGCTTCTGCACGGTCACCGCCCGGTCGCCCCGCTCGTACGAGCCGACCACGACCGCCTTCCAGCGGCCGCCGGACTTCTGCTCGACGCCGTGCAGGGACAAGCCCTGCTGCTGGCGGATGCCGCGGAGCTTGCTCCCTAGCGCCTTGGCGTAGTCGCCCATATGGCGATTCTCCATTTCGTTCGCCCCGACGGCTGGTCTGACTTCGGACGCCGCGGGTAGCCGCATATCGACACGCAGAGTAATGGTTACCCACAGTTGTCACCAGGTCAAGCTGATCTGTGTACGACGTCCGGGGAAACGCGGGATTACCACCCGGTTGGTGGATCCGTGGGGCCTGATACGGTGCTACAGCGCTCGAAATGGGCGCGCAGCTAGACGTCCTTTAAGGACCCGTCCAGTGAGGCGGGGAAGGAGGTCACCCCGTGGCACCGCCCAACCGCGGTGCGGCGGAACCGGCTGAGCGGCGTGAGCTGCTGTCTGCCGGCGACGTCGCACGCACTGTCGCCCGAATGGCGCATCAGGTGATCGAGCGCACCGCGCTCGGCGCCGCCGACGCCAGTCCGGTCGTTCTCCTCGGCATCCCCACCCGGGGCGCGCCGCTGGCCGCCCGGCTGGCCGCCCGCATCGCCGACTTCTCCGGCATCGACGTCGCCACCGGTGTGCTCGACGTCACTCTCTACCGGGACGATCTCCGGCGCCGACCCACCCGCCCGCTCGGCGAGACCGCGCTGCCGGCCGGCGGCGTCGACGACCGGCTCGTGATCCTCGTCGACGACGTCCTCTACTCCGGCCGCACGATCCGCGCCGCGCTCGACGCGCTCCGCGACGCGGGCCGCCCGCGTGCGGTCCAGCTCGCCGTGCTCGTCGACCGAGGCCACCGCGAGCTGCCGATCCGCGCGGACTACGTCGGCAAGAACGTCCCCACATCCCGTTCCGAGGAGGTTCACGTCCTGGGCACCGAGGGCATGGACGCCGCCACCGCCACCGCCGTCCTCGACACGGCTGCCGGGCTCAAGCAGACCCTGCTCGGCCGCGAGGTCAAGAAGTTGCCGACACTGCGCGGCCGCACCGTGATCACGATGTTCTACGAGAGCTCCACCCGCACCAGGGTCTCGTTCGAGATCGCCGGCAAGTGGATGAGCGCCGACGTGGTCAACGTGTCCGCGACCGGCAGCAGCGTCGGCAAGGGGGAGTCCCTGCGCGACACCGCGCAGACGCTCGCCGCGGCCGGCGCCGACTGCGTGATCATCCGGCACCCGGCCTCCGGCGCCGCCCACCGGCTCGCGGGCTGGCTCGCGGAGGCCGGCACGTCCGTGGTCAACGCGGGCGACGGCACGCACGAGCACCCCACGCAGGCGTTGCTGGACGCCGCGACCCTGCGGGAGCGGCTCGGCGACCTGGCCGGCCGGCGGATCGCGATCGTCGGCGACGTCCTGCACAGCCGGGTCGCGCGGTCCAACGTCCACCTCCTCACCACACTCGGTGCGGACGTCGTGCTGGTCGCCCCGCCGACGCTGCTGCCGGCGCACGTGGCCCGCTGGCCCGTGACCGTGTCGCACACCCTGGACGCGGAGCTGCCCAGCCTCGACGCGGTCATGCTGCTGCGGGTCCAGGCCGAACGGATGCACGGAGGTTTCTTCCCGTCCGCTCGCGAGTACTCGATCGCCTACGGCCTGAGCGAGCGGCGCCTCGACGTGCTGCCGGCCCACGCGGTCGTGCTGCACCCCGGCCCGATGCTGCGGGGCATGGAGATCGCTGCCGCCGTGGCGGACTCGCCGCGCGCCGCGATCACCCAGCAGGTGTCGAACGGCGTGCACGTGCGGATGGCCGTGCTCTACCACTTGCTGGCCCACGAGGAGGACGCGTGAAGCCCTTGCTGCTCAAGGGGATCCGGCCGTACGGCGAGGAGAAGGTCGACCTGCTTGTCCGCGACGGGCTCATCGTCGAGGGCACCGACGCCGACGCCGAGGTGATCGATGCCGACGGGCTGATCGCGTTGCCGGGCTTCGTCGACCTGCACACCCACCTGCGGGAGCCGGGCCGCGAGGACACCGAGACCATCGACACCGGCTCCGCGGCCGCCGCGCTCGGCGGCTACACGGCGGTCTTCGCCATGGCCAACACCGACCCGGTCGCCGACAACGCGGTGATCGTCGAGCACGTGTGGCGCCGCGGCCGCGAGGTCGGGCTGGTCGACGTGCACCCGGTCGGCGCCGTCACGGTCGGACTGAAGGGCGAGAAGCTCGCCGAGCTGGGCACGATGGCCGCGTCGGGCGCGCGGGTGCGGATGTTCAGCGACGACGGACTGTGCGTGGCCGACCCGCTGCTCATGCGCCGCGCGCTGGAGTACTCCACGGCGCTGGACGTGGTCATCGCACAGCACGCGGAGGAGCCGCGCCTGACCGTCGGCGCCCAGGCGCACGAGGGCGAGCAGGCGGCCCGGCTCGGGCTCGCCGGCTGGCCGGCGGCCGCCGAGGAGTCGATCATCGCGAGGGACTGCCTGCTGGCCAGGCAGACCGGCGCGCGGCTGCACGTGTGCCACGTGTCCACGGCGGGCGCGGCCGAGCTGCTGCGGTGGGCGAAGGCGCAGGGCATCACGGTGTCCGCCGAGGTCACCCCGCACCACCTGCTGCTCGACGACGAGCGCCTGTCCACCTACGACCCGGTCAACAAGGTCAACCCGCCGCTGCGCACGCCCGCCGACGCGAAGGTGCTGCGGGAGGCGCTCGCCGAGGGCGTGTTGGACTGCGTGGCCACCGACCACGCGCCACACGCGCCCCAGGACAAGGACTGCGAGTGGTCCGCCGCGCGACCGGGCATGCTGGGGTTGCAGACCGCGCTGTCGGTGGTGGTGCGGACGATGGTCGAGCCGGGCCTGCTGGACTGGCGGGGGGTCGCGCGGGTGATGAGCGAGCGGCCGGCCGAGATCGCCGGGCTGACCGACCAGGGCCGCCCGCTGGCGGCCGGCGAGCCGGCGACCCTCACGCTGGTGGACCCGGACGCGACCTGGACGGTGCGCGGCGCGGAGCTGGCCAGCATCGCCGCCAACACCCCGTACGAGGGCATGGCGCTGCCCGGCAGGGTGGTCACGACGCTGCTGCGCGGCAGGGTCACCGCACATGACGGAAGGGTGGCATGAGCCGACAGACCAAGTCTTCACCGTGCTTCGTGCGAATGCCCTGCACGCCGAACGGAGAGAGGCAGGTGCCACAGCCATGAACGCAGCCGCTCTGGTACTGGAAGACGGCAGGGTTTTCCGTGGCGAGGCGTTCGGCGCGACCGGCGCCACGCTCGGCGAGGTCGTCTTCTGCACCGGGATGACCGGTTACCAGGAGACGCTGACCGACCCGTCCTACCACCGGCAGATCGTGGTGGCGACCGCCCCGCAGATCGGCAACACCGGCTGGAACGACGAGGACGACGAGTCGAGCAGGATCTGGGTCGCCGGCTACGTGGTGCGCGACCCGGCGCGGACGCCGTCGAACTGGCGGTCCCGCCGGCCGCTGGACGCCGCGCTCGTCGAGCAGGGCGTCGTCGGCATCTCCGGTGTCGACACCCGCACGCTGACCAGGCACCTCCGGGAGCGCGGCGCGATGCGCGGCGGCGTGTTCTCCGGCGACGCGCTGGCGAACGCGGACGAGCTGGTCGAACGGGTGCTCGCGAGTCCGAAGATGGTCGGCGCGGACCTCGCGAAGGAGGTCACGGCCGAGAAGGCCTACGTGGTCCCGGCCGACGGGGAGCGCCGGTTCCGGGTCGTTGCGCTGGATCTCGGCATCAAGACCAACACGCCGCGCATGATGGCCCAGCGCGGCATCGAGACCCACGTCCTGCCGGTGACGGCCACGATCGACGACGTGCTGGCGCTCGAACCGGACGGCGTGTTCCTCGCCAACGGCCCCGGCGACCCCGCGACGGCAGACGGCCCGGTCGCGCTCGCGCGGGGCGTGCTGGAGCAGCGGATCCCGCTGTTCGGCATCTGCTTCGGCCACCAGATCCTCGGCCGTGCGCTCGGCCGGGGCACCTACAAGCTGCGCTACGGCCACCGCGGCATCAACATCCCGGTGATCGACGTGGCCACCGGCCGGGTCGCGATCACCGCGCAGAACCACGGCTTCGCGCTGGAGGGGGAGCCGGGCCAGCGGTTCGACACCCCGTACGGCGCCGCCGTGATCAGCCACTACTGCCCGAACGACGGCTGCGTCGAGGGTGTTCGCGCCCTTGACGTGCCCGCGTTCTCGGTCCAGTACCACCCCGAGGCGGCGGCGGGCCCACACGACGCCGCCCCGCTGTTCGACGAGTTCGTCGGGCTGATGGAGGCGAAGAGTGCCTAAGCGGACAGACATCGAGCACGTCATGGTGATCGGGTCCGGCCCGATCGTCATCGGCCAGGCGTGCGAGTTCGACTACTCGGGCACGCAGGCGTGCCGGGTGCTGCGCGAGGAGGGCCTGCGCGTCAGCCTCGTGAACTCGAACCCGGCGACGATCATGACCGACCCGGAGTTCGCGGACGCCACCTACATCGAGCCGATCAACGCGGAGTTCGTCGAGAAGGTGATCGCGATCGAGCGCCCGGACGCGCTGCTCGCCACGCTCGGCGGCCAGACCGCGCTCAACACGGCGGTCGCGCTGCACGAGCGCGGCGTGCTGGAGCGCTACGGGATCGAGCTGATCGGCGCCGACATCGAGGCCATCCAGCGCGGCGAGGACCGGCAGCGGTTCAAGGACATCTGCGCCCAGGTCGGCGCGGAGACGCCGCGCAGCGCGGTGTGCCATTCGATGGACGAGGTCCGCGCCGCCGTCGACGACCTCGGCCTGCCGGTCGTCATCCGGCCCTCGTTCACCATGGGCGGGCTCGGCTCCGGCCTGGCGCACACCAAGGAGGAGCTCGACCGGATGGCCTCGTCCGGGCTCGCGGAGAGCCCGGTGAGCGAGGTGCTGATCGAGGAGAGCGTGCTCGGCTGGAAGGAGTTCGAGCTCGAGCTGATGCGCGACCGCGCGGACAACGTCGTGGTCATCTGCTCGATCGAGAACATCGACCCGATGGGTGTGCACACCGGCGACTCGGTGACCGTCGCGCCCGCGATGACGCTGACCGACCGCGAGTACCAGCACATGCGCGACGTCGGCATCGACGTGCTGCGCGCGGTCGGCGTCGACACCGGCGGCTGCAACATCCAGTTCGCGGTGCACCCGCAGACCGGCCGGCTGGTCGTCATCGAGATGAACCCGAGGGTCTCGCGCAGTTCCGCGCTGGCGTCCAAGGCCACCGGCTTCCCGATCGCCAAGATCGCCGCGAAGCTCGCGATCGGCTACACGCTCGACGAGATCCGCAACGACATCACCGGCGAGACCCCGGCGAGCTTCGAGCCGACGCTGGACTACGTCGTGGTGAAGGTGCCGCGCTTCGCCTTCGAGAAGTTCCCCGGCGCGGACCCGACGCTGACCACCACCATGAAGTCGGTCGGCGAGGCCATGTCGCTCGGCCGCAACTTCGTGGAGGCGCTCGGCAAGGCGCTGCGGTCGATGGAGACCAAGGCGGCCGGCTTCTGGACCACGCCGGACCCGGACCCGAGCACCGTCGAGGGCGTCCTCGAGGCGCTGCGGGTCCCGCACGACGGCCGGCTCTACACGGTCGAGCGGGCGCTGCGGCTCGGCGTGAGCGTCGCCGACGTGTGCGCCGCGTCCGGCATGGACCCGTGGTTCGTCGACCAGATCCTGTCGCTCGTGGAGCTGCGTGCCGAGGTCAGCGACGCGCCGGTGCTCGACGAGGCGCTGCTGCGCCGCGCGAAGCGCTCCGGGTTCTCCGACCGCCAGGTGGCCGCGCTGCGGCCGGAGCTGGCCGGGGAGGACGGCGTCCGCACGCTGCGCCACCGGCTCGGCATCCGGCCGGTGTTCAAGACCGTGGACACCTGCGCGGCCGAGTTCGCCGCGTTCACGCCGTACCACTACTCGGCCTACGAGCTGGACCCCGAGGCCGAGACGGAGGTCGCCGAGCAGCGCGACAAGCCGAAGGTGCTGATCCTCGGGTCCGGGCCGAACCGGATCGGGCAGGGCATCGAGTTCGACTACTCGTGCGTGCACGCGGCCATGGCGCTGCGCGGCGCCGGGTTCGAGACGGTCATGGTCAACTGCAACCCGGAGACCGTCTCGACCGACTACGACACCTCCGACCGGCTGTACTTCGAGCCGCTGACGTTCGAGGACGTCATCGAGGTCGTGCACTCCGAGCGGCGCTCCGGCACGGTCGTCGGGGTGATCGTGCAGCTCGGCGGCCAGACCCCGCTCGGCCTCGCGCAGCGGCTCGCGGACGCGGGCGTGCCGATCGTCGGCACCTCGCCGGAGGCGATCCACCTCGCGGAGGACCGCGGCGCGTTCGGCGAGGTGCTCACCAACGCCGGGCTGCCCGCGCCGCGGTACGGCACCGCGACCTCGTTCACCGCGGCCAAGCGGATCGCCGACGAGATCGGCTACCCGGTCCTCGTGCGACCGTCCTACGTGCTCGGCGGGCGCGGCATGGAGATCGTCTACGACGAGGCGTCGCTCGCCGGCTACATCGAGCGCGCCACCGAGGTCACGCCGGAACATCCCGTGCTGGTGGACCGGTTCCTCGACGACGCCATCGAGATCGACGTCGACGCGCTGTGCGACGGCGGGGAGATCTTCCTCGGCGGCGTGATGGAGCACATCGAGGAGGCCGGCATCCACTCCGGCGACTCGTCGTGCGCGCTGCCGCCGATCACGTTGGGGCGCACCGACCTCGCGACGATCCGCCGGTCCACCGAGCTGATCGCGAAGGGCATCGGCGTGCGCGGGCTCCTCAATGTCCAGTACGCGCTCAAGGACGACGTGCTCTACGTGCTCGAGGCGAACCCCCGCGCGTCGCGGACGGTGCCGTTCGTGTCGAAGGCGACCGCGACGCCGCTCGCCAAGGCGGCCGCGCGGATCATGCTCGGCGCGACGATCGCCGAGCTGCGCGACGAGGGCCTGCTGCCGGCCACGGGGGACGGGGCGGACCTGCCGCCGTCCTCGCCGGTGTCGGTGAAGGAGGCGGTGCTGCCGTTCCACCGGTTCCGCACGCCGGAGGGCCTCGGGGTGGACTCGCTGCTCGGCCCCGAGATGAAGTCGACCGGCGAGGTCATGGGGGTGGACGCGTCGTTCGGCAAGGCGTTCGCCAAGTCCCAGACCGCGTCCTACGGCTCGCTGCCGACCTCGGGCCGGGTGTTCGTGTCGGTCGCGAACCGGGACAAGCGCGCGATGGTGTTCCCGGTGAAGCGGCTCGCGGACCTCGGGTTCGAGGTGCTGGCCACCGCCGGCACGGCGGAAGTGCTGCGGCGCAACGGGATTCCGTGCACGGAGGTGCGCAAGCACTTCGAGCCGCGTGCGGAGTCCGAGCAGAACATCGTGGACATCATCAAGAGCGGGGGCGTCGACATGGTGATCAACACCCCGTACGGCAACCCGGGCCCCCGGGTCGACGGCTACGAGATCCGCACGGCGGCGGTGTCGCGGGACATCCCGTGCGTGACGACCATCCAGGGCGCCGCGGCGGCCGTGCACGGCATCGAGGCGCTGATCCGGCAGGACATCGGCGTCGAGTCGCTCCAGTCGCTGCAGGCGACGCTGCGGAGCCAGCGATGAGGGCGCCGTTTGGGGCCAGGGTGACGACCGCGGTGTCGCTGCGCGGGCCGCTGTGCGTCGGTATCGACCCGCACCCCGCGCTGCTCGACGCGTGGGGCCTGCCGGTGAACGCGGAGGGCCTCGCGCGCTTCGCGGAGACGTGCGTCGAGGCGTTCGCCGGCGAGATCGCGGTCGTGAAGCCCCAGTCGGCGTTCTTCGAGGCGCACGGGTCCGCCGGGGTGGCCGTGCTGGAGCGCCTGATCGCCGCGTGCCGGGCCGCGGGCGCGCTGGTGCTGCTGGATGTCAAGCGGGGCGACATCGGCTCCACGATGGCCGCCTACGCGGCCGCGTACCTCGGCGAGGGCTCGCCGCTCGCGGCCGACGCGGTCACGCTGTCGCCGTTCCTGGGGTTCGGCTCGCTCGACCCGGCGCTGGACCTCGCGGAGCAGCACGGCCGCGGCGTGTTCGTGCTGGCGCTGACGTCGAACAAGGAGGGCGTCTCGGTGCAGCGCGCCCGCACCGACGGCGAGGTGACGGTCGCGCAGACGATGGTGGACGAGGCGGCCGCCAGGAACGCGGGCGCCAGCCCGCTCGGCCACGTCGGCCTCGTCATCGGGGCGACCGTCGGCAGGACCGAGCTGGACCTCTCGCGGCTCAACGGGACCATCCTCGCACCGGGTTTCGGCGCGCAGGGCGCCGGTCTCGGCGACCTGCGGTCGGTGTTCGGGTCGAGCCTCAAGCATGTGCTGCCGTCCTCGTCGCGGGACATCCTGCGGCACGGCCCGGACGTAGCGGCGCTGCGTGCCGCCGCGCTGCGGGTGCGGGACTCGCTGGGGGCCGCGCACACCGTCTGACTAGGCACGGAGGAGACCTTCGCGGCAATGGGCGCCCGGAGGGCTTCTTCGTGCGTGCTCACCCCGGCTCGGGGCCGTTCGCCATACCACGTCGAAGCGCTTCGCGCGGGCTGGGAGTATGGACCCGGCACCCCTGACCGGAAGGTGTTACCGCTGGTCCGGGGGTGTTCACTACACAGAGTTGATCTATGCTCCTACGCGCACCGTCCACCGCACTAAGGTGGACCCGCGTTGTCATGACAAGGCGGACCTCGGTAACGTCGCGACACCGATCCGCAGAAAACCCCCACCCCCCGGAGGAAATCGTGGCCCTTCCCCAGCTGACCGAGGAGCAGCGGGCCGCAGCGCTGGAGAAGGCGGCTGCCGCCCGTCGCGCTCGAGCTGAGCTCAAGGAGCGCCTGAAGCGAGGTGGCACCACCCTCAAGGACGTGCTCACCCAAGCTGAGAATGACGAGGTCCTGGGCAAGATGAAGGTCACCGCACTGCTCGAGGCCCTGCCGGGCGTCGGCAAGGTGCGTGCCCAGCAGATCATCGAGCGTCTCGAGATCGCCCCAAGCCGCCGTCTGCGCGGCCTCGGCGACCGCCAGCGCAAGGCGTTGCTCGCCGAGTTCAGCGGCGAGTGACTCGCGTACAGCACGACACCCGGAGGGGCCGGCTGGTAGTTCTGGCCGGCCCCTCCGGCGTCGGTAAGAGCAGCGTGGTCCACGTGCTCCGCGGCCTGTACCCGGACCTCTGGTTCAGTGTCTCGGCCACCACCCGCGAACAACGGCCCGGCGAGCTCGACGGCGTCGACTACCGGTTCGTGTCGTCGGCCGAGTTCGACCGGATGATCGAGAACGACGAACTGCTCGAGTGGGCCGAGATCCACCGCGGCACACACCGCTCGGGCACCCCCCGCGCACCCATCGAGGAACGCATCTCCGCAGGTGAGCCGGCTCTGGTCGAGGTCGACCTGCAGGGCGCGCGTGCGCTGCGCAAGGCCATGCCGGAGGCGTTCCTGGTGTTCCTGTCGCCGCCGAGCTGGGAGGACCTGGTCGAGCGGCTGGTCGGTCGTGGCACCGAGTCGCCCGACGTGGTGGCCCGGCGGTTGCAGACCGCCAAGGAGGAGTTGGCCGCCCAGGACGAGTTCGACGCGGTCGTCGTCAACACCGACCTGCGGAGCGCCGCGGCGGAGTTGCTAACCTTGGTACTTGACAAACCCTCCAAGCACCTGGAGAAACACGAGTGATCACCCCCACCGAGTTGGGCGCACTGGGTGACCCGACGAGCCCTCAGCTCGAAGGCATCACCAACCCCCCGATCGACGACCTGCTCGACAAGGTCAGCTCGAAGTACGCCCTGGTGATCTACGCGGCCAAGCGCGCCCGTCAGATCAACGACTACTACGCGCAGCTCGGCGAGGGCCTGCTCGAGTACGTCGGCCCGCTCGTCGAGCCGGGTCCGCGCGAGAAGCCGCTGTCCATCGCGCTCCGCGAGATCCACGCCGGCCTGCTCGAGCACACCGAAGGCGAGTGACCGACCCGGATCGCCGTCCCCGCGTCGTACTCGGCGTGGGCGGCGGGATCGCCGCCTACAAGGCGTGCGAGGTCCTCAGGCAACTGACCGAGTCCGGTCACTCGGTCCTGGTCGTGCCCACCGACGCCGCCCTGCGCTTCGTCGGCGCGGCGACGTTCGAGGCGCTGTCCGGACAACCCGTGCACACCGGGGTGTTCGACGACGTGCCCGAGGTGCCGCACGTCCGCATCGGCAAGCAGGCCGACCTGGTGCTCGTCGTGCCGGCGACCGCGAACCTGCTGGCCAAGGCCGCGCACGGGATCGCGGACGACCTGCTCACCAACACGCTGCTGACCGCGCGCTGTCCGATCATGATGGCGCCGGCCATGCACACCGAGATGTGGGAGCACCCCGCCACCCGCGACAACGTGGCCACGCTGCGGGCCAGAGGCGTCGTCGTCACCGAGCCGGCCAGCGGCCGCCTCACCGGCGCCGACACCGGCAAGGGCCGCCTCGCGGACCCGTCCGAGCTGGTCGACCTGGCCCGCCTGCTCCTGCGCCGCCCCGACGCGCTGCCGCGCGACCTGGCCGGCCTGCGGGTCGTGGTGTCGGCCGGTGGCACTCGAGAACCGCTGGACCCGGTCCGCTACCTCGGCAACCGCTCGTCGGGCAAGCAGGGCTACGCGCTCGCCAGGACCGCGGCCCAGCGCGGCGCGCACGTCACGCTGGTGTCCGCGCACACCGTCGCCCTGCCGGAGCCGGCCGGGGTCGACGTGGTCCGCGTCGGCACCGCGGAAGAGCTGCGCGAGGCCATGCACGCGGTGTCACCGGGCGCTGACGTCGTGGTCATGGCCGCCGCCGTCGCCGACTTCCGGCCGACCGACCGCGCCGCGTACAAGATCAAGAAGACCGACCGGGACCCCGACCCCATCGCGCTCACGCGCAACCCCGACGTTCTTGCTGAGCTTGTCAAAGTGCGCTCACCAGGACAGGTGGTGGTGGGATTCGCGGCGGAAACTGGAGACAACGGCGCCGACGTGCTGGAGCACGCGCGCGCCAAGCTGAAACGCAAGGGCTGCGACCTGCTCGTCGTCAACGCTGTCGGTGAGGGCAAGGCTTTCGAGATGGAGGACAACGCCGGGTGGTTGCTGTCCGCGGACGGCGCCGAACGGCCCATCGAGTTGGGCCCGAAGGCGCACATGGCGTCCGAAATATGGGATGCCGTCGCCTCACTGATTCATCGGTGAGCGGTCCTCGATACCTAGTACATAGGCTTCATGCAGTTACCGGCAAAGATTGGGTGGATACGTCGTGAGTCAGTCCGCGAGCAGGCTGTTTACCAGCGAATCGGTGACCGAGGGACATCCCGACAAGATCTGTGACGCGATTAGTGACTCCGTCCTCGACGCTCTGCTGTCCAAGGACCCCAAGTCGCGGGTGGCCGTCGAGACGCTCGTGACGACCGGTCAGGTCCACGTCGCGGGCGAGGTCACGACCGAGGCGTACGCCGACATCCCCGCGCTCGTGCGCGAGACGATCCTGGAGATCGGCTACGACTCGTCGGCCAAGGGTTTCGACGGCAACTCCTGTGGCGTCAACGTCGCGCTGGGTTCCCAGTCGCCGGACATCGCGCAGGGTGTCGACACCGCCTACGAGCAGCGCGTCGACCACGAGGAAGACGAGATCGCCAAGCAGGGCGCCGGCGACCAGGGCCTCATGTTCGGCTACGCGTGCACCGACACGCCGGAGCTGATGCCGCTGCCGATCGCGCTGGCCCACCGGCTGTCCCGCCGCCTGACCGAGGTCCGCAAGAACGGCCAGCTGCCGTACCTGCGCCCGGACGGCAAGACCCAGGTCACCATCGAGTACGCGGGCGACCAGGCCGTTCGCCTCGACACCGTGGTCGTGTCCTCGCAGCACGCCGAGGGCGTCGACCTGGAGAAGCTGCTGGGTGTCGACGTGCGTGAGCAGGTCGTGCTGCCCGAGCTCGCCGCGCTGGACCTGGACACCGAGAACGTGCGGCTGCTGGTCAACCCGACCGGTCGCTTCGTCATCGGCGGCCCGATGGGCGACGCCGGCCTGACCGGCCGCAAGATCATCGTCGACACCTACGGCGGCATGGCCCGCCACGGCGGCGGCGCGTTCTCCGGCAAGGACCCGTCGAAGGTGGACCGCTCCGCGGCCTACGCGATGCGCTGGGTGGCCAAGAACGCGGTCGCGGCCGGCCTCGCGACCCGCATCGAGGTCCAGGTCGCCTACGCGATCGGCAAGGCGGCCCCGGTCGGCCTGTTCGTCGAGACCTTCGGCACCGAGACGGTCGACCCGACCAAGATCCAGCAGGCGATCAGCCAGGTCTTCGACCTGCGCCCGGCCGCGATCATCCGCGACCTCGACCTGCTGCGCCCGATCTACAAGCAGACCGCCGCGTACGGCCACTTCGGCCGGCCCGAGCTGGACCTGCCGTGGGAGCGGATCGACCGGGCGGACGACCTCAAGTCGCTTGCGGGCGCCTGACCCGTTCCGGTGGCTGTGGTACGCGGTGGTCGGTTCGCTGCCCGCCGCGTACCACGAATGGGTGCTGTTCGACCTGACCTGCCGGACGTGGGTGCTCCGGCATTTCGCGCGCGCCTACGTGCAGTTCTCCGTGTGGTGGCTCGCGTTGCTGGCGCCGGGCCCGCTGTCGCTGCGGCTGTCGATGGTCGCGCTCGGCTACCTGCTGAGCACCTACTTCTCGCTGTCGTTCATGGAAGACGCGTGTGAGCGGCGGCTGGTCAAGGCGGGCTACCCGGCCGGTCTGAACCGCAAGATCCGCGAGGAGACACCACCAGCGGAACGGGCGGCGACGGCCGCCCTGTACGCGTCGTACTACCCGCCGCGCGGCGCGCGACCCGAGGAGCGGGACTGACGGTGTGCTCTGGTAGACCGGCCCCATGACCGTCGGGCGTGAGGTGCGCAAGGGGGAGCCAGTGGCCGCGGCCACGCTCCCGGTCGCCCGCGTGTGCGTCGACGTGCCGCTCGCCCACCTGGACCGGCCGTTCGACTACCTCGTCCCCGCGCAGCTCGACGAGCAGGCCGTGCCGGGGTGCCGGGTGCGGATGCGGTTCGCCGGCAAGCAGGTCGACGGGTTCGTTCTCGAGCGGGTCGCCGAGTCCGGCCACGACGGCAAGCTCGCGTTCCTCGGCAAGGTCGTCTCGCCGGAACCGGTGCTCGCGCCCGAGATCGCCGCCCTCGCCCGTGCGGTGGCCGACCGGTACGCCGGCCAGCTGACCGACATCCTGCGGCTCGCGATCCCGCCCCGGCACGCCAAGGTCGAGGCCGAGCCGGCGCTGGCACCGGCCGCGCCGCCGGAGAAACCCGTCGCCACCGGCTGGGCCCGCTACCCGCGCGGCCCCGCCTTCGTCGACGCCATCGCGAACGGGCGGCCAGCACACGCGGTCTGGCAGGCACTGCCCGGTGAGGACTGGCCGGCTCGCCTCGCCGAGCTGGCCACCACGGCCGCGGCGGGCGACCGGGGCGCGGTCATCGTCGTCCCCGACTACCGCGACGTCGCCCGCGTGCACGCCGCGTGCGTCGCGCTCGCCGGTGCGGACAACGTGGTCGCGTTGTCAGCCGACGCGGGGCCGGCCAAGCGGTACCGCGCCTGGCTGACCGTGCGTCGCGGCGGCGCGCGGATCGTCGTCGGCACCCGCGCGAGCGTGTTCGCCCCCGTCCACCGGCCCGGTGTCTTCGTGGTCTGGGACGACGGCGACGACCTGCACGCCGACCCGCACGCGCCGTACCCGCACGTCCGCGACGTGCTCATCCAGCGGGCCCACAGCTCCGGCGCGTCGCTCGTGGTCGCCGGTTTCGCCAGGACGGCGGAGGCGCAGCTGCTGGTCGAGTCAGGGTGGGCGCCCGAGATCGTCGCCGCCCGCGACGAGGTGCGCAGGGCGTCGCCGCGGATCACCTCGCTCGGGGAGACCGACCAGCAGCTGGCCCGCGACCCGGCCGCCCGCGCGGCCCGCATCCCGTCCGTCGCGTTCGACGCGGCACGCGCCGCGCTCGGCGCCGGCCGGCCGGTGCTGGTGCAGGTGCCGCGCGGCGGGTACGTGCCGGCGCTCGCGTGCCAGCAGTGCCGCGGCCCGGCCCGCTGCCGCCGCTGCGCGGGCCCGCTCGGCCTGCCGACCGGCGGCAGCTCCGGCAGCGCCGGCACTGAGGCCGCCCGCTCGCCCACCTGCCGCTGGTGCGGCGTCGCGGACACCGCGTTCCGCTGCAACACGTGTGGTTCGCGCCGGCTGCGGGCGATCGTCGTCGGCGCCAAGCGGACCGCGGAGGAGCTGGGCCGGGCGTTCGCGGACGTCCCGGTGCTGGGCTCCGGCGCGTCCGAGGTGCTCTCGACCGTCGAAGAACGTGCGGCGCTGGTCGTGGCCACGCCGGGCGCGGAACCGGTCGCCGACGGCGGCTACGGCGCCGCCCTCCTGCTCGACGGCTGGGCCCTGCTCGGCCGCGCCGACCTGCGCGCCACCGAGGAGACGCTGCGCCGCTGGATGACCGCCGCCGCGCTGGTCCGCCCCGGCGACGACGGCGGCCGCGTCGTGGTGCTCGCCGAGTCGGCCATGCAGCCGGTCCAGGCTCTGGTGCGGTGGGATCCGGTGTGGCACGCGGGACTGGAGCTGGCCGCCCGCACCGAGCTGGGCTTCCCGCCCGCGGTGCGGATGGCGTCGGTCGACGGCTCGCCGAAGGCGCTCGCCGCGTTCCTGAACGAGCTGGCGCTGCCGGCGTCGGGGGAGATCCTCGGCCCGGTCCCGCTCGGCGAGATCGACCGCGACGGCAACACCGAGAAGGAGCGCGCGCTGGTCCGCGCCACCCGCGCCGAGGGCCGCGCGCTCGCGGCCGCGCTGACCACCGCGCAGCATTCCCGTACCGCGCGAAAAGAGCCGGACCCGATCCGGGTCCGGCTCGATCCGCTGGAGCTGATCTAGCCGGAGAGCGGCCCCTCCCACACCAAGGTGTTCTCTGTGTCGAAGCCCTGGATCTTCGTCACCGGCGCGCTCGACGGCGGCACCACCATGAACATCGAGCCGACCACCACGGCCCGTTCCTTCTGTTGGCCGAAGTACACCTCCACGTACACGTACGCGACGCTGTCGGGCACTCGCCCGATCACCGGCTGCACCGGCAGGTCGACGTGCGGCAGGCCGGTGACCCGCCGGACGCCCGGCCCGACCGAGGTCTGCAGCGAGGTGCGCGTGTAGCCCGGCGGCTTGAACCGGTAGTAGCAGGAGACGATCTGGTCGTCCTTCAGCGCCAATGTCAGCCGGTCCCCGTTCACGTCGAGCGCTGCGCCCGGCGTCCAGCCGGCAGGGTCGTGCCCGGTCGCCCCGGCGCACAGGTTGATCTGTTGCACGTCCTCCGGCGACGCCGCACCCGGCCGGTCCACGACGACGATCGGCGCCGGTGTCTGAGCCAAGGGCACCCGCGCACCGCTCCCGGGCACGTCGTGGTTGTCGCCGACCACCGGATACACCTCGATGGTCGCGTCGACTGCGTCATCGTCGCCATTCCAGAGGAAGAGTCCCTTCTCCTGGATGGTCGGGGCGGCCGTGCGGCCGTCGCTGTCGTCGATGAGCAGCCCGACCCGCGTCCAGGCCGGGTCGGCGACCCCGGCAATGACGCCCTCCGCGGTGTGCAGGAGTACGGCGGTCCGGGTGCCCGGTGCGTACACCGGTGCCCGGTCGGGGTCGGTCACCGTCACGGTGTTGGCGGTGACCTGGCAGAACACCGGTTGCGAGCCAGCCATGGCGGCGACCGCGTACACGCCGGGGGACTGCTGGTCGACCACCCACCGCCACGGGTCCGGCGCGGGGGTGTCGCCCCGGTCGTTCAGCACCGCCCAACAGCGATTGAGCGCGTCCTGGGCCAGGGGGGACGGTGCGGTGGTGGCCGAGGCGGACGTCGTCGACGTGGTGGGAGGGGTGGTCACGGTGCCGGACCGGTCGCCGGTCGACTGGGTCACCATGACCGCGCCCGCCGCGAGCACCGCGACGCCCGCGGCGACGGCCAGCGGGCCGCGATGCCGTTGCCGGCGCGAAGGCTCGGCGAAACCCGAGTCGGTGACGCCGCGGATCCGGTCGCGGACCTCGGGCGGCAGGCTTCTGCGCGGTGGCAGCTCGAGATCGTTCATGACAGTTCCTTCAGTGTCGTGCTCAGTGCCGTGCGCAGCTTGGCCCTGGCGCGGGAGAGTCGGGAGCGGACGCTGACCTCGGCGACGCCGAGCAGCTGCGCCGCGTCGGCGGTGGCGACCTCGCCGAGCAGGCACAGCTCGACGGCCTGCCGTTCGGCTCTCGGCAGCGCGTGGACGGCCGCGAGGACTCTCGCCATCCGCTGGTCGCCGTCGACGCGGTTCGCCACGTCGTCCGCGTGGTCGGCCTCGAACCGGTCGCCGGGCACCCGCCGCAGCGCGCGCAGGAACCGCGTCCGGCCCCGGTGGTGGTCCTTGGCGAGGTTGCCGGCGACCGTGTACAGCCAGGGCAGCGCGCTGTCCCGGATCAGCCGCACCTCCGCGCACTTGCGCCAGGCCAGCAGGAACGTGCTCGACGTGAGGTCCTCCGCCTGGCTCCACGACGCGGTCAGGCGGTACGCGTGGTTCCACACCGCCTCGACGTGCCGTTCGAACAGGTCGCCGAACGCGTGCCGGTCACCGGCGGCCGCGCGGGACCACAGGTCGGTGTCGGAGGCCGGGTCAGCGGTGATGGCGGGCCCCCTGGGTGGATTCGCGATGGTCACGTGATGAAGTGGCCGATGCGGTGGTCACCGTTGCATCCTCGGGCACTGAATAGACTGGTGTGCGCCGCACCTGCGAGACCGATCGGAGCAATGTGACCGTCCAGCCCATCCGGCTATTCGGCGACCCGGTGCTGCGCACCCCCGCCAGCGAGGTCGTCGACTTCGACAAAGAGCTGGCGACCCTCGTGAAGGACCTCTGGGACACCATGTCGGACCAGGGTGGCGCCGGCCTGGCCGCGCCGCAGCTCGGCGTCGGCCTGCGGGTCTTCACCTACCACTGCGACGACTTCTCCGGTCACCTCGTCAACCCCACCTGGACCGCGGTCGGCGACGAGCAGCAGGACGGCGAGGAGGGCTGCCTGTCGATCCCGGGCCTGTACTGGGACTGCGTGCGGCACAAGAACGTCGTGGCCCGTGGCTGGGACCTGCACGGCGAGCCGGTCGAGGTCGAGGGCACCGACCTCCTGGCGCGCTGCATCCAGCACGAGACCGACCACCTCGACGGCGTGGTGTTCCTCGACCGGCTCGACGCGCAGACCCGCAAGGCGGCCATGAAGGCGATCCGCGAGGCCGACTGGTTCGACGGCGGCGTGCCGACGATCAAGCAGAGCCCGCACTCCGTGTTCGGCGGTGCCATCTAGATGCGGTTGGTCTTCGCTGGCACACCCGAGGTCGCGCTGCCGTCGCTGCGCGCGCTCCTGGCGAGCGGCCGGCACGAGGTCGTCGCCGTGGTCACCCGCCCGGACGCGCCCGCCGGCCGCGGCCGCCACCTCGTCCGCTCGCCGGTCGGCGCGCTGGCCGACGAGCACGGCATCGAGGTGCTCACCCCGGCCAAGGCCGGCGACCCGGCGTTCCTCGACCGGCTGCGCGAGCTGGCGCCCGACTGCTGCCCGGTCGTCGCGTACGGCGCGCTGCTGCCGCAGTCCGCGCTCGACATCCCGCCACACGGCTGGGTGAACCTGCACTTCTCGGTGCTGCCCGCGTGGCGTGGCGCCGCCCCGGTCCAGGCGGCCGTCCGGCACGGTGACGAGATCACCGGCGCGAGCACGTTCCGGATCGTCAAGGCGCTGGACGCCGGCCCGGTGTTCGGGGTGCTGACCGAGGCGGTCCGCCCGGACGACACCGCCGGTGCGCTGCTCGACCGGCTCGCCGAGGGCGGCGCGGGACTACTTCTGTCCACAGTGGACGGTATCGAGGACGGCACGCTGGTCGCCGTCGAACAGCCGGCCGACGGGGTCACCTACGCCCCGAAGATCACCACGGAGGACGCGCGGGTCGACTTCACCGCACCGGCCGCCGGTGTCGACCGCCTGGTCCGCGCGGTCACGCCGGACCCCGGCGCGTGGACGGAGTTCCGCGGCGAGCGGATCAAGCTCGGGCCGGTGACCCGCACCGACGCGGGCGGCCTCGAGCCGGGGGAGCTGCGGGTCGAGCGCAAACGGGTGCTCGTCGGCACAGCGACCGAACTGGTCGCGCTCGGCGACGTGCAGGCGCCGGGCAAGAAACGAATGGCCGCCACCGATTGGGCGCGGGGCGCGCGAGTCGAACCAGGAGAGCGGCTGAAGTGACGCAACCACGACGGCGTCCGGCGAGGTTCTCGCGACCTCGCACGCCCCACCCGCCGAAGCAGCGGAACGGCCCCGGCCGGCCGCCGGTCGACGACCCGGCGCGCCAGGCGGCGCTCGACACGCTGCGCGAGGTGCGGGCCAGGGACGCGTACGCGAACCTGCTGCTGCCGCAGATACTGCGCGAGCGGCGGATCACCGGCCGGGACGCGGCACTCGCGACCGAGCTGGCCTACGGCGCGTGCCGCTACATCGGGCTGCTGGACCAGGTGCTCGACGCGTGCATCGAGCGACCGCTCGCGAAGGTCGAGCCCGCGCTGCTCGACGTGCTGCGGCTCGGGTGCTACCAGCTGCTGCGCACCAGGATCCCCCCGCACGCGGCCGTCGCGTCGACCGTCGACCTGGTGCGCGCCGAGCACGGCTCGCGCAGCAGCGGGTTCGTGAACGCGGTGCTGCGCAAGGTGTCCGAGCTGGACGAGGCGGCGTGGATGGACAAGCTCGCGCCGGACCCGGACAAGGACCGGATCGGCAACCTCGCCATGCGCGAGGCGCACCCGAGGTGGGTCGCGCGGGCGTTCGCGGACGCGCTCGGCACCACCGGCGACGAGCTGGCGTCCGCGCTGGCCGCGGACAACGAGCGCCCGGCCGTGCACCTGGTCGCCCGCCCCGGCGAGATCACGGCGGAGGAGCTGGCCGCCATGACCGGCGGCGAGGTCGCGCCGTACTCGCCGTACGGGGTGCGGCTCGCGGCCGGCGCCGGCGACCCGGCCGGGCTGGACCCGGTGCGCGAGCGGCTGGCGTCCGTGCAGGACGAGGGCAGCCAGCTGTGCGCGGTGGCGCTGACCAGGCCGGCCGTCGAGGGCGCGGACGAGCGCTGGCTCGACCTGTGTGCCGGGCCGGGCGGCAAGTCCGCGCTGCTCGGCGCCCTCCTCGGCATCTCGGGTGGCCGGCTCGACGCGGTGGAGAAGGCGCCGCACCGGGCGCGGCTGGTCGAGCAGTCGACGCAGGGCCTGCCGATCGCGGTGCACGTCGGCGACGGCCGGTCGCCCGCCGCACTGGGGTTCGCCGCCGGCACGTTCGACCGGGTGCTCGTCGACGCGCCGTGCACGGGCCTCGGCTCGCTGCGCCGCCGCCCCGAGGCGCGGTGGCGCCGGCAGCCGTCGGACGTCGGCGACCTGACGAAGCTGCAGCGTGAGCTGCTGCTCACCGCGGTCGAGCTGACCAGGCCGGGCGGCGTGATCGGGTACGTCGTGTGCACGCCGCACCTGTCCGAGACGATCGGCGTGGTGGCCGACGTGGTGCGCCGCACCGGCGTGACCGCGCTGGACACCCGCGAGTCGTTCCCGGAGATGCCCGGCCTCGGCGACGGCCCGTACGTGCAGCTGTGGCCGCACCGCCACGGCACCGACGCGATGTTCTGCGCCCTACTCCGCAAGTGACCAGGGCGTTAGGCCGAGGGCTTCCCAACCGCGCCCCAGGGGAACGTGACGCAAACCAGCCACAAGCACGCGCCCAGGCAGCACCTTCCATCCCAACGCAACCAACACTTTGAATTCCGGGGAGGCGGAACTGTCGGGGCACGTCGCCGTTATTTCTATGGGCGGCACGATCGCCATGGCGCCCAGCGCGAGCGGCGGGATCGTGCCGTGGCTCGGGGCTGACGACCTGGTGGCGTCCGTGCCGGGCCTCGCCGAGCTGGACGTCAAGCTCACCACCGAGTCGTTGCGGTCGCTGCCCAGCCCGTCGCTCGGGTTCGCCGACCTCGTGGCGCTCTCCGAGCGTGTCCAGGCCGAGCTGGCGGCGGGCGCGACCGGTGTCGTGATCACCCACGGCACGGACACCATCGAGGAGACCGCGTTCTTCCTCGACCTCACCGTCCCCGGTGACGCGCCCGTGGTGGTCACCGGCGCCATGCGACACCCGCTGGCCGCCGGTCCGGACGGGCCCGCGAACCTGTACGCGGCCATCCGGGTCGCGCTGTCCCCGGCTGCCCGCGGGCTCGGCGCGCTCGTCGTCATGTCGGACGAGATCCACGGTGCCCGGTTCGTCCGCAAGAGCCACACCAGCAGCACGGGCGCGTTCGTCTCACCGTTCTTCGGGCCGCTCGGCCTGGTGGTGGAGGGCGATCCGCGCATCCGCGGCGCGGCACGCACCGGCCTCATGCTGCCGGCCGACCCACGCGTCACCGAGACGCGGGTCGGCCTGATCACCGTCGCGATGGGCGACGACGGCGAGCTGCTGCGCCGTTCCGGTGACCTGTTCGACGGCATCGTGATCGCGGGGCTCGGCGCGGGCCACGTGCCGGCGTCGATGGTCCCCGTCGTCGCGGCCCAGGCCGCCCGCGTCCCGGTGGTGCTCTCGACCCGCACCGGCGCCGGCTCGGTGCTGCGGCACACCTACGGCTACCCGGGCTCCGAGCGGGACCTGCTCGAACGCGGTCTCATCCAGTCCGGCTTCCTCGACCCGGCGAAGGCCCGCGTCCTGTTGACCTTGCTGCTCGCCACGGACGCCACGCCGCCCCTGATCACGCAGGCGTTCGAGCTGTACCGGTGACCCAGCGTCGGTCGACTGCCAGGTAATAGGCTCTGGGGCGTGTGCAGAACCCCGATGATCGCGCCCAGCATCCTGGCCGCCGACTTCGCCAGGCTGGCCGACGCGACCGCCGCGGTGCGCGGCGCGGACTGGCTGCACGTGGACGTGATGGACGGGCATTTCGTGCCGAACCTGACCATCGGGCTCCCCGTCGTGCGGGCGCTGCTCGCCAACACCGACCTCCCGATGGACTGCCACCTCATGATCGACGACCCGGACCGCTGGGCCGTGTCGTACGCGGAGGCGGGCGCGCACAACGTGACCGTGCACGTCGAGGCCGCCGCCGACCCGGTGAAGCTCGCGCACGACCTGCGGGCCGCCGGCGCGAAGGCGGGCCTGTCGCTCAAGCCGAAGACGCCGTTCGAGCCGTACGTGGAATTGCTGGCCCATTACGACACGTTGCTGGTGATGTCGGTCGAGCCGGGGTTCGGCGGCCAGTCGTTCATGCCCGACGTGCTCGACAAGGTCCGCAAGGCGCGGAAGATGGTCGACGCGGGGCAGTTGACGGTCCTGATCGAGATCGACGGCGGGATCAACGCGGACACCATCGAGCAGGCCGCGGCGGCGGGCGTCGACTGTTTCGTGGCCGGCTCGGCGGTGTACGGCGCGGCCAACCCGGCCCGCGCGATCGAGGCACTTCGGCAGCAGGTTGTTCATGCGAGAGAGGCGAACTAGTTGTTCACGGGGATCGTGGAGGAGCGCGGCGAGGTCGTCGCCGTGCAGGACCTGCCGGACGCCGCCCGCATCACCATCGCGGGCCCGCTCGTCACCAGCGACGCGAAGCTCGGCGACTCGATCTCGGTCAACGGCGTGTGCCTGACCGTCGTCGAGGTCGCCGGCGGCGCGTTCACGGCGGACGTCATGCGCGAGACGCTCCAGCGCAGCAGCATGGACAAGATCGCGCCGGGGGAGCACGTCAACCTGGAGCGCGCGGCCGAGGTCGGCAAGCGGTTCGGCGGCCACATCGTGCAGGGCCACGTGGACGGCACGGGCGTGATCCTGTCCCGCGAGCCCTCCGCGCACTGGGACCTGGTCCGGATCGGGCTGCCCGCTCACCTCGCCCGCTACCTCGTCGAGAAGGGCTCGGTGACGGTCGACGGCGTGTCCCTCACGGTCGTCGACGTGTCCGACGAGGACTTCAGCGTGAGCCTCATCCCGGAGACGCTGCGTGCGACCACCCTGGGCGGGCGCACCCCCGGTGACCTGGTGAACCTCGAGGTCGACGTGGTCGCGAAGTACGTCGAGCGGTTGGCCTTGCCACACTTGAGCGGCAGTCCAGGCGCGGCGGAGCACAATGGCGTCACGTCGAAGGAGGCGTCATGAGCGAGCTTGCGAGCGAATCAATGTCACAGGGCGATCGCGAGCGGCGTCCCGGAGCCTGCGAGGGGGCGTCATGAGCGAGCTTGCGAGCGAATCAATGTCACAGGGTCACCGCGAGCGGCGCCACGGAGCCTGCGAGGGGGCGTCGTGAGCGACATCGCAGGGGTGGAGAAGGCCGTGGCGGACATCGCCGCGGGCCGGCCGGTGATCGTGGTCGACGACGAGGACCGGGAGAACGAGGGCGACCTCATCTTCGCGGCCGAGAAGGCCACACCGGAACTGCTGGCGTTCATGGTGCGGTACACGTCCGGGTACATCTGTGTGCCGCTCCGGGAGTCCGACTGCGACCGGCTCGACCTGCCGCCGATGTTCCACACGAACCAGGACGTCCGAGGCACCGCGTACACCGTCACGGTCGACGCGAAGGAGGGCGTGAGCACCGGCATCTCGGCCGCCGACCGCGCCCACACGATCCGGCTGCTCGCCGACGAGACGGCGACGGCGGATGCCTTCACCCGTCCCGGGCACGTGGTTCCGTTGCGTGCCAAGGAAGGCGGCGTGCTGCGCAGGCCCGGGCACACCGAGGCGGCGATCGACCTCGCCGTCATGGCCGGTCTGCGGCCGGCCGGCGTGCTCTGCGAGATCGTGTCGCAGAAGGACGAGGGCGACATGGCCCGCCGCGAGGAGCTCGAGGTGTTCGCCGCGGAGCACGACCTCGCGATCATCTCCATCGCCGACCTCATCGACTACCGGCGGCGCAAGGAGACGCAGGTCGACCGCGTCGCCGAGGCCAGGATCCCGACGGCGCACGGCTCGTTCCGCGCGGTCGGGTACGACTCGAAGCTCGACGGCATCGAGCACATCGCGCTGGTGTACGGCGACATCGCCGACGGCGAGAACATCCTCGTGCGGGTCCACTCCGAGTGCCTGACCGGCGACGTCTTCGGCTCGCTGCGCTGCGACTGCGGCCCGCAGCTCGACGCGGCGCTCGAGGTCGTCGCGGCCGAGGGCCGCGGGGTCGTGCTGTACATGCGCGGGCACGAGGGCCGGGGGATCGGCCTGATGCACAAGCTGCAGGCCTACCAGCTGCAGGACGACGGCGCCGACACGGTCGACGCGAACCTGGCACTGGGCGTGCCGGCGGACGCGCGGGACTATGGTCAGGGCGCGCAGATCCTCGTCGACCTCGGCATCAAGTCGATGCGGCTGCTGACGAACAACCCGGCGAAGCGCGTCGGCCTGGACGGTTACGGGCTCGCGATCGTGGACCGGGTGCCGCTGCCGATCCGCCCGAACGCGGAGAACCTGCGGTATCTGCGGACGAAGCGCGACCGTATGGGGCACGACCTGGAGAACCTCGACCAGTTCGAGGCGGCGATCAAGGAAAGCGGTGATCGGGCGTGAGTGGCGAGGGTCGCCCAACGGTCGAGGTCCAGGAGTGCGAGGGCATCCGCCTCGCGATCGCGGCGACCCGCTGGCACGAGAAGATCACGTCCACGCTGCTGTCGCGTGCGCTCGCGGCCGCGGAGAAGGCGGGCATCGCGGAGCCGACGGTCGTGCGCGTGCCGGGCGCGGTGGAGCTGCCGGTGGTGTGCCAGGCGCTCGCGAAGCACCACGACGCGGTCGTCGCGCTCGGGGTCGTCATCCGCGGCGGCACCCCGCACTTCGAGTACGTGTGCGACGCCGTGACCTACGGCCTCACCCGGGTGTCGCTCGACGAGTCGACCCCCGTCGGCAACGGCGTGCTGACCGTCAACGACGAGGAGCAGGCCCTCGCGCGCTGCGGGCTGCCGGACTCGGCCGAGGACAAGGGTTTCGAGGCGACCGTGGCGGCACTGGACACGGCGATGGTCGTGCGCGGCCTGCGTCAGCCGTGGACCGAGCGGGGGTTCGAGTGAACGCGTCCTTCCAGGCCCGACCGAGGCGGGTCCGGGTGCTGGCGAGCATCGGGGCGGTCGTCTTCGTCGCGGTCTTCACCGTGGTCGCGATCCTGCTGCGCAACACCCCGACCGGCGTGTACTTCTACCTCTCGGACCAGATCGCGATGGTCGGCATCGGGGTGCTGCTCGGCTGCGGCGCGCTGTTGTTCGCCCGGCCGCGCGTCCGCGCCGACCTCGCCGGTGTCGAGGTCCGCAACATGCTGGGCGCCCGCCGGTACGACTGGACGGACGTCGAGCAGGTCAGCTTCCCGGACGGCTCCGCGTGGGCCCGGCTGGAACTGCCCGACGACGAGTACGTCCCGATCCTCGCGGTGCAGGCCATCGACGGCGACCACGCGGTCGTCGCCATGCGTGAGCTGCGCCGCCTGCGCCGAGAGGCCCTCGCCGCGGCCGAGGCGTGAGGCCGGGTCCCCTCGGCGACCATTCGGGTGTGCCGACTGAACCGTTCGGCGCCCGGGCGCGTAGGGCCTGGTGTAGATGTCTGCCGAGATATCCAGGAGGCCCGGCTTGACTGCCGTCCACCCCACCACGCCCACGAACACCCCCACGACCGGTACCAGGTCGCGCCGCGATGTCCTGTGTGGCCTGATGGTCGCGCTCGTCGCGCCGGGCGCGCTGGTCGCCGCCTGCTCCGACAGCGAGCCAACCGGCAGCGGCGACAGCACCCCGACCGGCGGCGGCACCGCGCCCGGTGGCTCCGCGCAGGGCCTCACCGCGCTCGCCGACGTCCCGGACGGGGGCGGTCTCATCGTCGAGAACCCCAGCGGCGGCATGGTCCTCGTCGTGCGCAACGGCACCGAGGTCAAGGCCTACAACGCCGCCTGCACCCACATGGGCACCACCGTCGAGGCCCCCAAGGACGGTGTCGCCACCTGCCCGAACCACGGCAGCCAGTTCGACACCGCGACCGGCGACGTCGCCAAGGGGCCGGCCACCAAGCCGCTGCCGACGGTCGCCGTGAAGGTCGACGGCGCCCAGGTCGTCCTCGCCTGACGCACTGCTCCCCCGAGCACACACACTTTCTGCGTGGGCCGAACGGTGAATGCGAGGTCCGTTCGGGTTATAGGCAGACGTACAACCCCCTCGTTAGGGTGTTTTTCGACAGGTTCGAGGGCGGCGACGATGCCGTGTGTGCTCGGGGAGTACGTCATGCGACAACTGCGCGCAGGGGTCCGGATCACGGGCCTCGCGTTGGGAGCACTGCTCGTCGGCGGTCTGGTGATCGCCAGCCCGGCCGCCCAGGCGGCAGACGAACGTCCGACCGCCATCGTCTCCCTCGGTGACAGCGCGATCTCCGGCGAGGGCGCCGGTTCGTACGAGGCCGGCACCCGAGGCGAGAACGGTAACTGGTGCCACCGATCGACGAACGCCCTCGTCCACAAGACCGCCGTCGCCGACCGCACGATCAACCTGGCCTGCTCCGGCGCCGACTCCGCCAACGTGTCACTCGCCGACACCACCCACTACACCGAAGGGTCGCAGGCCCGTCGCCTGATCGGTGTCGCCCAGCAGTACCGCGTGACCACGGTCATCGTGCAGGTCGGCGCCAACGACGAGCCCGCCTTCGCCGACACCCTCCTCGACTGCATCGCCGAGTGGTTCAACCCGTTCAGCTCCGGCTGCCGGTCGAGCCTGCAGACGGAGTGGCCGCAGCGCCTCGCCGCCATGGCGCCGCGCGTGGAGACCGCCCTGGCCGACGTCCGCTCGGCGATGTCCCAGGCCGGCTACGCGAACGGCTCCTACAACCTGGTCCTCACCTCCTACGCGTCCCCGCTGACCGAGCACATGGACGCGACGCTGCACGGCCCGCAGGGCTGCCCGTTCAAGCTGGCCGACGCCGGCTACGGCCGGACCACCGCCGTGCCGCAGTTCTCCGACGCCCTGCGCGGGGTCGCCAACCGCAGCGGCGCCAAGTTCCTCGACTTCTCCCGCGCCACCGAAGGCCGCGAGGCGTGCAGCGGCTACGGCGACTCGTCGACCGAATGGCAGAACCGCATCACGGTCGACCCGTGGGCGTGGGTCAACGGCGGCCTCGACGCCATCGGCATCCACATGGCCCAGGAGTCCTTCCACCCCAACGCGAAGGGCCACGCGCAGCTCGGCCGCTGCGTCACCGAGTTCCTCGGTTCGGGCACCGCGGCGGCCAAGTGCCTCGCCGGCGCGGACGGAAACCTCCACGCGGCCCAGTAGCGATAGTTGTCGCACACCCGGCAACCGTGATCCGTTGGGGTGGAGTTCTCCGTGGCATGCGGGGGATTCCACCCCAACGGCTTTACCGTGCACCACATGGGACGAACCAACGCCACCGCGTGCTACCGGGAGCTGGGCGCGGAGCTCAAGAGACGGCGTGAGGCAGCGGGGATCACCGGCGACCAGCTGGGCAGAGAGGTCGGCTGGCACCGCTCGAAGGTCTCCCGCGTGGAACTGGGCCACTCGGAGGTCAGCGCCGTCGACGTCATCCACTACCTCGGCGCCTGCCGGATCTTCGCCGCGGAGGCTCCGGAACTCCTGGACCTCTGCCGGGAAGCCGAGAGCAGCCTCGGCTACTGGATTGGCAGGCACGCGCGCTGGATGGAGGAGACCGGCAGCTCCCTGATCTATCACGAGGCGACCGCCGCCCGGTCGCTCAGCTACGAGCCCCTGCTCATCCCGGGGCTCCTCCAAACCGCCGAGTATGCGCGGGTTCGCCTCGGCCGCGCGCCGATGGCGCCGGCCGAGGTCGATGCGCTGGTGCGCACCCGGGTCGAGAGGCAGCAGGTTCTGCAGCGGCCGAAGCCGGCATGGTTCACCTTCTTCGTGCACGAGCAGGCGCTCCGGCTTCAGGTGGGCAGCCCAGCGATCATGCATGAGCAGCTCCTGCACTTGGTGATCATGTCCGGCCTCCCGCATGTTCAGCTGCGGGTCGTGCCTAGTTCCGCGGGGGAGCAGGCGATCTTCGGAGGATCGTTCCGCCTGTTCGAGTTCGAAGACCATCGCCCGCTGGTGTTCCTCGACGGCGTGGCGATCGGCCTCTTCCTGGAGGACAGCGACTACGTGGCGGAGTATCGGCAGCTCCTGCCTGGCCTCAGGGCTGTGGCGATGAATGAGGGAGAATCTCGGGCGTTCGCAGCCGAACTGGCTGATGCGCACGACCGAGGGAGCCAGTCGAATGGTGCCATCTACGAGTTGGAGGAAGAGCACCCATAGCGATCAGAGCGACTGCGTGGAGGTGGCCTTCGCCGGGGACGGGGCTGCTGTGCGGGACTCCAAGAACATTGCCGGCCCCACTCTCACCCTTACCGCCTCCGCGTTCCGGCAGTTCGTAGCGGGTGCGTCCAGAACTGTCGGTGGTCGGTCGTAGGCTGGTTGGGTGGCTGATCCGTCGACATATCGTCCGTCGCCGGGCACGATCCCCGACGCTCCCGGCGTCTACAAGTTTCGGGATTTGCACGGCGCGGTCATCTACGTCGGCAAGGCGAAGAGCCTGCGTAGCCGGCTCAACTCGTACTTCGCCGACGTCTCGTTGCTGCACCCGCGCACGCGTCAGATGGTCACGACCGCGGCCTCGGTCGAGTGGACGGTCGTCGCCACCGAGGTCGAGGCGCTCCAGCTCGAGTACAACTGGATCAAGGAGTACGACCCGCGGTTCAACGTCCGGTACCGGGACGACAAGTCCTACCCGGTCCTGGCCGTGACACTGAACGAGGAGTACCCGCGCCTCCACGTGTACCGCGGCCCGCGCCGCAAGGGCGTCCGCTACTTCGGTCCCTACGCCCACGCCTGGGCCATCCGCGAGACCCTCGACCTGCTGCTGCGCGTCTTCCCGGCCCGCACCTGCTCCAACGGCGTCTTCAAGCGGCACGGCCAGATCGGCCGCCCGTGCCTGCTCGGCTACATCGGCAAGTGCTCCGCGCCGTGCGTCGGCCGGGTGTCGGCCGACGAGCACCGCGACATCGTCGAGGACTTCTGCGATTTCCTCGCCGGCAAGACCGACCACATGATGAAGCGGCTCGAACGCGAGATGAACGCCGCGTCCGGCGAGCTGGAGTTCGAGCGGGCGGCGCGGCTGCGCGACGACCTGGCCGCGCTGCGCAGGGCCATGGAGAAGCAGGCGGTGGTCCTCGGCGACGGCACCGACGCCGACGTCGTGGCCTTCGCGCACGACGAGCTGCAGGCCGCCGTCCAGGTCTTCCACGTCCGCGGCGGCCGGGTCCGCGGCCAGCGCGGCTGGGTCATCGACAAGATCGACGAGATCGACGTGTCCGGCCTGGTCACGCAGTTCCTCAGCCAGTTCTACGGCGACCAGGCGGAGCTGGCCAGCGAGTCCGGGGACGCCGGCGACGCCGATGACACCGCTCCCGTGCCGCGCGAGGTGCTCGTCCCCGAGCTGCCGGAGGACGCCGACGCGGTCGCCGACTGGCTGTCGAAGCTGCGTGGCTCGCGCGTCCAGGTCCGGATCCCGCAGCGCGGCGACAAGCGCGCGTTGATGGAGACCCTCGAACGCAACGCCAAGGAGGCGTTCACCCAGCACAAGCTGCGCCGCGCGGGCGACCTGACCGCTCGCTCGGCCGCGCTGCAGGAGCTGCAGGACGCGCTCGGCCTGGACACCGCGCCGCTGCGCATCGAGTGCATCGACATCAGCCACATCCAGGGCAGCGACGTCGTGGCCTCGCTGGTCGTGTTCGAGGACGGGCTCGCGCGCAAGTCCGAGTACCGCCGGTTCGCGATCAAGGAGGCCGCGACCGAGGGCGACGTGGCGTCGATCGCCGAGGTGGTTCGGCGCCGCTTCCACCGCTACCTCCAGGAGACCCAGCCCGTGGCCGAGCAGGAGAGCCAGCCGGAGGCCCGGCCGGGCATCGACCCGGAGACGGGGCGGCCGAAGAAGTTCGCCTACCCGCCGAACCTGCTGGTGGTCGACGGCGCCGGCCCGCAGGCCAACGCGGCCGCGGACGTGCTCGCCGAGCTGGGCATCCAGGACGTCGCGGTGATCGGGCTGGCCAAGCGCCTCGAGGAGGTCTGGCTGCCGGCCGACCCGGAGCCGACCATCCTCTCCCGCACGAGCGAGGGCCTCTACCTGCTGCAACGAGTCCGCGACGAGGCGCACCGGTTCGCGATCGCGTACCACCGGGCAAAGCGGTCGAAGCGGATGACCACGTCGGCGCTCGACGGCATCCCGGGGCTCGGCCAGAGTCGAAAGGCCGCTTTGCTCAAGCACTTTGGTTCGCTCAAGCGGTTACGCCAGGCGAGCGTCGACGACATCAGCGGTGTACCGGGCATCGGCACCCACACCGCGGCACTGGTACACAGTGCGTTAGCAGCCGAAATCGACCCATTGAGCAGTGGGAGGACGTCGTGACCGAGACCCCGGAGGACCACGCGCAGGGCGTGGAGGTCGCGGTGGTGACCGGCCTGTCCGGCGCCGGTCGCAGCACCGCGGCCAAGTGTCTCGAGGACCTTGGCTGGTTCGTCGTGGACAACCTGCCGCCCGAGCTGATCTCGACGATGGTCGAGCTGGGCGCGAAGGCGCAGGGTGCCGTGACCAAGGTGGCCGTCGTGATGGACGTGCGGAGCCGCGCGTTCACCGAGGATCTGGCGTCGATCATCAGGGACCTCGACGCGAGCGGGTACAAGCCGCGCGTGGTGTTCCTTGAGGCGACCGACGACGTGCTGGTGCGGCGGTTCGAGCAGGTGCGGCGCGGCCACCCGATGCAGGGCGACGGCCGGCTGATCGACGGCATCAAGGCCGAGCGGGACGTGCTTGGCCCGCTGCGGGAGGACGCCGACCTGGTGCTCGACACGTCGACGCTGTCCGTGCACCAGCTGCGCGCGAAGATCGAGGACGCGTTCGGCACCGACGCCGGCACGTCGACCAGGGTCACCGTGCTGTCGTTCGGCTACAAGTACGGCATCCCGATGGACGCCGACCTGGTGATGGACGTGCGGTTCCTGCCGAACCCGTTCTGGATCCCGGAGCTGAAGGACCTCACCGGCAAGGACGCCGACGTGCGCAACTACGTGCTCACGCAGGAGGGCGCCGAGGAGTTCCTCGACCGGTACCACGAGCTGCTGCGCCTGATCGGCGCCGGCTACCGGCGCGAGGGCAAGCGGTACCTGACGCTCGCGATCGGCTGCACGGGCGGCAAGCACCGCAGCGTCGCGATCTCCGAGGAGCTGTCCCGCCGGCTGGCCACCGAGGACCGGATGGCCGTCAAGGTCGTGCACCGGGACCTGGGGCGCGAGTGAGGGCTGTCGCTCTTGGTGGCGGGCAGGGGTTGCACGCCACACTCAGCGCGTTGCGCCGGTTGACGCCGGACGTGACGGCGGTGGTGACCGTCGCCGACGACGGCGGGTCCTCTGGCCGGCTGCGGCGCGAGCTCGGCCTGTTGCCCCCTGGCGACCTGCGCAAGGCGCTGGCGGCGCTCGCCGGCGAGGACGACGAGAACTCGTTGTGGAGCACGGTGTTCCAGCACCGGTTCGGCGGCACGGGCGCGCTCGCGGGCCACGCGGTCGGCAACCTGGTGCTCGCCGCGCTGCTGGAGATCATGGGCGACCCGGTCGCGGCGCTGGCCGAGGCCGCGCGGCTGCTGGGGCTCAAGGGGCGCGTGCTGCCGATGTGCACCGAGCCGCTCGACATCGAGGCGGACGTCGTCGGTCTCGACGAGGACCCGGCCGCGGTGCGGCGGATCCGCGGTCAGGTGGCGGTCGCGACCACACCGGGTCAGGTCCAGCGGATCCGGCTGCACACCGCGGGCGCGCCGGACTCGGTGCCGAAGGCGTGCGCGGCCGCGGTGATGGCGGTGCTGGAGGCCGACGTCGTGCTGCTCGGTCCCGGCTCCTGGTTCACGAGCGTCCTGCCGCACCTGCTGGTGCCGGAGCTACACGAAGCGCTGATCGAGACGCCCGCGTCCCGCATGGTGGTACTGAACCTTGTCCCCCAACCGGGGGAGACCGCGGGTTTCTCCCCGGAGCGGCATCTGGACGTACTCTGCGAGCACGCACCACGGCTGCGGGTCGACGCGGTGATCGCCGACGTGGACTCGGTGTCCACGCCGGACCGCCTCCGGCGTGCGGCGGAGGCACTCGGCGCGACGCTGCGGCTGGACGGGATCGCGTCCGGGGCGGCCAGGGAGCGGCACGACCCGGCGGCGCTGGCGGAGAGTCTGCGGGGTGCGTTGGCGGCGGTGCGCGTGGCATGAAGGGGCGCGCGGCGCCGGTTGATGGTGGGATGTACGCCTGCGTGGGGAGCGTGGCTTCTGTGGGAGGGAGCGCGCGTGGTGGGAGAGGAGTTACCTCGTGGCGATGACCGCGGCGGTCAAGGACGAGCTGAGTCGGTTGGCGGTGTCCAAGACGTGTTGCCGGCGTTCGGAGGTGTCGTCGCTACTGCGCTTCGCCGGCGGACTGCACATTGTCGGCGGGCGGGTGGTCGTCGAGGCCGAGCTGGACACGGGCGCGGCGGCGCGCCGGCTCCGCAAGGAGATCCACGACCTGTTCGGGCACTACGCCGACGTGCACGTGCTGGCGTCCGGTGGGCTGCGCAAGGGCACCCGGTACGTCGTGCGGGTGGTGAAGGACGGCGACGGCCTCGCGCGTCAGACCGGGTTGCTGGACCTGCGCGGCCGCCCGGTGCGCGGGTTGCCGGCCGCGGTGGTGTCCGGGGGAGCGTGTGACGCGGAGGCCGCGTGGCGGGGTGCGTTCCTCGCGCACGGCTCGCTCACCGAGCCGGGTCGCTCGTCGGCGCTGGAGATCACGTGCCCCGGCCCGGAGGCGGCGCTGGCACTGGTCGGCGCGGCGCGCCGGATGGGCATCCAGGCCAAGTCCCGCGAGGTGCGGGGCGCCGACCGCGTGGTGGTCCGCGACGGCGACGCCATCGGCGCCATGCTCACCCGGCTCGGCGCGCACACGTCGGTGCTGGCGTGGGAGGAGCGCCGGATGCGCCGCGAGGTCCGCGCCACCGCGAACCGCCTGGCCAACTTCGACGACGCGAACCTGCGCCGCTCGGCCCGTGCCGCGGTCGCGGCGGCCGCACGGGTGCAGCGCGCGATGGAGATCCTGGGCCCGAACGCGCCGGAGCACCTGAGCGCCGCCGGCAAGCTGCGGCTGTCCAACCGGCAGGCGTCGCTCGAGGAGCTGGGTCAGCTGTCGGACCCACCGATGACGAAGGACGCGGTGGCCGGCCGCATCCGCAGGCTGCTCGCGATGGCCGACAAGCGCGCGAAGGAGCTCGGCCTGCCGGACACGGAGTCGGCGGTCACCGCAGAGATGCTGGAAGCCGAGGTCTGAGCCACTCGCGGTGTCTGAAACGGGGACTCGCGCGGGCCCTGGACACAGCACGAAGCCCGCCTGACTGACCCCCACGCAGCCAGGCGGGCTTCGCCTATCGGGTGCCGCAACCCCCTAGCGATGAGCCGTCCCCCGCCTCATCGCTATCTCAGCGCCCCCCTACATGGAGACAAGAGTCGGTGCCCGCCACCCAGATACCGCGGCGGTCGGAAAAATCCCGCGAACCTCTTCGGCCCTCTCGCCGGCGCCCTCAACTGATTCGATACAGTTAGCTCGGTCCCATGGCCCGCGACCAGGCATGCGACGGGCGATAGGGTGACTGAGCGGTGCAACAACCACGAGCACGAGGAGACACGGTGACGGTTCGGGTAGGCGTCAACGGCTTCGGTCGCATCGGCCGCAACTTCTGGCGCGCGGTGCAGGCCAGCGAGCACGACATCGAGATCGTGGCCTTCAACGACCTCGGCGACGTGGCCACCATGGCACACCTGCTGAAATACGACAGCGTCCTCGGTCGCCTGCCGTTCGAGGTCAAGGCCACGGACGACGGCATCGAGGTCGACGGCAAGACGATCAAGGCGCTCGCCGAGCGCGATCCCGGCAAGCTGCCGTGGAAGGAGCTCGAGGTCGACGTCGTCATCGAGTCCACCGGCTTCTTCACCAAGGCCGCCGACGCCCGTCGCCACGTCGACGAGGGTGGCGCGAAGAAGGTCATCATCTCGGCGCCGGCCAAGGGTGAGGACCTGACGATCGTGCTCGGGGCCAACGAGGACAAGTACGACGGCTCGCAGACCGTCATCTCCAACGCCTCCTGCACCACGAACTGCCTCGCGCCGCTGGCGAAGGTCCTGCACGACGAGTTCACCGTCCAGCAGGGCCTCATGACCACGATCCACGCGTACACGCAGGACCAGAACCTGCAGGACGCGCCGCACAGCGACCTTCGTCGCGCGCGGGCCGCCGCGATCAACATCGTGCCCACGTCGACCGGCGCCGCGAAGGCGATCGGCCTCGTGCTGCCCGACCTCAACGGCAAGCTCGACGGCTACGCGCTGCGCGTCCCGGTGCCGACCGGCTCGGCCACCGACCTGACCGTCACGGTCGGCCGCGAGACCACGGTCGACGAGGTCAACGCCGCCTACCGCAAGGCCGCCGACGGCGCGCTCAAGGGCATCCTGCGGTACAACGACGAGCCGATCGTGTCCTCGGACATCGTCACCGACCCGGCGTCCTGCATCTACGACGCGCCGCTGACCAAGGTCATCGGCAACCAGATCAAGGTCGTCGGCTGGTACGACAACGAGTGGGGCTACTCGAACCGTCTCGCCGACCTGACCGCGCTCGTCGCGTCGAAGCTCTGAGGGAGCACGTGAAGACTCTCGACGATCTGCTCGCCGAGGGTGTCTCGGGTCGGCGTGTGCTGCTGCGCGCCGACCTGAACGTCCCACTCGACGGCGAGAACATCACCGACGACGGGCGCATCCGCGCGTCGCTGCCGACGATCGGCAAGCTGGTCGGGGCCGGCGCGCGGGTCGTCGTCACCGCGCACCTCGGCCGCCCCAAGGGCGCGCCGGACCCGAAGTTCTCGCTCAAGCCGGTCGCCGCGCGGCTCGGTGAGCTGCTCGACGCGCCGGTGACGCTCGCGTCCGATGTGGTCGGCGACTCCGCGAGGTCCACTGTGGACGGTCTGGCCGACGGTCAGGTCGCACTGCTGGAGAACATCCGGTTCGACGCGCGCGAGACCAGCAAGGACGACGCCGAGCGCGGCGCGTTCGCCGGTGAGCTGGCGGCGCTGGTCGGCCGGGACGGCGTGTTCGTGTCCGACGGTTTCGGTGTGGTGCACCGAAAGCAGGCGTCGGTGTTCGACGTCGCGAGCATCCTGCCGGCCTACGCGGGCGGGCTCGTGCTCGCCGAGCTCGAGGTGCTGCGCAGGCTGACCGGTGCGCCGGAGCGGCCGTACGTCGTGGTGCTCGGCGGTTCCAAGGTGTCCGACAAGCTCGCGGTCATCGAGTCGCTGCTGCCCAAGGTCGACAAGATCCTGGTGGGCGGCGGCATGTGCTTCACGTTCATGGCCGCCGAGGGGCTCGGCGTCGGCGACTCGCTGCTCGAGGCCGACATGATCGACACCTGCAAGCTGCTCGCGGCCGCCGGCGAGAAGATCATGCTGCCGGCCGACGTGGTGATCGCCGACAAGTTCGCGGCGGACGCCAACAATGAGACGGTGCTCGCCGCGCAGCTGCGGGAAGGCTGGATGGGCCTGGACATCGGGCCGATCACCGCGGAGCGCTACGGCGAGGTGCTCGCCGAGGCGGGCACGGTGTTCTGGAACGGCCCCATGGGCGTGTTCGAGATGGCGCCGTTCGCGGAGGGCACCCGCTCGGTCGCGCAGTCCATTGTGGACTCGAACGCGTACAGCGTGGTCGGCGGCGGGGACTCCGCGGCGGCCGTGCGCGCGCTCGGGCTGCCAGAGGACGGCTTCTCGCACATCTCGACCGGCGGCGGCGCGTCGCTGGAGTTCCTGGAAGGCAAAGAACTTCCGGGTATCGCAGTCTTGGAGAACACATGAGCCGCCAGGTGTTCATCGCCGGCAACTGGAAGATGAACCTCAACCACCTCGAGGCCATCGCGCTGGTCCAGAAGATCGCGTTCTCCTTGCCGGAGAAGTACTTCGCGAAGGTCGAGGTCGCGGTCCTGCCGCCGTTCACCGACATCCGCAGCGTGCAGACGCTGGTGGACGGCGACCGGTTGAAGCTGCGGTACGGCGCGCAGGACGTGTCGAAGTACGACTCCGGCGCGTACACCGGCGAGATCTCGGGCGCGATGCTCGCGAAGCTGGGGTGCTCGTACGTGACGGTCGGGCACTCCGAGCGCCGCGAGTACCACGCGGAGACCGACGAGCTCGTCAACAGCAAGGTCAAGGCCGCGCTCAAGAACGACGTGTCGCCGATCCTGTGCATCGGTGAGCGGCTGGACGTGCGTGAGGCCGGCACCCATGTCGAGTACACCACCGACCAGCTGATCGCCGGGCTGAAAGGCCTCAAGACCGAGCAGGTCTCGAAGGTCGTCATCGCCTACGAGCCGGTGTGGGCCATCGGCACCGGCCGCGTCGCGACGCCGCAGGACGCGCAGGAGGTCTGCGCCGCCATCCGCGCCAAGCTGGCGGAGAAGTACGGCCAGGAGATCGCCGAGTCCGTGCGGATCCTGTACGGCGGCTCGGTGAAGTCCGGCAACATCGGCGACCTGGTGAAGCAGGAGGACATCGACGGCGCCCTGGTGGGCGGCGCGAGCCTGGACGCGGAGGAGTTCACGAAGCTCTGCGCGCTGGCCGCGGGCGGCCCCCTCCCCTGACCCGACCTGCTGCCTCCCCGGTGCCATGAAGGACCCCTTCATGTCGTTGAGTGACATGAAGGGGTGGCGGATGCCGCCGATCAGAACGGCGTGATTGTCACCGTCATCGACGTCGGCGCCGGGTCCTCGATGTAGGGCGCGTGCTCGCAGACGTCGTCGAAGGCGAAGCCGTAAGCCTTACCGTCCACGGTGTTCTCGTGCATGATCCGCGAGTAGTGGTTCGTCGCCCCGCGCCGGTAGTAGGTCCCCGCGTCGGCGACCGGTTGCGCGCCCGTGTCGATGAGCACGCCCCGGTTGAAGCCGGCGCCCAGCGTCGCGGCCACCGGGCCGGTCACGCCGTCGTTGGGCGCGGCGAGGGCGCCGTCGCAGAACAGCACGTCCCGCGTGGTCGGCTTCGAGAACGCCCGCACGCCGCCGGAGAACGCGAACTGCTCGCCCTGCACGGACCCCGTGAACGTCGACGCGCCCGCGGTGACCGTCATGGTGTTGGACCGGTAGTGGTTCCACACCTCGTCGATCCACCCGGCGAGGTGGTCCGCGGCGAACCGGCCGGCGTCGAGCCCGTGGCCCGGCGCGATGACCCGCAGGTCGTCCATGACGAGGCCGGAGAAGCCGGACTGCCCGGCGAGCGCGGCGAACACGGCGGCACGGCCGCCGTCGCGCAGCCGGCCCGCCGACTGCTGGGACGCCCCCGACAGTGCGATGGCCAGTGGCACCGACAGCATGTCGACCATGGTCGTGTTGCAGTGCATGCCGGCGGCGTCGTAGGTGAACTCCGCGCAGTCGTGCAGCACCGGGTAGTTCGGGTCCGACTCGACCCAGCCCGCCGGGTAAGCGAGCGCGTTGCCCGGGTTGGCGCGGAACTTGAGCTTCTCGCCGACCGCGAGGTAGATCCGGCCGGACATGCCCTGCGGGAGCGACAGCGTGGTGCCGCCGCCCTCGACCGGGATCGCGTAGTCGGTGTAGCCGTCCGGGCCGTTGTCGGCCTCGGACACGGGCACCAGCTGACCGTCGGCGGACACGTGACACTGCTGTCCGGTCGCGAGGTTGGTGCCGACGAGATAGGTCCAGACCGGGCCGCGGCCGGACTCGTTGGCCAGGGTGAGGGACATGGCGGCACGGGCGCCGGCCGCCGAACCGACGGCGCTGGCCACGAACGGCGCGCCGACGGATGCCGCCGCGAGCCCCCCGAGGAACGAGCGACGAGAGATCATGGGCGTGTTCTCCTTCCACATGTGTCCATAGCGGACACCCGGAGGCCACGCGGATCTTCGTTGATGCAGTCCCGCAGAGAGTATTGACCAGTTTGTTCTCGTGCGCAACAATCTCGAGAAGAGTGCTCCGAGATGGCGCGGGGGCACTGTGTAACGATCACCGGGCACCAGGTAACCTGTTGCTTCGGCCGTGCTGATGCGCGGATGCCGGGTCGACAGCGAGGATGAAATGGTTCTAGCTCTGCAGATTGGTCTCATCGCCACCAGCCTGCTGCTTATCCTTTTGGTCTTGCTGCACCGCGGCCGTGGTGGCGGTCTGTCGTCGCTGTTCGGCGGCGGTATGCAGTCGAGCCTGTCGGGATCGAGCGTTGCAGAGAAGAACCTGGACCGTGCGACGCTGTTCATCGGCGCGGTGTGGCTCATCTGCGTGGTCGGGCTCGGCCTGTTGATCAAGGTCGCGTAGCCGCAGTCCCCAGAGTGGACAAGGCATTGTTTCTTTCCCGCTTGAATCACCTTGTGGGGGTGTGAGAGTCGATGGCTGGTGGCAGTGCCATTCGAGGCACTCGAGTCGGCGCAGGACCAATGGGCGAGTCGGAGCGGGGCGAGTCGGCGCCGCGTCGGCGGGTCTCCTACTGGTGTGCCAACGGACACGAGTCGAAGCCGTCCTTCGCGTTGGAAGCCGACTACCCGGACTCCTGGGACTGCCCGCGGTGCGGGCTGCCCGGCGGTCGGGACGAGCAGGAACCGCCCAAGGCTCCGCGCAACGAGCCCTACAAGACGCACCTCGCGTACGTGAAGGAGCGCCGCTCGGACGCCGACGGTGAGGCCATTCTCGCCGAGGCGCTCGCGAAGCTGCGCAAGCTGCGCGAAGGCTGAGCCTCCTAAACCCACAAAGGCCGCCGCACGGACCTGGACGTCCGTGCGGCGGCCTTCGTGGTTGTCAGCCCGCCAGGGGGTATGTGGCCGACACCCGGAAACCGCCCTCCGACGTGGGCCCGGCCGAGAAGGTGCCGCCGAGCAGGCCGGCGCGCTCTTCGAGACCGATCAGCCCGTGCCCGCCGGACGGCAGCGCAGGATTGTTGCGTGCCATGGCGCGCCCGTTGCGCACCTCGACGACCAAGGTGTCCTGTTCCGCGCGTACCCGCACCGAGGCCCGCGAGCCGGTGGCGTGCTTGCGCACGTTCGTCAGCGCCTCCTGCACCGTGCGGTACACGGCGTGCGACACCGACCTCGGCAGCCGCGACGGCTCGGCCGTCACGTCCAGCGCCACCGGAACGGCTTCGCTGCGGAAGTTGCGCACCAGGTCGTCCAGCTCGTCGAGGCCCGGCTGCGCGCCCTCCGCGGCGTCGCCGGAACGCAGGATGCCGACCAGGTTGCGCAGCTCCTCGAGTGTCTGGGTGGAGAGCTCGCGGATGATCCGTGCCGCCTCGTTCGTGGCCTCGGCGCCGCCGTCGGAGGTGACCTGCAGCGCGCCGGCCTGCATGGCGATGAGGGTGACCTGGTGGCTGACCACGTCGTGCATCTCGCGGGCGAGCTTCGCCCGTTCCGCGGCACGCACGGTCTCGGCCAGCAGCTTCTTCTCCCGTTCCCGGCTGGAGGCGAGCTCACGGATGTGCGCGGACAGCTCCGTCCGCGCGGAGATCAGCAGCCCGATGGCGACCGGCATGCCGGCGATGATCACGGCCCAGATGACGTTGAGCAGGTGCTCCTGCCAGTTCAGCGACACGAACTCGGACAGCGGCCACCGGACGTACCCACACAGGAACACGAGGATCGCGCCGACGATCATCCGCCACGACAGCAGCCGGTGCTTCTTCGCGAGCGACCCGAGAGCGATCATCGCGGCGAGCTGCGACCAGCCCGTCATGAAGCCCGGGACGGTGACCAGCACGGCCAGGAACGGCACGTGCCGGCGCATGACCATGGCGGCGACCGCGATGGCGGACAGCCAGATCGAGTAGGTCGGGGCGTCCTCCGGGATCACCAGCCACACGTCGAGCACGGCGAGCAACAGGGCGGCCACGTCGGACCCGATGCCGCGAGCGCGCGGACTTGCCCAGAAGGCGGCGAGCCAGCGTGGCAGTTGCCGGGTGATGATCCGTGGTCGGGGGATGATCCGGAAATCCTCGATGCCGACCTTGGGTGGGAACGTGGACGCGACCAGGACGGAACCTCCAGTCTCGGCGCTGGCAGTGGATCGCATGGACGGCTCGTGCGTACCCGCGCGTTGTCGCGGCAGCTCCGAACCGGCGGGCACGCTGCGGCGCGGCGCGGCCGTGTGCTGCTGTCGTGGCGACATGGTCGGCCTCCCTCCGGAGTTTTGCTCCGCACCCATTGAAGACATAGCAATCGTCCGGACGGGACGAAATGTTTCAGATCAATGTGCTGGAGCAAATCACCAGTTGCCGGACGACCTCTGACTTGGGCCGAACGGCCCAGCCGATTGGTCGAACCAGTCGATTTGGCCGCCTACCGGGGTGAGACCGCGTGCGCGCGCCGTTTGCCGCGCCCGTGCCGTGGCCGACCGGCACGCCGCCGTCGACGGCGCCCACATTTTGAGTGACCAATTCGGCGACCAACGGCGCGCCGCCACGTGCGTCTAGTGAGTAGGGGGCAAGGTGGTCGAACACCGCCGAGGTGGGGCATCCCAGCCGCGTTGCCGCGACCGGACAGGGAAGGTGCTGAATGAGGGACTACGCAGGAACTCGTGAGCCGGGGCAGGTTGTCGCGATTGTCGTCGCGATCCTGTTCGTGCTGGCGGGCGTGCTCGATGTCGGACCGGGTGTGCTCGACAACCTCGTCCATCTCGGCTTCGGGCTGGTCGGGCTCACGATGAGTCGCAGCCCCCGCGCCGCGCGGGCGTACCTGATCAGCGGCAGCGTGGCGTACTTCCTGTTGTGGCAGTTCGGCACGGTGATCGATCCGGGGCTGGTCCCGTTCCACACCACCAACGTCGGCGTGCACCTGGCGCTCGTCGCCAGCATGATCGGCCTCGCGGTCCTCGGCGGCCGCCCCGCGGAGGACGACGAGCCGGTGAGCATCGTGTCCGAGTACACCTGGGACATCCCGGCGGAAGCGGGTCGCCCGCGCCCGACGCGGAACCGCCCGCCCGGCCGGGGCGACCGGCACACCGCGCCGAGGATGGCGCCGGTTGTCCGCCCGCCGACGATCCTGGCCTGCCGCGTCTAAGCGGTCTTTCGGCGGCCGTGTCCCGAACCGACCACTAAGGGCGCGACTCCACCCTGGTCGACACGCTGACCGGCAGGGTGACCGTGGACCGCCGTCGGGTGGCGATGATCTCGGCGGTGACGTCGTCGCAGTCGAGGTAGAGCCGCGGCGGCAGGCGGTGGAGCTTCGCCATGGTCACCACGTCGGCGCCGTACAGTTCGCCCTGCGCGATGAGCTGCCACCGCTGCGCGGGGAAACGCAAGCCGTCCAACACCTGCCGGATTACGGTCACGTGCTGTCGATCCATGGTCGCTCCAGTGTCGCCACGTGGGAATTGGCAGTGGAGTTCCCGATTATCCGACGGTCAACCCTCGGCGCGCGAGGCCTCGGCGGGGAGGTTTGCCGCGGCGGTGGTGTCCAGCAGCCACCGGGTTTCGCTCGTGCCTCTGGCGCCCGCGGCCGGAAGGTCGACCTCCGGCGCGCCGTTCAGTGCGCTCGCCACGGCCGCTGCCTTCGCCTCGCCCGTGGTCATCAGCCACACCGCCGCCGCGCGGCGGATCGTGGGCAGCGTGAGGCTCACCCGGGTGGGCGGAGGCTTCGGGCAGTCGTGCACCGCGACGACCGTGCGGGCCGTCTCGTGCACCGCGGGGGAGTCGGGGAAGATCGACGCCGTGTGGCCTTCCTCGCCGACGCCGAGCAGGCACACGTCGAACGTGGCTGGGAGCAGCGCGGCGTAGGCCTCGGCAGCGGCTTCCGGGTTGTCGCCGAACTCGCCGTCCGACGGGGCCATCGGGTGGACCCGGGACGCCGGTACGTGGTCCAGGAGGGCGGACCGTGCCTGGGTCTCGTTGCGTTCCGGGTCGCCGGCGGGCAGGAAGCGTTCGTCGCCCCAGTAGAAGTCCACTCGGGACCAGTCGACGGTGTCGCGGGCCGGGGCGGTGCGGACCGCCGACAGCACCGCCGTCCCGGTCCGCCCACCCGTCAACACGACCGACGCCGTGCCGCGCGCGGCCTGCGCGTCGGCCAGCGCCGTCACCAGCCTGGCGGCCGTGGCGGCCGCCAGCAGCTCCGCATCGCGGTAGACCACGACCGTCACGACGCGGCCTCGGCCTTGACCTTCTTCCGCACGGCGGCCGGCTTGCGGGCCGCCGCCACGCCACGGCCGCGGTCGATCTTGCCGAGCGCCTTGAGCGCGGACTCGTAGATCTCGTCCGGGTCCAGCCTGCGCAGCTCCTCTGCGATGCAGTCGCGGACCGGGCGCCGCTGCAGCGCGACGCGCCGCTCCGGCTGGCCGGGCTGGGACAGGATGCCGACGGTGGCGTCCGGCCGGTGCAGCTCGATAGTGCCCGTCCGGCGCTCCAGCACGACCGAGACGATTCCCTCGCCGGACTTGGCCTTCAGCCGCTTCACGGGCATCCGCAGGCACGCCGCGAGCCACGCGGCCAGCAGGTCCGCGGACGGCGAGTCGCCCTCGCCGGACACCGTGGCCGCCGTGATCTTCTCGTACGGCGGCAGGTCCAGCGCGGACGCGAGCACCGCACGCCACAGGGTCAGCCGCGTCCACGCGAGGTCGGTGTCGCCGTCGGCGTACGACTTCGCCCGCGCCTCGAGCGCCTTGGTGGGGTTGCGCTCGGACGCCGCGTCGGTGATCCGGCGCGTCGCGAGCTGACCGATCGGGTCCTTCTTCGGCGACGCGGGTGCCTCGAACGGCCACCACGCCACGACCGGCGCGTCCGGCAGCAGCAATGGCACCACACAGCTGGCACCCTCGTTCGCGAGCGGCCCGTAGAGCCGCAGGACCACGACCTCACTGGCGCCGGCGTCGCCGCCGACCCGGATCTGGGCGTCGAGGCGCGCGGCGGCCTTCTTCGCGCCCCGCGCCAGCACGATCACGCGGCACGGGTGCTCGCGGCTCGCGTGGTTGGCGGCGTCGATGACCTCCTCGGTCTTCTCGCTGTCGTCGGTGACGATCACCAGTGTCAGCACGCGGCCGATCGTGTTCGCGCCACCCTGCTCGCGCAGCTGCACGAGCTTGCTGTTCACCTGCGACGTCGTGGTGGCGGGCAGGTCGATGATCACGGGCGCCTCCAGTGACGGCCGGTACGGGCAAGCATCTTGGTCGCCGAGTCCGGGCCCCAGGTCCCCGCCAGGTACGGCTCGGGCCGACCGCTCGTCCGCCACGACCGGATGATCGGGTCGAGGATCTCCCAGGAGAGCTCGACCTCGTCGTTCATGGGGAACAGCGACGGCTCGCCGAGCAGCATGTCGAGGATCAGCCGCTCGTAGGCCTCCGGCGAGGACTCGGTGAACGAGTGCCCGTAGCTGAAGTCCATCGAGACGTCCCGGACCTCCATGGCGTTGCCCGGCACCTTCGAGCCGAACCGCATGGTCACGCCCTCGTCCGGCTGAACCCGGAACACCAGGGCGTTCTGGCCGAGCTCCTCGGTGGACGTCGCGTCGAACGGCAGGTGCGGCGCGCGCTTGAAGACCACGGCGATCTCGGTGACCCGCCGGCCGAGCCGCTTGCCGGTGCGCAGGTAGAACGGCACCCCGGCCCAGCGGCGGGTGTCGACCGCCAGCTCGATCGCGGCGAACGTCTCGGTGATCGAGTCCTTCGCGAACCCGCCCTCCTGCAGCAGGCCGGGCACCTTCTGGCCGCCCTGCCAGCCGCCGGTGTACTGGCCGCGTGCGGTGGTCTCGGAGAACGGCCCGACCGGCTTGGTCGCGCCGAGCACCTTCGCCTTCTCCGCACGAACCGCCCTGGGGTCGAACGAGATCGGCTCCTCCATGGCCACCAGCGCGAGTAGCTGCAGCAGGTGGTTCTGGATGACGTCCCGCGCGGCGCCGATGCCGTCGTAGTACCCGGCGCGACCGCCGAGGCCGATGTCCTCGGCCATCGTGATCTGCACGTGGTCGACGTAGTTGCCGTTCCAGATCGGCTCGAAGAGCTGGTTCGCGAACCGCAGCGCCAGGATGTTCTGGACGGTCTCCTTGCCCAGGTAGTGGTCGATGCGGAACACCGACTCCTCGGGGAAGACCTCGTTCACGATCTTGTTGAGCTGCTTGGCGCTCGTCAGGTCGTGGCCGAACGGCTTCTCGATGACGACGCGGCGCCACTCGTTCGCCTTCGGCGCCGCGAGCCCGGTGCGGGCCAGCTGCTTGATGACGATGGGGAACGCGGCGGGCGGGATCGACAGGTAGAACGCGTGGTTGCCGGCCGTGCCGCGGACCTGGTCGAGGTCGTCGATCGTCTTGACCAGGTTGTCGAACGCCTGGTCGTCGTCGAACGAGCCGGACACGAACCGGCAGCCCTCGGCGAGCCGGTCCCAGACCGCCTGCCGGAACGGGGTGCGTGCGTGCTCCTTGACCGCGTCGTGCACGACCTTCTCGAAGTCCTGGTGGGCCCAGTCGCGCCGGGCGAACCCGACCAGCGAGAAGCCGGGCGGCAACAGGCCCCGGTTCGCCAGGTCGTAGATCGCCGGCATGAGCTTCTTCCTGGACAGGTCGCCGGTCACCCCGAAGATCACCAGGCCGCACGGGCCGGCGATCGTGGGGAGCCGCTTGTCCCGCTCGTCACGCAGCGGGTTGTGCCAGGTGCGAGTCACCTGTTGACCTCCTGAAGGGCTTTCGCCAGGTGCGCGAGACCGGCGGCCCGGTCGGTGAAGTGCAGCCGCAGCACCGGACGCCCGTGTTCGGCGAGCACCTGGCCGTCGCCGAGCGCCTGTGCCAGCTGCAGCGTGCCGAGCGTGTACGGCCGGTCGGGGACCTGGAGGTCCTCCTCGACCGCGCCGGTCAGCTGCAGGAACATCCCGTTCTGGTGCCCGCCCTTGTGGTACTGGCCGGTGGAGTGCAGGAACCGCGGTCCCCAGCCGAAGGTGGTGTACACGCCGGCGCGGCGCGCGATCTCCGGCCGCAACACGATCGCCGACGCGTCGGCGATCCGGTCGAGGTAGGCCTGGATCGAGATGTACCCGAAGTCCGGGGAGGCGGCGAAGAACGCGTGCAGCGCGCCGGCGAGGGTGGTCGCCTCGTGCACCTCGGACACGTCGGCCGGCGCGTACACCTCGACCGGACCGTCCACGAAGGTCGGCGCGGCCGGCTCCGACTTCGGCGCGTCGAGCAGGGCACGGGCCGCCTTCTTCGCGGCTTCCACGTCCGGCTGGTCGAACGGGTTGATGCCGAGCACCCGGCCGACCACCGCGGTCGCGTACTCCCACAACAGGAACTGGCCGCCGAGCCCGCCCTCGGTGCCCATCAGCGCGCCGTTGGTGGCCTCCCCGATGGCGATCGGCGTGGCGTCCTGGCGGGCGTCGGAGAACTCCGGTGACTCCGGGCTCTCGACCACCACCGGCAGCAGGCCGGTGCCGTTCTTGCCGGTGGACTCGGCGATCAGCTGTTCGGCCCAGTCGCCGAAGCCCTTGATGCCGGAGCCGGTGTCGGCGATGACCACCTTCTCCGCGCCACGGGCGTGCGCGCCGCCGAGCGCGGCGGCCAGTAGCAGCGCCGGGTTCTCCACGCGGTCCTGGGAAAGGTGGCGGGCGGCCGCCGCCGCTTCGTCGAGCAGCTGCCCGACGTCGGCGCCGGCGAGGCCGGAGGGCACCAGCCCGAACGCGGTGAGCGCCGAGTAGCGCCCGCCGACGTGCGGGTCGGCGGCGAACACGCGCCGGTAGCCGGCCGCCTTCGAGGACGCTTCGAGCGGTGAGCCCGGGTCGGTCACGACCACGATCCGCGACGCCGCCTCGATGCCCTCTTCTGCGAACGCCTGCTCGAAGATCCGCCGATGGCTGTCGGTCTCCACAGTGGACCCGGACTTCGAGGACACGACGAGGACCGTGCGGGTGAGGTCGCCGGCGAGCGCGTCGGCGACCTGCCCCGGGTCCGTGGTGTCCAGGACGACCAGCGGCACGCCCGCGGTGCGGGTGATCACTTCGGGGGCGAGTGAGGAGCCACCCATGCCGGCGAGCACCACCCGGTCGACGCCCTCGGCGGCCAGCTCGGCCCGCAGCGCCTCGATCTCACCGACGAGCGGGCGCGACGTCTCGTGCAGCGTGGTCCAGGACAGCCGGACCGCCGCCTCGGACTCGGCGTCCGGGCCCCACAGCGTGGGGTCCTGGGCGGCGAGCCGCGACGCGACCTGCTCGCCGGCCAGCCGCTCGGCGAGCGGCCCGGCGTCGTCGATGAGCCGCTGGCGGCTCTCGAACTTGTTCTTGATCAGGTTCTCGAACTGCTCGACGATCCGCACTGCCTCGGGCGACAGCGAGTCGGACTGGTCGTTCGGCTCGGTCATGTGGTTGTTCAGCTCCCCGCCGCGGCCAGCTGGGCCTTGACCGAGTCGAGCAGCTCTTCCCAGGACTTCTCGAACTTCTCCACGCCTTCGTTCTCCAAGGTGATGAACACGTCGTCGATGTCGATGCCCACGCCGGTCAGGTCGTCGAAGACCTGCTGCGCCGCCGCCGCGGTGCCGGTCACCGTATCGCCGCGGAGGTCGCTCTGCTCGGCAACCGCGTTCAGCGTGTCCTCCGGCATCGTGTTGACGGAGTCGGCGACGACCAGCTCGTCCACGTACAGCGTTGGCGAGTAGTCCTTGTTCTTCACGCCGGTCGACGCCCACAGTGGACGCTGCGGCTTGGCGCCGTCGGCCGCGAGCGCGGCCCAGCGCGCGCCGCCGAACACGTCCTGGAACGCCGCGTACGCGAGCCGCGCGTTGGCCACGGCAGCCTTGCCGCGCAACGCCTTCGCCTCGTCGGTGCCGATCTTCTCGAGCCGCTTGTCGACCTCGGTGTCCACTCGGGACACGAAGAACGAGGCGACCGAGACGAGCTTCGACACGTCGTGGCCGTTGGCCTTCGCCTGCTCGAGGCCCGCGACGAACGCGTCCATCACCTCGCGGTAGCGCTCCACCGAGAAGATCAGCGTGACGTTGACGCTGACGCCTTCCGCGAGCGTGCGGGTGATCGCCGGCAGGCCCGCCTCGGTGGCGGGGATCTTCACGAGCAGGTTCGGCCGGTCCACCGTCTTCCACAGGTCGAGCGCCTCGGCGACGGTCCCGTCGGTGTCCTGCGCGAGCCGGGGGTCGACCTCGATCGACACCCGGCCGTCCACGCCGCCGGTCGCCGTGTAGACGTCCCGGAACAGGTCGCAGGCGTTGCGGATGTCGGTGGTGGTGATCTCCTTGACCGCGGCGTCGAGGGACGCGCCGCGCGCGGCCAGCTCGTTCACCTGGTCGTTGTAGTCCCCGGCGGCGGACAGCGCCTTCGCGAAGATCGTCGGGTTGCTGGTGACGCCGACGACGTGCTTGTCGCGGACCAGCCCGGCGAGGTTGCCGGTGTTGAGCCGGCGCCGGGACACGTCGTCGAGCCAGATTGATACGCCCAGCTCGGACAGCTGGGCAAGCTTGTCGCTCATGCGAGCCTCTCCGAATTCTGTAGCGAGCGGCGGGCCGCCGTGACGACCGCGGCCGCGGTGAAACCGAACTCCTCGAACAGGGTCTGGTAGTCGGCGGAGGCGCCGAAGTGCTCGATCGAGACGATCTCGCCGGCGTCCCCGGTGTAGCGGTACCACGGTTGCGCGATGCCGGCCTCGACCGCGACGCGTGCCTTCACCGCCGGCGGGAGCACACTGTCGCGATAGGACTGGTCCTGCGCCTCGAACAGCTCCTGCGACGGCATCGACACCACCCTCGTGGCAACACCGTCCGCCTCGAGGATCTTCCGTGCCTCGACCGCGAGCTGCAGCTCGGAGCCAGTGGCGATCAACACAACCTTCGGCACGCCCGCAGATCCGTCCGCGAGGACGTAGCCGCCCTTGGCCACCCCCTCGCCCGCCTTCTCCTTGGTGCCCTCGAGCACCGGCAGGTTCTGGCGGGTCAGCGCGAGCCCGACCGGGGCGTCGTGCTGGGAGAGGATCGCGCGCCACGCGGCGGCCGTCTCGTTCGCGTCACCAGGGCGCAGCACCACGAGGCCCGGGATGGCGCGCAGCGCGGCGAGATGCTCGACGGGCTGGTGGGTCGGGCCGTCCTCGCCGAGCCCGATCGAGTCGTGCGTCCACACGTAGGTCACCGGCAGCTTCTGCAGCGCGGCGAGCCGCACCGGCGGGCGCATGTAGTCGGAGAACACGAGGAACGTCGCGCCGTAGGGCCGGGTCGGGCCGTGCAGCACGATGCCGTTGAGGATCGAGCCCATCGCGTGCTCGCGGACGCCGAAGTGCAGGGTGCGGCCGTAGGGGGTGGCCGCCCACGCCTTGGTCGCCGCGGACTCCGGGCCGAACGAGTCGGCGCCCTTCATCGTGGTGTTGTTGCTCTCCGCGAGGTCCGCGGAGCCGCCCCACAGCTCGGGCAGCACGTCGGCGAGGGAGTTGAGCACCTCGCCGGACGCCTTGCGGGTCGCGACGCCCTTCGGGTCCGGGTCCCACGACGGCAGCGCGTCGGTCCAGCCGTCGGGCAGCCGGTAGGCCGTCGCGCGGTCGAGCAGCGCCTTGCGGTCCGGGTAGTCCTTGGCCCACGAGTCGAACGCCTCGTCCCACGCGGCGCGGGTCTGCTTGCCCCGGTCGGCGACCGACCTGGTGTGCGCGAGCACCTGTGGCTCGACCACGAACGACTGGTCCGGGTCGAAGTCGAGGATCCTCTTGACCTCGGCCACCTCGTCGGCGCCGAGCGCGGCGCCGTGCGCCTTGCCGGTGTTCATCTTGTTCGGCGCGGGGAAGCCGATGACCGTGCGCAGCACGATGAACGACGGCTTCGACGTCTCGACGCGGGCCGCCTCGATCGCGTTCATGATCGCGACGACGTCCTCGCCGCCCTCGACCACCTGGACGTGCCAGCCGTAGGCCTCGTAGCGCTTCGCCGTGTCCTCGGACAGGGCGATGTTCGTGTCGTCCTCGATGGAGATCTGGTTGTCGTCGTAGATCACCGTGAGGTTGCCGAGCTCCTGGCGGCCCGCGAGCGAGGAGGCCTCCGAGGTGACGCCCTCCTCGATGTCGCCGTCGGACGCGATCACGTAGATCTGGTGGTCGAACGGGCTCGCCCCGGGCTTGGCGTCCGGGTCGAAGAGGCCGCGCTCGCGGCGGGCGGCCATGGCCATGCCGACCGCGGACGCGAAGCCCTGGCCGAGCGGGCCGGTGGTGATCTCCACACCCGCGGTGTGGCCGTGCTCCGGGTGGCCGGGGGTCTTCGAGCCCCACGTGCGCAGCGCCGCGATGTCCTCGATCTCCAGGCCGTAGCCGGAGAGGAACAGCTGCAGGTACAGCGTCAGGCTGGAGTGCCCGGCGGACAGGACGAACCGGTCGCGGCCGATCCAGTTCGGGTCGCTCGGGTCGTGGCGCATGACCCGCTGGAACAGGGCGTAGGCCACCGGCGCGAGGCTCATCGCGGTGCCAGGGTGACCGTTGCCGACCTTCTGCACCGCTTCCGCGGCAAGCACGCGGATGGTGTCCACAGCGCGTTTGTCGAGGTCGGTCCAGTCGTCAGGCAGGTTCTGTGTGGTCAAACGGGCCAGTTCGTCGGCGCTCATGGACACGGACTCAAACTCCCACCTAGTCGTGTTGCTGATCATGCGAAGGGCGGTCTGCGACGCTGCGAACCACCCCCGCCACTCGGCACGACCGTGCTGGTCATCCTCGTGGTGCCTTGTCAATTCCTCAGCCTAACGAAACCACCCGACGCCGGCCGTGCACGGTCGCGCGGCTACGATCTGTGCCGTTACCCGATCTGCCGCCACTTACACCAGTAGGAGCCGCCGGTGAGCGCAGCGCTGGGGGCCTCGGTAGACGCTCCGCGCCGCACCCGCAGGAACGTCGTGCGCGCGTATGTCGCGCTGACCAAGCCGAGGATCATCGAGCTCCTGCTGGTCACGACGGTGCCGGCGATGATGCTGGCCGAGCGGGGCATCCCGTCGCCGTGGCTGGTGTTCGCCACGCTGTTCGGCGGCACGATGGCCGCCGGCTCGGCGAACGCGCTGAACTGCGTGGCCGACGCGGACATCGACGCGGTGATGAAGCGCACCTCGTCGCGGCCGCTGCCCAAGCACGCGGTGCCCACCCGCAACGCGCTGGTGTTCGGGATCGTGCTCGGGGTCCTGTCGTTCGCGTGGCTCTGGCCGACGACCAACCTCCTCGCGGCGCTGCTCGCCGTCGCCGCCATCCTCTTCTACGTGTTCGTGTACACGATGGTTCTCAAGCGGCGGACCGCGCAGAACATCGTGTGGGGCGGGGCGGCCGGCTGCATGCCGGTGGTGATCGGCTGGTCGGCCGTGACCGGCGACATCGGCTGGCCCGCGCTGGTGATGTTCGGCGTCATCTTCTTCTGGACGCCGCCGCACTTCTGGGCGCTGGCGATGAAGTTCCGCGACGACTACGCACGCGCCGGCGTGCCGATGCTGCCCGTGGTCGCCACCCCGGAGCGGGTGGCGCGGCAGATCGTCACGTACTCGTGGGTCATGGTCGTGTGGACGCTGCTGCTGGTGCCGGCCACCGGGTGGGTGTACACGGCGTTCGCGGTGCTCACCGGCATCTGGTTCCTGATCGTCGCGCACCGGCTGTACGCCGTGATCCGGCGCGGGGAGCCGGGACAGCCGATGAAGCTGTTCCACATGTCGAACACCTACCTGACGCTGGTGTTCGTGGCGCTCGCCGTGGACTCCGCCCTCGGCCTGCCGGTCATCGGCCTGCCCTTCTAAAACAACGCACGCAGACCACCGTTGACGATTGACTCCTAGTCCATTACCTTCCGGTTATTGAACCAGGAGGTGATGGAATGCCCACGCTCGCGCCGGAACGGCTCGACGCCACGTTCGCCGCCCTCGCCGACCCGACCCGGCGGGCGATACTGGCCCGGCTCGCCAGGGGAGAGGCGTCGGTCAAGGAGCTCGCGGCGCCGTTCGACATGACACAGCCCGCGATCTCCAAGCACCTCAAGGTGTTGGAGCGCGCCGGGCTCGTCTCCCGCGGCCGGGACGCCCAACGTCGTCCGGTCCGGCTGGAGGCGGAGCCCATGCGGGCGGCGACCCAGTGGCTCGTCACGTACCGCCAGTTCTGGGCGCAGAGCTACGAACGCCTCGACTCGCTGTTGGCGGACCCGTCATGACGTTCGCCGTGGCCACGCCGACCGACCGGGACATCGTCATCACCCGCGAGTTCGCCGCGCCCCGCGCGCGGGTGTTCGCCGCGCACACCGAGCCGGAGCTGCTCAAGCGCTGGTTCGGCCCGCACGGCTGGCGGCTCACCGTCTGCGAGATCGACCTTCGGGTCGGCGGCGCGTGGCGGTACGTCCTGCACGGGCCGGACGACCAGGAGATGGTGCTGCGCGGCGCCTACCTCGAGATCGACCCGCCGGCGCGCATCGTCACCACCGAGAACAACGGGGACTGCGACGCCCGTGCCGACCACGAGTCGATCGTCACCCTCGAGCTGACCGAGCACGCCGGCCGCACCACGCTCACCAACACCGTCCG
>Ga0193742_1000018_pt1 | contig 111759 bp, 105 predicted proteins | sample L2c1metaG_FD_165511 | JGI IMG/M metagenome (GOLD analysis project Ga0193742, IMG submission 165511) | Soil microbial communities from a riparian zone of the East river system, Colorado, United States - L2c1 | ecosystem: Environmental > Terrestrial > Soil > Riparian zone | place: USA: East... | reverse complement strand
AATCGCTGTCACAGGAGGACGAGTAACCACCACGACCCGAACGGAGCGCTTTGTCCTCTTCGGACACTCGAAGGGCACTGATCATCTGGACCACGGCGGTCCTCGTCTATCTCGCGGCGGTCTTCCACCGCACGTCGCTCGGCGTCGCCAGCATCGAGGCGAGCGAGCGGTTCTCGCTCAGCCCCGCGGCGCTTGGCACCTTCACCGTGCTACAGGTGGGCGTCTACGCGGCCATGCAGATTCCGACCGGCCTGCTGGTCGACCGCTACGGCCCGCGCCGGGTCCTCGCGGTGGCCGCGTTGCTGATGGGTCTGGGCCAGCTGCTGTTCGCGTTCGCCACCTCCTACCCGCTCGGCCTGGCCGCCAGGGCGGTGCTCGGCGTCGGTGACGCGATGACGTTCGTCAGCGTGCTGCGGCTGGTGGCCGCGCACTTCCCGGCGCGGCGCTACACCGTGCTCACGTCGATCACCGCTGCGCTCGGCGGGATCGGCAACCTGGCCTCGACCGTGCCGCTGTCGCTGCTGCTCGGCACGGCCGGCTGGACGGCGACCTTCGCGGTCGCCGGCGTGGCCACCGCCGGCTACGCCGGGGTGCTGCTCGCCAGGGTGCGGGACACCCCGCCCGGCGAGCCGGCCCGGCCGGTCCGGACCGAGTCGCTGCGCACCGTGCTCGGCCAGGTGCGGCACGCCTGGCGCACGCCGGGCACCCGACTCGGCTTCTGGGTGCACTTCTCCACGATGTTCGCCCCGGCGATGCTCGGCCTGCTGTGGGGTTTCCCGTACCTGGTGGACGCCCAGGGGTTCAGCGCGCCGGCGGCCGGCCTGATGCTGAGCCTGCTCGTGGTCGGCTCGATCATCTTCGGGCCGGTGATCGGCACGGTGATCAGCCGGTACCCGGAGTGCCGCACCCCGCTGGTGATCAGTTACCTGGTGGCGGCACTCGCCGTGTGGGCGGTGCTGCTCGGCTGGCCGAGCGGGCGGGTCCCGGTCGGCGTGCTGGTCGCCGGGTTCGCCGTGCTGTCGGTCGGCGGGCCGGCGTCGGGAATCGCTTTCGCGCTGGCCAGGGACTACAACCCGCTGCGGCGGGTCGGCACGGCGACCGGCGTGGTCAACGTCGGCGGGTTCGTGGCGATCACGCTGTCCGCGCTGTCGGTCGGTGTGCTGCTGTCCTCGGCCGGCGCGCTGGCGCCGCACCAGGCGTACCGGATCGCGCTGTCGTCGGTGGTGGTGGTGCTGATCGTCGGGCTGTGGCGGACATCGGTGTGGTGGCGCCGGGCGCGCGCCGCCGTGTTCGACGCGGCCGCGCGCGGGGAGCAGGTGCCGGTGCAGATCCGTCGACGGGCGTGGGACCTGGCCGCTGCCTGAGCGGAGCTTGCGGAGCGAACAATCAACACTCCTGACACGCCTGGATAATGCACGGCGTGCCCAACGCCAAACCCCAGGTTCCGCCCGGTCTCGTCGTGATCGACAAGCCGGACGGCATGACCTCCCACGACGTGGTCGCCAAGGTCCGCCGGATCATGGGCACCCGCAAGGTCGGCCATGCCGGCACCCTCGACCCGATGGCCACCGGCGTGCTGGTGCTCGGCATCGAGCGGGCCACCAAACTGCTCGGGCACCTCAGCCTGGACACCAAGGCCTACCTCGCGACCATCCGGCTCGGCTCGGCCACCACGACCGACGACGCGCAGGGCGACGTTCTGTCCACAGTGGATCCGGAGCGGCTCGCCGAGGTGACCGATGAGGCGATCGCGGCCGGCCTGCGCGTGCTCACCGGCTCGATCCAGCAGGTGCCGAGCGCGGTGAGCGCGGTGAAGGTCGACGGCAAGCGCGCGTACGCCAGGGTCCGCGCCGGCGAGGACGTCCAGCTCGCCGCCCGGCCGGTCGAGGTCAGCCGGATGGACCTGCTCGCGTCCCGCCGCGACGCGGCGTGGATCGACCTGGACGTGATGGTGGAGTGTTCGTCTGGCACCTACGTGCGCGCGCTCGCCCGCGACCTCGGCGCCGACCTCGGCGTCGGCGGGCACCTGAACGCGTTGCGGCGCACCAGGGTCGGGCCGTTCGACCTGCGCGTGGTTACGACGCTGGAGAAGCTCACGGCGGCGCCGGAGCTGTCGCTGTCGCTGGACGACGCGGTGGTGGCGGCCTTCCCGCGCCGGGAGGTCAACGCCCGGCTGGCCGCCGCGCTGCTCCGCGGGCAGCGGCTCCCGCTGGCCGGGATCACCGGCACCTACGGGGTGTTCGATCCGGACGGCCACGCCATCGCGCTCGCCGTCGACGATGGCGAGACCGCGCGGTCGGTCGTCGTACTGAGGGTGTGACATGCGCGTAGTGGTTCCGTTCCACCAGGACGAGCGGTTGCCCGCTGGCGACCTGCCGGTCGACGCCGACGTGACGGTCGCGCCCGAACTGCCGGCCGGCGACGTGTGGACGCGACTCGCCGCGTTGTACGAGGCGGTGGCCGTCGCGGTCGCCGGTGGGGACCGCCCGTTGGTGGTCTCCGGCGACTGCCTCGTCTCGGCGGGCGTGCTCGCCGGGACGCAGCGCGCCGGGCACGACCCGGCAGTGGTGTGGTTCGACGCGCACGGCGACGTGCACACCCTCGAGAGCAGCACGTCGGGCTACCTCGGTGGCCTGTCGCTGCGGCTGCTGCTCGGCGCGCACCGTGAGCTGCTGGCGGACCGGATCGGGCTGACACCGCTCACCGAGGACCGCGCGCTGTTGGTGGACGCGCGCGACCTGGACCCGGCCGAGGCCGCCTACCTGCACCGCTCGGCCATCCGTCGGTCCACTGTGGATGATCTGGGCACGTTGCCGGACGGCCCGCTGCTGCTGCACGTCGATGTGGACGTGCTCGACCGCGCGGAGCTCGCCGGGCTGCGGTTCCCCGTCGGCGACGGTCCGCGCGCCGAGCGGGTTCGCGCGGCGCTCGCGTCGGTGATCGGCACGGGGCGGGTCGTCGCGTTCGACGTGGCGTGCCCGTGGCACCCGGCGCGGCCGGGGGAGGAACGGGAACGGACGGCGCTGCTGGCCGCGCTCGCCGACCTCTGGGAGTAGGGCCAGCCCCACCTCGAACCGGGGTGGCAGCGGGAGTGTCCGCGCCGCGCCGGGCCGCCAGGATTGCCGGTATGACAACGAAACTCACTCGCCGTGGCGTAATGGTGGCTGGGGCTGGTGCGGCCGTTGGCGCCGCCGCGTTGTTCGCACGGTCGGCCGGCGCGGCGCCGGCGGGCGGTGAGGGCGGCACGGCCTTCACCCACGCGACCGTGATCGATCCGGACCAGAGCCGGGTGTACCACGACACGACGGTGCTCGTGCGCGGTGACCGGATCGAGGCGGTGGGACCGACCGGTGCCCTTGGCGTGCCCGACGGCGCGCGGGTCGTCGACCTGCGCGGCCGGTTCGTCGTGCCCGGCCTCGCCGACATGCACACGCACGGCCAGGCGGAATGGCTCGACCCGGCGCTCAACGTCGCCAACGGCGTGACCACCGTCCGCGAGATGTCCGGCACCCCGGCGGTGCGGGACTGGCGGGCGAAGATCGACGCCGGCACGCTGCTCGGTCCCCGCTACACGATCTCCAGCCCGATCATCGACGGCGCACCGTCCATCTGGGACCCCGCGCTGCTGAAGATCGTCCAGGTCGCCGACGCCCGCGAGGCACGGGAGGCGGTGCGCACCGTCGTCGCCGACGGCGCGGACTTCGTCAAGACCTACTCCCGGCTGAGCCGGTCCGCGTTCCGCGCCATCGCCGCCGAGGCACACCGGCTCGGCGTGCCCTTCGCCGGCCACTGCCCGGACGAAGTGCCGTCCGAGGAGGCCGCCGACCTGGGCCAGGCCAGCGTCGAGCACGTGTTCTCGGCCGCGTACGACGCGTCGAGCCGAGAGCGGGAGATCCGCGCCGAGATCGCCAGGATCCGGCTGGAGCTCGGCGACTACGCCGGCTGGTTCGCGGCCATCCACCCGGTGGAGCTGACCGCGGCGAACAGCTACAGCCCGAGCAAGGCCAGCCGGCTGTTCGCGAAGTTCGCCAGGCGGCGCACCCGCCAGGTGCCCACCCTGGCGATGCACCGCGGGCTGGACTTCGCCCGAACGCTGGACGTGCCAGCCGATCCGCGGTCGAAGTACCTGGCGGCCGAGATGATCGGCTCGCAGCAGTACGCGCTCGACGAGCTGTACCTCAAGGAGCGGACACCGGCGCAGGACGCCGAGTGGGCGGCGATGTTCGACCACCGGCTGACGATCGTCGGCGCCATGCACAAGGCGGGGGTGCCGATCATGACCGGCACCGACACCGGGACCTGCGGGGTGTTCCCCGGCTTCTCCGTGCACGACGAGCTGGCGCTGTTCGTCGACGCCGGCCTGTCGCCGATGGCCGCGCTTGCCGCGTCCACCGCGGAGCCGGCGCGGTTCCTCGGCGCGAACGCCGGCCGGGTCGCGCCGGGCGCGGCGGCCGACCTGGTGGTCCTCGGCGCCGACCCGCTCGCCGACATCCGCAACTCCCAGCGGATCGACGGTGTCGTGGTGCGTGGCCGCTACGTCGACGCCGCGGAGCGGGAGCAGATCCTGAGCGACGTGGCGGAGACCGCGGCGAGTGGGCCGGCGGTCGCGCCGGCGGGTGGCTGCCTGTGCCACGGTGCGACTCGGGCGGCGGCTCAGCCCGCGTAGCACACGCACTGAAGGCGTCCTTCGCAACGGTCAACGCAGTGAAGGACGCCTTCGGTGCGTCGCGCGTCACGGGGTCGGCGGGAGCCAGTGGGCATAGGGTGGGGGCGTGCAACGGTGGCGTGGTCTTGATCATCTGCCGAGCGGCTGGGGTCGCTGCGTGGTGACCATCGGGGTCTTCGACGGGGTGCACCTCGGGCACCAGGAGCTCATCCGCCGCGCGGTGGAGCTCGCGCACGAGCGGTCCGTGCCCAGCGTCGTGCTCTCATTCGACCCGCACCCGTCCGAGGTGGTGCGACCCGGCAGCCATCCGGCCCAGCTGACCACCCTGCGGCGCAAGGCGGAGCTGATGGAGGAGCTGGGCATCGACGTGTTCTGCGTGCTGCCGTTCACCGTGGAGCTGTCCAAGGTGCCGGCCGACGTGTTCGTGCACGAGATGCTCGTGGAGCGGCTGCACGTGCAGGCCCTGGTGGTCGGGGAGAACTTCAGCTTCGGGCACAAGGCGGCCGGCAACGTCGCGCTGCTGACCCAGCTCGGCCAGCGGTTCGGGTTCAGTGTCGAGGGCGCGAAGCTGGTGACCGTGCCCGGCAGTGACGGCGGCGGCGCCAGCGGCGAGCTGACCTTCTCCTCCACCTACATCCGCTCCTGCATCGACGCCGGCGAGGTCGGCGTCGCCGCCGCCGCGCTCGGCCGGCCGCACCGGCTGGAGGGCATCGTCGTCCGCGGCGACCGCCGAGGGCACGAGCTGGGTTTTCCCACCGCCAACCTGTCCACGCCGCGGTTCGCCGCCGTGCCCGCGGACGGCGTCTACGCCTGCCGGTTCACCCTGCTCGGCGACCGGACCGGCCGCGGTCCGCTGGCGGCGGCGGTCTCCGTCGGCACCAACCCGACGTTCTCCGGTCGGGAGCGGCGGGTCGAGGCGTTCGTCCTCGACGTCGACGAGGACTTCTACGGGCAGCGGGTCGCCGTCGACTTCCTGGAGCGGCTGCGTGACATGGAGCGGTTCGACTCCAGCGCGGCGCTCGTCGAGGAAATGCACCGGGACGTGGCCAGGACCAGGGACGTCGTCACCCGTTCGGACTAGTCCACCTCCGTGCAGATGCGAACGGCTCTCCCGATCTCCCACCGCGCTTGCGACGGCCTGGCAAGATGCACTCAGGCTGAGACGCCGGCCCACGCGATGTACCAGGGGAGAGGCGACCGTGGAGGACCACAAGATCGTGCAACGCAACATACAGCTGCAGCGCGATTGGTACGGGGAACCGCTGGGGGACCGGGTACGACGGCTCGTCGTCGCCTTCGACATCTCGCAGGCCTACCTTGCCGACGTGCTCGGCATCAGCGCGCCCATGCTCAGCCAGGTGATGAGCGGGCGCCGCGCCAAGATCGGCAACCCGGCCGTGCTTGCCCGGCTGATCATGCTGGAGCGCAAGGTCCTCGTGCCGGACGTGGCCGCGGGCAAGAAGGAGGCCATGGCCCACGCGCTGGAGGACGTCCGCACCTCGCGGCCGTCGGTGACCAGGGACAGCCTGCCCGTCGACGTCGGGCGCAACGACCGGGTGGCGGTCGCCGCGCTGCGTCGCATCGTCGACTCGAGCGACCTCACCGCGGCGGCCTCGCTGCTCACCGGCAAGTACCCCGACCTGGCCGACTTGCTGCGTCGGGCTGGCCAGCCGCAGTGACGCCGGCCCGTCCGGTCTGGCGCTGACGTGGCGCGGCTGTTCTCGGCGATCGAACTGCCCACGGCCGTGCGGACGGATCTTGGCGCCCGGCTCGCCGCGGTTCGCGACGCCGACATGGGCGCGGAGCTACGCTGGTTGCCGCCGGTGAGTTGGCACATCACGATCGGCTTCTACGGCGACCGCGAGCACCCGGACCGGCGCGGCTCCTGGTTCCGTGCCCAGGCGGCGACGCTGACCAGGACCCGGATCCGGCTGCGCGCCGCCGGCCGGTTTCCCGGCGTGCTGTGGACGGGTGTCATGGCCAAGCACGACGACGACGTCGTGGCCCTGCGCCGGCTCGCGGCCGTGCTGGTGGACGACGCCGGCCCGGCGGATCCGTACGACTTCGTGCCGCACGTGACCCTCGCCCGCTGGCGGCGCGGCGCGGCCGGCAGCGCGGCGGCCGCGGAGACCGTGGCCGCGCTCGCCGGGTACGCGAGCGAGTGGTGGACGGTGCCCGAGGTGGTGCTGTTCCGCAGCGATGCCGGCCAAGACGGCGCGACGTACACGGCGCTCGACCGCGTACCGCTGGCCGGTAAGCAGCGCTGACAACCTGCCTGCTACCCTCGGTATCCGGGTCCTGCTGTGGTCCGTGACGGCTGGTACTCGTGACTCGAACCCCGGATTTCCGGGACGACACGGCACATCTCAACTCAAGGAGTACGAAGAGTGGCGCTGTCCACCCAAGAGAAGAAGGCGATCCTCGCCGATTACGGCCTTCACGAGAGCGACACAGGTTCGCCGGAGGCCCAGGTCGCGATGCTGACCAAGCGCATCAGCGACCTGACGGAGCACCTGAAGGTGCACAAGCACGACCACCACTCGCGTCGAGGTCTGCTGCTGCTGGTCGGCCGACGCCGCCGGCTGCTCAACTACCTGATGACCAAGGTGGACATCGAACGCTACCGGTCGCTGATCCAGCGGCTGGGCCTGCGCCGATAAGGACCCGACGGGGGAGCGGTCGTCAGACCGCTCCCCCCGGTTCTATTTCGGACAGACAACGATAGAAGACACAGAGGGTAGTAGCGCGCCGCGTACGGGGATCAGATCGCCGGTCCTCGGTAGTGGTTCCCGGGTCAGGAATGTCCCGGGGGCTTCGATCGAAGACCGGCCTCGTTTGGAACGCGACCCCCGAGCCCCGTATGGGGTGTGCGCCCTTACCTAAACGAGGAGCTAGTACATGACCGACTTCAGCCAGGCTGGAGTTCACGAAACCACCGCCGTGCTCGACAACGGCGACTTCGGCAAGCGCACCATCCGCTTCGAGACCGGCCGGCTCGCCCGGCAGGCCGCCGGCAGCGTCGTGGCCTACCTCGACGAGGAGACCATGCTGCTGTCCGCGACTACCGCGTCCAAGCACCCGAAGGAGCACTTCGACTTCTTCCCGCTGACGGTGGACGTCGAGGAGCGGATGTACGCCGCGGGCCGGATCCCCGGCTCGTTCTTCCGGCGGGAGGGCCGGCCGGGCACGGACGCCGTCCTCACCTGCCGGCTGATCGACCGTCCACTTCGACCGTCCTTCGTGGACGGTCTGCGCAACGAGGTGCAGGTGGTCATCACCGTGCAGAGCCTCAACCCGCAGGACCCCTACGACGTGCTGGCGATCAACGCCGCGTCGGCGTCCACCCAGCTGTCCGGCCTGCCGTTTTCCGGCCCGGTCGGCGCCACGCGGGTGGCGCTCATCGGTGACAAGTGGGTCGCCTTCCCGACCTACGAGCAGCTGGCGAAGGCCGCGTTCGACATGGTCGTCGCCGGCCGCGTCGTCTCCTCCGGCGACGTCGCGATCATGATGGTCGAGGCTGAGGCCACCGACAACGTGATCGACCTGGTCGCCGACGGAGCCACCGCGCCGACCGAGGAGGTCGTCGCGTCCGGTCTCGAGGCCGCCAAGCCGTTCATCAAGACGCTGTGCGAGGCGCAGTCCCGGCTCGCCGAGGTCGCCGCCAAGGAGACCAGGGAGTTCCCGACCTACCCGGCCTACCAGCCCGACGCGCTGGCCGCCGTGGAGGGCGCCGTCACCGACGAGCTGGCGCAGGCCCTGACCATCGCCGGCAAGGCCGAGCGTGAGGCCAAGCTGGACGAGCTCAAGGCCGCGACCCTGGAGAAGGTCGGCGCGGTCGAGGGTGGCGCGTTCGAGGGCCGCGAGAAGGAGGTCGGCGCCGCGTTCCGGTCGCTGAACAAGAAGCTGGTGCGCCAGCGGATCCTGCGCGACAAGGTTCGTATCGACGGCCGCGGCCTCACCGACATCCGGCAGCTCTCCGCCGAGGTCGCGCTGATCCCGCGGGCGCACGGCTCGGCGCTGTTCGAGCGCGGCGAGACCCAGATCCTGGGTGTCACCACGCTGAACATGCTGCGCATGGAGCAGCAGATCGACTCGCTGTCCCCGGAGACGCACAAGCGCTACCTGCACCACTACAACTTCCCGCCGTTCTCCACCGGTGAGACGGGCCGCGTCGGCTCGCCGAAGCGGCGCGAGATCGGCCACGGCGCGCTCGCCGAGCGGGCGCTCATGCCCGTGCTGCCCAAGCGGGACGAGTTCCCGTACGCGATCCGCCAGGTGTCCGAGGCGCTGAGCTCCAACGGCTCGACGTCCATGGGCTCGGTGTGCGCCTCGACCATGTCGCTGCTCAACGCCGGGGTGCCGCTGAAGGCCCCGGTGTCGGGCATCGCCATGGGCCTGGTGTCCGACGAGGTCGACGGCGAGACCCGCTACGTCGCGCTGACCGACATCCTGGGCGCGGAGGACGCGTTCGGCGACATGGACTTCAAGGTCGCCGGCACCAAGGACTTCGTGACCGCGCTGCAGCTCGACACGAAGCTCGACGGCATCCCGTCCGAGGTGCTCGGCGCCGCGCTGAACCAGGCGAAGGACGCGCGCTTCACGATCCTCGAGGTGATGGCCGAGGCCATCTCCTCGCCGGACGACATGAGCCCGTACTCGCCGCGCGTCACGTCGGTGAAGATCCCGGTCGACAAGATCGGCGAGGTCATCGGGCCCAAGGGCAAGATGATCAACTCGATCACCGAGCAGACCGGCGCCGACATCTCGATCGAGGACGACGGCACGATCTACGTCGGTGCGGCGGACGGCCCGTCCGCGGAGGCCGCGATCGGTCTGATCAACGCCATCGCGAACCCGCAGCTGCCGAAGATCGGCGAGCGGTTCCTCGGCACGGTCGTCAAGACGGCCGCGTTCGGCGCGTTCGTCTCGCTGCTGCCGGGCAAGGACGGTCTCGTCCACATCTCGAAGCTGGGCAACGGCAAGCGCATCGGCAAGGTCGAGGACGTCGTCAAGGTCGGCGACAAGCTCCGCGTGGAGATCGCCGACATCGACCAGCGCGGCAAGATCAGCCTGGTGCCGGTCAAGGAGGACGCCGCCGAGACGCCGGCCGACCAGCCGGTCGACGCGCCGGTCGACGCGCCCGCCGAGGCGTAGTCACGTTGGCACGTAACGGAGGTACCCGAGTTCTCGAGCGCACCGACAGCGGGTGCGAGGTCAAGCGCACTGTGCTGCCCGGTGGCCTTCGGGTGATCACCGAGCACGTGCCGGGAGTCCGGTCGGCCTCGGTCGGCATCTGGGTGGGCGTTGGCTCCCGCGACGAACAGCAGTCCGTCGCGGGGGCCGCCCACTACCTCGAACACCTGCTGTTCAAGGGCACCGCGAAGCGCTCCGCGGTGCAGATCGCCGAGGAGATCGACGCGGTCGGCGGTGAGCTCAACGCGTTCACCGCCAAGGAGCACACCTGCTACTACGCCCATGTGCTGGACAGCGACCTGCCGCTGGCCATGGACCTGGTGTGCGACGTGGTGTTCGACGCGATGCTCGCCGAGAAGGACATGGAGATCGAGCGCAGCGTCGTCCTCGAGGAGATCGCCATGCGCGACGACGACCCCGAGGACCTGCTGCACGACAACTTCTGCGAGGCGCTGCTCACCGACCACCCGCTCGGCCGCCCGGTGCTCGGCACCGAGGCGTCGATCACCGGGATGAGCCGGACCGCGCTGAACGGCTTCTACCGCAGGCGGTACGCGATGCCGAAGATGGTGCTGGCCGCGGCCGGCAACATCGACCACGCGACCGTGCTGCGGCACGCGCGCCGGCTGCTGCGCGACCGCCTGGTCGGCGACCAGGCGCCGGGCACGCCGCGTGCGGGCCGGGCGCGGGTCGCCAAGCCGCGGAAGCTGATGCTGCACACCGATGACACCGAGCAGGCGCACCTGATGCTCGGCGTCCGCGCGCTGGACCGGCACGACGACCGCCGCTGGACGCTCGGCGTGCTGAACACCGCGCTCGGCGGCGGGATGAGCTCGCGGCTGTTCCAGGAGGTTCGGGAGCGGCGCGGGCTCGCCTACCAGGTGTACTCGTCGGTGGCGTCGTACGCGGACACCGGCCACCTCTCGGTGTACGCGGGCTGCCAGCCCGACCGGCTCGGTTCGGTCGCCGGCGTGGTGCACGACGTGCTCTCCGGTGTCGCGTCCGACGGTTTCACCGACGCCGAGGTGGCCCGCGCGAAGGGCCAGCTGCGCGGCAGTCTCGTGCTGGGCCTCGAGGACACCAGCTCGCGGATGTCGCGGATCGGCAAGGGTGAGCTGAGCTACGGCGAGTACCTGACCGTGGAGCAGACGCTCGAGCGGATCGACTCGGTCACCGCGACCGACGTCGCCGCGCTCGCCGGGCAGCTGTTGAACCGTCCCGTCGCGACCGCGCTGGTGGGGCCCTACGCTCACCCGGACGACGTGCCGGGTGAAGTGGTGAGGTGATCGTGCGTTCCGAGGACAACCCGATTCGCGTCGGGGTGCTCGGCGCCCGGGGCCGGATGGGCGCCGAGGTGTGCCGGGCCGTCGAGGCCGCCGCCGACATGGCGATCGTCGCGATGGTCGACGAGGGCGACCGGATGCTCGACGTCGCCGACGTCGGAGCTGAGGTCGTCGTCGACTTCACCCACCCCGACGTCGTGATGGACAACCTGCGGTTCTGCGTCGACCATGGCATGCACTGCGTCGTGGGCACGTCGGGCTTCTCGGTCGAGCGGCTGGACACCATCAAGCAGTGGCTGGCGCCGAAGCCGGCGCTCGGTGTGCTGATCGCGCCGAACTTCGCGCTGGGTGCCGTGCTGACGATGAAGTTCGCGCAGCTCGCCGCCCGCTACTACCCGTCGGCCGAGATCATCGAGCTGCACCACGCCGGCAAGGCCGACGCGCCGTCCGGCACCGCCGCTTACACGGCCCGACTGATCGCGGCCGCACGTGCGGCGGCCGGGGTCGGCAAGGCCCCCGACGCGACGACCTCCGCGCTCGACGGCGCGCGGGGCGCGCTGGTCGACGACGTGCGTGTGCACTCCGTGCGGCTCGCCGGCCTGGTGGCGCACCAGGAAGTGCTGTTCGGCGGCGAAGGCGAGACGCTGACCATCCGCCACGACTCGCTGGACCGGCAGTCGTTCATGCCGGGTGTGCTGTTGGGTGTTCGGGAGATCCTGAACCGCCCCGGCCTGACCCTTGGCCTGGAAAACCTGCTGTCGCTGTAGTCCGCCGGAGTGCTGACCGCCCGGCCCGATACCGCACAGTCCGCGCATGCCTACCGAACGACACGGCCGATTTCGACGAATTGGGCCGTTTGCTTCGTCTTCCTACTCCGCTTGGCAGGTGCGGGATCCGAAACTGGGCAGTAGCGTCGAGGACCGTCAGTAGCTAACCAACTCTTGTCTGTTCGTGCGAAAGTCCCACCCTGCCTTCTTTACCGGGACTCACGTGCGATGAGGGCCAGACGGGAGACTGGGTGAGCTCGCGTACTCGCGCGGGCTCACCCCAGTTCGGCATGGCCCGAATCGGCGTGTGCGACAACGGAGAAGGCCGGGGCACCCCGAAGGGAATGACCCATGGCACAACCAGATCCGAGAGCGCCGGCGACCGCGGAATGTTCGTGGTTCTGCTGCGGCGCCGCGTGGGGTCCCTGTGGCTCCGCGGGCGGCGGCGCGTGCGGCAACTGCCGCTCGGCCAGCCGGCACTGCGCATGGCCCAACACCTCCGACGCCTGCTTCGCCATCACCAGACCCGACAAGTGTGGTGACACCCTCTTACGCCGCACCTGCGGACACGCGTTCTACGTCAAGAACCTGTGCGGCACAACGGAAATCGGTGTCACGATCGCTGACTGCGGGCCGCAGACCGACCTGTGGTGCGGCGAACGCTCGTGCTGCAGCGGCAACTGCGCGACCAACCGGCTGCTGGACCTGACCCCGTCGGCGTACAGCGCGATCGGCAACCTGTCCAGCGGCCTCATGCCCGTCACGATTAGGAGCTGAGCGTGTCAGACATCTTGGGACGTAGGCGTTTCCTGTCCAGCGCCGTGCTCGGCACCACCGCGACGGTGATCACGGCGACGACGATCGGCGCGGTCGCCCCCGAGGCCATCGCCGACCCGAAGCTCGACGTGGAGCCCGGCGCGCCGGACCCGAACTTCGTCGAGGGCCGGATCACCGGCATCACGGGCGGGCTGCTGATGGTGACCGGCTCCGACCGGACCATCAACCAGATCCACCTGACCAAGGCGACGAGCGTGTGGAAGCTGCGCCCGACCACCACGGACGCGGCCAAGGTCGGCGACGGCCTGTACGCCCGCGGCGTGCGGATGCCGGACGGCACGCTAGCGGCGGACGCCGTGTGGCTCAACATCGTCAACCTGCAGGTGCACATCACGTCCATCGGGCGCGACCTGATGCACCTCGACCACCACGGTGACCGGCTCGTCGGCCACGTCGTCGCCGGCACCACGGCGGCGGTCTACAACAGCACAGCCGCGGTCAGCGACCTGTCGCTGCTGCAGGTCGGCAAGCACGCGCAGGTCATCGGTGCGTGGCGGCCCGACACCAACGAGGTCGACCTGGCCACGGTGTACGCGGCTGCCTGACCGGATGTCCGGGAACGGCTTCGCCGCTGGGCGGCGCGGCGAGCCCGTTCCCGGCATCCGCCCACCCGAGGAAGGACCGTGATCGTGATCGAGTGGTTGGCGAGCGTGCAGCAGGTGGTCGTCGGTGGCGTGCTGCTGTGGGCGAGTGCCTTCAAGTTGTTGTGGCGCAACGCACCCGAGGCGGCGCGCCGGTCGGCGTTGAGTCGGTTGGTCGGCAAGGAACGCGTCGTCGGCGCGTACCGTGCCGTGGGTGTCGCGGAGGCGGCGATCGGGCTTTCTCTGTTGGCGCCGCCCGTGTTCGCGGTCGAGGCGTACGCGGCGGGCGCGCTTTCCGTTGGCATGCTGGGCTATCTCGGCTACGCGAGATGGAAGGCGCCGGACTCGTCGTGCGGCTGCCTCGGCGAGAAGCACACGCCGATCCGAGGGCGCGGCTTCGCGCGGGCCGGACTGTTGGTGGCGCTCAGCCTCTTCGCGGCGCTGGGCACGGCGTGGTGGCCGATCGACCGTCCATTCGCGACGGTCGCGGTGGTGGTCGTCGAGCTGGCCGTGTTCGTCGCCCTGTCGCCCGAGCTGGACCACCGGTGGCTGCTTCCGTTGCGGCGCTGGCGGATCCGGATGAGTCACCCGCTGGCGAACCGGACCGTCGAGATCCCGCTGGAGTCGACGGTGCAGCAGCTGTGGAAGAGCGCGGCGTACGAGTCGGTGGTCCAGGAGCTCACCTCGGACGTGATGGACCACTGGGACGAGGGCGACTGGCGGATCCTGGTGTACATGGCACGCACCGAGGCCGGCCGGATGACGGCCGTGTTCGCGGTGCCGCGCCTGGACTATCGCCCCGCGGACGTGCGGCTGGCGCTGGTCCCGGCCGACACCGAGGAGGCGGCACTCGTGTGACGGGCAGGCGGCGGGTCCCGAGCGGGATCCGCCGCCCGCTCCGCGTGGCAGGAGGTCGAGCTAAATGGCCCAGTGCGCGAACAGTGCGGGCGACGCGGCCACGATGCTGAACCGGATGAACCGGCCGACCAGGCCCGCGGACAGGAACGCCGACAGCTTCATCCGCACCATGCCGGCGAGCACCGACGTCGCCATGAACGGCGGCAGGCCGAGGACCGAGCTGAGGCCGTAGGTGCCGACCATCCAGTGCGGGTGGCGGTGGCACTTCTCCCGCAGCGCTTCGACCCACATGCGGATCCGCTTGGTGCGCCGGCGCCACCGCTCGCGGCGGGGCGTCTCGACGGCGGGCCGCCTGCGGTGCATGAACGTCGGCAGCCGCAGCGAGCCCTTCGCGGCGTAGTAGTACAGCAGCTTGCCCGCGACCTGACCGACGGCGACGACCGCGCCGAGCATCAGCCAGGGGATGTGCGGCTGCTGCGACGCGAGCCCGATGAGGAAGATCTCGATGCTGATGAGCGGCAGCAGCGCGGACCCGAAAGCGACGCCGAGCGTCAGGCCGAGCCATGCGATCACCAGCGAACCCCCATGAGGTTTGGGAAACGCCGACGAGCGTACCCGATCGCGTGCCGGCGCCGGTGCGGACTAGGTGAGGTCGAAACGCAGCGTGCCCGTCAGTCGCACCTCGCGTAGCGGCCGGCCGCCCGCGTCGAGCGTGCGCACGGTGCCGTCCGCGACCCAGCCGGCCCGCTCCCAGAACGCGAGCGACGCCTTGTCCGCCTCGGCCACCCAGCTGATCCCGCGCGCCGCACCCGCGGCCAGCATCGCCGCGCCGGCGTTGGCCAGCAGCCGGCCGCCGTGCCCGCGCCGGCCCCACCGCGGCTCCACCAGCAACGTGCTGACCAGCGCGACCCGCTCGGCGTCGGGCACCGGCACCCCGTCGGCGCCCGCCGACTCGTCCTGCGGCGCCGGGCCGGCCGCGCAGAACCCCACGTGCCACTGGCCCTCCAGCGCCACGAACACCCGCGCCGGGCCCTGTTCGATCGTCTGCCGCCACGCGCCGGCCGCCTCGTCGGCGTCGAGGGCGGCGAGCACCTCGGTCGGCAGCAGGCTCTGGTAGGCGGCACGCCAGGTGGCGAGCTGGATCCTCGCGATCTCCTCCGCGTCGGACGGTTCGGCTGGGCGCACGGTGGCTTCGGCCATGTCAGGAAACTAGATGGTCGCTCCGCACACCTCGTCGGCAGGCACGTTCCGCGAAATTTCCTCGGCTACGCTCTCCGCTCGTGACCGTTTCCGTGCCCGGCTTCGAGATCGTCGACGCGTTGGGGCGCGGCGGTTTCGGCGTGGTGTACCGCGCCCGCCAGCTGACGATCGACCGCGAGGTCGCGATCAAGGTCGACACCCGGGTGATCCTCGACGACCGCGACCAGCGCCGGTTCCTGCGCGAGGTGCGCGCCGCCGGCCGGCTGTCCGGGCACCCGCACGTGGTGGAGATCTACGACGCGGGCGTGCTGCCCGACTCGCGGCCCTACATCGTGATGGAGCTCTGCCCCGGCGGGTCGCTCGCCGACCGGTCCGCGCCCATGCCGCCGCGTGAGGTCGCCGAGATCGGTCAGAAGATCGGCGACGCGCTCGCCGCCGCGCACGACCTCGGGGTGCTGCACCGCGACATCAAGCCGGCGAACATCCTGGTCAAGCGGTACGGCACCGTCGGGCTCGCGGACTTCGGGCTGGCCGCGCTGATGGAGGCCGGCCGCGACACCTCCGTCACGCTGGCCGCGCTGACCCCTGCCTACGCCGCGCCGGAGGCGTTCCACCTGCACCCGCCGACGCCGCAGTCGGACGTCTACGCGCTCACCGCGACCCTGTACACGCTGCTCGCCGGGCGGCCGCCGCGGTTCCCTCTGGAGGGCGAGCTGAGCGTGCCGGAGATCGTCCGCCGCCACGACACCCCGCTCGAGGACATCCCCGGTCTGTCGCCGGAGTTCATGGCCGTGCTGCGTCGCGGGCTCGCGAAGGACCCCGCGCACCGGTTCCCCGAGGCCGCGGCGCTGCGGGCGGAGCTGAGCCAGCTGACGATCTCCGGCTACGGCGGGCCGCGCCACGCGATCACGTCGCCGGTCACGACGGTCGCGGCGCCCCGGGTGGCCATGCCACCGCCGCCCCCGCACCTCCCGCCGTCGGGGGAGAGCCTGCTGCCGTTCCGGCAGGACCGGTCGCCGACCGTGCCGCCGAACAGGGGCCGCCGGGCGGCGAGGTGGGTCGGCGCGGGTGTCGTCGCGGTGCTGCTGTTCCTCGGCGTGTTCTTCGCCTACTCGTACTTCACCGCGAACTCACCGAGGGACCCCGGCCTGATCGCCGGGGACGAGTCGCCCACCACCACGGTCGACGACGTGGACTCCTACGGCATGCGGACGGTCACCGAGAACTGCCCGGCCGCGGCGGTGGTCGGCGGGCAGGCGCGCTGTGTCGAGAAGGCCGAGTGCTGGAGCGGCATGGTGATGATCAACGGCGAGGTCAACAGCATCCGCGAGCTGGCGTGTGAGCAGGGTCACGTCTTCGAGACGTTCGCGATCGCGCTGGTGCCGGGAGACGTGCCGGAGCCCTACGCCGACGTGCTGGAGGCGCACCCGATCGTCAAGCAGGTGTGCTCGACGGAGAACCTGCTGGCCTCGCGGTTCGGCGAGGCCGTGTCCTACGGGGCGGAACGGTGGCAGCTCGAGGTGCTGCCGCCGACCCCGGACGACAGGTCGAAGCGGCTCGGTGTGTACCGCTGCGTCGCCACGATCACCGACGTCGAGGGCATCACCGGCTCGGTGTTCCGACCCCGCTGACCGGTAACCGGCGACATTTTGTCGGTGGTCCATGTCATGGTGTCGGCGTGACGGTGATCGAAGCTCCCACCCGCGCCCCGGCCTGGCTCGCCTGGGCCGCGCTCGGCGTGGTGTATGTCGTGTGGGGCTCGACGTACCTCGCCATCCGGTTCAGCGTGGAGACCATGCCGCCGCTGCTGTCGGCGGGCGCGCGGTTCCTGGTGTCCGGCGCGTTGCTGTGCCTCGCGGTGCTCGTGTTCGCCGGCCGAGGCGCCTTTCGCATGACATGGCCGCAGTTCGGCACGGCGGCGCTCGTCGGCGTGCTGCTGCCGGCGTGGGGGAACGGGCTGGTGGTGGTCGCCGAGCGGCACGTGGCGTCCGGACTCGCGGCGCTGCTGGTCGCGTGCATCCCGCTGTACGTCGTCGTGCTGCGTCGATTAACGGGGCAGCGGCCGTCGCCGATGACGCTCGCCGGCGTGGCCATCGGGCTCGTGGGGCTCGCCGTGCTGCTGCTCGGCGGTCCGGTCGCGGGCACGCACGGCACCGCGTGGTGGGGGCCGTGGCTGGTGCTCCTCGCCGCGCTCGGCTGGGCCATTGGCACGGTGGCCGGCGCGCGGCTGCCGGTACCGCCCAACCCGGTGACGTTCTCGGCGGTCGGCATGCTCGTCGGCGGCGCGCTGTTGACGTTCGGCGGTGTGGTGCGCGGCGAGCGGGTGGTGCTGGCGGAGGTGTCGACGGCGTCGTGGCTCGGGTGGGGCTACTGCGTGCTGTTCGGGTCGCTGGCGTTCAGCTCGTACGTGTACGCGCTGGGGCGGCTGCCGGTGTCCACCGTGGCCACCTACGCGTACGTGAACCCGGTGATCGCGGTGCTGCTTGGCGTGCTGCTGGCCGACGAGCGCTTCGGGCCCGCGCAGTTCGCCGGCGGGCTCGTCGTGCTGGCCGCCGTCGTGCTGGTGGTGCGTGGCGAGCACCGGGCGAAGGAACTCGTGACCGTGTCGGAAGGATGTCGTTGATGAGTACGGTGACCGCTGCCGCGGCGCGGCGGATCGCGTTGGGGGCACAGGGTTTCGCGGACTCCCGACCGGGCGGCGACGTGTCGCGGCGGCACCTGGGCCGGGTGCTGGACCGGGTGCGGCTGATCCAGCTCGACTCGGTGAACGTGGCCGTGCGCGCGCATTACATGCCGCTGTTCAGCCGGCTGGGGCCGTACCCGACCGACCTCGTCGACGACGCGGCGTGGACGCACCGGGCGCGCCGGCCGCGGCTGCTGGTCGAGTACTGGGCGCACGAGGCGAGCCTCGTGCCGGTCGCCGACTGGCCGCTGTTCCGCTGGCGGATGCGGGAGTACGAGGCCAGGTATGCGGCGCGGTACTCGTCGCTGGTCAAGAACCCGGGGCTGTTCGACGACGTGCTCGCCGCGGTCAAGGAACTGGGTCCGATCGGCGCCGGGCCGCTGGAGGACGAGCTCGGCCTGTCGGAGAAGCGCGCCAGGACCGGGCCCGGCGGCTGGTGGAACCGGTCGGCCGTGAAGCACGCGTGCGAGTGGCTGTTCGCGACCGGCGGGCTGACCACCGGCACCCGCCGCGGTTTCCAGCGGCTCTACGACTTACCGGAGCGGGTGCTGCCGCCGGAGGTGCTGTCCGCGCCGCCGGTCGACGACGAGGAGGCGATGCGTCAGCTGGTGGCGCGCGCGGCCACGGCGCACGGCATCGGCACCGAGCCGGACCTGCGGGACTACTACCGGATCAAGCCCGACCGCAGTCGGGTCGCCGTCGGTCAGCTGGTCGAACAGGGGCTACTGGAGCAGGTCGAGGTCCGCGGGTGGCAGCACCCGGCGTACCGGCACGTCGACGCGAAGGTGCCGAGGGCGATCACCGGGCGGGCGCTGCTGTGCCCGTTCGACCCGCTGATCTGGCGGCGCGAGCGGACCGAGCGGATCTTCGGGTTCCACTACCGGATCGAGATCTACGTGCCGGAGCCGAAGCGGGTGTACGGCTACTACGTGTTCCCGTTCCTGCTCGACGGTGAGCTGGTGGCGCGGGTCGACCTGAAGACCGACCGCGCGGCTGGCGTGCTGCGGGCGCGGGGCGCGTTCGCGGAGCCGGGCGTCGAGCCGGGTCGGGTCGCGCGGGAGCTGGCCGCCGAGCTGCGCACGATGGCGGAGTGGCTGGGGCTCGACGGTGTCGAGGTGGGCGAGCGCGGCAATCTCGCGATGCCGTTGGGGAAGGCGGTGCGCGGGTGAGCTAGCCTGTCTGCCGTTCATCGGGCCCGCGGGGAAGCCCTTGGCACGCAACGGCTCTGGGGGCCTCGATGCTGGATGACGGGCTGGACGACCATCCCGACCTGAAGAACCTGCGACTGTCCAAAGACGACGAGCGAGCGGCGCGGGCGGCGGTCCGCCAGGCGCGCCGCGTCCGCCCCACCGGCCCGTCGTTCCTGCGACGGCACCGGCCGAAGGTGGTGGCGATCGTAGCGCTCGGCGTGGTGGTGGCCGTCGGTGCGCTGCTCGTGAACGGCAGCAGGCGCGGCGAGACGTCGCAGCCGTCTGGGGCGGCGCCGCGCACCGCGTACGGGGTCGACGTGGACCGGCCGTTCGCCGGCACCCCGGCCGAAGGGTGGGCCGACGGCGAGGCTGGCATCGTCGCGCCCGAGCCGGCCGCGGTTGGCGACTACCCGGCGGAGGCCGTCGCGGCGGCGTACACGAAAGTCCGGCTGGTGCTGATCACCGCGCGCCTCGACCGGAGCGTCATCGAGGACCACGACGAGGAGAAGCTGCTGGCGTTGCTGGCGCCAGAGGCGCAGGCCGAGCCGCGCCGCGACTTCGCGGCGCACCCGGACAAGGCGTACGCGTACGCGACCCGCGTGGCCGACGGCTTCCACCTGTTGCCGGCGCAGCCGAAGGTGCGGGGCAGCATGCGGGCGGAACAGGCGGACGACGGCGCGCTGCGGGTGCGCACCAACTACGCGTTCGCGTACGCCTTCGCCCCGGCCGGCGAGGTCGCCGGCCCGCTGGACATCGTGGCGGTGGACCGTTTCGAGGCGGACTTCGCCATCACCGACGACCGCTGGCCGACGCCGAGCCGAGGCGTGTGGGTGGAAGAGGTCGAGTGGTACGGCTACTCGATTGCCTGTGCGGCCTACCGAAGAGGCGAACTGGCCCCGAGCTACAGCGACCGCACCACCACCCCCGAAGCAATGGACGACAGCGAGAAGGCAAGGTTCTTCGACCCCACCCAACCGATGCCGACAACGTCGAGCTGCCCGACATAGCAGGCGGTCCGTTCGGCTGTGGACAGATCGGTTCGCGGTGTCTGGTTCTGTCGGGGGTCTGGCCGTAGGCTGGGAATCGGGGCGGGAGGCCAACCCGGGGGTCGCGATGAGCGACGGAAACCGCCCAACAGCGCCACGTTGCTGGAACGTGGAGGCCGGCCGGGAATCACGATCCGCGAGACCGCGAACAGCGCCTTGTGCGCAGGCCGCTGACCTGCGCTCCGCAAACTGAGTGGTCAAGGTTGGAAGTCTTTCGGGGGTTGATGTCGTGAAGGGCGCTTTCGAGACGTCGGCCCATGTCCTGAAGGACCCGTTCATGTCGTTGAGTGACATGAAGGGGTCCTTCAGGGCGTTGGCCGTGTCCCGAACGCGCCCTTCACGGTGGCCGCCGAGCTGTCCGCCGCCGCCGCGCAGATCAGTGGTTCTTCTTCCGCCTACTCAGGGCGCCGGAGCGCGGCGACGAGTCTCGTGCGCTGGGCGTCGGTGAGCGGGCCGAGCACGCAGATCGGGAGCCACCCGTCGGAACGGCTCCTGGGCTGCTCGCCGGAGATGGGCCACCCTGTCGGCGGTTCACCGACCGGGACTGGCGTGCCGGGCGCGAGCCGGACATGCAGACCCTCGAAGACGTACGGCCAGGCGGCGTTGCCTTCGTAGAGCGGGTCGGCCTTGATTGGGCCGACCATCACCTCCGCGACGACGTCCCACGACAGTTCGTGCGTCGTGGCGGCGCTGGACGCGACGATGCCGCGTGGGCCAACACACAGCGACCATGGGCTCATCCGCTTCTGAACGCGGATGCTGTACAACTTCGCCTGGCACCAGAACGCGATGTAGCACGCGGCACCGAGCGCGACAGCAATCAGCCGGCTGTTCTTCAGTTCATCGCCGCTGGCCGGAGCGAATATCCCCATGACGCAGAGCAGGAGCGCGGATCCGACCATGAGCAGCTCGTACGCCCAGTTGCGGCGAGCGAAGTCGGTGACCGGCTTGTCGCCCGTCCATTCGATCTCGACCGCGGCATCGTCAGACCGCCGCCGTCTGCCGTCGGGGTAGCTGATGTGGATGCCGCCGTGCACGTGGCCTGCCTGGATCGACACGTCCGCGTGCCCGCTCAGCTCATTGTGAATCCGCTCGGACTCATCAGAGGCGTCCACAGGACCCATCGTCGCATCTCAACGAGGCGTTGTCCGTAGGTCGAAATCGAACGGCCGAACGGCGCCTCCTTGAGAAGGAGACGCCGTTCGAACCACCCCCGGTCAGTCCACCGCCGCCGTCACCAGTGCCGCGCCGGAGCCGGTCCGCCCGCGGATGCGCAGCGGCGGCTTGGCCTCGGGCGGCGCGACGGTCAGGTCCAGGTCGCTGCGGGCCTCGCCGGAGCCGCTCGACAGGTCGACCTCGGCGGGGCTGCCCGCGCGCACCCCGACATGGATCGCGCCAGAGCCGGTGTGCAGTTCGAGCTCGCCGGCCGCCGCGTTGGCGATGGTGACCCGGCCGCTGCCCGTGCGGGCCAGCACGTCGCCGGCCACGGCGCCCAACCAGACGTCGCCGCTGCCCGTCACGACCGTGCTGGCCGCGCCGATGGCCGTGACCTCGACGTCGCCGCTGCCCGTCTTCGCCCGCAGGCCCGCGGCCATCGGGCCGAGGCGGACGGTGCCGGAGCCGGTGTCGACCTTCGCGGCGCCCTCGGCCTGGTCGGCGCCGATGCGACCCGACCCGGTGGTCAGGTTCAGCCGGCCGGCGCCGCCGGTCACCGTGACGTCACCGGAACCGCTGCGTGCCTCGACGTGCGACCCGATCGGCGCCTGCACGGTCACCGAGATCGGCACGTTCCGCAGCTGCAGCTCCTTCGGCGTCCGCACGACGAGCCGCCCCGCGGTGTAGTCCACGCGCGTCTGCCGCACGGCCTCCGACTCGGCGCTGGACCCGGCCGGCACGGTCTCGCCGAACTGCCCGCCGATCTGCCCGCCGAACTGGGTGCTGACCCAGCTCATGAGATTGGTGACACCCTGCGTCCACGCGCTGCCGGCGCCCGGGTCGTGCCGCACCTCGACGTGCACCCCCGGCTCGTCGACCAGCCGCACCGTCACGCCGCCGCCCCCGGTGCCGAGGTCCAGCTCCACCGGACCGTCGGACTCGAAGCTTCTGCGGAGCACCACACTGTCCTCTGACGTCGTCATTCTCGTCACCCCTCGTACCAGCCGTGCACCCGAGACGAGCCGCGCCCGCCCGGACCTTCCGAACCGGAGCCGCCCCAGCCGCCCCAGTCCTTCCCCCTGCCGCGCCCGCGACCGTGCAGCGCGCCCTGGACGGCCTGCTGCACGAACGTGTTCAGCGAGACGCCCTGCGCCGCGGCCGCCTGCTCGGCCTTGCTCTTCAGCTGCTCGAACAGCCGCAGCGTCATCCGGCTCATGTCGCCGGTCTCGTCGACCGGCGGCAGGTCCGAGCCGCGCGGGTCGTCGTGCGGCGCGGCCGTGCCGGTCACCACGACCTGCACGTCGCGGCCGGACAGCCGGACGTCGACGACGTGGTCGTCCAGTGAGGCGGTGACCTCGGCGGCCAGGTCGGACAGTGCGTTCATGATCGCCAGTCGGGCGGCCGGCTCGAGAGCCGCGGCCAGCACCTCCGCCGTGCGGCGGGTGTTCTCGTCGCCCGCGGACGCCGCCGTGGCGAGGTCCTCCCGCAACGAGGCGATATACGGTGTGAGATCCATGATGTCACTATGACGTCATGAATGACATCAGTCAAGTGTCGACGTGACAGCACGTGTTGCTGACCAGGTCAGCGGCCCGCTGCGGCTACGCTCTCGGGCATGACCGAGACGGTGACCCCAAGGGTGCAGCTCATCGCGAAGACGGAGTTCTTCCCGCCGGAAGACGTGCCGTGGTCAACCGACGCCGACGGCGGCGAGGCGCTCGCCGAGTTCGCCGGGCGCGCCTGCTACCAGTCGTGGAAGAAGCCGAACCCGGTCACCGCGACCAATGCCGGCTACGTGCGCCACATTCTCGAGGTTGGCCACCTCTCCGTGCTTGAGCACGGCTCGGTGAGCTTCTACATCACGGGCATCTCCCGCTCACTGACCCACGAGCTGATCCGCCACCGGCACTTCTCGTACTCGCAGCTCTCGCAGCGGTACGTGCCGGAGCGGAACGCGGCCATGGTCGAGCCGGAGGTCATCGCGAACGACCCGGTCCTGCACGAGAAGTTCGTGAAGGCCGCGGAGGCGAGCGTCGCCGCGTACACCGACCTGCTCGCGGGCCTCGAGGAGCGCTTCGCCGACGTGCCGAACGCGACACTGCGCCGCAAGCAGGCCCGGCAGGCCGCCCGAGCGGTGCTGCCGAACGCCACCGAGACCCGCATCGTCGTCACCGGCAACTACCGCGCGTGGCGCCACTTCATCGCGATGCGCGCGAGCGAGCACGCCGACGTCGAGATCCGCGACCTGGCCGTGGAGTGCCTGCGGCAGCTGCAGAAGGCGGCGACGAACGTGTTCGACGACTTCGTGATCTCGACGCTGCCGGACGGCACCGAGGTCGCGTCCAGCCCGTTCGTCACCGAGGGCTGAGGCCGGGGTGAAGCGGCTCGCGATCGACATCGCGCCGGGGGACTACACCGTCGCCCGCCTCCCGAAGGGCACCCCGACGCCCGAGTTCGCGCTCGCCGAGCCGGCGCTGGTGTCGGTCACGAGCACGCCGACCGAGGTGTCGATCGTGTGCCCGACCTCGGTCGCGCCGGCGAGCGAGAACGCCCACGACGGGTGGCGGCTGCTGACGGTGCGGGGCCCGCTGGAGTTCAGCCTGACCGGCATCATGGCGGCGCTGGCCGGCGCGCTCGCCGCGGCGGGTGTGAGCCTGTTCGCGGTGTCCACGTTCGACACCGACCACGTGCTGGTGAAGGCGACGGACCTGGACCGCGCGGTCCAGGCGCTGCGCGAGGCTGGCCACGAGGTCGGGCCGGCCTAGGAGTCCTTGCGCTGCGAAAGGCGCGTTCGGGACGTTGAGTGTCCCGAACGCGCCTTTCACGGCATCGCCGCCGGCCCCCGGTTTCCATGCTAGCGGCGTGGGACGACAGTTTTGGCGCGCGGCGGGCGGTTGTCCACAGGCGGGTCACTCGTCGGGGGTGAACTCCGCTCGTACGCCGAGCAGGCGGATCGGGCGGTCCACGTCGAACCTGGCCAGCACGGCCAGAGCGGCCTTCTCCAGCAGCGCGGCGTCGGTGGTCGGCGCCGGCAGCGTCATGCTGCGGGTGTGGGTGAAGAACGGCGCGAACCGGACCTTCACCGCGACGCGGGCGGCCGGGCGGCCCTCCGCGACCACGTCCTCGGCGACCCGCCGGGCCAGCACCGCGAGCTGGCCCGCGATCTCCGACGGCGACTCCAGGTCGGTCTGGAACGTGGTCTCCCGGCTGCGGGACCTCGCCACGTACGGCGTGCCGGTCACCTCCGCGCTGCCGGCGCCCCGCGCCAACTCCGGGTACCACGGGCCCATCCGCGGCCCGAGCCGCGCGGCCAGCACCTCCTCGTCGGCCCGCGCCAGGTCGGCCACCGTGGCGAACCCCAGCTCGGCGAGCTTGCGGCCGGTCTTGGCGCCGATGCCCCACAGCGCCGTCGTCGGCCGGTCGGCCATCACCGCGAACCAGTTCTCCCTGGTCAGCTGGAACACGCCGGCCGGCTTCGCGAACCCGGTCGCGAGCTTCGCGCGCGGCTTGTTGTCGCCGACGCCGATCGAGCACGCCAACCGGGTCTGCTGGAGCACCGCCGCCTGCACCTGCCGAGCCAGCGCCTCGGGGTCCTCGGTGGTGGCGCCGAGGAACGCCTCGTCCCAGCCGAGGATCTCGACCACCACGTCGAACGACCGCAGCACGGCCTGCACCTCGGCCGACGCCGCCTCGTACGCGGGCCGGTCGTGCGGCAGGAACACCGCGTCCGGACACCGCTTCGCCGCGAGCCGCAGCGGGATGCCGGAGTGCACGCCGAACTCGCGCGCCTCGTACGACGCGGTCGCCACCACCGCCCGCTCGGTCGGGTCGCCGCGCCCGCCGACGACCACCGGCCGACCGGCGAGCGACGGTCGGCGCAGCACCTCGACCGCGGCGATGAACTGGTCGAGGTCAACGTGGAGTACCCAAGCCGCCATACGGCCATCATCGCGCGCAGTAGCATTCTGCGGGTGACACAGCAGCCCGAACAGGTGACTCAGCAGCGGGTGCTCGCCGGCCGCTACGCGATGCTGGAGGAGATCGGCCGCGGCGGCATGGGCGTCGTGTGGCTCGCGGAGGACCGCACGATCGGCCGCCGCGTCGCGATCAAGGAGCTGCACCTGCCCGCCGGCGTCCCGCTCGACGAGCGGAAGGTGCTCGAGGAGCGGGTGCTGCGCGAGGCCAGAACGGCGGGCCGCCTGAACGACCCGAGCGTCGTCACCGTGTACGACGTGCTGCAGTCCTCCGGCGCGACCTACATCGTCATGGAGCTGATCCAGGCGCCGACGCTCGCCGCGATCGTCGCCAACCAGGGGCCGCTGTCGGAGGGCGCGGTCGCGCGCATCGCCGAGCAGCTGCTGTCCGCGCTCGAGGCCGCGCACGCCGCGGGGGTCGTGCACCGCGACGTGAAGCCGTCGAACATCATGGTGGCGCCGAACGGCCGGGTGAAGCTGACCGACTTCGGCATCGCGCAGTCCGTCGACGACCCGCGCCTGACCACCAGCGGCGTGCTCATCGGGTCGCCGACCTACCTCGCGCCCGAGCTGATCCGCGGCGCGCAGGCCGACTCCGGGTCGGACCTGTGGGCGCTCGCCGCGTCGCTGTTCTACGCCGTCGAGGGCCACTCCGCGTTCGAGCGCTCGTCGACGGCCGCGACCATGCACGCGATCGTCAGCGAGGTGCCGTACCTGACCCGCTGCCGAGGCCCGCTCGCCTCGGTGATCATGGGACTGCTCAACCCGACCCCGCAGGCGCGGCTGTCCACGCAGCAGGTGCGCGGCCTGCTCGCCCAGGCGGTCCAGGGCCACCCGACCGGCGAGCAGACGGTGATCAACGCTGGCCCGGTGCCCGGCGGCACCGCGATGTACCCGGCGCCGGGCGCCACACAGGTCGCCCCCGGGGTGCGGCCGGTCGGGAAGCGCCGCAACCCGTGGCCCGTGGTGGCGCTCGTCGCGCTGCTGGTCGCCGGCGCGTTCGTGGGCGGCTGGTTCGGCGGCCGCGCCGGCCTCGTCGACCCGCCGGCCGCCGACGCGGCGAAGGGCAAGACGTTCACCTACGGCGCCGGCGGCGACATCCCGGTCTTCGACATCGGCGCGGGAAGCTGCGCCGGCTCCCCGATCCAGGCCGACCGGTCCTTTCCGTCCAGCAGTGACTGCGACCAGGCTCACGACTTCGAGGTGCTGACCGACTTCGACCCGTTCAACTCGGCGGAGCTCGACTATCCGGGTGCGGACCGGCTCGACCCGTTGGCAGAGGCGGCGTGCGCGGTCGTGTTCGGCAACGACCGGTTCGTGCGGTCCGACCAGCGCGGCTCCCTGTCCTACACCACGCTCGTGCCGTCTCGCGGCTCGTGGACGGCGAACGTCGACACGGTCGACCGGTCGATCTACTGCCTCGTCACCAGGCAGGACGGGAAGCAGCTGACCGAGTCGGTGAACCAGCAGGACTGAGCTACCCGCCGGTATTCTCGGGGTCATGTCAGTTGCCACGGACGAGCGCAGCGCGCTGTGCGACCTGTTCGACGAGCTCGGGCCCGACCAGCCGACGCTGTGCGAGGGCTGGCAGACCCGGGACCTCGCCGCGCACCTGGTGCTCCGCGAGCACCGGCCGGACGCCGCGCCCGGCATCCTGCTCAAGCCGTTCGCGGGGCACACCAAGCGGGTGCAGGACGGCTACGCGCGCCGGCCGTGGAGTGAGCTCGTGGACCTGGTCCGCGGCGGCCCGCCGGTGTGGTGGCCGACCAGGATCGAGGCGGTCGACAAGCTGGTCAACAGCGTCGAGTTCTTCGTCCACCACGAGGACGCGCGCCGCGGCCAGGACGGCTGGGAGCCGCGCAAGCCCGACGAGCGGCGGGACGCGGCCATGTGGGACGGACTGCGGCGGGCCGGGAAGATGACGCTGCGCAAGACGCCGGTCGGGCTGATCCTGCGCAGGCCGGACGGCGAGGAGATCGTGGTCAGGCGCGGACCGAACACCGTGACGGCCGTCGGCGAGCCGGGCGAGCTGCTGCTGTTCGCGTTCGGCCGCGACGCCGTGCGGGTCGAGTTCGAGGGCGAGCAGTCCTCGATCGCCGCCGTCCGGGGGCTCAACCGCGGTTTGTGACCGATCGCGGGAACCTAGGATCCTCTCTTCCGGTCGGAGTGACAGCCGGATGGAGGAGGCCCGAGGTGACGCAGGAGCCGGTGCCGGTCAGTGAGCGCATGGTCGCCGGCCGCTACGCGATGCTGGCGGAGATCGGCCGCGGCGGCATGGGTGTCGTGTGGCTCGCGGAGGACCGCACGATCGGCCGCCGCGTCGCGGTCAAGGAACTGCACCTGCCCGACGGCGTGGACCAGTCGGAACGCACGGTCTTCGAGGAGCGGGTGCTGCGCGAGGCCCGCGCCGCAGGCCGACTCAACGACCCCGGCGTGGTCACCGTGTACGACGTCGTGCGCGAGGCCGGCGGCACGTTCATCGTGATGGAGCTGATCCAGGCCACCACGCTGTCCGACCTGGTGCGCCTGCAGGGGCCGCTGCCGGCGAACGTGGTCGCGCGGCTGGCCGAGCAGCTCCTGTCGGCGCTCGAGGCCGCGCACGCCGCGGGGGTCGTGCACCGCGACGTGAAGCCGTCGAACATCATGGTGCTGCCCAACGGCCGGGTGAAGCTGACCGACTTCGGCATCGCGCAGTCCGTCGACGACCCGCGCCTGACCACCAGCGGCGTGCTCGTCGGCTCCCCGGTCTACATGGCGCCGGAACGCCTCCACGGCACGGACGCCGACGCGGGCTCCGACCTGTGGGCGCTCGGGGCCGTCCTGTTCTTCGCCGTCGAGGGGTACGCGGCGTTCGAGCGCGCGTCGACGGCCGCGACCATGCACGCGATCCTCAACGAGGTCCCGTTCCTCACCCGCTGTCAGGGGCCGCTCGCCTCGGTGGTCATGGGCCTGCTGAACACGCACCCGGAGGCCCGACCGTCCGCGGAGCAGGTCCGCGGCCTCCTCGGGCAGGCCACCAACACGCCGCCCGCCGGCCTCACCACACCGGTCGCGGCCCATGCGCCGAGCACCGCCCGGTACGCGCCGCCGCCGCGTCGTACCCGACGCTGGCTCGTCGTCGGCGCCGTCGCGGTGCTGGCCGCCGCCCTGTTCGCGGGCGGTTTCCTCACCCGGCTCGGCACCGAACCGGACCCGGCGGGCGACCGCGCGGCCAACCTGGACGCGACGCTCACCTACGGCGCGGGCGGCTTCATCGACGAGGTGAACTGGGCCAGCTATCCGGCGGGCAACTGCCTCAACGGCACCCTCGAGCGGGGCCGCCAGCTCGTCGACAGCGCGCAGGTGGAGTGCGACAACCCGCACGACCTGCAGTTCTACGAGTTCCGGACCATGTTCGCCATCCCCGCGGAGTACGACGAGTTCCCAAACGTCGGCTACCCCCGCGCCGCCGACCTGACCGCCTACGCGGAGCGCCTCTGCACCATGGCGTTCCACTCCGAGCAGGTGCTCGGCGACGCGGAGCGCAAGTCCGAGCTGCGGTTCCGCGCGCTCGTCCCGGCGCAGCGGGCGTGGGCCGACCAGCGCACGCTGTACTGCGTGCTCTACCGGGCCGACGGCGACCAGCTGACCAAGTCGCTCATCGCCTTGGAGTAGCGTCCTCCCCATGAACACGTGCCCGACCGCCAGGCCAGGACGGCCGTTCGGCCAGGTGCTCACCGCCATGGTGACCCCGTTCGACGCGAACGGGAAGCTCGACCTGGGCGCCGCGCAGAGCCTCGCCAACCACCTCGTCGACCTCGGCAACGACGGCGTCGTGGTCAGTGGGACCACCGGCGAGTCGCCGACCACCTCCGACCACGAGAAGGCCGAGCTGGTCCGCGCGGTCGTCGAGGCGGTGGGGGACCGGGCGACTGTGGTCGCGTCGGTCGGCACCTACGACACCGCGCACTCGATACATCTCGCCCGCGAGGCCCAGCAGGCCGGCGCGCACGGTCTGCTGGTCGTCACGCCGTACTACTCGCGGCCGCCGCAGTCCGGGCTGCTCGCGCACTTCACGGCGGTCGCGGACGCCACCGGCCTGCCGAACATGCTCTACGACATCCCGCCGCGCTCGGTCGTGCCCATCGAGGTCGACACCCTGCGCAGGCTCGCGGAGCACCCCAGGATCGTCGCGGTGAAGGACGCCAAGGGCGACCTGTTCGCCGGCAGCGAGGTCATCGCGAGCACCGATCTTGCCTTCTACTCCGGCGACGACGCGCTGAACCTGCCGTGGCTGTCGGTCGGCGCCGTCGGCTTCGTCAGCGTCATCGGGCACGTGGTCGCCGGCCGCCTGCGCCGCATGCTGGAGACCTACGAGAACGGCGACGTGAGCACCGCCCGCACCGTTCACCGCGGTCTGCTTCCGGTGTGCCGTGCGATGGGCCGGGTCGGCGGCGTCATCTTCGCGAAGGCCGCGCTGCGGCTGCGCGGCCAGGACGCGGGCGAGCCGCGGCTGCCGCTGCCGCCCGCCACCGCGGCACAGATCGCGCTGATCGGGTCCGACCTCGGCGACGCGGGCGTGCCGCTCGCCGACGCGCCGCCGTCCGACGTGGCCGCCGCACGGGTCGCCAGGGCCGACGCGGCCGCCGCATACGTAGCCACCACCACTCACACCAGCGCTGGGCAGGTTCATCAGTGACGAAAACGAAGTTGGCCGCACCGGGAAAGCTGGCCGACGGGGGGCTTCGGGTCGTCGCGTTGGGTGGTATCGGCGAGGTCGGCCGGAACATGACCGTCTTCGAGTACGGCGGCCGTTTGCTGATCGTCGACTGCGGCGTGCTGTTCCCCGAGGACCAGCAGCCGGGCGTCGACCTGATCCTGCCGGACTTCCGCGCCATCGAGTCCCGCATGGACGAGATCGACGCGGTCGTGCTCACCCACGGCCACGAGGACCACATCGGCGCGGTGCCGTTCCTGCTGCGCCACCGGCCGGAGCTGCCGGTGGTCGGCTCCCGGTTCACGCTCGCGCTGGTCGCCGCGAAGTGCAAGGAGCACCGGCTCACCCCGAACCTGGTCGAGGTCGCCGAGGGCGGCCGGGCCTCGTTCGGCGAGTTCGACTGCGAGTTCTTCGCGGTCAACCACTCCATCCCGGACGCGCTGGCGGTCGCCATCCGCACACCGGCCGGCGTGGTGCTGCACACCGGTGACATCAAGCTGGACCAGCTGCCGCTCGACGGCAGGCTCACCGACATCGCGGGCTTCTCGCGGCTGGGCGACGAGGGCGTGGACCTGTTCCTCGTCGACTCGACGAACGCCGAGGTGCCCGGGTTCGTGATGGCAGAGCGGGAGATCGGCCCCGTGCTCGAGGGCGTCATCTCGCGTGCGCAGCAGCGGGTGATCGTGGCGTGCTTCGCGAGCCACGTGCACCGCGTGCAGCAGGTGCTGGACATCGCCGCGCGGCACGGCAGGCGGGTCGCGATGGTCGGCCGGTCGATGGTGCGCAACATGGGCATCGCGGTCGAGCTGGACCTGCTGCAGGTGCCGCCGGGGCTACTCGTCGAGCTGGACGAGGCGATGCAGCTGCCCGAGCACGAGGTGCTGTTCGTGTCGACCGGTTCGCAGGGCGAGCCGCTGTCCGCGCTGTCGCGGATGGCCAGGGGCGAGCACCGCCAGATCCGGATCTACCCCGGCGACACGGTGGTGCTGGCCAGCTCCCTGATCCCGGGCAACGAGACCGCTGTGTTCGGCGTCGTCAACGGCCTCGCCCGGCTCGGTGCGAACGTCGTGCACCAGGGCAACGCGAAGGTGCACGTGTCCGGGCACGCGTCGGCGGGGGAGCTGCTGTTCCTCTACAACGCGGTGCGGCCGTCGAACGTGATGCCGGTGCACGGCGAGTGGCGGCACCTGCGGGCGAACGCGGCGCTCGCCGTGGCGACCGGCGTGCCCGCCGACCACGTCGTCATCGCGGAGGACGGCGTGGTGGTCGACCTGGTCGACGGGCGTGCCGCGATCAGCGGCCGGGTCGAGGTCGGGCACGTGTACGTGGACGGCTCGTCGGTCGGCGACGTCGGCGAGTCGACGCTGTCGGACCGGCTGATCCTCGGAGAGGGCGGGTTCATCGCGATCACCGTGGCCGTCGACTCGACCACCGGCCGGGCGGTGGCGCCGCCGACGATCTCCGGGCGCGGCTTCTCCGACGACCCCAAGGCGCTCGACGAGGTCGTGTCGCTGGTCGAGATGGAGCTGTCGCACTCCGAGTCCGAGGGCATCACCGACACGCACCGGATCGCGCAGTCCGTGCGCCGGGTCGTCGGCAAGTGGGTCGCCGACACCTACCGCCGCCGCCCGATGATCGTGCCGACCGTAATCCCTGTATAGATTGGCTCGCTCCGCTCGCGGCTGTGACACTGGCTCGCTCCGCTCGCGTATTCGCGGCCTGGTCCCGGCGTCTTCCCTCCCTGCGCTGCTCAGGCGACTCGCTTCGCTCGTGGCCTTCCGCTGCTCGGTCAGTCCAGACGCCGGCGGCCGCTCATACAAGCCCTCGCTGGCACGTGGTGGAACCTGGCATCGGTGTGAGGTTCAAGTCCTGGCTGGCTAGCGTTGTTTCGCTACTGCCAGCAGTAGGGCGCAGCCGACGCTGAGCACCTGCCGCAGCAGCGCTCGGCGGGCCGCGCGTTGTTCTCGCCTGGTGGGCTGGCTCATGGCGGTCACCTACTCGACGCTCGTCCTTGCTGATGTATCGCTGACAGCGTCTCGTTGTGACGGCCGCCACGTCGTCAACCCTGCGGGTGAACCGCGTCCTGCGAAGGTCTGAACTCGGGCTTCGGCCGCGACGCGAGCTGCACGACGGTCGCGCCGGCGAGCAGCACCACCGCGCCGACGACCTGGACGAACGTGAGCGCCTGCCCGAGGACGAGCCACGCGAGCGAGGTCGCGACGATCGGCTCGCACAGCGCGATCACGCTCACCACGTTCGCCGGCAGGTACCGCATGGCGCTGATCGACAGCAGGTAGGCGACCGCGGTGCTGATGATCGCGCAGGTCAGCAGCAGGACCCAGACGGGCACCGCGACGCCGAAGTCCGCGTCGCCGCCCAGGATCTCGCCCGGCAGCGACCACGGCGGCGCCAGCACCGCGATCGCCACGCCGCCGACGACCATCCCCCACGTGACCAGGCCGAGCGGCTCGAGCGCGGTGACGCCGTGCTCGCCGATCAGGAAGTACGCGGCCGCGCACAGCGCCGCGCAGATGCCGAGGAGCAGGCCGAGCGCGTCGAGCCGCAGGCCCTGCCAGACCTCGGCGACCATCGCGAGCCCCACCAGCGCCAGCGCGGTGCCGACCCACATCCTCGGCGGCAGGATGACCCGCCGGACGAACCGCACCCACAGCGCCACCAGGATCGGCGAGGTGAACTCCAGCAGCATGGCCACGCCGATCGGGATGCGTGACACCGCGGCGAAGTAGAGGAGCTGCACGCCGGCGACGCCGACCAGCCCGTACGCGACGAGCAGGCGCCAGTCCTGCCGCCGGACCCGCAGCAGCGCCGGCCGCCGCAGCGCCACGAACGCGAGCAGCAGCGCGGCGGCCACACAGATACGGAAGCTCGCGACCTGCTGCGGCGACAGACCCGCGTCCATGGCCGGTTTCACCAGCGGGCCCGACGTGCCGAAGCAGACCGACGCGAGCACGACGAGCATTGTGCCGCGACTAACCCGTGTATCCGTCTTGCCGGTGACCGGCGGGGTGACCGTGGCCGGTGCCGCGTTCGTCATGGCGGTGGAACCCTTTCACTCACAGGTCTTTCTGTGGTTCACGCTAAGCGAGCGGGCGCGAGTCGCGATTGAAAAGTTTCGCGGGATCACGCAAAATTGTTGCGTGAAGAAGAGGTCCGAGCTCGACGACATCGACCACCGCCTGCTCGACGAGCTGCAGACCGACGCCGGCCGGACGCTGCGCGCGCTCGGCGAGATCGTCGGGCTCTCGCCCAGTGCCGTCCAGCGGCGGATGGAGCGCTACCGCGCCACCGGCCTCGTCGCGCGCACCGCCGCGGTGCTCGACCCGAAGTACAGCCCGGACCTGGTGTTCGCCGTGTGCCTGGTCGCCGTCGAGCGCGAGTCGCAGCGGCTGCACGACGCGTTCCAGCGCCGCCTGCTCGCCGCGCCCGAGGTGCAGCAGCTGTACGTCGTCTACGGCGAGTGGGACTACGTCGCGATGCTGGTGACCTCCGGCATGGCGCACCACAACGAGATCTCCGAGCGTCTGTTCGCGCAGGCGGCCAACGTCCGCAACTACCGGACCCAGTTCGTGCTCAACCCGGTCCGCACCGGCTCGGCCATCCCGACAAGAGCCTTACGGTTGTAGGTGGGGCCGCCAGGGGCTCCTGCTGTCCGTCGGGCGGGTCGGGTCGTGGAAGCGGGGCTTGTCCAGCTCGCCGGCGCGCAGCGGCACCAGGTTGTCCGTGATCGCCTGCATGATCCGCCGGTGCGCACGCATCGCGTCGCCCGGCGTGCTCGGCGACAGGTCCGACAGCGGCACCACCGGGCCGAAGTGGACCTTGAACGTGGGCCGCGCGCGGACCGCGTGGATGAACGACTTCGCGCCGGGCACGAGGTCCCGCCAGCCGGTGACCGTCTCGGTGCCCCAGGCCACGGCCTCGTGCGCGCCCCACTGGCTGATCGTCAGCACCGGTACGTCCGCCGCGAGCGCCATCCGCGCCACGCCGCTCTTGCCGCGCTCCGGCCACAGGCCCGGCTCGCGGCTGACCCGCCCCTCCGGGTACACGAGCACCGGCCCCGGCGTCTCCCGCAGCGCCTTGGTGAGCCGGTCGAACGCCTCGACGACGTTCGCCTTGCCCCGGTCCACCCGGATGCTGCCGCCCTGGCGCAGGCCCCACCCGATGACCGGCGCGTCCAGCAGGCCGCCGGTGAGCAGGAACCTCGGGCTCACACCCACCTCGCGCAGCGCCGCGGTCAGCACGAACGGGTCGAACATGCCGATGTGGTTGGCGGCGATCAGCAGCGGCCTGCGGCGCAGCTCGTGCGGCACCGCGCCGGTGATCTCCAGGTTGCCGACCATCCCGACCACTCTGCGGTCGAGCCACGTCATCGCCCGCCAGAGCGGCGATACGCGGCCTTCCTGCGGTCGGGGGCGTCGTCCCCGGCGTGTCGGCTCGGTTGTGCGGCGAGACAGCGCGACCATGAGCGGGAGCATCGCACGGACCCCCGGGGGTCGCGCCAGTGGATCACGTCAGACCCGGGGCTCGTGTGGCAAGAGTGACTCGTGTGGTGGAAGCCGACTACCGTGTGGGGTATGGCGAACCGGACAGCAGCCTCGAAGTCCTCCAAGAGCCGCGGCTCGGGGGGCGGCTCGCGCACGGGCGCCAGGACCCCCGCCAAGAGCTCCGCAAGGCCTGCGACCCGGTCCGGCGCACGTCCCGCCGCCCGCCGGCCACCTGCCCGCAAGCCCGCCCGCAAGGGCTCGGTCGGCCGCGCGGTCGTGCGCGGCCTTCGCGGCGGCTGGGGACTGCTGGCCAAGGGCGTCGGCGGGATCGCCCGCACGGTCGGCCGCACGAAGGACCTCGACTCCGCGCACCGGCGCGACGGCCTCGCGTTCGGCCTGATCGCCCTCGGCGTCATCGCGGGCGCCGGCATCTGGTGGCACGCGGCCGGCCCGGTCGGCCACTACCTGGAGATCGGCGCGCGTTCCGTGGTCGGCGCGGCCGCCATGGCGCTGCCGCTGACGCTGCTGGTCATCGGCGTCGCGCTCATGCGGTCGGACCCACAGCCGGAGAAGCGGCCGCGACTCGTCATCGGCACGCTGCTGTTCCTGCTCGCCATCCTGGGCGTCCTGCACGTGTTCTCGGACCTGCCCGAGGACAACGCCGGCCGGATGTACGCGGGCGGCGCGCTCGGGTACGTCTCCGGCGGGCTGCTTTCCAAGGGCGTCACCGCGTGGGTCGCGTTGCCGCTGCTCGCGCTGGTGCTCGGCTTCGGCGTGCTGGTGTTCACCGGCACCCGGTTCCGCGACATCCCGACCCGCCTGCGCGAGCTGGGCATGGAGCCCGAGGACGACTTCCTCGACGAGGGCCTCGACCTGCCTGGCGAGGAGGAGGCGCCAGAGCCGGAGCCGGCGAAGCTGCGTCGCCCGTCGCGCCGCCGGCAGGCCGCGATGGCCGACGAGCCGCCGCTGGCCGAGACCGGCGTCGGCGAGGAGATCCCGCCGCCGCCCGAGCCGCCCGCGCCGCCGCCGCGCAAGCGGCCGAAGCCCGTCGTCAAGGAGATCCCGCAGGCCAAGGAGGCCACCCAGCTCTCGCTGACCCGGATCGTCGACGGCGACTACACGCTGCCCGACCCGAACATCCTGGAGGCGGGCGACGCGCCGAAGGCCCGCAGCCGCGCGAACGACACGATGATCGAGGCGATCACCGGCGTGCTCGACCAGTTCAGCATCGACGCGCAGGTCACCGGCTTCACGCGCGGCCCGACCGTGACCCGCTACGAGGTCGAGCTGGGCCCGGGCGTGAAGGTCGAGAAGATCACCGCGCTGACGAAGAACATCGCCTACGCCGTCGCGACGGACAACGTGCGGCTGCTCGCGCCGATCCCCGGCAAGTCCGCGGTCGGCATCGAGGTGCCGAACTCCGACCGCGAGATGGTTCGGCTCGGTGACGTGCTGCGGTCGGTCACCGCGGTGAAGGACACGCATCCGATGGTGATCGGCCTCGGCAAGGACATCGAGGGCCACATGGTCACCGCGAACCTCGCGAAGATGCCGCACCTGCTGTGCGCGGGCTCCACGGGTTCCGGCAAGTCGAGCTTCGTCAACTCGATGCTGGTGTCGCTGCTCGCGCGGGCCACCCCGGACGAGGTCCGGATGATCCTGATCGACCCGAAGATGGTCGAGCTGACGCCGTACGAGGGCATCCCGCACCTGATCACGCCGATCATCACGCAGCCCAAGAAGGCGGCGGCCGCGCTGACGTGGCTGGTCGAGGAGATGGAGCAGCGCTACCAGGACATGCAGGTCAACCGGGTGCGCCACATCGACGACTTCAACAAGAAGGTGAAGTCGGGGGAGATCGCGGCGCCGCCGGGGTCCGAGCGCGAGTACCGGCCCTACCCGTACATCCTGGCGATCGTCGACGAGCTGGCCGACCTGATGATGACCGCGCCGCGCGACGTCGAGGACGCGATCGTGCGGATCACGCAGAAGGCGCGTGCCGCCGGCATCCACCTGGTGCTGGCGACGCAGCGCCCGTCCGTCGACGTCGTGACGGGTCTGATCAAGACGAACGTGCCGTCGCGGCTCGCCTTCGCGACGTCGTCGCTGACCGACTCGCGGGTCATCCTGGACCAGCCGGGCGCCGAGAAGCTGATCGGCATGGGCGACGGGCTGTACCTGCCGATGGGCGCGTCGAAGCCGGTCCGCATCCAGGGCGCGTTCATCACCGACGAAGAGATCAACGCGATGGTCACCTTCGTCAAGGAGCAGGCACAGCCGGACTACACCGACGGCGTGACGGCCGCGAAGGCGAGCGAGAAGAAGGAGGTCGACGAGGAGATCGGCGACGACCTGGAGGTTCTGATCCAGGCGGCCGAGCTGATCGTCACCTCCCAGTTCGGGTCGACGTCCATGCTGCAGCGCAAGCTCCGAGTGGGCTTCGCGAAGGCGGGCCGGCTGATGGACCTGCTCGAGAGCCGCGGCGTCGTCGGCCCGTCCGAGGGCTCGAAGGCCCGCGACGTGCTGGTCAAGCCGGACGAGCTGGACTCGGTGCTCTACACCCTCCGCGGCGGCGGCCCGCTGCCCGACGATGACGACGACGAGGACTACCCGGACTGACCTCGTCAGCGGGCGAGCGTGAAGTCGTGCACGCGCTCGTAGTTCTTGTCCGTCGCCACGTGGATCTGGCCCGTCCGGAGGCCATAGACCACCGACCACTGCGTGTGGTCTTGCCGCACGTCGCTCAACAGGTCCAGTGCCCCGCGCCAGTTCATGGCCTTGCCGAGGCCCGAGGTCGCGGCGCGGTAGCGGGTGTCGGCCTGGCGAGTGGCCTCGTCGGTGCCGGTCATCGTGAAGTTGACCGTCGCCTGTGCCGGCTGCGTGACGACCTCGCCGTCGACGAACTCCACCACGACCGACTTCCCCGTCGCGTCGGCGATCAGGTAGTGCAGGGGCGGACCGCCGGAGAAGTCGACGTTGTGCGACCGGAACACGACCACCGCCTCGTCGACGGTCGCCGCCTGGTCGAGCACCAGGCGGATGATCCGCACCCCGCCGACCGTCGGCCGGGACGGCTGCGCGCCGGCCCGCGCGTCCGGCACCGCGGCCAGCCCGATCGCCAACCCCTTGGCGTTCATGCCGTCGAACGGCAGCAGCGGCGCGTCGGCCAGCCGGTCCCGGTCGGCCGGCAGCTCCGTCACGCCGAGGTAGGACAGGTCGACCATCGACACCGAGGCGTATCCGTCCGGCGGCTCGGTGAACAGCAGCAACGCTGGGCTCGGAGCCCAGTCGAAGTTGCGCGCGAACAGCGGGTCGGCCGGGTCGTTCGTCGCGAAAAGCGAGCACCCGAACGGCGTCGCGGGCGCGGGGGCGACGACCTCCTTGAACCGGTCGTAGCCGCCGGCGTACCGCATCGTCCACAGTGGATGGTCGTCGAGCTGGCGCAGTGTCGCGAAGGAGGCGTCCGGAGCGGCGCCGGTCATCGGCGCGGGCGGCGTGGTGCAGCCGGCCAACGCCAGAAGCCCGAGCAGCACCGCGAACCCACGCCTCATGGGTGGATCCTAGGCCTTTACCACAGGTGATCGGCCGGTTACGGTGTAGTGGTCTAAACCACTGGAGGGATGATGTCCGTACGCCGCGTCTTGACCGGGATCCTGTTGGCAGCTCTGCCGTTCGCCGTGACCGCCGTGCCGGCCACCGCGGCGCCCGCGGCCGCGCCCGGCGACGTCCTCAGCTCGCGCGCCATCAACGCGCCCGGCTTCTGGTACGCCGACGTCTGGTCGGTCACCTACCGGTCGACGTCCGCCACCGGCGCGCCGATCACGGTGAGCGGCACGGTGATCGTGCCCAAGGGCGCCAACGCGAACACGCCGGTCGTCGGCTACGCGCCGGGCACGCACGGCCTCGGTGACCAGTGCGCGCCGTCGCGGCACCTCGAGGCGGGCGACGAGACCGAGGGGCTGTTGATCCACCAGTACGCCACGCGCGGGTACGCGGTCGCGGTGACCGACTACGAAGGCATCGGCACTCCGGGCGAGCACACCTACATCGCCGGCCGCGCGGAGGGGAACGCGACGCTCGACGCCGTGCGCGCGGCCCTGCGGCTGCCCGGCACGGGACTGTCGCCGGCCGCGCCGGTCGCGGTGGTCGGCTACTCGCAGGGCGGGCACGGCGCGGGCTGGGCGGCCGAGTTGGCGCCCTCGTACTCGCCGGAGCTGAACATCAAGGCGTACGCGGTCGGCGCCCCGCCCGCGGACCTGACGGTGGTGGCGGACCACAACGACGGCGGCGACAACGTCGGTCTGGTGATGGCGGCCGGTTTCGGCCTCGACGTCACCTACCCGGAGCTCGACCTGGCCCCGTTCCTGAACGACGAGGGCCGCGCCGCGTTCGCCGACATCAAGGACGACTGCACCGACGAGCTGTCCAAGTACGCGGGACACTCGCTGTCCGACTACACGACCACGGACGTGTTGAACCGCCCCGAATGGCGGGCGCGGGTGGTCGAGCAGGACCTCGGCACGCGCACCCCGCGGGCGCCGGTGCTGCTGTACCACTCGAACGGCGACGAGATCCTGCCGGTGTCGGTGAGCGTTGCCCTGCAAGGGAAGTGGTGCGGCGGCGGCGCGAACGTGACGTTCTGGCGCACGGACACCGGCCCGCACGCCGTGACGGCGGCGCTGATGAGCCCGGCCGTCACCGGCTGGGTGGCGGACCGGCTCGCCGGCCGAGCCCCGACGAGCAACTGCTGAGGCGGCTACCCTCGACCCGTTCGGCTGCGGCAGTGGCAGGGTCAGCAGTGGCCGGGCCAGCCGCCCGGTCACCAGCAGCCGGGTCACCCGCCGCAGGGGTATCAGCAGCAGTACCCGCCGCCGGGCTACCCGCCGGCCGGGTACCCGCAGCAGCCCGGTCAGCCACCTATGGGTGGGCCGGGCTATCCGCCACAGCCTGGTCAGCCGCCGCGGTAGCCCGCGCGCGGTAGCCCGGCTGGGTGGCGGCCCGACCGGCCTGCTGAACCGCTACTCTCACCACGTCGGTGACGTAGAAGGAGCGGTTGTGCACATTCCGTGGGGATTGGTCATCATGCTGGCGCTCGTCGGCCTCGCGGTCGGGCTGCCGATCTACCTGCACGGACGGACGAAGCGGCAGTACCCGCCCGCCGGACAGCAGTGGCCGGGTCAGCCCCCGCCCGGCTACCCGCCGCCCGGCTACCCGCCGCAGGGCTACCCGCCCCCCGGCCAGCCGCCGATGGGTGGGCCCGGGTATCCGCCTGGCCCGTCGCCGCTGGACATGGCCGGGTATCCGCCGCCCGGCCCGCCGCCGCAGTACCCGCCGGGCTATCCGCCGCAGCCCGGTCACCCGCCGCACGGCCCGCGGTAGCCGGCCGGGCCGGGCCGCTGGTCGCGTCCCCGGGCGACACGATCGGCAACTACGTGGCAACTTCCGCCTGTTGTCAGGGGTCCGGTCACCGCCGGACCTAGGCTCAACTTCTCGAACGTCTGAGGAGGTGTCCCATGGAACAGCAGCAGCCGGAGTTCGACGCCGATCTGTTCCTGGCGGCGATGATCCCGGGTCTGGTGTTCGGCCTCGTGGTCGCCGTGTTCACCGTCATCGCGATGTGGCGCCTGTTCACCAAGGCGGGGCGGCCCGGCTGGGCGGCGATCGTGCCGTTCTACGGCACGTACGTCCTGCTGAAGATCGTCGGCCGGCCCGGTTGGTGGCTGATCCTGTTCTTCATCCCGATCGTGAACATCGTGTTCCTGATCTTGGTGATGATCGACCTCGCGAAGGCGTTCGGGAAGGACGGCGGGTTCGCCGTGCTGCTGATCTTCTTGCCGTACGTCGGGATGGCCATTCTCGGTTTCGGCTCCGCGACCTACGTCGGACCGGTGGCCGACCCGGCCTTCGCCGCCCGGTACGGCGGCTACCCACCACCCGGGTACGCGCCGCAGTACGGCTATCCGCAGCAACCGGGCTACCCGCCGCAGTACGGCTATCCGCAGCAGACCGGGTACCCGCCGCCGCAGCAGTACCCGCCTCAGCAGTACCCGCCGCAGCAGCAATACCCGCCGCAGTACGCGCCGCAGCAATACCCACCGCAGCAGTACCCGCCTCAGCAGCAGCCCCCGCAGCAACAACCGCCGGAGGGGCCTGAGCAGCGGTGAGCGTCGGGGCACGCCGGGGAAACCGGCGTGCCCCGACGGGACTCAGCGCGCCGCGAGCGCCCGGTCCACCGCTTGCGCGGTGGTCACCGAGCTGTTGCCGAACTGGCGGACCGCCGCGTAGTAGACGTCGGCCGTCCGGTTGCAGGCCCAGTTGCCGTTGCAGATCTCGTACAGGTCGTCCTTGAAGTTGTTGTCGATCGACAGCCGGGTCGTCTCGTTGAACCGGGCCTGCCGCTTGTAGTTGCGGTATCCGAAGTCGTGGCGGTAGCAGGCCTTGACGAAGTTGAACCCGAAGGGGTTGTCCGGCGAGTTGGAACACCCGTCCGAACCCCAGTCGAGCTGGTCGCCGTAGGGCTGCTGGCCTCGGATGGTCTGGAAGTTGTTCAGGCTGGAGCTGAACAGGTACTGGTCGGTCACCTGACGCAGCTGCGTCGGGTCGAGCGCGGCCTGCGCGGTCGCGGTGCCGAACAGCAGCGCGCCGATGACGGCGAAGGTCGCGATGGTTGCCCGGGCGGCACGACGCAGGGTTGACGTGGCCACGGTTTCTCCCTCGTGAGGCGGGTGAGCCCACGTGCTCGCGGGCCCTGATCAATTACGCCCGCCGGCCGATGGCCGAGAAACCCCCGATCGGCTTAAAGATCGGTATCAATAGTGCGACGAGCTCACAGCTCTAACAGCATGCGAGCGTTTCCCAACGTGTTCGGCTTGACGTAGGGCAGGTCCAGGAACTCCGCGACGCCCTCGTCGGCCGACCGCCGCATCTCCTCGTAGACGTCCGGGCTCACCGGCGTGCCGTCGATCTCGACGAACCCGTGCTTGGCGAAGAACGCGGTCTCGAAGGTCAGCACGAACACCCGCGCGAGGCCCAGCTCGCGGGCGACCGACAGGAGCTGCTCCACGAGCAGCCCGCCGATGCCGAGCCGCGCGACGTGGGGGAGCACCCCGATCGACCGGATCTCGGCGAGGTCCTCCCACAGCACGTGCAGGCCGCCGCAGCCGACGAGCTCGCCGCCGTGCTCGGCCACCCAGAACTCCTGCACGTCCTCGTACAACGTGACGAGCTCCTTGGCCAGCAGCACCTTGCCGACGTAGGTGTCGATGATCGACTTGATGGTCCGCACGTCCCCGATTCGCGCGCGACGGACAACCACGGGCTCACTCACGGCCTTGAACCTGCCACGTCCGACCCGCCAGGAGCACATCGACTGGCGCTTCGCCACCGAGTCTTTTCGATGTAACTGAACTCGACCACCGCTGACGTGCGGCTGCCGCCAAGCGGGCAGTTACCCTGAAGCACGTGCCAACACCACCACCGTCGCGTCGTGCCGCCCTGCTCACCCTCGGGTGCGCCCGCAACGAGGTCGACTCCGAGGAGCTCGCCGGCCGGCTGGCTGCGGGCGGCTGGGAGGTCACCGACGACGGTGCGGGCGCCGACGTCATTGTGGTGAACACGTGCGGCTTCGTCGAGTCGGCCAAGAAGGACTCGGTCGACACGCTGCTCGACGCCGCCGAGACCGGCGCGAAGGTCGTCGCCGTCGGGTGCATGGCCGAGCGGTACGGCACGGAGCTCGCCGAGAACCTGCCGGAGGCCGCCGCGGTGCTCGGCTTCGACCACTACCCGAACCTGGGGGAGCGGCTCGACGACGTGCTCGCGGGCCGGCCGCTCGCGTCCCACCAGCCGGTCGACCGCCGCACGCTGCTGCCGATCACGCCGGTGCAGCGGCCCGCCGCCGCACCGGACGTCACCGTGCCCGGCCACGGCTGGGGGCCGCGCGTGCTCCGCAAGCGGCTCGACACCGCGCCGGTGGCCGCGCTGAAGATCGCGTCCGGCTGCGACCGGCGCTGCTCGTTCTGCGCGATCCCGTCCTTCCGGGGCGCGTTCGTGTCGCGCACACCCGACGAGATCGTCGCCGAGGGCGCCTGGCTCGCCGGCGAGGGCGTCCGCGAGCTGTTCCTGGTGAGCGAGAACTCGACGTCGTACGGCAAGGACCTCGGCCGCGAGCACGGCGGCCCGGACGCGCTGGCGCTGCTGCTGCCCCGCCTCGCCGCGCTGCCCGGTGTCGAGCGGGTGCGGGTGTCCTACCTGCAGCCCGCCGAGACCCGGCCGACGCTGCTGCGCGCGATCGCCGGCACCCCGGGCGTCGCCGACTACTTCGACATGTCCTTCCAGCACGCCAGCTCGACCGTCCTGCGCAGGATGCGCCGCTTCGGCGGCACCGAGTCGTTCCTCGCGCTGGTCGAGCAGATCCGCACGCTCGCGCCGGACGCCGGCATCCGCAGCAACGTGATCGTCGGCTTCCCCGGCGAGACCGAGGACGAACTGGCCGAGCTGGAGCACTTCCTCACCGAGGCCCGGATGGACGTGGTCGGCGTGTTCGGCTACTCCGACGAGGACGGCACCGAGGCCGAGGGCCTTGGCGGCAAGCTCGACCCAGAGGAGGTCGCCGAGCGCGTCAGTCGGGTGTCCGAACTGGTCGAGCAGCTCACCACCCAGCGTGCGGAGGACCGCGTCGGTGACGAGGTGCTGGTGCTGGTCGAGCGCGTCGACGAGGACGGGGTGGCCGGACGCGCCGCGCACCAGGGTCCTGAGGTCGACGGCGAGTGCCTGCTGCTGGACTGCGCGGACACGACGGTCGGCCGGTTCGTCCGCGGCAAGGTCGTCGACTCCGAGGGGGTCGACCTGGTCGTGCGTCCGATGGAGGTGCTCGCATGAGCGAGCTTGGGAGCGAACTATCCCGCGAGCGGCCGGACCGAGCTTGCGAGGCGGCGACATGAGTGCCACGCCGGCGGACGGGACGACGCCGTCGGAGGCCGTCGGCGCCGCTGTCGCACGCGTGCCACTGGTCAACATCGCCAACATCCTGACCGTGACCCGGCTCGCGCTCGTGCCGGTGTTCCTGCTGACCCTGTTCGCCGGCGGTGGCCACTCGACCGGGTGGCGGATGGTCGCGTTCGTGGTGTTCGCCATCGCCTCGATCACCGACCACATCGACGGGCAGCTGGCCCGCAAGCTCGGGCTCGTCACCGACTTCGGCAAGGTCATCGACCCGATCGCAGACAAGGCGCTGACCGGGGCCGCGCTGGTCGGTCTCTCGGCGCTCGGCGAGCTGCCGTGGTGGGTGACGCTGACCATCGCCACCCGCGAGGTCGCGGTCACGCTGCTGCGCTTCTGGGTGATCCGCTACGGGGTGATCGCCGCGAGCTACGGCGGCAAGGTGAAGACGTTCGCACAGATCATCGCGATCGGGCTGTACCTGCTGCCGCTGCCGGCCGCGTTCGACCCGGTGCTGTGGGGCGCGATGGGCATCGCGCTCGTGCTGACCGTGGTGACCGGCGTCGACTACGTGGTGCGTGCGGTGCGGCTGCGGGCCGCGCGTGGGTAGGAACCCCCTTGCCGAGACCGTCGGCGTCGACGCGGACGTGCTCACGGCGTTGGTCGGGACGCTCACGGCGCGCGGGGAGACCGTGGCCACCGCCGAGTCGCTCACCGGCGGGCTGGTCGCCGCGCTACTGACGAGCGTCCCGGGGGCGAGCGCCGTGGTCCGCGGCGGCCTGGTCGTGTACGCGACCGAGCTGAAGGCCGAGCTGGCCGGCGTGGCCGCCGCCGCGCTCGCCGAGCACGGCCCCGTGCACCCCCTGATCGCGGAGCAGCTGGCCGCCGGCGCGCAGGCGCGGTGCGGCGCGAGCTGGGGGATCGGCCTGACCGGAGTGGCCGGACCGGACCCACAAGATGGGATCGAGCCAGGTGTCGTGCACGTCTGCGTGTCCGGCGTGACTGCCTCGAAAGTGCGCACCATCGAGATCGACGGGAACCGCCATCAGGTGCGCGCGGCGGCCGTCCGGACGGCGTTGGACCTGCTCAGCGGCCTTGTCGACGAGTCGGACGAGGTCTGAGCTCGAGCGGAACGCCAGGTGCGTCGTCATACTTGTCGGGAACACTCAGGTGAGTTCGGTCGTTCGCCCTTGGCGTACGCACCGTGATGTCGGTGCCGATGATCGCGAGGTCTCGGTAACGTTGTCACTGTGCCTGACCGGCCCGTCGGGCTGTTGATCTTGGAGGGAGGCGCGCGATGACCGTGCTGTTGCGCGAGGCGATCGGTGATCGGCTCCGGCACGCCCGCACCAACCAGCGACGCACGCTGCGTGAGGTCTCCCGAGTGGCCCGGGTGAGCCTGGGCTACCTGTCGGAGGTCGAACGCGGTCGCAAGGAGGCGTCGAGCGAGCTGCTCGCCGCCATCTGCGACGCGTTGGAGCTGCCGCTGTCGGTGCTGCTGCACCACGTCGCGACCGACATCGGGGCACTCGAGTCGGTGGAGCTGCCGGAGACCGCGGAGCGTGCGGACGTCGGGGCCGAGCGCGCCGGACCACGTGCGTCGGTGGGGTCCATCGAGGGTGGCCGGCTGGTGCCGGCCGTCGTCGGGGACAACCTGGCCGATCTGCGGATCCAGCCGGTGCTCAGCCACCGGATCGACTCGTCGCTCGGTGTGCACCGGACGGGCGCGATCTTCGCGGCCTGACCGGCGGCGGCGACCACTAGGCTTCGGGTTCACGTGCGAACCCGGAGGTTGCTCTGCTCACTGTCGTGATCATCCTGGTGCTGGTAGTGGTCGGCGTGGCCGCACTGCTCACCGTGCCGCTGATGATCCGGAGCACCCGGCGCCAGGTGGCCGCCGACCGGCCGGCGGTCGGCCGGCAGCCGATCATGGGCAGCCCGGCGCAGGTGTGGGTCTCCCGTGGCGAACGGGTGCTGCGTGAGCTGGGCAACACGCTCGGCGAGCAGCCGGGCTTCGCCGCGCTCACGGTCGACGCCGAGCAGGTCGTCATGGAACTGCGCAGCACCGCCGGGCAGGTCGCCGAGCTGGACCACGCCCTGGCCAGGATCCCGGTGCCCGCGCTCGATGAGGAGAAGCGCACGCTGGCCGCCGCGCTGGCCGAGTCGGCCGGCAGCCCGGCCGCGCCCGATCTGGCGCGCTCTCACGAGGCGGTGTCCGCGCGGCTCGCCGCGGCCGGCCGGCAGCGGGACACCCGGGACGCGCTGGTCGCCGAGATGCAGGCGACGGTCACCGAGTTCGAACGGGCCCGCGACGAGCTCGCGGAGCTGATCACCGGCACGACCAGCGCGTTGACCGCGAGCTCCGACTCCACGGCCCAGCTCGCGGGTAGGCTCGACGGTCTGCGGAATGGCCTGGTCGAGGTGCGGCGGATGACCAACCCCGAGATCGGGCCACCAGGTCAGGGCCATCCCTGAATAGGTCCTGATTTCTGCGGGGTCCGGTGGTGGGGAGCACCGCGCACCTGACACGATGGAACCCACAGTGATGACGGGGCGTTGCAATACCAACCGGTGAAGCGGTTCGTGTGGCAACCGGTAGCGAAGCGACCAGCGCGGAGAAGGCAGGCGGAGGAGATGGCCAACCCGTTCGTGAAGGCTTGGAAGTACCTGATGGCGGCCTTCTCGTCGAAGATCGACGAGCACGCCGACCCCAAGGTGCAGATCCAGCAGGCCATCGAGGAGGCCCAGCGGCAGCACCAGTCGCTCTCCCAGCAGGCCGCGGCCGTGATCGGCAACCAGCGGCAGCTGGAGATGAAGCTGAACCGGCAGCTCGGCAACGTCGAGAAGCTGCAGGCGTCGGCGCGGCAGGCGCTCGTGCTGGCCGACGAGGCGCGCTCGAAGGGCGACGAGGCCAAGGCGACGCAGTACGAGCAGGCGGCGCAGTCGTTCGCGACCCAGCTCGTCACCGCCGAGCAGGACATCGAGGACATGAAGACGCTGCACGACCAGGCGCTGCAGGCGGCGACGCAGGCGAAGAAGGCGGTCGAGCGCAACGCCATGATGCTGCAGAACAAGCTCGCGGAGCGCACGAAGCTGCTGAGCCAGCTCGAGCAGGCGAAGATGCAGGAGCAGGTGTCCAAGTCGCTCAACCAGATGAGCGAGCTGGCCGCGCCCGGCAACACGCCGTCCCTCGAAGAGGTCCGCGACAAGATCGAGAAGCGGTACACCACCGCGCTCGGGTCGGCGGAGCTGGCGCAGAACTCGGTGCAGGGCCGCATGATGGAGGTCCAGGCGTCGACCACGGAGATGGCCGGGCAGTCGCGCCTGGAGCAGATCCGCGCGTCCATGGGTGGCGGCGCGGCGCCGCAGGTCACCGGCGGCACGAACTCGGCGACGCCGTCACCGGCGTCGAACATCCAGGCCGAGATCGCGCAGCGAGTTGCGCAGGAGCAGAAGGCCAACCCGCAGGGAAACTGACGGGCAGCTCGACCTCGACCGAAGGGGAGGGCCGATGGCGCCGCGTGGCCGGGACATCTACCAGCTGACCCAGATGGTCGGGAAGTACCTGAACAACAACACCACCAAGACGTCGGTTGTCGCGCAGGTGCAGGAGGCACTCGCGCGGCGGACCGACGACACGGTCCGGATCGAACGGCAGCGCCGCAAGCTCGAACGCAAGCGGCTGTGGGCGTCGCGCTGGGCCATGACGTGGGCCGTGGTGTGGGTCGTCGTCGTCGCGTACGTCGGGTTGGCGTTCGCCGGCCTGGTGGACGAAGGCCCGGACGCCACGATGATCGCGGGTGGCATCGGCGCCGCCGTCTTCACCGGCGCGCTGTCGATCCGATCGGCACGGCGGATGGTCCTGCTGAAGCGGGCCCGCGACGAGTTCGACCGGCAGCACAAGCCGGCCGTCGTCGCCGCGCCCCGGCCGGCCATGCCGCAGAAGGGCTCGGCGGCCTACGAGCCGATGCTGCGCCTGTCGGAGGCGGAGGCGGCGTTGGACCAGCTCGTTCGTCAGCTGGCCGGCACGCAGGGCATGCCGGCGTCGGTGCCGCTGGAGTCGGTGGCACAGGCGGAGCAGACCGGAGCCGAGGCCGCGCAGGCGTTGCGCGCGGTGGCCAGCCAGCTCGCCGCCGTCGAACTGGCCCGCGACCACGCCCCGCCGATGGAACGCGGGCCCCTCATCGACGGCGTCCGCCGGCTACGCGAACAGCTCGACGAGGGCCTCGACGGCTACCGCAGCCTGGTGGCCGCGGCGGGCCGCGTGGTGGCGGCAAGCTCGTCCGCGGGCCCGAAGCAGGAACTGGCCGACGCGACCGACCACCTGGCCGGCTTGGCAATAGCACTAAGAGAACTGTCGGACCCAAGCTAAAGCCCCGCGAGTCTCCCGTTCGGACCTAGCGAGTTGCCGGTTCGGGACTGGTGAGTCGGCGGTTGATGGCGCGTACGAGGCCGGGGCCGTGGTAGATGAAGCCGGTGTAGAGCTGCACGAGGCTGGCGCCCGCGTCCAGCATGCGGGTCGCGTCGTCGGCCGAGTGGAGGCCGCCCACGCCGATGATCGGCAGCGTGCCGCCGGTCTCCTTCGCCGCGAACGCCACCACCTCCAGGGCCCGCGCGGTCAGCGGGCGACCGCTCAGCCCGCCCTGCTCCGCGGCCACCGGCGAGTCCGCGACGCCGTCGCGGCTGATGGTGGTGTTCGTCGCGATCAGGCCGGCCACGCCATGGGCCGCGCACACCTCCAGCACCTCGCCGATCGCCTCGTCGGTCAGGTCCGGGGCGATCTTGACCAGCACCGGCACCGGCGTCTCCAGCGCCGCGAGCAACGCACCCAGCGCCCCGCGGTCCTGCAGTCCGCGCAGACCGGGCGTGTTCGGCGAGCTGACGTTGACCGCGAAGTAGTCCGCGTGCGGCTCGAGCACCCGCATCGACGACCGGTAGTCCTCGACCGCCTCGTCCACCGGGGTCACCTTCGACTTGCCGATGCTGACCCCGAGCGGCACCCGCAGCGGCCCCAGCGCCGCGAGCCGCGCCGCCAGCGCCACCGCGCCGCCGTTGTTGAAGCCCATCCGGTTGATCACGGCCTCGTTCGCCGGCAGGCGGTACAGCCGCGGCCGCGGGTTGCCCGGCTGCGCGTGCCAGGTCACCGTGCCGACCTCGACGAACCCGAACCCGAACGCCGGCCACGCCCGCAGCGCGACCCCGTCCTTGTCCATCCCGGCCGCGAGCCCGACCGGGCCGGGGAACCGCACACCGAACACCTCGCGCGGCGCCGACCGCCCGAAGTACCGCCGCAGCCCGGCGACCACGGGCGGCAACGCGCCGAGCCGACGGGTCATCCCGAGCGTGCGCTCGTGCGCCACCTCCGCGTCGCCGCCGCCGAGCCGGAACAACGCGCGCCGCACGACCTGCTGATACACCACCCGAGCATCGTTTCATCGCACCCGAGACGGCAGGATGGGGGTGTGCCTGACCTGGACGCCGCCGCCGACGAGCTCTACGCCGGTGCCCGCGAGGACTTCACCCCGCGCCGCAAGGAGCTCGCCAAGGAGGCGAAGAACGCGGGCGACGCGAAGCTCGCCGCCGCCATCGACAAGCTCGCGAAGCCGACCACCTCGGCGTGGCTCGCGAACCAGCTCGCCCGCGACGGCGACTCGGACGCCGGCGAGATCGCCGCGCTCGGCGACGCGTTCCGGGAGGCGCACGCGAACCTGTCCGGCGCGGACCTGAAGTCGTTGTCCCAGCAGCGGAACAAGCTCGTCGCGACGCTCGTCAAGGAGGCCGTGACGCACAACGGCGCCGCGCTGACCGAGGGCGTGACCCGCGAGCTGGAGGAGATCTTCACCACCGCCATCGCCGACGCGGAGGTCGCGCGGGTGTTCCTCGCGGGCCGTCTCGCGTCGGCGAAGGACCTGACCGCGGCGGCCGCCGCGTGGCCGTCGGGGGAGTCGACCGGCGTGGTCGCGCCCCGTCCCGCGCGCACGCCCAAGAAGGAGCGCCCGGCCCGCGAGCAGGCCGAGCTGGACCGCAAACGCGAGGCGGCGCAACAGGAGCTGGCGGCGGCGCGGGCCGCGGTCAAGGAGGCCGAGGCGGACCGCAACGAGGAGGAGCGCATCCTCGCCGACACGCAGAAGACCGCCGACGAGGCGACCGCGCGGGTGCGGAAGGTGTACGAGGAGCTGGACGCGGCCGAGGCACGGGAGAAGGAGGCGCGGCGGCGGGTCGGGTCGGCGAGCCGGTCGGTGAAGGACGCCGAGCGGCGGGCCGGGCAGGCGTGGCGGCTCGTGCAGCAGGCCGAGAAGAAGCTGGATGAGCTGGGGAAATGAAACAGCCCCCGGGCCGTCTCCTGCGATCCGAGGATCACAGGCCCAGGGGCGGACTAGGTCCCCGAGGGCGCCGAGGGCTGGGTGACTGCCTGGTATTCGCCGACCACACCGCGCGTCTACGGCATCGGCGTTATCCGATGTCATGGCGATGCGCGCTCCGCGAGCTCCGCTGTCAAGGCGATGTTCGCTTCGCAAGCTCCGCTCAGCCGTGTTGCGCAGCCGGCCAAACCATTTCGTCCGGTTGGTGGTCCTTAGCGGACAGCCACCTCACGAGTCCTAATGGAATTCACCGTTGGACCACCTCCTCTCTCGTGTACAGCCGACATTACGGCCGTCCGAGCGAACCGGCAAAGAGATTTAGCGCGATTCAACTCACGGCCGAACGCGGAACACGTCAGGCGTACGGTGACTCACCCGAACGGAGGATGGTAGATTCCTCGGCCAACTACCAGTGGTCGCTGGACACACCCGAAGGACACCAATGGGGTCCACCCTGCAAGGCGGACACGGTCGACTGGCTATCGGTGCTGTCCTGGGGGCCGTCACCTGCGCGTTGTTCGCCACGGGGATCATGACCGGCGAGGCGAACGGGCGCACGGGAGAGGACCCGGCGGAACGCGCCGCGGTCGAACCGATCCCACCCGTGCGACCGTCGTCGACGAGCGCCACCCCGACGACCACGACCGGCGTGTCGTCGTCCTCGTCGTCCAGCACGACGACCACCACGACCACCACGACGACGACCACGACCGTGCCGGACCCGACCACGACCACGACGACCACCACGACACGTCGCACCACCACGACGACCACCGCGCGGCCGACGACGACCACGACCACGTGCTCGTCGCTGATCTGCATCGAGTGAGCGCCGCCGCGGTCAGCGGTCGTGGGTCACCTTGGCGTCGTCGTCGCCCTCGTCGGTGTACTCCGGCTCCCCGCCCGGCCAGCCCGCCGTGCGGTGCCGGCCGCGGCCGCTGGTCCGCAACACCCGCGCCAGCAACAGGTTGAGCGCCAGCGACACCTCACGCGCGCCCGGCGTGTTCCACTGGTGGATCGGCACGCACGCGCCCTGCGCCTGCTGCACCGCGAGCCGGTCGGGCAGGGCCACCGGCATCACCAGCGTCCCGAAGTGCTCCCGCAGCTCGGCGATCCGGTACTGGTGCTCGTAGGACTGCGGCCGCACCCGGTTGACGACCACGCCGACCGGCGACAGGTCCGGGTTGCTCTCCTCGGCGGCCTGCTCGACGGCCTCGAACGCGCGCTGCGCGCCCGACACCGCGAACAGCGTCGGCTCGGTCACCAGCAGGGCCCCCTGCGCGGCCCGCAGCGCCGACTTCGTCAGCCGGCCGAGCGAGGGCGGGCAGTCGAGCAGCACGAGCTGGTAGGGCACCTCGTCTTCCGCGAGCATCGACCCGAGCTCGGCCAGCGCGCGGGACAGGTTTTCGAGGCGCCTCGGGTCCGGGTCCTGGTCGTTGAGCAGCTCCACCGACTCGGAGCCGACCAGCACGTCGACCTCCTCGCCCCAGCCGCTCCGCGCGATCGCGTCCCGCAGCACCGCGGGTCGCGGCGTCTCCAGCACGTCGGCGAGCGTCGCCTTCGTGTCGTCCGGGTCGAGCGTGGCCGTCGCGTTGCACTGCGGGTCGAGGTCGACCACCAGGGTGCGCGCACCTCGTCGCTGCGCTGCCGAGGCAAGGCCGAGCACGATCGTCGTCTTGCCGACACCACCCTTGAGGCTGAGCACCGCCACCGTTTGCACGCTACGCACCCTACGGGGCCTACAGTTTCGCACCATGCGACCGGATGCAGTTCGCCTCGCGCTCGACGCCGAGCTGCGGGACGCCCGCCGCCGCCGCGGCGGCGAATCACCCAGGGTGCTCGACGTCGGCGGTGGTAGCGGCGTTCTCGCCGTCCCGTTCGCCGCCGCGGGCTGCGTGGTGACCGTCGTCGAGCCGAACCCCAACGCGCTCGCGACGCTGTCCCGCCGCGCCGCCGACGCCGGCGTGCGCGACCGCATCACGGCGGTCCAGGCCGACAGCGACGCCCTCGGCCAGGTGGTGCCGGCCGGCGCGGCGGACCTGGTGCTCGCGCACGGGCTCCTCGAGGTGGTCGACGACCCGAAGAACACGGTCGCCGCGATGGTGGGCGCCGCCGCGCCGGGCGGCGCGGTCTCGGTGCTCGTCGCCAACCGGACCGCGGCGCTGCTGCACCGCGCGATCGCCGGCCGGCTCGGCGAGGCCGCCCGCCTCGCGGAGGACCCGGCCGGCTGCCTGCCCAACGAGCCGCTGCAGCGCCGCTACGACACCGAAGGCCTCCGGGGACTGCTGGCCGACGCGGGCCTCGCGGTGGAGCTCGTGCAGGGCCTTGGCGTGCTGAGTGACCTGGTGCCCGGCTCGGTTCTCCAGCAGGACTCGACGGCCTCGGACGCGCTGGCCGAGCTTGAGCTGCGGCTCGCCGCGACGGCGCCGCTGCGGGACATCGCGACGCGGCTGCACGCGGTCGCGCGCAAATTGTCGGTGCCGTCTGATTAGCTCCTGACATGGGTCGGAGCGGGGATCTGCCTCGTGGTCTGGTGGACCGCTACAAGGCGAAGGACGGCGTCTGGCCGGATGACGCCGGCTGCCCGGTGTTGCACGTGGACATGGACGCGTTCTTCGCGTCCGTGGAGATCCGTGAGCGGCCCGAGCTGGCCGACCGGCCGGTCGTGGTGGGCGGCACGGGTGGGCGCGGGGTGGTCAGCTCGGCCAACTACATCGCGCGGACGTACGGGGTGCGGTCCGCGATGCCGACCGCGCACGCCCGCAGGCTGTGCCCGCAGGCCGTGTTCCTGCCGCCGACCTTCGCGCTCTACCAGGAGGCGTCCGCGGGGGTCATGGCGATCTTCCGGGAGATCACGCCGCTCGTGGAGCCGCTGAGCCTCGACGAGGCGTTCCTGGACGTCTCCGGTGCGCTGCGCAGGCTGCGGCTGGCGCCGGGGCAGATCGGCGAGCAGATCCGGGCCAGGGTCGCGGCGGACTGGGGGATCAACTGCTCGGTGGGGGTCGCGGCGACCAAGTTCGTCGCCAAGCTGGCGTCCGGGCTCGCGAAACCGGACGGCATGATGGTGGTGCCGCGCACGGACATCCTCGCGTTCCTGCACCCGTTGCCGGTGTCCTCGCTGTGGGGCGTCGGCAAGAAGACGGCTGAGCGGCTGTCGGTCATCGGGCTGAACCGGGTGGCCGACGTGGCCGCGATGCCGCTCGCCCGGCTGCGCCGCTCGATCGGGGTCGCGGCCGCCGAGCATCTGCACGCGCTCGCGAACGGCCACGACGACCGCGCGGTCGTGCCGGAGTCGGTGGAGAAGTCGGTCGGCGCCGAGGAGACGTTCGACGTCGACCAGACCGACCGCGAGGTGCTCAAGCAGGAGCTGTTACGCCTGTCCGAGCGCACCGCGACGACACTGCGGCGCCGCGACCTGCGCGGCCGCACGGTGTCGATCAAGGTCCGGTTCGGCGACTTCACCACGATCACCCGGTCCCGCACGCTGCCGGTGGCCACGGCCGGCACGCAGGAGATCTACCGCACCGCGTGCCGGCTGCTCGACGAGCAGACCCCGCCGGGCGCGGTGCGGCTGATCGGCGTGCGCGTTGAGCAGCTGGACGAGGGCGGTGCGAGCGGGGAGCAGCTGTTGCTGGACGCCCCGGAACGCGGCTGGCGCGACGCCGACCAGGCGGCTGACCTGGCCAGGGCGAAGTTCGGCGGCGCGGCGATCCGCCCGGCGACACTGCTCGGCGGACCGCGGCCACCCCCGGCGCCCACCGACCGCCGGTGACCGAGGTCGGTCGAACCGCCATCGGCGGCCCGGGCCCGCACGCGAGTCAGCAGGCGTAGAGGCTGTTCGGGTGCACTCGTTCGCAGTAGCGGACGTGCAGGTGGTTGTCGTGGTTCGGGTACTGCGTGGTCAGGCCCTCGCCGATCAGGACCGGGTCGTTGAAGAAGATCAGCTTGACGTGGCCGGGCGCGGCGTTGCGGATGGCCTGGGCGAGGGACCGCGTCGCCGCGCGGTCGTAGGTCGGCGACTCCCACGTGATCCGGCCGGCGGTGCACTGCGCGCTGTCCGTGCGGATCGGCCAGATGTCGATGTCCATGCCGACCGCGTGGCTCGCGTGACCGGGAATCGTGCCGCCGTGCTCGAAACCCGCGTCGCCGAGGGGGACCTGGCCCTGGCCGGTGCCGGCGAACGTGCGGACCGCCTGCTCCAGCTGCGCCACGCCGGCCGCGGTCGCCCAGTTCGCGGTCCCGTTGCCGTCCGGGTCCTTGTCGCAGAAGCCGGCCGCCATGTCCGGATACCCGTAGTGCCACACCAGGTTCCGCCACGTCGCGGGTCCGACGACGCCGTCGACGCCGATGCCCGCGTGGGACTGGAAGTCCCGCACCGCGGTGGTCACGGCCGCGTCGAACACGCCGTTCACCGCGAGCGAGAGCCTGCGCTTCTCGTTCAGCTCCACCTGCAGCGCGCGCACCGCGGGCCCGCTCGCGCCCTGGCCGATCTGCGGCACCAGCGCCGTCCACGTCGCGGGCCCGACGATCCCGTCCACGGTCAGCCCGCGCGCCGACTGGAACGCCCGCACGGCCGTGTTCGTGGCCGACGAGAACACCCCGTCCGCGGTCACGGTGTGCCCGTGGTGCGTGAGGAGGTGCTGTATCGCCAGCACGTCCGCGCCCCGGTTGCCCGTGCTCTGGGTATGGAAGAACGCGTTCGCATAGGCGCTGGCCGGGGTGGCGGTCAGCAGCACGGCGAGGACGGCGGCCACGGTGACGAACACTCGACGCATAGTCACAAACTGTAGCGACTTTTCGTTAAGGTTCCACCGGCTAGAATTCCCAGTTATGGTGCCCGCTGGCAACCTGCTCCTCCTCGCGATCGCCGTGATCGCGCCGACGATGCTGTTCTGGATCATCATCCGCGTGCCGAGGTTCGTCGACGGCGTCGGCGCGCGACTGCGCAGACGCCGCGGCCCCGCGCCCACCACGCCGCCCATCGAACGGCTCGCCGCCGACCTGCGCCGCGTGCACACGACGATCGCCGAGTGCCCGCCCGGCACCCCCGCGGTGCGCCGCCGCGCCGCCCGCCAGGCCTACGACGCGCTGCTCGTCCAGGCGTGCGCCGCGGTCGACGTGCCGCACCGGCTGGCCGCCCTGCCGGAGGGCGTGGACCGCGAGGTCGAACGGCTGCGGGTCGAGGAAGCCCTGCGCACGGCCGGGCTCAGCGTCCCCTGACCAGCTCCGGCAGCACCGCGCCGAGCGGTCCGCGCAGCACGATCGCGGCGAGGCCGTCGTAGGGCGTCGCCGAGGCGTTGCAGATCACCACGACCGCGCCGGCCCGCGCGGCGAGTCCGACGAGCCCGGCCGCCGGCTGCACGGACAGCGAGCTGCCGACGGCCAGCATGAGGTCGCACGCCAGCGCCGCGTCCTTCGCCGCCGACAGCACGTCGACGTCGAGCGGCTGCCCGAACGAGATCGTCGCCGACTTGAGGATTCCGCCGCACACCAGGCATTCCGGGTCCGGCGCGCCATCGGCCACCCGGTCGAGCGCGGCCCGCATCGGCCCGCGGTCCCCGCACGTCAGGCACTCGGTCTCGTGCATCGTGCCGTGCAGCTCGAGCACCGACGCCGAGCCGGCGCGCTGGTGCAGCCCGTCGATGTTCTGCGTCAGGATCGACACCAGCCGCCCGGCCCGCTCAAGGTCCACGAGCGCGCGGTGCGCGGCGTTCGGCGTCGCGTCCCACACCGGGTGCGACAGCCGCGCCTGCCACGACCGCAGCCGCACGTCCGGGTCGTCGCGGTAGGCCTGGAAGCTCGACAGGCGCTCGGCGGCCGGGTCCCGCGTCCACAACCCGTTCGGGCCGCGGAAGTCCGGGATCCCCGAGTCGGTGGAGATGCCCGCGCCGGACAGCACGGTGATCCGCGCCGCCCCGGCCACCACGGCGACCCCGTCGGCCAACTCGTCCGGTTCCCTCACCAGCTGCCGTCGCCGGCGCGGCTGTAGACGTCGTCGTAGGTGACGAACCAGCCGGCGGCCAGCAGCACAGCGACGAACACGATCGCGCCGAACGTGCCGCCGCGGCGCTTCCTGGTGAAGGAGGTGACCAGCACGAACGCACCTTAGTGGGCGGCCGTCCAGGCCAGCAGCTCGTCGAGGGTCTTCGTGTTGATCACCCGCGCCGGTGGCACGCCGCACTCCTCGGCGCGCTCGCAGCCGTAGTTCAGCCAGTCCAGCTGGCCGGGCGCGTGGGCGTCGCTGTCGATGGAGAACTCGCAGCCGAGCTCCACCGCGTGGGTCAACAGCCGGCGGGGTGGGTCCAGCCGGTCCGGCCGGCAGTTGATCTCGACGGCCACCCCGTTGTCCCGGCAGGCCGCGAACACGGCCGCGGCGTCGAACTCCGACTCCGGGCGCGGGCGGCCCTTCACCCGGCGCCCGGTGCAGTGGCCGAGGATGTCGGTGTGCGGGTTCGAGACGGCCGCCAGCATCCGGTCGGTCATCTGCGCGGCGTCCATCCGCAGCTTCGAGTGGACGCTCGCGACCACCACGTCGAGCCGGGAGAGCAGCTCGGGGAGCTGGTCGAGCGCGCCGTCGTCGAGGATGTCGACCTCGATCCCGGTGAGGATCCGGAACGGCGCCAGCTCGCGGTTCAGGTCGGCGACCACGTCCAACTGCTTGCGCAGCCGCTCGGCCGTGAGCCCGTTGGCGACCGTGAGGCGGGGGGAGTGGTCGGTCAGCACCATCCAGTCGTGGCCGACGAGTATCGCGGTCTCGGCCATCTCGCGGATCGGGCTGCCGCCGTCGGACCAGTCCGAATGGGTGTGGCAGTCGCCCCGCAGCTCCGCCCGCATGGCCTCGCCGCCGGCCACCGGCACCAGCCCGTCGGCGAGGGCCTTACGCAGGTAGGCGGGCTGCTCGCCGCGCGCGGCCTCGGTGATGACACCCGCGGTGCTGCGGCCGATGCCGGGCAGGTCGGTCAGCGTGCCGGCGCGCAACCGGTCGTCGAGCTCGCCTTCTGCCAGGCCGTCGACGACGCCGGCCGCCCGCCGGAACGCCTGGACCTTGTGTGTCGGCTCACCCGAGCGTTCGAGAAGAAACGCGATCTGCCGCAGTGCCCGTGCCGGGTCCATCAACCCGCCTGACTAGCTGTGACACGGCTCGTGACACACTCGCGGACGGCCGGGTTTTGCTCATGCATACGACCATGATTCCGGATCGGGTAGTCGCGGAGCCTCGCGGCTCGTATCCTGGACGGTGACGCCCCTTTAGCGGGGGCGCCCGCCGGGTCCGGCGGCCATGACCCGTGATCGCCCGGCGCTCGCGATTGCTGTGCCGGAGGAGGAACGAATGCCACTCTCCGAGCACGAGCAGCGACTGCTCGACCAGATTGAGCGTGCGCTTTACGCCGAGGATCCCAAGTTCGCATCCAGTGTGCGGGGCGCGCGACTGCGTCGCCCCTCACGGCGCCGGCGCCTTCAGGGCATCGCGCTGTTTGTGCTGGGTGTCGCGCTGCTGGTCCTGGGAGTCATCCTGCCGCTGAAGCCTGGCGGCGTCCCGGTAGTCAGCCTGCTCGGCTTCCTGGTGATGTTCTTCGGTGCCTTGCTCACGCTCTCCGCCATCCGTCACGGCGGCGGTGAAGGCGAGGAGGGCGCCGAGGACAACGAGGGCGGCGGCACGCCGAAGGCACGCCGCAGCTCGTTCTCGCAACGCATGGAGGACCGCTTCCGCAAACGGTTCGAAGACGAACCGTAGGTCGGCGGGCCACGGCCCGCCGACGACGTGAGTCGGCGCCAGAGCGGCGCTCGGCCATGTTTTGCGCGTGATGTCCGACGCAGAATGGATGTGTTCTCGACGGGCATGGGGCACCATCGGTATGGCACTCGTCACACTGATGGAGGTTAGCCGTGGGTTTGCGCATCCCGGAGCACGCACAGTGGACGCGATTGGCGGAGCGGGTCGCCCAGGTGGCGCCCGATGGTTTCGCCGGGGATCGTCTGCGGAACCTGTACGAGGGCCGGTGGCAGGACGGCGGCGAGCGTTCGCCGATGGTCACCCCGGTCGACCAGACGACGATCGGCCAGCTGTCGAAGGTGGACGAGCCGACCGCGTTGAAGGCCGTCGCCGCCGCGCACCAGCAGCACCGGGAGTGGGCTGACGTCCCGCTGGCCGACCGCAAGGCGCGGGTCACCGCCGCGGTCGACGCGATGACCGACGCGCGCGACGACCTGGCGCTGCTCCTCGCGTGGGAGATCGGCAAGCCGTGGAAGCTCGCGTGCGCCGACGTGGACCGCGCGCTGGACGGTGTCCGCTGGTACCTCGAGAACATCGAGGCGATGCTCGGGACCGACGCGCAGGGCCGCCCGTTCGAGCGCACCCCGCTGTCCGGTCCGGTCAGCAACATCGCGAGCTGGAACTACCCGATGTCGGTGCTGGTGCACGCCGAGCTGGTGCAGCTGCTCGCCGGCAACGCGGTGGTCGCCAAGACCCCGACGCAGGGCGGCGCGGTCTGCCTCACGGTCGCGCACTCGCTCATGAACGACGCCGGCCTGCCCGTCACGCTGCTGTCGGGCGACGGCTCGAAGCTGTCCGGCGCGCTGGTGCGGTCGATGGAGATCGGCGCGCTCGCGTTCGTCGGCGGCCGGGACAACGGCGGCAAGGTCGCCGCCGCGCTCGTCGACACCGGCAAGCGGCACATGCTCGAGCAGGAGGGCCTGAACACCTGGGGCATCTGGGAGTTCTCCGACTGGGACGGGTTCGCCGCGCACCTGAAGAAGGGCTTCGAGTACGCGAAGCAGCGCTGCACGGCCTACCCGAGGTTCGTGGTGCAGCGGGACCTGGTCGACTCGTTCCTCGCCACGTACCTGCCGGTGGTCCAGTCGATCAAGTTCGGGCACCCGCTGGCGGTCGACGCGGACGCGAAGAAGCCCGAGCTGCCGGTGCTCGACTTCGGCCCGATGATCTCCGCGGCCAAGGCGGCGGACCTGCGCAAGCGGGTCGACGAGGCGCTGCACCACGGCGCCGTGCCGCTGTTCCGCGGCTCGCTGGACGAGGGTCGGTTCCTGCCGGGCCAGGACACGTCCGCGTACGTCGCGCCGACCACGTTGCTGGCCCCGCCCGGGGCGGCGCGGCTCATGCACGAGGAGCCGTTCGGGCCGGTCGACACGATCGTCGTGGTGGACACCAAGGCGGAGCTGCTGGCGCAGATGAACGCGTCCAACGGCGCGCTGGTGGCGAGCATCGCGTGCGACGACGAGGAGCTGGCGACCGAGCTGGCCGAGCACGTGCAGGCGTTCAAGGTCGGCGTGAACAAGCCCCGGTCGCGTGGTGACCGCGAGGAGCCGTTCGGCGGTCGCGGCGGTTCGTGGAAGGGCGCGTTCGTCGGCGGGGTGCACCTGGTGCACGCGGTGACGCAAGGCCCGCAGGACGAGCTGCTGTACGGCAACTTCCCGGACTACAACCGGTATCCGGCGGTCTGAGCGACCTCCCCCCGGTCCACCGGGCCGGGGGGAGCCGGAGCGGCCCGAAACGGCAACTCACCCGTCCCGAAACGGGGACTCGCGGGTCAGCGGCGGCGGAGGACCGAGCGGGGGAGCACCTTCGCCCGCCACCCGAGCGGGTCGCTGCGGCGCAGTCCGTTGATCAGGTCGTCGAAGGCGGGCGCCAGCGTCGGGTCCGGCCGCTCGTGGCCGCCGTACCAGGACCGCTCCACCTCGCTGACCACCGTCCGCAGCGCGCGTTTGCCGCCGTCGTCCAGCGCGTGCTCGCGGGCCATCCGGCGGGCGGCGACGCGCACGGTCTCCGTCGAGCTGATCTCCGCGCCCCGGTCCTTCGACTCCGCGAGCAGCTCCGACCACGCCGACGTCGCCGCGTACGGGCCGTTCGAGTGCACCTCGTGCCGCCTGCTCAGCCGCCGCCGCTCCCGCACCAGACCGGGCGCGGCCGCGCCAAGCAGCACCACCGCGAGCACGGCGAGCCACCACGACACGAGCGCCGCGCCGAACACCAGCACCAGCGCCCACGCGGCCATGGTCAGCGGCCCGAGCCACGGTCTGCCACGCGTTCTGCGCCGGCTCCGGCCGCCGGCGACCCCCAACACCGTCAACGTGACGGCGACCAACGTGATCGCGCCGATCGTCCACCAGAGCCACGGCGCGGAGGAGTCGCCCCGCAGACCGGCGGCCCCCGCCCCGGCCTGCTGGGACTCCTCGGTCGGCGTGTCGGTCGGGGTGTTCGGCGCGGTCGGCGCGGCCGAGGACTCGCTCTGGTTGTCCGGGTCGTCCGACGGGCCGGACGGGCCGGACTCCGAGACGTACGGCGGGGTGTAGGTCGTGCCGTCGGCCAGCGGGGTCGGGTCGAACGTCACCCAGCCGGAGCTCGGGAAGAACACCTCGACCCACGCGTGCGCGTTCTGCGTGGTGATCGTCCGGTAGTCACCGTTCCGGTAGCCGGCGGTGTAGCCCATGGCCACCCGCGACGGGATGTCCGCCGCGCGCAGCAGGATCGCCATCGCCGACGCGTACTGCTCGCAGAACCCGGACTTGCTGCGGAACAGGAAGTCCTGCAGCGCGCTCTCGTCGCTGCCGCTGGCGGTCTGGGTGTCGTACTTGAACCCGTTGTCCGTCGCGAAGTACTCCTCGATCGCCCGCACCCGGTCGAACACCGCCGACTTGCCGGCGGTCAGCGTGTTCGCCAGTTCGACGACCTCCGGCGCGAGCCGGTCGCCGCGGGAGTAGATGTCGTCGATCTGGTCCGGTGAGCTGAAGAACCCGTCGGCGCGCAGCTCGTCCGCGGTCGGCTCGGTGAGGTCGGCCTGCTCGGTGTACGCGGGCAGCGTCCGCGACGACTCGCTGTAGACCATGCCGCTCTCCGGGTCGTACCGCATACCGTCCGGCAGGCCGCGCAACCGCAGCGGCACACCGACCACCGGCGCCCAGAAGTCCTCCGAGTTGACCGGCTCGATCTGGATGTCGGCGGTCTCGTCGGTGGCGCCGTGGCCGGGCGGCGACGGCAGCGGCCGGCTCGCGTCGTAGCCGCTCGGCAGCTCCTTGGTGTTGCCCCGGCCCCAGCCGCCGCTGCGGTCGTAGACGGGCAGCGTCAGCGCACGCAGCAGGCGGGGCTGTTCGCCGAGGTTGCGCACCCGGAACAGCTCGACGGTGCCATCCCGGTCGAGCATGCCGCGCAGCTGTGTGAAGGGGTTCAGCCCGAGCCCGCCCGCGCCGCCGCCGCCGTTGCCGCCGGGCAGCTGGCCGACCGTGCCGATCACCGTCACCGTCGCGCCGGCGAACAGCGCGATGGCCACCGCGCCGGAGACCAGTGCCGCCGGCGAGCCGACGCCGCCGCCCGTGCCCTGCACCGTCGGCCGGTTGCGCCACATCTGGTGGCGGTGCGCGCCGTCGACCGCGAGCAGCGCCGCGAACGACACCGCGCCGAGCACGAACGCCCACCACGGCAGCATCTCGTCGGCGAGCGACGCCGGCACCGCGTACACGCACAGCAGCACAAGACCGCACGCCGCGGGCGTCCCCGCGGACACCGCGAGCGTGTCGACGAGGACGGCGACCAACCCGATCGCGATCACCACGAGACACAGCACGGCCGCGTTCGCGGGCACCGGCGGCACACCGGTCTGCACCACGTTGACCGAGTCGCGCAGGACCCCGCCGAGCTCCGCGATCGACGCCGGGCCGGGGAAGATGCCGAGGATGCCGCTGTCGGTGAACAGCGAGACGAGCAGGCACAGGATCGCGAACATCTGCGCGAGGCCGACGAGCAGGATCGGTGTCCGCACCGCACGCAGGCCGAGGCCGATCGCCGTGACGACCGTGACCGCCACCCCCGCGTAGCCCCACCAGCGCAGGCCCTCGATGACACCGGACAGCGCGAGCGACGCGCACAGCGTCGTGACCGCGGCGACCACCGGCGTCACGGTCATGGACCACTGGGCCGACGACAGCTCACCCCCGGGCGGCGGCGGTGGCTGCGGTGGCGGCGTCGGCCGGGGGACCGGGCGGGTGTAGGTGGGGGGTGCTGTCGTCACTGTGGCCTATCCCGTGATCATCGCGTCGGAGCGGGTGCCGTAGGTGCGGCAGAGGGTGGACCAGGTCGCGGTCATCGGGATGTTGGGCCGTGCCACGGTCACGCCCCAGCCCGCGCCGCGCAGCAGTGCGAGCGCGCCGTCGATGTCGGTGTCCGTGCCGGCCTCGCCGGCCGCGGCCCACGCCGTCGTGTCCAGCAGCACCGCGAGGCTGCGGGTGCCGCGGGACCGCTGGCTGATCAGCTGGCTGAGCGACTCCGCAGAGGTCGCGCCGAGGATCGCGATCAGCTCCTGCCCCGTCGCGGGGTCGGTGCGGCAGTCCACGTCCCGCTGCGGGGTCGGCTGCAGCGCGGCGAGCGCGTCGAGCACCGCGTTGTCGTTGTGCAGGCCGTCGCCGGAGTCCCGCACGATCAGCCCGCCGGTCTCGGTGACGAGCCGGATCCGCTGGCCGTACCGGTGCAGGTGCAGGCACACGCTTGCGGCGAAGGACACCGCCCACTCGAGGCTCGCGTTGGCGCCGGAGCCGCGGTGCGCGGTCGCCCGGTGGTCCAGCAGCACGGTGGTGCCGCCGCGCCACGGCCGCTCCTCGACGCGCACCATCATCTCGTCGCGTTTCGCGGTCGAGCGCCAGTGCACCTTCCGCAGGTCGTCGCCCTGGCGGTACGGACGCACGATCGCGTCGTCCTCGCCCTGGCCCGCGTTGAGCCGGACCGAGCCGTCGTCGCCGGAGCCGAGCCCGGAGCCGCCCGGCACGCCGACCAGCTTCACCACCCTCGGCACCACGATCAGCCGGGACGTGTGGGCGAGGTCCCGCTCGAACTCGGCGAGCCCGAACGGGTCGGTGATGGTCGCCTTGAGCGGGCCGAGCTGCTGGATGCCGCGCAGCATCGGCTGCACGTGGTAGCGCAGCCGGGTGCCGGTGTGCCGGGGCAGGTGCTCGATGACGAACCTCGGCTTGCCGCCGAGCGAGTACGGCACGCCGTCGGAGATCAGCAGTCCGCCGGTCGGCAACCGGCCGGTGGAGGTGACGTGCAGCGTCACCTCGGAGCGGCCGCCGACGGGCGTCCGGACCGGGTTCAGCTGACGCTGCGCGTGCAGGCCGACGCGCGCCACCGCGGTCAGCAGGCACACGAGGATCGGCAGGGCCACCACGAACACGGAGATGCGCAACAGGTCGCGTTCGTTCAACACCACCGAGCACAACGCGGCCGCGAGCCCCGCGGCGAGCAGACATCTGCCACGCGTGGTGAGGCCGGACAGCGCACCCTTCAGCGGCCGCGCCATGGTCCGGCTACCTGTTCCCGCGTGCGCCGTGCGGCCACTGCGGCTCCGCGCCGGCCTGCGGCACCGGCACCCGCTGGACCAGCGCGCGGATGATCTCCGCGGTCGACCGGCGGCCGGCCTGGGACTCCGGCGTGAGCACGAGCCGGTGCGCGAGCACCGGCACGGCGACCGCGTGCACGTCGTCGGGGACCACGAAGTCGCGGCCGGACAGCGCCGCCTGCGCGCGGGCCGCCCGGACCAGGTGCAGCGTGGATCTCGGCGAGGCGCCGATGCGGATCTCCGGCAGCCGCCGCGTGGTGGACACCAGCTCGACGGCGTAGCGGCGGATCTCGGGGGAGAGGTTGACCGCGCGGACCGTCTCGATCAGGTGCTTGACCTGCTCGGCGTGCGACACCGGCTGCAGGTCGGCGAGCGGGTTGTGGCCGGCGTGCTCGTCGACCATGGCGAGCTCCGCGGCGGGGTCCGGGTAGCCGATCGACACCCGCGCGGTGAACCGGTCGCGCTGCGCCTCCGGCAACGCGTACGTGCCCTCCATCTCGATCGGGTTCTGGGTCGCGATGACCATGAACGGCGAGTCGAGCGTGTAGGTGTTCGCGTCGACCGTGACCTGCTGCTCCTCCATGCACTCGAGCAGCGCCGACTGCGTCTTTGGCGACGCCCGGTTGATCTCGTCGCCGACCACGATGTTCGCGAACACCGGGCCGGGCCGGAACTCGAAGTCGTTGGTCTGCCGGTTGAAGATCGACACCCCGGTGACGTCGGAGGGCAGCAGGTCCGGCGTGAACTGGATGCGGCTGACCGTGCAGTCGATCGAGCGCGCGAGCGCCTTCGCGAGCGACGTCTTGCCGACGCCGGGCACGTCCTCGACGAGCAGGTGGCCCTCGGCGAGCAGGGTGACGAGCGCGATGCGCACGACCTCCGGCTTGCCGACGAGCACGCGCTCGACGTTGGCGGCGATCCGCTGGGCGGTCGCGTTCAGCTCGTCGAGCGGCGAGGCCGGCCGGTAGTGGTTGGTCTGCGCAGGCTGACCGTCGGCGAGCGGGTGAGCCGTCGCGCCGGTCGCGTGCTGTGTGTAGGGGTCGCCGCCGTGCGCCGGGTATGGGTTGCCCGACAGCGCCGATGGCGGGGTACTCGACGTCACGCGACCTCCTGAGGACTTCGTCGGCTCAGAGAGCCTGCTACGAAGTGTGTCAAACCGGCGAGAAGTACCCCAACCCCTGGTTGCGCACGGGTCGGGCGGGGGTGTCCTTCCTATCTTCTACGCCATTCGGCGCTCGCGTGTTCCGGTCGGGACTATTGCCCGGAGATCTGGCTTGGTCGCGAGTCACCACTTCGCCCCACCGGAATTCCCCACTCCGCCCCACGGCGAACCGCCACGGGCCCGGATCGCCGCAGATCAGTCCGTTCGGCCGCTCGAACAGGCGCCGTAGGGCCCCGGTCAGGCACCCGGATGGGGGAGTCCCACCACGACCCCCCACCTTTCCCCCTGGTAGTTGACCTGCGGAAACGCCGGCTGGTTCGACAGCGATCTCCCTCATTCGCCGTTGACTGTGGTGAAAAGTGGGGTACGGTGGCCGCAAGTGGGGCAGAAGGGGGTCCCATGGCTAGCCCGCAGGGGTTGGTGGGGAGGTGCGGACTTCGATGTTTCTCGGTACGCACACCCCAAAACTGGATGACAAGGGGCGGCTCACGCTGCCTGCCAAGTTCCGAGACGCGCTCGCGGGCGGCCTGATGGTCACCAAGGGACAGGATCACTGCCTCTACGTGTTCCCGAGGGCGGAGTTCGAGGACATGGCACGCAAGGTGGCCGCGGCGCCCCTGACGAACGAGGCGGTCCGCGCCTATCAGCGGTACCTGTTCGCCGGAACCGACGAGCAGCGTCCCGACGGGCAGGGGCGGATCGCGGTCGTACCGGAGCTCCGGCGCTACGCCGGGTTGACCAAGGACTGCGTGGTCATCGGTGCGATCACCCGCCTGGAGATCTGGGACGCGCAAGCGTGGCAGACCTACTTGGACGAGCACGAGGACGACTACTCCCAGGCACGGGAGGAGGTCCTGCCCGGCGTGTTCTGACGGGAGACAGAACGCAAGCCGGGCATGGACGCGGGTGCCGCCAGGCCTCCGTTCCGCTCGCTTTCGGCCCTGGCACACCTTCCCCGGCGCCAGGTTCGACGAGCGGGCGGAGACCTGGCGGCATCGGCAGGACCGAGAGGGAGGGGGGTGTATTCGGCGTGCCGGAAAAAGATCCACGCCACGTGCCGGTGCTGTTGGAGCGCGTGCTCGAGCTGTTCGAGCCGGCGCTCGCGGCCCCTGACCCAGTACTCGTCGACACCACCCTCGGCCTCGGCGGCCACGCGGATGCCCTGCTCTCCGCGCATCCCGCGCTGACCCTCGTCGGGCTCGACCGGGACACCAACGCGCTGGACCGCTCCGGCGAGCGCCTCGCCCGCCACGGCGACCGGGTGCACCTCGTGCACGCCGTCTACGACGAGCTGCCCGACGTGCTCGCCGGCCTCGGCTTCGCGCGCAAGGGCTCGGTCGCGGGCGTGCTCATGGACCTCGGCGTGTCCTCGATGCAGCTGGACGTGGCCGAGCGCGGCTTCGCGTACTCGAAGGACGCGCCGCTGGACATGCGGATGGACCCGACCGCGGAGCTGACGGCGGCCGAGGTGCTCAACACCTACCCGCCCGGCGAGCTGGTCCGGATCCTGCGCGAGTACGGCGAGGAGCGGTTCGCGAAGCGGATCGTCGACCGGGTCGTCAAGGCCCGGGCCTTGACGCCGTTCACCACGAGCGGGCGGCTGGTCGAGCTGCTGTACGAGGCGGTGCCGGCGGCCAGCAGACGCACCGGCGGGCATCCGGCCAAGCGCACGTTCCAGGCGCTGCGCATCGAGGTCAACGGCGAGCTGGACTCGCTGCGCGCGGCGCTGCCGGCGGCCCTGGCCGCGCTGCGGGTCGGTGGCCGGATCGTCGTCGAGTCCTACCAGTCACTGGAGGACCGGCTGGTCAAGCAGGCGTTCGCCGGCTTGGCGAAGTCCAGGACGCCCGAGGGCGTTCCGGTCGAGCTGCCCGGCCACGGGCCACAGCTGCGGCTGTTGACCAGGGGCGCGGAGCAGGCGGACGAGCAGGAGAAGGAACACAACCCGCGGGCGGCCTCGGTCCGGTTGCGTGCGGCAGAGCGGATTCTGGAGGCGGCATGACTGTCCAGGCAGAGCCGACGACCGCACGCACGCGCACGAAGCGGGCCCGCCGCGCGGACGAGGCGGCCGGCGCGGTCGAGACCGCCACGGCGCCCACGAAGACGCCCACCAAGTCGCCCTCGAAGACGCCGACGACGCCGACCAGGACGAAGCAGAAGCCGGCCGAGCCGGCGCGACCGGCCGAGCGCGCGCCCGGCCGGTCGCGGTCCGCCGCGGCGCAGCGTGCCTACGCCAAGCGGGCACAGCGCGAGGGCCGCGGGGTCGAGCGGCCGATGGACGACGACATCGACCACGCCGCGGGGCGCGCGTCATTCGTCGTGCTGATCATCGTGCTGCTCACGGTCGGTGTCGCGGCCACGCTGTGGCTCTCGACGCAGGCGATCGCGGACTCGTACCGGCTCGACACCGCCAAGAAGGAGGCCGACCACCTCGCGGAGCGCGCGGCCGTGCTGCAGCGTGAGGTGACCAACGCGGAGTCGGCGGCCTCGCTCGCCGAGCGGGCGAAGGCCATGGGCATGGTCCCGGCCGGCGACCCGGCCCGGCTGATCGTCCAGCCGGACGGCACGGTGGTCGTGGTCGGCGAGCCGACGCCCGCACAGGCACCGGCGCCGCCCGCGCCGCCGGCCGGCCAGGGGCAGCAGGCCCCGCCGGCGGGGCAGGAACAGCCGCCGGCCGGGCAGGGCCAGCAGCAGTCGGGCACCACACCAGGGGCCGGCTGATGCCGGCTGGCAACCAGCACCACCGCGGCACCGGCCGCCGGCCGGGAGCGACCGTCCGGCGGCCGGTGCCGCGCATCGGCGGCTCCGGGATGCCGGCGCGCGGCGCCGTGCACGGCTCCGGCCGGCGCTCGGGCCCACCGCCGCGCCGCGCCGCGACGGGCCAACGCCGGATCGCGCGGAAGCGACCAAGGGCCGCCAACCACCACATCCGCGTCGTCGCCGTGCGCTTCCTGCTCATCGCGGCGCTTGTCGCGGCGGGACTCAAGCTGATCCAGGTGCAGGGGTTCGAGGCGGAGGCGCTGGCCGCGAAGGCCGAGAAGCAGCGCACCACCGACATCGACCTGCCGGCCAACCGCGGCTCGATCGTCGATCGCAACGGCGTGCAGCTGGCGTTCAGCGTGGAGTCGCGGCGGCTCGCGTTCCGGCCGAGGGCCGAGCGCAAGGACATCGCCACGTACAACAAGAACGTCAAGGACGGCAAGGTCGACGGCGAACCGCTCAACTTCGAGACGGAGACCGAGACCATCGCGAAGGGCATCGCCGCGCACCTCGACGGCGCCGTGTCGGAGTCGGACCTGCTCGCCAACCTGCGCGCCGACAAGTCCTACGTGTACCTCACGGGGAACATCGAGCCCGCCGTGGCCCGCGCGATCCAGGACGAGTTCCCCTCGGTGATCTCGGAGTACCGCGCCGAGCGGGAGTACCCGGGCAAGTCGAACGGGGCCAACATCATCGGCGTCGCCAACTGGCGCATGGAGGACCCGGACCCCAAGAAGCACGACCTGCACGGGCTCGGCGGCCTCGAGCTGTTGTGGGACAACGAGCTGTCCGGCACGCGCGGCCGGCAGACCGCGGCCACCGAGGAGGGCAACGACGGCGTCGTCATCCCCGGCACGGAACGGGACGTGCGCCCGGCCGTCGACGGCTCGGACATCCAGCTGACGATCGACGCGGACCTGCAGTTCTTCCTGCAGCAGGCGCTCAGTGACTACGTCGCGAAGGCACAGGCCAAGAGCGGCAGCGCGGTGATCCTGGACGCCAGGACGGGTGAGGTCTACGCGCTCGCCAACGACAAGACGTTCGACCCGAGCAAGCCGGTGCAGGACGTGTCGGCGATGGCCAACCCGGCGATCAGCAACCCGTTCGAGCCCGGCTCGGTCAACAAGATCGTGACCGCCCTGTGCGCGATCGACCAGAACATCACCTCGCCGACCGACGTGCACCAGGTGCGCGGCTCGATCCGGGTCGCGGACCGGACCATCGGCGACGCGTGGTCGCACGGCACGCTCCAGCTCACCACGACCGGCATCTTCGCGAAGTCGTCGAACGTCGGCACGCTGATGCTTGCCCAGGAGTGCGGCCCGGACAAGTTCTCCGACCTGCTTGGCAAGCTCGGCCTCGGCAAGCGCACCGGCGTCGGCCTCGCGGGCGAGAGCCCCGGCCAGCTCCCGCCGCGCGGCCAGTGGTCGGGTTCCACCTTCGGCAACCTGCCGATCGGCCAGGGGCTCTCGATGACCGTGCTGCAGATGGCCGGGATGTACCAGGCCCTCGCGAACGACGGGGTGCGGGTGCCGCCGAGGGCCGTCGCGGCGCGCATCACCCCGGACGGCGAGCGGATCGCCGAGCCGCGCCCGGCGGGAGTGCGGGTGGTCAGCGCCAAGACCGCGAAGACCGTGCGCGACATGTTCCGCGCGGTCGTGCAGAAGGCGCCGAACCAGAACAGCGGCACCGGCCCGGCGGCCGCGCTGACCGGGTACCAGATCGCCGGCAAGACGGGCACCGCGCAGCAGATCGACGACGTGACCAACCGGTACAGCGACTCGAAGTACTGGATCACGTTCGCGGGGATCCTGCCGGCGGACGACCCGCGGTTCGTGGTGGGGATCATGCTGAACCAGCCCGCGTACTCCGGCGGTCCGCCGGAGGGCCGGTCCGCCGCGCCGCTGTTCCACGACATCGCGTCCTACGTCGCGCAGCGGTACAACATCCCCCTGTCGAAGGAACAGAGCCCGATCGTGCCGCTGATCGCGCCGTAGGGTGTCGGGCATGGTTCTGCGGACACCCGACTCGCGGTTCGCCGCGCTGCCCGACTTCCCCTATGCGCCGGCGTACGCCGACGTCGGCGGCCCGCGGATGGCGTACGTGTCGGCCGGGCCCGCCGACGGCCCGGTGGCGCTGCTGCTGCACGGCGAGCCGACCTGGTCGTTCCTGTACCGCAAGGTGTTGCCGGTGCTGGCTGCCGCCGGGATCCGGGCCGTCGCGCCGGACCTCGTCGGGTTCGGCCGGTCGGACAAACCCGCCGCGGCGGCGCACTCCTACGCCGCACACGTCGAATGGGTGCGCGCGCTGGCGTTCGACGCGCTGGACCTGCGCGACGTCACGGTCGTCGGCCAGGACTGGGGTGGGCTGATCGGCCTGCGCCTCGCGGCGGAGCACCCGTCGCGGGTGGCGCGGATCGTGGCCGCCAACACCGGGCTGCCGACCGGCGAGCACGGCATGCCGGACGTGTGGTGGCAGTTCCGGCGGGCCGTGGAGAGCGCGCCGACGCTGGACATCGGCCGCTTCGTGCAGGCCGGCTGCCGGACCCGGCTGTCCGACGCGGAGCGCGCCGCCTACGACGCGCCGTTCCCGGACGAGTCGTACAAGGTCGCTCCCCGGACGATGCCGGGCCTGGTGCCGGTGACGCTCGAGGACCCGGCGTCGGCGGCGAACCTCGCGGCCTGGGAGGTGCTGCGGTCGTGGGAAAAGCCGTGCCTTGTCGCGTTCAGCGACGGCGACCCGATCACCGGCCCGATGGCGCCGCTGCTCCTGGCGGGCATCCCCGGCGCCAAGGGCCGCGCGCACCCGGTGATCGAGAACGCGGGCCACTTCCTCCAGGAGGACGCGGGTGTGCGGCTCGGCGCGGAGATCGCGCACTTCATGTTGTCCGACTGAGTGGTCGCGGAACTGTCGGTGGGGTGCGCTTTGATTGGCGGATGGTCTGGTTCACCGAGGACGATCTGAGCCGCGCCGCGGGTGCGGCGTCCTTCCGGCGCGGTCGGGAGTACGTCGACGCGGTGGGGGACCTGCAGCCGACCGCGTACGGCATGCGCGCGACCGTGCGCGGGACACACGACTACGAGGTGTGGCTCGGCCGGGACGACGGCGCGCTGGTCGGCGAGTGCGGCTGCCCGTTCGGCACCGAGGGGAACTTCTGCAAGCACTGCGTCGCCGTCGGGCTGGCGCTGCTCGCCGACGGCTCGCCCGCGCAGGGCGCCGACCTCGGCGGGTACCTGCGTTCGCTCGACGTCCGCGAGCTCGCGGAGCTGTTGCTGGAGCAGGCGAACCGTGACCCGGCCCTGTACCGGCGGCTGACGCTGCGCGCCGCGGGCGCCACGGGCGCGCCGCAGGTCGCGGTCCTGCGCCGGCAGCTCGACGGCGCGCTGCGGGTCCGCGGCTTCGTCGACGACGGCTACGCGGCCCGCGCCAAGGACGTGCTCGACACCGTCCGCGAGCTGGTCGAGTCCGGCCACGCCGCGGAGGCGCGTCCGCTCGCGCGGCACGCTGTCGAGCGGTTGGCCGACGCCGTGACCAGGGTCGACGACTCGTCCGGCGCGGTCGCCGCCGTGTGCCGGCGGGCACTCAAGCTGTACGCCAGGGCGTGTGCCGCCGCGCGCCCGAACCCGGCGAAGCTCGCCACGTGGCTCTACGAGCTGCGGCTCGCGTGGACCACGTGGCCGACCGTCGACCTCACCGACTTCGCGGAGCCGCTCGGCGAGACCGGCATGGCCGCGTACCGCACCCTCGTCCGCGACGCGTGGCATGCGCTGCCCGACGACTCCGACCGGACCGACACACTGCGCGCGATGCGGGGCGAGCTGGCGAAGGCGGAGGGCGACGTGGACGCGCTCGTCGACGTGTTGTCGGACAACCTGCCGCAGCCGAAGGCGTACCGGGAGATCGTCGGGGTGCTGCGGCACGCCGGCCGGTTGCCGGAGGCCATCACGTGGGCCGAACGCGGCGTCGAAGAGACGCGCGACCTCGAGCTGACGGAGCTGCTCGTACGGTCCTATGTGGACGGACAGCGCGGCGACGACGCGGTCGAGCTGCGCAAGGCGGCGCTGCGGTCGGCCCCGACGCGGTTGTGCTACGCGCGGCTGCGGGACACGGCGGTCGAGGTGAAGGTGTGGTCCGGCCTGCGGTCCTGGGCGCTGGACGTGCTCGCAAGGGAGCCGGCGGAGCTGGTGGGCGCGCTTCTCGACGACGACGAGGTGGCGGAGGCGTGGCTGGCGGCGGGCAAGTACGGCCACGCCGGCGTCGAGGTGGTGCGGCGCCGAGCGGAGACGCACCCCGCCGAGGTGCTGGCGGCCTACCGGGCGCTGGTGACGGAGTGTCTCGAGCGGTCCGGGCGGGACTGCTACCGGGAGGCCGCCGTGTTGTTGGGCGAGCTCTCCTCGGCGTCCGCCCGGTGTGGGGAGGCCGTCGCCTTCGGTGAGTTCGTCGCCGGGGTGCGAGCGGGGAACACGCGGCGGCCGGCCCTGCTGGACGAGCTGAGGCGGGCCGGGTTGTGATCGTCCCGGAGCTCATCTCGCGCGGGCCGGCCACGTCAGCGCGCCGGCCGGCTGGCCGCACAGCCAGCACACCGTGCTCCTGATCGACACCGCCACCCCGTTACCGGCCCTCGTCCATTTCTGCCAGGCGTTCCCGCACCTCGGCCAGGTCGGCCTCGGTCAGCGCGTCGTCCTGTGTGAGGGCGCTGCGCCAGTAGCCGGCGAAGTCGATCGACTTCTTGGGAACTCCGCCGGCCACCAGCGTTCTGCGCAGCGCGCGGACCGTCGACGCCTCCCCGGCCAGCCACGCGAACGTGGACCCGCCCGGGATCTCCAGTGCCCGCACCGCTTCCGCGAGCTTTTGGCCGTGCGGCGCGCCGTCCCGGTGCAGCCATCCGACCCCCGGCAGGTCCTGCTCCTCGGCCGCGTCCGCCACCTCCACCAGTACCGTCGCCCGGCTCGGCACGACGGTCTCCAGCAGGGAGCCGACCGCCGGCAGCGCGGTCTCGTCGCCGGCCAGTAGCAACCAGTCCGCCGCGAAGTCCAGCGGGCGCGCGTACACCTCAGCCGGGCCGTACCTGGCCAGCTGGTCGCCGGGTTTCGCGGTGCCGGCCCAGGCCGCGGCCGGGCCGCCGTGGGTGTGGAGCACGAAGTCCACCACCAGGCGGCCCCCGGAGAGCCGGCGGACCGTGAAGCCGCGCATCGTCGGCCGGTCGGGCATCGCCTGGTAGGCCGTGTACCAGCGCATCCCGTCGCCCTCCGCGGGCTCTTCCGGCAGGCGCAGCTCGCCGCCCGGCGGCGGGAACAGCAGCTTCAGTTGCTGGTCCGGCCACGTCGCCAGCTCGGCGAGACCCTCGCCGGTGAACGTCACCCTGGCCATCCGCGGGGTTATCCGCGTGACCGACTCGACCTCGACCAGCGCTACGACACTCACGGGCGCTCCAGGTACTCGCGCAGGTGTCGCGCCGTCAGCGAGTCGCCGGTGGACACCAGGGCGGCCGGGGTGCCGGTGAACACGATCTCGCCGCCGTCGTGGCCCGCGCCGGGCCCCAGGTCGATGATCCAGTCCGCGTGCGCCATCACCGCCTGGTGGTGCTCGATCACGATGACCGTGTTGCCGTTGTCCACCAAGCGGTCCAGCAGCGCGAGCAGCTGGTCGACGTCCGCGAGGTGCAGGCCGGTCGTCGGCTCGTCCAGCACGTAGGTGCCCGCGCCGTCGGCCATGTGGATGGCTAGCTTCACCCGCTGCCGTTCGCCGCCGGACAGCGTGGTCAGCGGCTGCCCGAGGCCGAGGTAGCCGAGGCCGACGTCCGCGAGCCGGTTGAGGACGGCCCGTGCCGGACCGCTGGGGAAGAACTCCCGCGCCTCGGCGACCGACATCGCCAGCACCTCGCTGATGTTCTTGCCCCGCAACGTGTATCCGAGCACCGCCGGCGTGTACCGCTTGCCCTCGCACTGTTCGCAGACCGACGCGACGCCGGCCATCATCGCCAGGTCCGTGTACACGAGCCCGATGCCCTTGCAGTTCTGGCACGCGCCCTGCGAGTTCGCGGAGAACAGGGCCGCCTTCACACCGTTGGCCTTGGCGAACGCCGTCCGGATGGGGTCGAGCAGGCCGGTGTACGTCGCCGGGTTGGAGCGGCGCGAGCCGCGGATCGCCGACTGGTCCACCACCGTGACGCCCTCGCGGCCGGGCAGCGAGCCGTGGATCAGCGAGCTCTTGCCCGACCCGGCGACGCCGGTGACCACGGTCAGCACCCCGAGCGGGAGGTCCACGCTCACGTCCCGCAGGTTGTGCAGCGACGCGTTCCGGATCTCGAGCTGTCCGGTCGCCTGCCGGAACCGCGACTTCACCGTCACCCGGTGGTCGAGGTGCCGGCCGGTCAACGTGTCCGACGCGCGCAAGCCGGCCACGTCGCCCGTGAAACACACCTGCCCGCCGGCCGGGCCCGCGCCCGGCCCGAGGTCGACCACGTGGTCCGCGATCTCGATGGTCTCCGGCTTGTGCTCCACCACGAGCACCGTGTTCCCCTTGTCCCGCAACAGGAGCAACAGGTTGTTCATCCGCGCGATGTCGTGCGGGTGCAGGCCGACGGTCGGCTCGTCGAACACGTAGGTCACGTCGGTGAGGCTGGAACCGAGGTGCCGCACCATCTTCACGCGCTGCGCCTCGCCGCCGGACAGCGTGCCCGACTCGCGGTCGAGGCTGAGGTAGCCGAGGCCGATCTCGACCAGGGAGTCGAGCGTCTCGCGCAGCGTCGTCAGCAGCGGCGCCACCGACGGGTCGTCGATCCCGCGGACGAACTTGGCGAGGTCGTTGATCTGCATGGCCGAGCAGTCCGCGATGTTGCGCCCGGCGATCCGCGCGGACAGCGCCGCCTCGTTGAGCCGCGCGCCCCGGCACGCCGGGCAGCGGCTGAACGTCACCGCCCGGTCGACGAACGCGCGGATGTGCGGCTGCATCGACTCCCGGTCCTTCGACAGGAATGTGCGCTGCACCTTGACGAGCAGGCCCTCGTACGTGGAGTTGATCGTGCCGAACTTGACCTTCGTGGCGGGCTTGTTGAGGAAGTCGTCCCACTCCTGCTCGGTGTAGTCCCGCAGCTTCTTGTCCGGGTCGACGAAACCCGAGTACGCCATCGACTGCCAGTACCAGGAGTCGACCGTGAAGTTCGGCACGGTGATCGCGCCCTCCTTCAGCGAGAGCTCCCGGTCGACGAGCTGGTCGACGTCGATCGCGTTGACCTTGCCGATGCCCTCGCAGCGCTGGCACATGCCGTCGGGCAGGTTGAAGCTGAACGCCGTCGACGGACCGACGTGCGGGACGCCGACCCGGCTGAACACGATCCGCAGCATCGTGTGCGCGTCGGTGGCCGTGCCGACCGTGGACCGGGAGTTCGCGCCCATCCGCTCCTGGTCGACGAGGATCGCGGCGCTCAGGTTGCGCAGCGCGTCCACGTCCGGGCGGCCCATGCTCGGCATGAACGACTGGAGGAACGCGGAGTACGTCTCGTTGATCAGCCGCTGCGACTCCGCGGCGATGGTGCCGAACACGAGGGACGACTTGCCGGACCCGGAGACACCGGTGAAGACGGTGAGCCTGCGCTTGGGGATGTCGAGCGAGATGTCCGCCAGGTTGTTCGCCCTGGCGCCGCGCACCTCGATCATGTCGTGGCTGTCGGCCGGTGATCGACCCATCGCCGCCTCTCTCTTTATGCTGTAAGGTGATGGCTCGGCCACGTTACTTTATGGTGTAAGGAGTTGCAACCTTGGTCGTCTTCGCCGGTCAGGGCGACGCCCGCAGGGCCATGTCGCTGCTCTGGCGCACGCCGGGCCGGGACGAGTTCGGCGAGGTGCGCCCCGGTCCGAAGCCGGGCCTGTCCGTCGACGCGATCATCGCCGCGGCCGTCGACGTCGCCGACTCCCACGGCATGGCGTCGCTGTCGATGCGCGCGGTGGGGGAGCGGCTCGGGTGCACCGCGATGGCGCTGTACACGTACGTGCCGAGCAAGAGCGAGTTGGTCGACCTCATGTACGACTCGGTGCTCGCCGAGATGCCAGATGACCAGGATCTCGGCGCGGGCTGGCGCCCGGCGCTGACCGCGTGGGCCGAGGACCTGTGGCTGTTCTACCTGCGCCACCCGTGGGTGCTGCAGGTGTCGCAGGCGCGGCCGGTCCTCGGGCCGAACGAGTACGTCGTGCTCGACTCCGTGCTGCGCATCATGTTCGAGACCGGCCTCGAGCCGGTCGAGGTGCGGCGCGTGACCGGCGCCCTGTTCCAGTTCGTGCGCGGGGTGGCGCAGACGATCGCCGAGGCCCGCGACGCCCCGACCGCCACCGGCACCGCGGACGACGAGTGGTGGTACGGCCGCTCCGCACTGCTCCAGGAGGTGGCGACCGACTTCGACACGCGGTTCCCGATGGTCACCAGGCTCGCGCAGGTCGGTGGCTTCACGCTGGACGGCGAGACCACCCCGTACCAGGAGCAGATGTCCACGGAGACGTTCCGCTCCGGCCTCGTCATCTTCCTCGACGGCATCGAGGCCGCCGGCGGCTGAGGCGGGTCGGCGATGTCCTGAAGGACCCCTTCATGTCACTCAACGACATGAAGGGGTCCTTCATGGCATCGGCGTCTTCCGGTGTCTTCGTGAGCAATCCATACTTGTTCCGGTGAGCACTCTGCCTAGCGCGCCGGTCGCCGCCGACGACGGGTCCCTCGCCAGCCCCATGGGCCGGGCCGCCGCGCTGATGGTCGCCTTCCTGGCGCTGCTGTGGGTCGTGCAGTTGATCAACGCCGGCACCGACTACTCGCTGGCCGCCTCCGGCGGGATCCTGCCGAGGGACCCGGGCAGCCTCGTCGACATCCTCACGTCGCCGTTCCTGCACGGCAGCCTCGACCACCTGGCCGGCAACGCGTTGCCGCTGTTCAGCCTCGGGGTGATCGCGGCGATCCCCAGCCCGAAGCGGTTCCTGCTGATGACGCTCGTGGTGATCGTGGTCGGCGGGCTCGGCGTCTGGCTGTTCTCGCCTGCGGGCAGCATCACGGTCGGCGCCAGCGGCGTCGTGTTCGGCTACTTCGGCTACCTGCTGCTGCGCGGGCTCGTCGACCGGCGGCCGACCGACGTCGTGATCTCGATCGGCATCGGGCTCGCCTACGGGTACGCGATGTGGAACTCGGTCGGCTTCGGCATCGAGGGCGTGTCGTGGCAGGGCCACGTCGCCGGGATGGTCGGCGGCATGGTCGCCGCGCTCGTCGTGCGCACCCCGCGGCGCAAGCCGGAGGCCCCCGCCGACACGCTGCCGGGACTGCCCCCGGCCGTCTAGCCGAACCCGACACGGCCGCCCGCACCAGGGTGTCCCTGATCGCCCTCCGTGCGCAGGTAACCTTCCGCGACGTGCCCGCCAAGCTCGTTGGCAAGGCCGTGACGGCACCGCCTCGCCCCACCAGGATCGAACCCGTACCGCTCACCACGTTGGTCGCGCGGGCGGACGCGCGGCTGATCGCGCGCGACAACGCCGGTGACCCACCCGTCACCGGCGCTACGCTGCGTGCCCAGCACGTGCTTCCCGGTGACCTGTTCGCCGCGCTGCCCGGCGCCCGCGTGCACGGCGCGGACTTCGCCGACTCGGCCATCCGCGCCGGCGCGGTCGGCGTGCTGACAGACGAGGCGGGCGCCGCGCGCCCCGCGCTGCGGGACGCGGCCATCCCCGTCCTCGTGCACGACGACCCGCGGCGCGTCCTCGGCTCGGTCGCCGCCTGGATCTACGGCGAGCCGTCGCTGCACCTGGCCGCGATCGGCGTGACCGGCACGTCCGGCAAGACCACCACCACGTACATGATCGAGGCGGGGCTGCAGGCAGCCGGCTTCAAGACCGGCCTGGTCGGCACCGTCGAGACCCGCATCGCCGGCGAGCGGCTCGCGAGCGCGTTCACCACGCCGGAGGCCCCCGACCTGCAGGCGCTGTTCGCGGTGATGGTCGAGCGCGGCGTCACCCACGTGCCGATGGAGGTCTCCAGCCACGCGCTCGCGCTCGGCCGCGTCAACGGCACCCGGTTCGCGGTCGGCGGGTTCACCAACCTCTCGCGCGACCACCTGGACTTCCACCCGGACATGGAGGACTACTTCCAGGCCAAGGCACTCCTGTTCGACGGCCGGTCGACGACCGAGGTGGTGTGCGTCGACGGCGAGTGGGGCAAGCGACTGGTCACGCCGCACACGGTCACCGTCGCCACCGCGGGCGGGGCCGACTGGACCGCGACCGGCCTGACCACCACGTTCTCCGGCGAGCAGCGCTTCACCATCCACGGGCCGGAGGCGACCATGGCCGTCACGCTGCCCATGCCGGGCGCGTTCAACGTCGCGAACGCGCTGCTCGCGGCCGGCTGCCTGCACGCGGTCGGCGTCGACCCGGCCGACATCGCCGCCGGGCTCGGCGCGGTCGAGGTGCCCGGCCGGATGGAGCGGGTCGCGCTCGGCCAGGACTTCACCGCGGTCGTCGACTACGCGCACAAGCCCGCCGCGGTCGCGCTGGCGCTCGACGCCATGCGGGCCCGCACCGACGGCCGGGTGCTCGTCGTCCTCGGCTGCGGCGGCGACCGCGACGTCGAGAAGCGCCCGATGATGGGCGAGGCCGCCGCCCGCCGCAGCGACCTGCTGATCGTCACCGACGACAACCCCCGCACCGAGGACCCGGCCGCGATCCGGGCCGAGGCGCTGGCCGGCGCGCACGCCGTCCCGCCCGGCGAGCGCGGCGAGGTGCTCGACATCGGCGACCGCCGCGCCGCGATCACCGAGGCGGTGAACCGCGCCCGCTCCGGGGACGTGGTGGTGATCGCGGGCAAGGGCCACGAGACCGGACAGGAGATCAGTGGCGTGGTGCACCCGTTCTCCGACCACGACGAGCTGAGGGCCGCGATCTCGGCCCGACTGCGCGAGGAGTCCTCATGATCCCGCTGACTCTGGCCGAGATCGCCGACGTGACCGGCGGCCGGCTGCACAACGCCGACGGCGCCGCGACCGTCACCGGGTCCGTCGAGTTCGACTCGCGGCACCTCGGCGCGGGCGGCCTGTTCGTCGCCGTGCCGGGGGAGCGGGTCGACGGGCACGACTTCGCGGCCGTCGCGATGGCCGCCGGCGCGGTCGGCGTGCTGGCCGCCCGCGAGGTCGACGCGCCGGCGGTGATCGTGCCGCCGGCCAGCGAGGCGCACGTCGGCGCGGTCGCGCTCGCCGGCGACACCGACGGCTCCGGCGCCGCCGTGCTGGCCGGTCTCGCCGCGATCGCGCGCGCCGTCGTCGACCGGCTCACCCCGGGCGGCCTGACGGTCGTCGGCGTCACCGGGTCGTCCGGCAAGACGTCCACCAAGGACCTCATCAGCCAGGTGCTCGAGCCGCTCGGCCCCACGGTCGCGCCGCCGGGCTCGTTCAACAACGAGCTCGGCCACCCGTGGACCGTCCTGCGCGCCGACGCCGACACGAAGCACCTGGTCCTGGAGCTGTCCGCACGCGGGCCCGGCCACATCCGCGCCCTCTGCGAGACCGCGCCGCCCCAGATCGGCGTCGTGCTGAACGTCGGCTCCGCGCACCTCGGCGAGTTCGGCTCCCGCGAAGGCATCGCCGAGACCAAGGGCGAGCTGGCCGAAGCGGCGACCGAGGTCGTGATCCTCAACGCCGACGACCCGCTGGTCCGCGCCATGGCCGACCGCACGAAGGCCCGCGTCGTGCTCGTCGGCGAAGCAGCGGACGCCGACGTCCGCGCGGTCGACGTCGAGCTGGACGAGCAGGCCAGGGCCACGTTCCGGCTGGTCACCACCGCGGGCGAGGCCATCGTGAAGCTCGGCCTGCACGGCGCCCACCACGTCGGCAACGCGCTCTCCGCGGCGGCCGTGGCACTGGAGCTGGGCGCGTCCGTCGACGACGTCGCACACAGCCTGTCCGGCGCACAAAGAAGGTCCGGGCGGCGCATGGAGGTCAGCGTCCGGGACGACGGTGTGACCGTCGTCAACGACTCCTACAACGCGAACCCGGAGTCGATGGCGGCCGCGTTGCGCACACTTGCCAGGATGACGGCCGAACCGAAGGGCCGCACCTGGGCGGTGCTCGGCGTGATGGGGGAGCTGGGCGACTCGGGTGCCGACGCGCACGAGGAGATCGGCCGGCTCGCGGTGCGGCTGCGGATCGATCGGCTCGTCGCGGTCGACGAGCAGGCCGGCGCCATCCGGCACGGCGCGCGGCTCGAAGGGTCAGGACATGGAGAGGAGCCCGTGCTGGTGCCGGATGTCGAAGCGGCCGTCGCGCTGCTGAACGCCGAGCTGCGACCGGGAGACGTCGTGCTGGTCAAGGCCTCGAAGGTGGCCGCGCTCTGGCGCGTCGCGGACGCGCTGCTGGGGAGCCGCGCGTGATCGGCATCCTGGTCGCGGCCGCGATCGCCCTCATCGTCTCGATCATGTTCACGCCCTACCTCATCCGGGTGTTCTCCAAGCAGGGCTTCGGCCAGGAGATCCGCGAGGAGGGCCCGGCGGGCCACAAGTCCAAGCGCGGCACCCCGACCATGGGCGGCGTCGCGATCCTGGTCGCCATGTGGGTCGGCTACCTGGTCGCGCACCTGCTCACCTCGCTCGTCTCGGACGACAGCGAGGCCCCGACCGCGTCCGGGCTGCTGGTGCTGTTCCTGACCACCGGTCTCGGCGTCGTCGGCTTCCTCGACGACTTCATCAAGATCCGCAAGCAGCGCAACCTCGGCCTGAACAAGACCGCGAAGATGGTCGGGCAGCTGGCCGTGGCCGTGGTGTTCGCGGTCCTCGCGGTGAACTTCGCCGACGACTACGGGTTCACGCCCGCGTCGATCCAGCTGTCGTTCGTGCGCGACCTCACGATCATCTCGTTCGGCACTATCGGGTTCGTCGTCTTCTGCTACCTGGCGGTGTCCGGCTGGTCGAACGCGGTGAACTTCACCGACGGCCTCGACGGCCTCGCCGGCGGCTCGTCCGCGATGGTGTTCGGCACGTACGTGGTCATCACGTTCTGGCAGTTCCGCTACAACTGCGGCGACACGGACCCGTCCGTCGGCTGCTACGACGTGCGCGACCCGCTCGACCTCGCCGTGGTCGCCGCCGCCGCGATGGGCGCCTGCATCGGCTTCCTGTGGTGGAACGCGGCACCCGCGAAGATCTTCATGGGCGACACCGGCTCGCTCGCGCTCGGCGGTCTGGTCGCCGGCCTGTCCATCACGACCCGCACCGAGCTGCTGATGGTGATCGTCGGCGGGCTGTTCGTCGTCGAGATGCTGTCGGTGGTGCTGCAGATCGCGGTCTTCCGCACCTCGCGGCGAAGACTGTTCCGCATGGCGCCCTTCCATCATCACTTCGAGCTCGCCGGGTGGGCGGAAACCACGGTGATCATCAGATTCTGGCTGCTGGCCGGGATCTGCGCGATGTTCGGCCTCGGCCTCTTCTACTCGGAGTGGCTCACCGCGGTCGGCAGCTGATGTGCCAGTGATGTGCCAAGGCAAGCGGGTGCTGGTCGCGGGCGCCGGCGTCACCGGGAAGTCGGTGGCGCGGGCGCTGCTCGACCTGGGCGCGGCCGTCACGGTCACCGACGGCGCCGCCGACCGGCTCGGTGACCTGCCCGCCGGCGTCGCGACAGTCGCCGGCCTGACCGAGCCGCCGTCCGGCACCGACCTGGTCGTCACCAGCCCCGGCTGGCCGCCGACCGCGCCGCTGCTGGTGGCCGCCGCGGCGGCCGGCGTCGAGGTGATCGGCGAGGTCGAGCTGGCCTGGCGCATCGGCGCGACGCTGCCGAACCCGCCCGCGTGGCTCGCGGTGACCGGCACCGACGGCAAGACCACCACGGTCGGCATGCTCGAGTCGATACTGCTCGCGTCCGGCGCCAAGGCCGTTGCCTGCGGGAACATCGGGCTGCCGGTGGTCGACGCGGTGCTCGGCGGGTACGACGTGCTCGCCGTCGAGCTGTCCAGCTACCAGCTGCACTGGGAGTCGTCGATGCGCGCCGCCGCGGCCGCGGTCCTCAACCTCGCGGCGGACCACCTCGAGTGGCACGGCTCGATGGCCGCCTACGTCGAGGCCAAGGCCAGGATCTACACCGGCGCCGGACTGGCCGTGTACAACGCGGACGACCGGGAGGCCGCGCGGCTCGCCGCCGGCACACCGCAGCGCGTCGGCTTCACGCTCGACGTGCCGGGCCCGGGGGACTACGGCGTCGTCGACGGCTGGCTCGTGCACGGCGACCTGCGCCTCGCGCCCGCCGACGAGGTCCGGCCGGTCGGGCCGCACAACGTGGCCAACGCGCTCGCCGCGGCCGCGCTGGCCAGGGCGTACGGCGTCGCCGCGGACGCGGTTCGGGCCGGGCTGAACGCGTTCAGCCCGCCCGCGCACCGGGTCGAGCTGGTCGCCGAGGCCGGCGGCGTCCAGTACGTGAACGACTCCAAGGCGACCAACACCCACGCCGCACGTGGCTCGCTCTCCGCGTTCGGGTCGGTGGTGTGGCTCGCGGGCGGCCTGCTGCACGGCGCCGAGGTCGACGACCTGGTCGCGGCGGTCGCAGACCGGCTCCGTGGCGTGGTCCTGATCGGGGCCGACCAGGACCCGTTCGCGGTCGCACTCGCGCGACACGCGCCGGATGTGCCGGTGCATCGGGTCTATTCGGGAGACGATGAGCCCATGCTCTCTGCGGTGCGTGCGGCGAACGCAATGGCAGGTCACGGCGATGTGGTGCTGCTCGCGCCGGCCGCCAAGTCCCACGACCTCTTCGCCAGCTACGTGCACCGCGGCAACGCCTTCGCCGAGGCCGTGCGCACCGTGCTGGCGGAGCGCGGATGACAGCACTGGAAGAGTCCAGGAACACCGCCAAGTCCGCGTCGAAGGCAGCGTCGAAGTCGGACTCGAAGTCCGGGTCGAAGTCCGAACGCAAGCCGCGCGGGGCCCGCGAGCGCACGGGACGGCTGTGGGCCGCGCGCAGCGCGCTGACCGCGTGGCTCGGCCGGCCGCTCGCCTCGTTCCACCTGATCCTCGCGATCTGCGCGCTGCTGATCGTGATCGGCCTGGTCATGGTGCTGTCCGCGTCCTCGGTCATCTCGCTGAACCAGGGCAGCTCGGCGTACTCGGTGTTCGGCAAGCAGCTGATCTTCGTGCTGGTCGGGCTCATCCTGTTCTGGATCGGCCTGCGGGTGCCGCTGCGCAGGATCCGCGCGCTCAGCCCGATCGGCCTGTGGGTCAGCGTGCTGATGCTGATCCTGGTGCTCACCCCGCTCGGGGCGACCCTCAACGGCACCCGCAGCTGGTTCAAGCTCGGCCCGCTGAGCCTCCAGCCGGTCGAGTTCGCGAAGCTCGCGCTCGCGCTGTGGGGCGCGCACATCCTCGTGGTCAAGCGCGGGCTGCTGCACCAGTACCGGCACCTGCTCGTGCCGGTGGTGCCCGCGGCGCTCGTGATGTTCGCGCTGGTCATGCTGCAGCCCGACCTCGGCGGCACGGTCACCCTCGGCGTGGTGCTGATCGCGCTGCTGTGGTTCGCCGGCGCGCAGCTGCGGCTGTTCGGCGCGCTCGCGCTCGGCGGCATCGCCGGCGTGTTCCTGCTGGCCATTGGCACCAAGTACCGGCTCGACCGGGTGCTGTCCTTCCTCGGGCCCGGCGACGACCTCGACGCGTCCTACCAGGCGAACCAGGCGCTGTACGCGCTCGCCGACGGCGGCCTGTTCGGCAAGGGCCTCGGGCAGGGGCCGTCGAAGTGGCAGTACCTGCCCAACGTGCACAACGACTTCATCTTCGCGCTGATCGGCGAGGAGCTCGGCTTCCTCGGCTGCGCGCTGGTGCTGGCGCTGTTCGGGATGCTCGCGGTCGCCGGCATGCGGGTGGCGACCCGCAACATCGACCCGTGGATCCGGATGGTGGCCGCCACGCTGACCGTGTGGCTGGTGGCCCAGGCCGCGATCAACATCTGTTACGTGGTGGGGTTGTTGCCGGTCACCGGCATCACGCTGCCCCTCATCTCCTCCGGCGGCACGTCCGTCGTGACGACCCTCCTGGTGTTCGGTGTGCTCGCGAACTGTGCGCGGCATGAGCCGGAGGCGGTGGCGGCACTACGCTCTCAGGGGCCGGGCCGTTTCGGTCGGCTGATGCGGCTGCCCGCTCCGGAGCCCTACCAGCCGCCGGTCAAGCGCAAGCCGGTCCGGCCACCCGCCCCGCAGCGAGGCTCTGCAGGTCGTGCCGTGGTCCGTGCGCGACAGCCGGCCCCGCGCCGCACTCTAGGAGGACGTTCTTGAGCACCCCTGCCAACCGAGGGCCTTGTGTTGTCGTCGCCGGGGGAGGGACCGCCGGGCACATCGAGCCCGCGCTTGCCCTTGCCGACGCGGTGCGCAGAATCCGCCCGGACGCCCGGATCGTGGCGCTGGGCACCGAGCGCGGCCTCGAGAAGCAGATCGTCCCGGCACGCGGGTACCAGCTGGAGATGATCCCGCCGGTGCCGATGCCGCGTAAGCCCAACGTGGACCTGCTGAAGCTGCCGCTGAAGGTCCGGTCCGCCGTGAAGACCACCCGCGAGGTGCTCGAGCGGGTCGGCGCGGACGTCGTCGTCGGGTTCGGCGGCTACGTCGCCCTGCCGGCCTACCTCGCCGCCCGCGGCCGCATCCCCATCGTGGTCCACGACTCCAACGCCCGTGTCGGCCTCGCCAACAAGGTGGGCGCCAAGTTCGCGGCGCGGGTCGCGGTCGCGGCGCCCGACTCCGGTCTGCCGAACGCCGAGGTGATCGGCATTCCGTTGCGTGGCTCGATCATCGGGCTGGACCGGGCCGCGCTGCGTGCCCAGGCCCGCGCGCACTTCGGGCTGGACCCCAAGGCGCCGACGCTGCTCGTGTTCGGCGGCTCGCAGGGCGCCCGCTCGATCAACACGGCGATCTCGGCGTGCGCTCGGGTGTTCGCCGACCGGGGCATCGGCGTGCTGCATGCCCACGGCCCCAAGAACTCCATCGCGGTCCAGGAGGTGCCCGGCGCGCCCCGGTACGTCGGGGTGCCCTACCTGGAGCGGATGGACCTGGCGTACGCGGCGGCCGACGCCGTGCTGTGCCGCTGCGGCGCGATGACCGTCGCCGAGGTGTCCGCCGTCGGGCTGCCGGCGATCTACGTGCCGCTGCCGCACGGCAACGGCGAGCAGGCGCTGAACGCGAAGCCGATGGTGGACGCCGGCGCCGCGCTGATGGTGAAGGACGAGGAGCTGACGCCGGACCGCGCGGCCGAGCTGGTCGTCCCGCTGCTGACCGACTCGTTGCGGCTCAAGGCGATGAGCGCCGCCGCGGAGGGCAGCGGGCACCGCGAGGCAGCGGACGTGCTGGCACGGATGGTGCTCGAGGTGATTGGCAAGTGAGCGAGCTTGCGAGCGAACCAATGTCACAGAGCGAGCTTGCGAGCGAACCAATGTCACAGGGCGACCGTGAACGGCCGTACCGAGCTTGCGAGGGGCGGTCGTGAGTCTGCTTGATCGGGTCCACCTGGTGGGGATCGGCGGCGCCGGGATGAGCGGCATCGCCAGGATCCTGCTCGACCGCGGCAACGAGGTGTCCGGCTCGGACGCCAAGGAGTCGCCGACGCTGCTGACGCTGCGTGCGCAGGGCGCGCGGGTGGCGGTCGGCCAGGCGGCGGCGAACCTGGACCTGTTCGACGGCGGGCCGTCCGCGGTCGTGGTGTCGAGCGCGATCAAGCCGGACAACCCGGAGCTGGTCGAGGCGACGGCGCGCGGGCTGACCGTGCTGCACCGGTCCGAGGCGCTCGCCGCGCTCATGGCCGACCACCGCGTGGCGTGTGTCGCCGGCACGCACGGCAAGACGTCGACCACGTCGATGCTGACGGTCGCGCTGCAGCGCTGCCGGCTCGACCCGTCGTTCGCGATCGGTGGCGACCTCAACGAGTCCGGTGCGAACGCCCACCACGGCGTCGGCGGCATCTTCGTGGCGGAGGCCGACGAGAGCGACGGGTCGTTCCTCGCGTTCACGCCGTCGGTCGCGGTGGTGACCAACGTGGAGGCCGACCACCTCGACCACCACGGCACCGTCGAGGCGTACCACGCGATCTTCGAGTCCTTTGTGGACCGCATCACCGACGACGGCGTGCTGGTCGCGTGCGTCGACGACCCCGGCTCCGCCGCGCTCGCGCTGCTCGCCGAGTCGCGCGGGGTGCGGGTGCGCCGCTACGGGCGGGCCGCCACGGACGTGACGATGACCGACTACCAGCCGGTGGACGGCGCCGGCGTAGCGCGGATCCTGCTCGACGGGACCGAGACCGAGGTGCGGGTCGCAGTGCCCGGCGAGCACATGGCGCTGAACGCGATCGGCGCCCTCGTTGCCGGCCTTGAGCTCGGCGCGCCGCTCGCGGGGCTGCTCGAGGGCATCGCCGGGTTCGGCGGCGTGCGGCGCCGGTTCGAGTTCAAGGGCCGGGCCGGCGGCGTGCGGGTGTACGACGACTACGCGCACCACCCGACCGAGGTGGCCGCGCAGCTGCGTGCCGCGCGGTCGGCGGCGCACGGCGGCCGGCTCGTGGTGATCTTCCAGCCGCACCTGTACTCGCGGACCCGGCTGTTCAGCGCCGAGTTCGGTGCGGCGCTGTCGCTCGCGGACCAGGTCGTGGTGCTCGACGTGTACGGCGCGCGGGAGCAGCCGGAGCCCGGGGTGAACGGCCAGCTGGTCGCGGACGCGGTCACGCTGCCGACCGAGCGGGTGCACTACGAGCCGTCGTTCGAGCGGGTGCCGGCGCTGGTCGCGTCGCTCGCCGAGGACGGCGACGTGGTGCTGACGATGGGCGCCGGCGACGTGACGATGCTGGGGGCGGAGCTGATCGCCGAGCTGGAGCGGCGGGTCCGCGTCTGATGACCAGCACGGTGCGTGGCTCCGGTGGCCGCTCCGGCCGCGACCGGCGTGGCCGGGACCGGCACGGGCGGCTCGTGCGCACCGAGCGGCCCGCCGAGTCGGAGCGGACCCCGCGCACCGAACGTGCCCGCCGCACGACCTCGAGCCGCCGGCCGCGTTCGGAGGCCGAGCGCCGTGCCGAGGAGCCCGACGAGCGGCGGTCCCCGACGCGCGGTCGCTACCTCGCGCGCCGGTGGATGGCGCTGCTCGTGGTGCTGACCGTCGTGGCCGTCGCGTACCTGGTGATGTTCACGTCGCTGCTCGGCGTCCGGTCCGTCGAGGTCATCGGCGTCAAGGAGATCCCGAAGGACGCGGTGCTGAAGGCGGCCGCCATCGAGCAGGGCACGCCGATGGTGCGCCTCGACGCCGAAGAGGCCGCCGCCCGCGTCGCGGCGCTGCCGAGGGTGTTCGAGGTGGTCGTCGAACGGTCCTGGCCGAGCACCGTCGAGATCCTGGTGACCGAGCGGACCCCGGTCGCCGTGCTCATGGTGGGCGCGGCGGCGCACCTGGTGGACCGCACGGGCCTGGACTACGCGAAGGCGAAGACCCGCCCGCCCGGCCTGCCGACCCTGGCGATCACCGGCGTCGGCCCGGACGACCCGGCCACGAAGGCCGCGGTCACCGTGCTGGGCGCCATCCCGAAGCAGCTCAAGGTCCAGGTCACCCAGGTCTCGGCCGGCACCCCGGGCGACGTCCGCCTCACTCTGTCCGACGGCCGCGTCGTCAAGTGGGGCGACGCGCGGGAAAACGCACGCAAGGCGGCCGTGCTCGCGCCGCTGCTCACCCGCCCCGGCACGACCTACGACGTGGCGACGCCGGACTTCCCGGCCGTGTCCTGAAAAGCGGTCGGAACGGCCGGCGGGGTGCGGCACACTCCCGGCCATGACCTCGACAGAGACACCCGAGACAACACCCGAGACGACACGCCCCGAGGCGCCCATGGTCGGCGCCGAGCGCGAGCAGCTGAACGGCTTCCTCGACTTCCTGCGCGCCACCGTCGTGATGAAGGCCACCGGCCTGTCCGACGAGCTGGCGCGCCGCGTGCTCATCCCGTCCGAGATGATGACCGTCGCCGGGCTGCTGTCCCATCTGCGGTACGACGAGCTGTCCTGGTTCGGCGTCGTGTTCGACAACCAGGTGGACCCGTGGACGGACCTCCTGAAGGACGACCCCGACGCCGAGTTCCGTGCCGCACTGGACATCCCGCTGCCGCGGCTGATCGCCGAGTACGAAGAAGAATGCCGGCTGAGCAGGGCGATCGTCGCGAAGCTCGACCTCGACGCGCAAGGCGTCACGCACCGGGGCGAACCGGTCAACCTGCGCTGGGTGCTCATCCATATGATTGAGGAGACCGGGCGTCACGCTGGCCATCTCGACCTGCTCCGTGAGCTTCTCGACGGCAGCACGGGAGAGTAGTCCCGGGTGAATGGGGCACACAAGACCGCAACTACACGGCGTGGCGGCTGGAAACGGGAACGGTCCATGCCTACCGTCCTGATTCGACGTCAGAGCTTGACATAACTCTAAGTCTCTCGTAGAGGTTGAGGGTTTCACGGTCTCGCGACGGCTCGGGGAGACAAGCACAAGGCTTCAGATCAGGAAGGCGGATCCGATGACGCCCCCGCACAACTACCTGGCGGTGATCAAGGTCGTCGGCATCGGCGGCGGTGGGGTCAACGCCGTCAACCGCATGATCGAGGTCGGGCTGAAGGGCGTCGAGTTCATCGCGGTGAACACCGATGCCCAGGCACTGCTCATGTCCGACGCCGACGTCAAGCTCGACATCGGCCGTGAGCTCACCCGCGGCCTCGGCGCCGGCGCGAACCCCGAGGTCGGGCACCGCGCCGCCGAGGACCACCGCGAGGAGATCGAAGAGGTCATCAAGGGCGCCGACATGGTGTTCGTGACCGCGGGCGAGGGTGGCGGCACGGGCACCGGCGGCGCGCCGGTGGTCGCGTCGATCGCCCGCAAGCTGGGCGCACTGACCATCGGCGTCGTCACGCGGCCGTTTGCCTTCGAGGGCAAGCGGCGCGCGAAGCAGGCCGAGGACGGCATCACCGAGCTGCGCAACGAGTGCGACACGCTCATCGTGATCCCCAACGACCGGCTGCTGCAGCTCGGCGACATCGGCGTCTCGCTGATGGACGCGTTCCGCTCCGCCGACGAGGTGCTGCTCTCCGGTGTCCAGGGCATCACCGACCTGATCACCACACCGGGTCTGATCAACCTGGACTTCGCCGACGTGAAGAGCATCATGTCCGGCGCGGGCAGCGCGCTGATGGGCATCGGCTCCGCCCGCGGCGAGGGCCGGGCGGTGCAGGCCGCGCAGAAGGCGATCAACTCGCCGCTGCTCGAGGCGTCCATGGACGGCGCGCACGGTGTGCTGCTGGCCATCGCGGGCGGCTCCGACCTCGGCCTGTTCGAGATCAACGAGTCCGCGTCGCTGGTGCAGGAGTCCGCGCACCCAGAGGCCAACATCATCTTCGGCACGGTGATCGACGACTCGCTCGGCGACGAGGTCCGGGTGACCGTGATCGCGGCCGGCTTCGACAGCGGCACGCCGACGCACAAGAAGCTCGACCCGACCATGGTCAGCTCGCGCACCCCGGTCGCGCCGGCGCAGTCCGGTCAGGTGAGCCAGCCGGCGCCGCAGCGTCCGGCGCCCCAGCCAGCCCCGGCGCCCGTGCAGTCGACCCCGCCGCCCACGACGAACCACACCCAGCCCGTGCAGCAGAACGCGCAGTCGCACACCGCGCCGCCGCCGCGGCAGGCGTCGGCCGGCTACTCGAACCCGATGGGCAACGCGAGCGTGCCGCCCAACTCGACGGCCAACCGCCCACGCACCCAGAGCACCGGCGGCAGCCTGCCGAGCCGGGCCGTGCCGGTGACGGACGAACCGGACGACGAGGTCGACGTCCCGCCGTTCATGCGCCGGTAGCCCACGGACATGCGCCGGTAGCCCACCGGAACCTCAGGGGACCGTGACGGCACCCAGCCACCATCCACCGGCGATCCGCACCGTTCGCTGGGATGTAACCCACACTTTTAATTTCCGGGGAGGCGGGCTGTTTGCGGATCAGGCGGGTGGTGACGACCCGCGCCGGTGGCCGGTCGAAGCCGCCGTACGAGTCGTTCAACCTGGGCGCCGGCGTCGGCGACGACCCGGACGCGGTGGCGACCAACCGGCACCGGCTGGCCGACGAGCTCGGTCTCGACCGGGACCGGCTCGTGTGGATGGAGCAGGTCCACGGCCGCAACGCGGAGGTCGTCGACGGCCCACGCGCGGACGCGGTCGAGGCCACCGACGCGATCGTCACCGCGGAGCCGGGCCTCGCGCTCGTCGCGCTGTGCGCCGACTGTGTGCCGGTCCTCCTGGCCGACGCGGTGGCGAACGTCGTCGGGGCGGCACACGCCGGCCGGGTCGGCGCGCGCGTCGGCGTCCTGCCGGCGGCGCTCAAGGCCATGGTGCGGGCCGGCGCCAGCATCGACCGGATCGAGGTCCTCCTCGGCCCGGCCGTGTGCGGAGAGTGTTATGAGGTCCCGGCCGCCATGCAGGCCGACGTGGAGAAACACCTGCCCGGTGCGGCGTCCAAGACCCGCGCCGGCACCCCGGGCCTCGACCTCCGCGCCGGTCTCTGGCGCCAGCTCACCGACGCGGGTGTCGCGAAGATCGGCATCGACCCGCGGTGCACGGTGGAGGACAAAACCCTGTTCAGTCACCGCAGAGAAGGGACCACTGGGCGATTGGCCGCCCTGACCTGGCTCGACCCGGACGACGCGGCATGACCGAGCGCCGGACCGAGATCGAGACCGCCCTCGCGGCCGTCCGCGGCCGCATCGCCGACGCCTGCCGTGCCGCCGGGCGCGCGCCGGAGACCGTCCGGCTCATCGCGGTCACCAAGACGTTCCCGGCCACCGACGCCGCGCTGCTCACCGACCTCGGCATGACCGACCTCGGCGAGAGCCGTGAGCAGGAGGCCGCCCCGAAGGTCGCTGACCTGCGCGAACTCCGCCCGGACGTCGAGGTCCGATGGCACATGCTGGGCCGGTTGCAGCGGAACAAGGCCCGCGCGGTCGCCCGCTGGGCCGCCGAGATCCAGTCGGTCGACTCGGACCGGCTGGTCGACGCGCTGGACCGCGCGGTCGGCGGCGCGCGGGAGGCGGGGGACCGGACCGAACCGCTGGACGTTCTGGTCCAGGCGAGCATCGACGGCGATCCGACACGCGGTGGCGCACCGCTCGACACGCTGAAGCCGCTTGCCGATCATGTCGCCCGTTCGGGTGAATTGCGGTTGCGAGGTCTGATGGCCGTCGCACCCCTGTCGATGGCCACGGAAGAAGCGTTCGAGCGGCTCGCCGGGGCCGCCGATCGCCTGCGTGAAGATCATCCGCAGGCCACGGAGCTGTCCTCCGGAATGACGAACGATCTTGAGCTCGCGATTACGCACGGTTCGACCTGCGTGCGTGTCGGAACCGCGCTCCTAGGCACACGTGGCCTAGCCTCGCCATAACACGTTCCGGTAGTCGTTCGTAGCGAGGGCAGGGGTATGGGCACGCTGCAGAAGCTGAAGGCCTACTTCGGCATGGTCCCCGCCGACGAGTACGACGGCTACGACCTCGATGACCTGGACGAGTTCGACGACCGCGCCGACTTCCGGGGCGGGTCCTACCGCCGTCCGGAGTACCTGGCCGAGGACGACGAGTACGACCCGTACCAGGACTCCGGCCGCCGTCGGGCCTTCGCCCGCCGGGACTACCGCGACGATGCGCCGCGCTACGAGGAGGACCGGTTCGACACCGAGCTCTCCGGCCGCGTCGACCTGGCGCAGCGACCGGCCGCGCGGCCGCGTCCTGCCTGGTCAACCGACACGCCGGTGCAGGGCGCGCTGGCGATGGACCCTCGCCGGGAGCAGGCGGCGCGGCCCCGGCCGCTGCCGGAGCCGGTGGCCAAGCCGACCGCGGGGAGCTACCCGATGGGGCGCATCGTCACGCTGCACCCGACGAGCTTCGCCGAGGCCAGGAGCATCGGCGAGCACTACCGGGACGGCACCCCGGTGATCATCAACCTCACCGAGCTGGACGACTCGGACGCGCGGCGGTTGGTCGACTTCGCGGCGGGCCTCGCGTTCGCCCTGCGGGGGTCGATCGACAAGGTCACCAACAAGGTGTTCCTCATCTCACCGCCCAACCAGGACCCCACCGCGGAGGACAAACGGCGCATAGCGGAGGGCGGGTTGCTCAACCGAAGCTGAGAGATGGCAGAGTTGACACGTGGATCCCGTGCGGCTTGTCTTGTATTGGGTACTGTTCGTCTTCTGGCTGTTCCTGACCGCGCGTGTCGTGGTGGAGCTCGTCCGCGCGTTCTCGAGGGAGTGGCGCCCGGCTGGCGGGGTTGCGGTAACGCTGGAGACCATCTACACAGTGACCGATCCTCCGGTCCGTTTGGTCCGTCGGTTGATCCCGATGGTGCGGATCGGAGGCGTAGGGCTGGACCTGTCGATTATGGTGCTGCTGTTGGTCGTGTTCATACTGATGCGACTGGCCTATCCCGGGTAACGGGGACCTGGGCGGACCGCAGCCGATGAGTGCGTGAGGTGATCAGATGTCGTTGACCCCCGCTGACGTACACAACGTCGCGTTCAGCAAGCCTCCTATTGGCAAGCGGGGCTACAACGAGGACGAGGTGGACGCTTTCCTTGACCTGGTCGAGGTTGAGCTGTCCCGCCTGCTCGAGGAGAACAACGACCTGCGTGCGCAGGTCGAGCAGCTGGACGCGCAGCTCGAGTCGGCACGTGCCGACGTCGAGGAAGCGCGTTCGGTCGCACCCTCCGCGCCGCAGCGAGTCATGGAGGAGCCGCGCAGGCTTACCCCCGTGCCGCCGCCAAGCGCGCTGGAGCAGACGTCGCCTGGCGCCAGCGGTGGTGATCATCACGTCCAGGCGGCCAAGGTGCTGGGGCTCGCCCAGGAGATGGCGGACCGCCTGACTGGCGAGGCCAAGGCCGAGTCGGACGGCATGCTCTCCGAGGCACGCACCAAGTCCGAGCAGCTGTTGTCCGAGGCTCGCGCCAAGTCGGACACCATGGTCAACGAGGCGCGTACCCGCGCCGAGACGATGCTCAACGACGCGCGCACCCGGGCGGAGACCCTCGAGCGTTCGGCCAGAGACAAGGCCACCGCTCTGGAGCGCGACGCCCAGCGTCAGCACTCCGAGGTCCTCGGACAGGTGCAGGCGGAGCGGACCGCGCTCGAGAAGAAGATCGACGAGCTGCGCACGTTCGAGCGGGAGTACCGGACCAGGCTCAAGACGTTCCTCGAGTCGAGTCTGCGCGAGCTGGGTGACCGCGGTTCCGCCGCGCCGTCCACCAGTTCGTCGGGGTCGTCAGACGGTGGCAGGTCCGCGGGACAGCCCGGCTATGCGTTCGGCCCACGGGCCGAGGCTGGCTGAGCTTCACCCGCGTAACCCGTGCTGTACATCGTCCTTGCGCTGGTGCTGGCTGCCTTCGGGCTGCTCATCGCGGCGCTGACCACGGCGAACACGCTGTGGGCGTGGCTTTCCGTGATCGTGAGCGTGGTGGCGGCCGCGCTGCTGGTGACGGACTGGCTGCGTGGCCGGCGCCGTGTGTCGACGCCGGAACCCGCCGCCGCCCACGCCCCACCACCATCCGTGCCGGACGAAGTCGACGACGAGGTCGACTTCGACCGCGAGGACCGCGCGGACTTCGAGGAGTCGACGTACGCCGCACCCGACCCCGCGGCGTTCGAGGGGGCGACGGTCGCCGAGCCGGCACACACCGAGTCGGCGGCCCGCACGCAGGAACCTCAGGGGGAACCGGGGGAAGAGCCGACCGACGCGTCCGACCTGCTGGTGGTCTCCGGCCTTGGGGTCGAGGTCCGCGTCGTGGACGAACACCCGCGCTACCACCTGGCGAGCTGCGCGTGGCTGGCCACCCGCGCCACCATCCCGATCGCGGTCTCCGAGGCCCGCCAGCTCGGCTTCACCCCGTGCGCCCGCTGCGGCCCGGACGCCCGCCTCGCCGCGGAATACCGAGCCGCCCGCTAACCGACTTGCCAGCTCTGGCATCCTTGAAGTACAGGCGTTGAACCGGCGATCACCGGTGAGCCTCCGGAAGAACGGGCTGTGCGAGCCTCAGTAGAACCGGACGGGTCGGCCCGTCACAGCCGGTAACGAGCGGCTGGCGCGCGAGCGCCGGCAAGCGGGGTGGTACCGCGGCGTCACGTCGTCCCCGTGTGGCAGCACACGGCAGCACACGACGACGAACGAGGATCCGATGGCATACCCCAAGGCGCGGCTCGGCGGAGATCAGGGAGTCGCCTCCCAGCCTTCCTTCCCCAACCTCGAGCTGGCTGTGCTCGACTACTGGGACACCGACCGCACCTTCTCGGCCTCCATCGACGCCCGCCCGGCCGGCGAGGACGGCGCGAACGAGTTCGTCTTCTACGACGGCCCGCCCTTCGCCAACGGGCTGCCCCACTACGGGCACCTGCTGACCGGCTACGTCAAGGACGTCGTCCCGCGCTACCAGACCATGCTCGGCAAGCACGTCGAGCGCCGGTTCGGCTGGGACTGCCACGGTCTGCCCGCCGAGTTCGAGGCCGAGCAGCAGCTGGGCATCAAGACCAAGGACGAGATCGAGGCGATGGGCGTCGCCGAGTTCAACGACGCCTGCCGCACCTCGGTCCTCCAGTACACCGACCAGTGGCGCGACTACGTCACCCGCCAGGCGCGCTGGGTCGACTTCGACAACGACTACAAGACGCTCGACACGGACTTCATGGAAAGCGTCATGTGGGCGTTCAAGTCCTTGTGGGACAAGGGTTTGGTGTACGAGGGCTACCGTGTCCTCTGGTACTGCTGGCGTTGCGAGACGCCGCTGTCCAACACCGAGACCAAGATGGACGACGTCTACACCGACCGCCAGGACCCGGCCGTCACGGTCGGCTTCCGGCTCGAGAGCGGTGAGCTGGCGCTGATCTGGACGACGACGCCGTGGACGCTGCCGGCGAACCTCGCGATGGCCGTGCGCCCGGACGTCGACTACGTGACCGTCGAGCACGATGGTGAGCGCTACGTTCTGGCCGAGGCCAGGGTCGCCGCGTACGCCCGCGAGCTGGGCGAGGAGCCGCCGGTGGTGGCCCGCTTCAAGGGCGCCGACCTGTTGGGGCGCAAGTACACCCCGCCGTTCCCGTTCTTCGTCGGCGCCGAGAACGCGCACCAGGTGCTCGCCGCGGACTACGTCACCACCGAAGACGGCACCGGCATCGTCCACATCGCGCCCGCCTACGGTGAGGAGGACAAGGTCGTCACCGACGCGGCCGGCATCAGCCCCGCCACGCCGGTCGACGCGCGCGGCCGGTTCGACGCGCAGGTCCCGCCGTACGAGGGCATGCACGTGTTCGACGCCAACGGCCAGATCATCAAGGACCTCAAGGCGGCTGGCGTGCTGCTGCGGCACGAGACCTACGACCACGCGTACCCGCACTGCTGGCGCTGCGGCAACCCGCTGATCCAGCGTGCGGTGACGTCGTGGTTCGTCGCGGTGACCCAGTTCCGCGACCGGATGGTCGAGCTGAACCAGGAGATCAACTGGGTGCCGGGGCACGTCCGGGACGGCCAGTTCGGCAAGTGGCTGGAGAACGCCCGCGACTGGTCGATCTCCCGCAACCGGTTCTGGGGCTCGCCGATCCCGGTGTGGGTCTCGGACGACCCGAACTACCCGCGTACCGACGTGTACGGGTCGCTCGACGAGCTGGAGCGGGACTTCGGGGTGCGGCCGACCGACCTGCACCGCCCGTACGTCGACGAGCTGACCCGCCCCAACCCGGACGATCCGACCGGCAGGTCGATGATGCGCAGGACGCCGGAGGTGCTGGACTGCTGGTTCGAGTCCGGCTCGATGCCCTTCGCCCAGGTGCACTACCCGTTCGAGAACACCGACTGGTTCGAGCACCACTACCCAGGCGACTTCATCGTCGAGTACAACGGCCAGACCCGCGGCTGGTTCTACCTCATGCACGTGCTGGCGACCGCGCTGTTCGACCGGCCCGCGTTCCGCAACTGCGTGGCGCACGGCATCGTGCTCGGCGACGACGGGCAGAAGATGTCCAAGTCGCGCAAGAACTACCCGGACGTCAACGCGGTGTTCGAGCGCGACGGCTCGGACGCGATGCGCTGGTTCCTGATGTCCTCGCCGATCCTGCGCGGCGGCGACCTGGTGGTGACCGAGCGCGGCATCCGCGACGCGGTGCGCCAGGCCGTGCTGCCGCTGTGGAACACGTGGTACTTCCTCGCGCTGTACGCGAACGCGGAGGGCGTCGAGGGCACGTGGCGGACCGACTCGCCGCACGTGCTGGACCGGTACGTGCTCGCGAAGACGCAGGCGCTGGTCGCGGACACGACGGCGGCGATGGACCGCTTCGACCTCTCCGGGGCGTGCGCCGGGGTGCGGGAGTACCTGGAGGCGCTGACGAACTGGTACGTGCGGCGTTCGCGCGACCGGTTCTGGTCCGGCGACAAGGACGCCGTCGACACGCTGCACACCGTGTTGGAGGTCGTGTCGCGGGTGGTGGCGCCGCTGCTGCCGCTGACCGCGGAGGCGGTGTGGCGCGGCGTGACCGGTGAGCGGTCGGTGCACCTCGCGGACTGGCCGGCGTCGGACCTGCTGCCGGCCGACCCGGCGCTCGTGACGGCGATGGACCGGGTCCGGCAGGTCTGCTCCGCGGCGCTCGCGCTGCGGAAGTCGAACAAGCTGCGGGTGCGGCTGCCGCTGGCGTCGTTGGTGGTCGCCGCGCCGGACGCGCATCAGCTCGAGCCGTTCACCGACCTGATCGCGGACGAGGTGAACGTCAAGTCGGTGTCGCTCACCACGGATGTGGCGGCGCACGGCCACTTCGAGCTGGTGGTCAACGCGCGGGCGTGCGGCCCCCGCCTCGGCGGTGACACGCAGAAGGTGATCCGCGCGGTGAAGGCCGGCGAGTGGACGACCGTCGGCGACACCGTGGTGGCCGCCGGCATCGAGCTGCTGCCGGGTGAGTACCAGCGCAGGCTGGTGGCGACCGACACCGGCGCGACCGCGGAGCTGCCGGCCAGCTCCGGTCTGGTCGTGCTGGACACCGCGACCACGCCGGAGCTGGAGGCGGAAGGCGTGGCGCGCGACCTGGTCCGCGTGGTGCAACAGGCCCGCCGCGACGCGGGCCTCGACGTCGCCGACCGCATCACCCTGACCGTGTCCGCCCCGGACGACGTGGTCACCGCGGCCCGCGCGCACGAGAAGTTCCTGGCGGGCGAGACCCTGGCCGAGTCGGTGTCCTACGGCGCGGCGGACGGTTTCGCCGGCACGGTGGGCGACGGCATCGACGTGACGGTGGCGGTGGCGAAGGTCTGAGGGCGGGTGGCCGCCGGCCCCCGGTTTCCACGCTACCGGGGGCCACCGACAGAATCGGGGGCCGGCGACCCGTCCTGTGGACAGCTCGGTCCGCTGTGGACAAGGCCGCCGGTTCTGTCGGTGGCCGGCCGTAGGCTGGAAAACGGGGGGCCGGCGGCCAGCGCCGTACCATCTCGACCATGACCGCGGGGATCGACGTGCCGGGCGCGGCCGCGTGACGTTCCGGTTCGCGGTGCGGGTCAAGCCCGGCGCCAGACGCACCGCGGTCGGCGGCCGCTACGGCGAGGAGGCGCTCACCGTCGCGGTCGCGGCCCCGGCCGTCGAGGGCAAGGCCAACGACGCCGTCCGCCGCGCGCTGGCCGAGGCGTTCGGCGTGCGTCGGCAGGACGTGGTGATCGTGACGGGGGAGCGGGGCCGGGACAAGGTCGTCGCGCTCGACCCGCCGCCGGCCGACGCCGCCGCGCGGCTGGCGGAGCTGCTGGGCTAGTGGAGTGCCATGAAGCACCCCTTCATGTCACTCAACGACATGAAGGGGTCCTCCAAGGCATTGCCGACCGTTCCGCGCGGGCGGGGCACTAGATCGACAGGTCCGGCTTCAGCTTCGTGATCGTCCACTCGCGTTTGCCGCGCACCACGAGCGTCGTCAACGCCAGCGCCATCACCAGGAACCCGGCGAGGACCGACGCGTCGCGGACCAGGTGGGCGGTGTTCCCGCCGGTGATCGTCACCCGCAGGGCGTCCACGAAGTACGTCATCGGCAGCAGCGGGTGCAGCGCCCGGAAGAAGCCCGGCAGCGTCTCGTACGGGTAGGTCCCCGCGCAGGTGGTCAGCTGCAACAGCAGCAACACCAGGATCACGGCACTCGCGACGCCGCCGAGCCACGTCCGCAGCAGGTGCGCGATCGCCGTGAACGCGGCCGCGGCGAGCACCACCAGCCCCAGCATCGCCCACGGGTGGGTCGGGTCGAGGCCGAGGAACACGTCGAGCACCACGAACAGCACGATCCCGCCGAACGCGCAGCATGTCGCCGCCGGCAGCCAGCCCGCCAGCGCCACGGTCAGGTGCCCGGCCCGCGACGCCAGCGCCCGCGCGGACACCGGCCGCAGGATCAGGAACGCCGTGATCCCGAAGACCACCAACGCGATCGCGAAGAAGAACGGCGTCAGCCCGCGCCCGTAGCTCACCGCGGGGTGCAGGTTCTCCGTCGCGACGTCGACCGGCGACGCCAGCGTCGCCGCGTTGCTCTTCTTCTGGTCGTCCGACAGCACCGGGATCTGCCCCTCCGCGTCGGCGAGCCCGTCGGCGAGCGACGACGCGCCCGACGAGAGCTGTGCGACGCCGTCGTGCAGTGTCGTGGCTCCGGACGCGGCCGTGCCGAGCCCGGTGTCGAGGGCGGCCGCCCCGGACGCGACCTCCTTGGCGCCCGCGTCCAGCGCCGAGATCTTCGTGGCCGCGTCCTTGACCTCTGACTGCAGCCGCGGCGCGTCCTGCGCCAACTGCCGCGCCGCGCCGGAGACCGTCGCGGTCGTCGTCTTCACCTGGGTCGCCGCGGCGTCGGCCTGGTTCGCGAACCCGGCGGCCGCCCCGGTCAGCCGCACCAGGTCCTGGTAGGCGGGGTCGGTTTGCAGCTCGGGGTGCGCCTGTCCGAGCGCGGTCACCTTGCCCTGCACCGAGTTCGCGCCGCCGGCCACCGTGTCCGCGGTCTGCGCGGCGGTGCCGGCGAGGGAGTCCGCGGCACTCGCCGCGTCGGCCGCCGACTGCGTGAACGACGGCAGCGCCGCCGCGATCGTGTTCGCCGCCGGCACCACCACGTCCGTGATCGCGGACACGCCGTCGGACACCTGCCGCGCGCCCGGCGCCAGCTTGTCCGCGCCCGTTTTCAGCTCGGCCAGTCCGGACGCGAGGTCGGCGCTGCCCTGCTCGGCCGTGCCGGCGCCGTCGCGCAGCTGCCCGGCCCCGTCGACGGCTTGGTCGATGCCGCTGCGAAGCTTCTCGAGGTTGTTGAACACCGACTGGAAGTACGCGCTGACGGCCGCCGCGCTGATCTTGTTCTCGAGCTCGGACTGCACGGTCTGGGCCATCTTGCCGACGATGTAGCCGCCTCCGTCGTCGAGCGTGATCAGCATCCGCGCCCGCTCCGGCTTGTTCTCCGCACCGCTCGCGAGCTTGCGGGAGAAGTCCGCCGGCACGGAGATCTCGAAGTAGTAGTCCGTGTCGTTGACCCCGCGCGCCGCCTCCGCGCGGTCGACGAAGTGCCAGTCGAAGATCGGGTCCTTCTTCAGTTCTTGGACGAACAGCGAGCCCGCGTCGACCTGCTGGCCGTTCACGGTCACCGGCCGGTCCTCGTTCACCACCGCTACCGGGATCTGGTCGAGCTTGCCGTACGGGTCCCAGTTGGACCACAGGTACAGCCCGCCGTACAGCAGTGGCACGAGCACGATGAACACGAGCGCGAGACGCTGGAGCGGCGTGTGGAATCGCTTGATCTCCAGCCATGCCAACCTAATCGGCCGCACGGGAGTCCTCCCCGAGAGTGTGGACGAGCGCGTCGCCGGCGTGCGCGGCGTCGACCGTGCTCCCGACGGTGGTGATTCCGGCCGCCGCGACGGCGGCGAGCGCCGCCCAGATCCGCCGCTGCTGGTCGGGGGTGGTGTGCACGTCGACGTCGTCGAGCACGAGCGCGGTGGGCCGGCCGGCCGCGGCGAGTGCGACCGAGAACAGCGCGCGGTCGTCCGGCGCCAGGTCGCCGACGAGGGTCGTGCCGTCGACCGACAGCCCGACGAGGTCCTCGGCCCAGCCGAGGTCCGCGCCGTAGAAGAGCAGGCCGGCCTCGCGGCGGCTGTCGCCGACCGTGAGGTCCGGCTCCAGCTCGACGGCGCCGGTGGCGCGGGCGACCGCGACCCGCGCGCGGATGTCCGCGCGGCGTTCGGTGTCGTCGACCCGCAGCGTGCCGGCGTTGGGCCGGGCCCGGCCGGCGAGCGTGAGGAGCAGCATCGTGCGGCCGCTGCCCGACGGGCCCGCGACGGCCGCCGCCGTGCCGGCCGGCAGCTCGAGGTCCACGTCCCGGAACACCCAGCCGCGCCGGGTCCGCAGGCCCAGGCCGGTCGCCTCGATCATGCCGCCTCCAAAAAATACACTGCTGTATCCGATACAGGAATGTACTCTTGGTGGTATGGGTCAGCCAGTTGAGACGGACGAGGCGTCGGTCACGCCCCCACTGTCCCGCAAGCGGCGGCAGACGCAAGCCAGACTGCTGGACGCCGCGCTGGACGCGTTCGCGGAGCGCGGTTTCTACGGCACGTCGGTGGAGGACGTCTGCGAGCGTGCCGGGTTCAGCCGGGGGGCGTTCTACAGCAACTTCTCGTCGAAGAACGAGTTGCTGATCGCGTTGTACGACCGGCAGGCGGTGGCGATCCTGGAGACGCTGACGGCGGTGCGGCCATCGGCCGGGGCGCTGGCCGACGTGCTCGCCGACCTGGTCGCGGCCATTCCCCGGGACCGGCGGTGGTTCCTGGTCAGCACCGAGTTCGCGCTGCACGCGGTGCGCGACCCCGAGGCCGGCGCGGCGTACGCGGCCGCGCGCGCGAGAGTGCGCGCGAGCTTCGCCGACCGGTTCGCCGAGGTCCTGGACCGCCTCGGGCACGAGCTGACGGTGCCGGTCGAGGATCTCATCCGCTGGCTGTTCGCGGTGTACGAGGGCGGCCTGGCGCAGGCCTACGTCGAGCCAGAAGCGTTGCGCCCCAACGAGATCGCGAGCCGGGTCGTGCCGCTGCTCGTCGCGTCCGTTACGCGGTAGGCAGGGGAGCGGAGCGACGGAGCGGGCGCCGTCTGGACTGACGCTCGCGCGCAGGCGCGCCAGCGCCGAGCACGGAGGAGGGAAGACGGCGTCTTAGCGGAGGAGCGGAGCGACCCAATCAAGCACTGAGTGTCCATACGGCGTTGGCTATCGCGTCGGTGTTGCGGTCCAGTGCGGTCTCGTCGATGTTCGCCGTGGTGTCGCAGCTCGCGTGGTAGCACGGGTCGAACGCCTCGCCCGCGGTGCCGCCCCACTTCGCCGCCTGTTCGGCCGACTTGGTCTCTTCGGCGCCGGTGAACGGTGCCGCCGGTCGGGACGCCGGCGCGGGCGAAGGCCGCGTGGTCGGACCGGCCGCCGACCTCGATGGGCTCGGTCGGCACGCCGATCGACGTGAAGTAGTCGTTCAGCACCTTCTCGAACGCGTCGGAGCCGGGCGGTTGGCTGCCGGAGGAGTACACGAAGTACCCGGGGTTCGGCGAGCCGATCATGTCGAAGTTGACGTACCCGGCGATCTTGTCGAGCTCCTCGGCCGGCAGGCTCTCCACGTACTCGGTGGACCCGACGAGGCCGAGCTCCTCCGCGCCCCACCACGCGAACCGCAGGTGTCGGGCCGGCGCCAGGTTCTGCTCGGCGACGGTCAGCGCGACCTCGAGGAGGCCGGCAGAGCCGGAGCCGTTGTCGTTGATGCCGGGCCCGACCGAGACGCTGTCCGCGTGGCCGCCGAACATCATCACGGCGTTCTCGTCGCCGCCGGGCCAGTCCGCGACCAGGTTCCACCCGGTGCCGCCGCCGGTCGTGAACTCCTGCACCGTGGTCGTGTAGCCGGCGCCGTCGAGGGCGGCCTTGACGTAGTCCAGTCCGGCCCGGTAGCCGGGCTCGCCGTGCGCCCGGTTGCCGCCGTTGGCGTCCGCGATCGACTGCAGCTGCGCCAGGTGCGCCTGGACGTCCGCCACCGGGATGTCCGGAGCCGCTTGTGGCGCAACGAGATTCAGCTCCGCTCGGGAGTCCAGTCCCGCGGCCGCGGCGGTGCCGGAGACGGCACAGCCGGACGCGAACGCGGTGATCGTCGCGGCGAGCAGTGCCACGGGGGCAAGAGTCCGTCGAGTGATCATGGCAACTCCAGTGCGATGGGGACGCTGACCAGCGTGTCAACGGGCCGGTGCGCACGCTAGGTTCGTTCGTCGGGACTTTGCGGAGAGGGTCAGGAGGAAGGTGTGGCCCAGGAGCTGTCGGTGGTGCTCGGGGTCATCGCCGCTGTCCTCCTGGTCTCGGTGCTCGCGGTGCGGGTGTCGGTGCGGCTCGGTTTCCCGTCCCTGGTGCTGTACCTCGCGATCGGCGTGCTGCTCGGCGAGGCCGGCATCGGCATCGAGTTCGAGAACGCGTCGCTCACCGAGTCGCTCGGGCTCGCCGCGTTGGTCCTCATCCTCACCGAGGGCGGGCTGACCACCCGGTGGACCGAGGTGCGGGCGTCGCTGTGGCCGGGCATCGTGCTGTCCACAGTGGCCGTCGCGGTCAGCATCGCGGTCACCGGCACCGCCCTGCACCTGATCTTCGGCTTCGACTGGCGGTTCGCGCTGCTGTGGGGCGCGGTGCTCGCGTCGACAGACGCGGCCGCGGTGTTCAGCGTGTTGCGCAACGTCTCCGTGAGCCGACGGCTGGTCGGTGCGCTGGAGCTCGAGTCCGGCATGAACGACGCGGGCGCGTACCTGGTGGTCGTGCTGCTCGCGTCCGGCAGCGCCGCGACGTGGACGGCCCCGTTGGTGGCGGTGTACGAGCTGGTGGCAGGCGGGCTGATCGGCATCGGGCTCGGCTGGGTCGGCGCGCACGCGTTGCGGCGTTCGGCGCTGCCGTCCACCGGTCTCTATCCACTCGCGACGGTCGCGGTGTCGGTGCTGGCGTTCTCGGCCGGGTCGCTGGCGCACGCGTCCGGGCTGCTCGCCGCATACGTCGCGTCGCTCGTGCTCGGCAACTCGAAGCTGCCGCACCGGACCGACACGCTGTCGTTCGCCGAGGGGCTCGGTTGGCTGTCGCAGATCGGGCTGTTCGTCCTGCTGGGACTGTTCATGTCGCCGGAGCGGCTGGTGGAGGCGATCGTGCCGGGCCTCGTCGCCGGGCTCGTGGTGACGTTCCTCGCTCGGCCGATCTCGGTCGCGATCTCGTTGACCCCGTTCCGCATGCCGTGGCGGGAACAGGCGTTCCTGTCGTGGGCGGGGCTGCGTGGCGCGGTGCCGATCGTGCTCGCGATGATCCCGATCACCGAGGGCGTCGACGGTGCCGAGCAGCTCGTCGACGCGGTGTTCGTGCTGGTCATCGTGCTGACCGTGGTGCAGGGCAGCACGCTCGGCCTGTTCGCGAAGGTGCTCGGGTTGTCCACGGGCGAGAAGACGCGCGAGGTCGACGTCGACGCGGCGCCGCTGGACGACCTCGGCGCCGTGCTGCTGACGTTCCGCATCCCGGGCGGGTCGAAGCTGCACGGCGTGTACCTGTCCGAGCTGCGCCTCCCGGTCGGCGCGACGGTCAGCCTCCTGGTGCGCGGCGGGGTCGCGCACACGCCGGCGCCGACCACGCGGCTGCAGGAGCGCGACGAGCTGCTCGTGGTCGCCACCGAGCAGGTGCGGACCGAGACCGAGCACCGGATCCGGGCCGTCGACCGGGCCGGCAGGTTCGCCAGGTGGCGGGGCGAAACCGGCGTCGAGTAGCGCCGACCTCCGGCGCGCACGTGCACTTCACCCTGTGGCGGCTCGATGCCGGCGCCCGGCGCCGGCGACTGGTCGGGGCTGTCCTCGGGGTCGGTGACGAACGTGGCGAGCGGGCAGGTCGTCCGGTTGCCGGGGACGTTCCCGTACTCAGTCGGTCAGTAGGCTGATCTGCCGCATCTTGTTGGTGGCGTCCAGCGCTGCCACCTTGTACGACTCGGCGAGTGTCGGGTAGTTGAACACCGTGTCGACGAGGTAGTCGACGGTGCCGCCGCAGCCCATGACGGCCTGTCCGATGTGGACCAGCTCCGTCGCGTTGGTGCCGAACACGTGCACGCCCAACAGGGAGCGGTCCACGGGGGACACCAGCAGCTTGAGCACGCCGTACGAGTCGCCGATGATCTGGCCCCGCGCGAGCTCCCGGTAGCGCGAAACGCCTACCTCGAACGGGATTCGCTGTTCGGTCAGCTCGTCCTCGGTGCGGCCGATGTAGCTGATCTCGGGAATCGTGTAGATCCCGATCGGCTGCAGCTCGTGCATCTCGTGGACCGGTTCGCCGCAGGCGTGGTGGGCGGCGAGGCGGCCCTGCTCCATCGAGGTGGCGGCGAGGGCGGGGAAGCCGATCACGTCGCCCACCGCGTAGATGTTGTCCACCTCGGTGCGGAACGAGCCGTCCACCTTGATCCGGCCGCGGTTGTCGGCCGACAGGCCCGCCGCCTCGAGGTTCAGGCCCTCGGTCATGCCCTGGCGGCCGGCCGAGTACATGACCGTGTCCGCCGGGATCTTCTTGCCGCTCTCGAGGATCGTGACCGTGCCCTTGGCGTAGCGCTCCACCGCGGTCACGGTCTCGCCGAAGCGGAACGTCACCGCGAGGTCGCGCAGGTGGTACTTCAGCGCTTCGACGACCTCGGTGTCGCAGAACTCGAGCATCCGCATCCGCTGCTCGATCACCGTGACCTTGGTGCCCAGCGCGGCGAACATGGACGCGTACTCGATGCCGATCACCCCGGCGCCGACCACGATCATGGTGCGGGGGATCTTGTCGAGGCCGAGGATGCTGTCCGAGTCGATGATCGTCTGCTCGTCGAAGTCCACGGTTGCCGGCCGGGCCGGCTTCGTGCCGGTGGCGATCACGACCTTGTCCGCCGTGACCTGGCGTTCCTGGCCGCTGCCGTCGGACACCTGGATCGTGTTCCGGTCGACGAAACGGCCCAGCCCGGGCAGCAGCGCGACCCCGTTGCGGGAGAGCTGGCTGCGGATCACGTCGACCTCGCGCCCGACCACGTGCGTGGTGCGCGCGGTGAGGTCGCCGATCGTGATCTCCTCCTTGACGCGGTAGCTCTGGCCGTACAGCTCCCGCTGGCTCATGCCGGTCAGGTAGAGCACGGCCTCCCGCAGGGTCTTCGACGGGATGGTGCCGGTCTGGATGCACACCCCGCCGATCATGTTGCGGCGCTCGATCAGCGCGACGGTGGCGCCGAGCTTGGCGGCCGCGATCGCCGCCTTCTGTCCGCCCGGTCCGGAACCCAGCACCAGCAGGTCGTAGTCATGCGCGTCGCTCATGGGCTCGAGTCTGGCAAGAGTCACATCGGATGGACAGTTTTCGTCCCGATCGGCTACGGTTTCTTCACGAAGGTCATGAGCGCCAGCGTCAAGCCCCGGCTTGCTGGCCGGCAACCCTCCTACCGCGGTGGGGTGCCCCGGGTGAGGACCAGGCCCTCCGCGAGGTGCGGACGGGCAAGCGCGGGCCCCTGGGAGCGGGTCCCCGACCCAGGAGGCACCCCCATGACGCTCGCGATCCCGCACGCACGAGCCGCCGTCGAAGCACCCAACACGAACATCCCGTCGGTGGCCGGCAACCGGCTCACCGTGCCGCTCGTCGACGGCCGGCACGTCCAGTACGCCAACCTCGACCACGGCGCCAGCGCGCCCTGTCTCGACGAGGTGCAGGACGCGGTGAACGAGCTGCTGCCCTGGTACGCGAGCGTGCACCGCGGCGCCGGGTTCGCCTCGCAGGTGTCCACGAAGGTCTACGAGCGGGCGCGTGGCGTGGTCCGCGACTTCGTCGGCGCCCGGCGCACCGACGAGGTGATCTTCACTCGCAACACCACCGACGCGCTGAACCTGCTGGCCAGGGCGCTGCCGAGGGAAACGTCGGTGATCGTGTTCGACACCGACCACCACGCGGCGATCCTGCCGTGGCGCGGCCCGAACGTGCACCGCGTGACCCCGACCGTGAACGTCGAGCGGGACCTCGACGAGGCACTGGCCGCCACCCCGACCGGGCCGCGGCTCGTCGTGGTCACCGGCGCCGCGAACGTCACCGGCGAGCTGTGGCCCGTCGCCCGGCTCGCCGCCGTCGCCCGCCGCCACGGCGCGCGGATCGTGCTCGACGCCGCGCAGCTCGCGCCGCACCGCCCGGTCGACGCCAGGGCACTCGACGTCGACTACGTGGTGCTGTCCGGGCACAAGCTGTACGCGCCGTTCGGCGCCGGCGCCCTGGTCGGTCGCGCGGACTGGCTGCGTGCCGCCTACCCGTACCTCGCGGGCGGTGGCGCCACCAAGCAGGTGTCGGTGCGTGGCGACCAGCTCGCGGTGTCCTGGAACTACGGTCCGGAGCGGCACGAGGCCGGCTCGCCCAACGTGGTCGGCGCGCACGCGCTCGCCGTCGCCTGCGAGACGCTGTCCCGGCACTGGGACGCGATCGTCGCGCACGAGGAGGAGCTGCTGGCCCGGCTGCGCACCGGCCTCGCCGCGCTCCCGGGGGTGCGCCAGCTCAGCATCTTCGGCGCCGACCAGCCGCGCGTCGGTGTGGTCAGCTTCGTCGTCGAGGGGCACGACCCGGGCCTTGTCGCCGCCTACCTGTCCGCCGAGCACGGCATCGGTGTCCGCGACGGCGCGTTCTGCGCGCACATCGCCACCGCGCGGCTGGCCGGCGGGCGGGCGCTGCGGGCGAGCCTCGGTCTCGGCAGCACGGCCGAGCACGTCGATCGCCTGCTCAGCGCCCTGCGGCGCCTGGTCACGCACGGTCCGGCGGGGGAGTACGAGCTGGTCGACGGCCGCTGGGCGCCCGTCGCCGACCCGCGTCCGCTGCCGGCATTCCTGGCCGCGCCCTGACCGCGTGTCCCCACCGTGGACAATGGGCTCGTGAGCGACGAGACCAGCACTGACGCGAGCAGAGACGCGGGCGCAGACGCAGGCGCAGACGCGGGAACCGACACCGAGCAGCCACCACCGGCGGCGCCGCTGCCGCCGCGGCGCGCGTGGCTCTTCGCGTTCGTCGCGCCGGTCGTGCTGGCCGCCGACCTGATCACCAAGCAGCTCGCACTGTCCGCGCTCGAGGGCGAGCAGCCGGTGCGGGTGCTCGGCGGGCTGTTCTACCTCCAGATCGTGCGCAACGCGGGCGCCGCGTTCGGCATGGCGACCGGCATGACCTGGGTGCTCACGCTCATCGCCACCGCTGTGGTCATCGGCATCATCTGGGTGATGCCGAAGCTGCGGTCGATCGGCTGGGCCATCGGGCTCGCGCTGGTGCTCGCGGGCGCGCTCGGCAACCTGACCGACCGGTTCTTCCGCGCGCCGGGCGCACTGCACGGCCACGTCGTCGACTTCCTGTCGCCGTTCGCGCCGAACGGGGACGTGTTCCCGGTGTTCAACGTCGCCGACTCGTCGATCGTGTGCGGTGGCGCGCTGATCGTGCTGATGGCGCTGCTCGGCCGCGACTACGACGGCACCCGCACCACCAAGAAATCTACGAACGCTGAGGCCGACAAGTGAACGCTCGCACCCTGCCCGTGCCGGACGGACTGGACGGGATGCGGGTCGACGCCGGTCTCGCGAAGCTGCTCGGCCTGTCCCGCACGATCGTCGCCGCGCTCGCCGAGTCCGGCGACGTGAGCCTGGACGGCCGCCCGGCCGGCAAGTCCGACCGGCTGACCGCGGGCGCGTGGCTCGAGGTGACCCTGCCCGAGCCGGAGCGGGCCGAGCCGCTGCCGGCCATCGCGGTCGAGGGCATGGGCATCGTCTACGAGGACGACGACCTCGTCGTGGTCGACAAACCCGTTGGGGTCGCGGCACATCCGAGCCCCGGCTGGACCGGTCCGACCGTGATCGGCGGCCTCGCGGCGGCCGGCGTGCGGGTGTCCACGTCCGGCGCCGCCGAGCGGCAGGGTGTCGTGCACCGCCTTGACGTCGGCACCACCGGGCTCATGATGGTGGCCAAGAGCGAGCACGCGTACACGGTGCTCAAGCGGGCGTTCAAGGAGCGCACGGTCGACAAGGGCTACCACGCGCTGGTCCAGGGCCACCCGGACCCGTCGGCCGGCACCATCGACGCGCCGATCGACCGGCATCCCAAGCACGACTACAAGTTCGCGGTCGTCGCGAACGGCCGGCCGAGTATCACGCACTACGAGACGATCGAGGCGTTCCGGGCCGCGTCGCTCGTCGACGTCAAGCTGGAGACCGGTCGCACGCACCAGATCCGCGTGCACTTCGCGGCGCTGCGGCACCCGTGCGTCGGCGACCTGACCTACGGCGCCGACCCGGTGCTCGCCAAGCGGCTCAAGATGACCCGCCAGTGGCTGCACGCGCGCAGGCTCGGCTTCCACCACCCCGCGGACGGGCAGTGGGTCGAGTTCACCAGCGAGTACCCGGACGATCTCCGTGTCGCACTGGAGAAGCTCACCGCGGAGAGCTGACCTCGAAGCGCAGCCACGCGCCCGCCACCGGCGCGTCCGGCGGGCGCCAGTTCGATCTCCGCGGGGTGAGTCTGCCCAACTTTCCGCTTGTTTCGCGTAGTTTGGTCGACAACCAGCGAGGGCGGTGGTGCCATGACGGAGCAGGCGTCGGGCGAACGGCGCGACAGCGGCGACCAGGTCGAGCACTTTCTCGTGGACGGTGTCGCGCCGCCGGTGATCGGCGGCGGCGCCGAGCCGGAGGACGCGGCCACCTGGCACGACGAGCCGGACTACGAGCCCGAGTACCGGGAGCCGCCCACGGCGCCGATCCCCACCGCGCCGCACCTCGCGGCCGCGCGTGCGCCGGAGAAGCGCAAGTCGTGGGTGGCCAGGGTGTTCCGATTACCAGACAGGTGAGCGGAGCGACGGAGCGTCCGCCGTCTGGACTGACGCTCGCGCGCAGGCGCGTCAGCGCCGAGCACGGAGGAGGGAAGAGCTAGTTCTCGACGGTCCAGGTCAGTGTCCGGGACTCCTCGTCGGGACGGGGACTCCACTGCACCGACGTGACCTCGGTCTGCTCCGGCACCACGTACACCGTGTGCCCGCCGGCGGTCTCGCCCGGCGGCACCCCGATCCGGTGCGGCGGCCGCGACGACAGCGACACCGGCGCCTTGGAGATCGTCTTGCCGTCCGGTGTCACCAGCACCAGGTACAGGTCGGGCAGCGACTGGAACGCCACGGCGCCACGGTTGGTCAGCTCGGTGTGCACGACGACCGACCGCTCACCCTCCTGCAGCCGGTACCCGGCCGCGGTGAACAGGTAGTCCGCCGGGTCGACGACCTCGACGAGCGTGATCGACAGCCGCTCGCCCTCGAGTCCCTCGGTCTGCAGCGCGGAACCCACCTTGCCCTGCCGGACATCGGCCTCCGGCCGCTCGGTGCGCACCGTCGGCTGCGTCACATCCTGCGGCGGGCCGTCGCCGCGCGCCCACGTGGACGTCTGCGGCGGGCCCCACATGCTGACCGGCGCCTCGACCTGAGGTAGCTGCTGCGGCTGTTGTTGTTGCTGCATGGGCGGGGCCTGGAACGGCTGGCTCGGCGGGCCGGTCTGCGCGGGAAACGGCGCGCTCGGCGGGCCGGTGCGCGGCATCTGCTGCATCGGCGCCTGCTGCGGCATCTGGTGCGGGCCCGACGGCGGACCGGGCTGGCCCTGGTACTGGCCCTGATAAGGACCGGGCCCGTGCGTCGGCACCGGCCCGGAGGGTGGATACGGCATCGCCTGCTGCGGGTAGGCCCCCGACGGCGTGCCATGGACCCCGTAAGGCGGGGACGCCGCCATCGCGGCCGCCGCGGCGGCCTGCCGAAGCCGTGCCGGGTCGCACTCCACGCCGACGAGCAGGGGCAACCCGGTGGCCGAGAGCGCGACAAGGCGCGAAGCGACCTCCCGGGGGTCCATGCCCACCCGGGCGGCGACCTCATGCACCGCTGCTCTGCCCATCTCGGCGACCACGCCGAGCAGGCGGGCGTCTACCGGATCCGTCGCGACCACGGCTCGCACGCTACCCCGTCCACTCGATCATCGCGGCGGAAGCCGCGCCCACCGTGTGGATTCTCCTCCCCGCCCGCGAGATCGTTACTGGCAGGATCTACCTATGAGCGAGCCTGCGAGCGAATCGATGTCACAGGGCGACCGCGAGCGGCAGCACCGAGCCTGCGAGGAGCTGTCATGAGCCCGACGACTGTTCACCGCGGCTTCTGGACGCGCGACTTACGCCTCGACAAACACTGGCCACAGCTGCCGTTCGAGGTGCCGCCGGGCTGCGGGTCGATCGCCGTCGGGCTGGAGTTCGACGCCGCGTCCGGCGCGGTCATCGACCTCGGCTGCGAGGGCGCGAACGGCTGGCGCGGGTGGTCCGGCGGCGCGCGGCGGAGCTACGTGATCACCCCGGACGCCGCCACCCCCGGGTACGTGCCCGGCGAGCTGGAGCCGGGGCAGTGGCACGTCGTGCTCGGCCTGCACCGGCTGCCGGCCGCCGGCGTCGAGGTCACGGTGACCGTTCGCATCGACGGCGCCGCGACGGTCGAGCCGCAGCGGCCGAACCCGCCGGTGCCGGCGAAGCCGAGGCCGCGCGGTCTGCCGGCCGCCGCGGGCTTGCGGTGGGTGGCCGTCGACCTGCACGCCCACACACTGCACTCCGACGGCGCCCTGACCGTCGCCGAGCTGGCGGCCGAGGCGGTCGCGGCCGGGCTGGACGCGCTCGCGGTCACCGACCACAACACGGTCAGCCACCACGCGGAGCTGGCCGAGATCGGCCGGCACTACGGCATCGCGCTGATCCCCGGCCAGGAGGTCACCACCGAGTTCGGGCACGCCAACGCGTTCGGCGACATCGGCTGGGTCGACTTCCGCGAGCCGGCCGCGAACTGGGTCGAGACCGTGGCCGCGCGCGGCGGGCTGCTGTCGATCAACCACCCACTCGGCGGCGACTGCGCGTGGCGCCACCCGCTGCCGGAGCACCCGCCGCTCGCGGAGGTGTGGCACTCGAGCTGGCACGCGAGGAACTGGGGCGGTCCGGTCGCGTGGTGGCAGGCGTGGGGCAGCGCGGCCACCCCGATCGGCGGCAGCGACTGGCACCGCGCGGACGAGGGCGTGCGGCTCGGCTCCCCGACCACGTGGGTGGCCGTCGACTCGCACGCGCGCAACGCCGACGAGCTGGTCCCGGCCGTGCTGGACGGGCTGCGCGCCGGCCGCACGGCCGTGTCCGCGGACCGCACCGGTCCGGTGCTGCTGCCGGTCGACGGCAAGGTCATCGCGCTCGACGCGCCGGGCACGCTCGTCGTCGGCCAGGAGGCCTCCCACAAGGTCCGTTTCGACCGGGACACGTTCGACCCGCCGGGCCCGCACGGGCACGTGCTCTGCGGTCACGACGGATCAGTGCTCGCGCTGGCGGGCACGCCGCACTAATCTCCGTCCTGTTCGGACCGCGGTTGGTGAAATCTTGCCAACGAACTCGACGACGAGAGGTGCCGAGATGCTTGTACGCCGCAGGCTGGTGTTGGCCGCGACGGTCGCCACGACCATGACTCTGGCCGGCTGCCTCGGGCAGCAGCAGGAGTCCGACTCCGCCAGAAACGCAGACGCGAAGGACGTCACCCTCACGATCACGTCGAACTCGGTCGCCGGTGGCAAGAACGACCTCGGTGCGCGCTGGGTCACCGACTGGGTCATCCCCGAGTTCACCAAGGCGCAGAAGGCCAAGGGCGTCAACGTGACCGTCTCCTACGACGGCACCGGCGTGGACGACGCCGACTACAAGGCCAAGATCGCGCTGGACTTCGGCACCGACATCGGCGGTGACATCGTCGAGATCGACGGCATCTGGCTCGGCGAGTTCGCGCAGGGCGGCCAGGTCCGGCCACTGGACGACGTCGTCGGCAAGGACAAGACCGACGGCTGGGACGGCTGGGAGCAGATCCCGGACGCGGTCGAGGCGCTCGGCGAGTTCGAGGGCAAGCGCTACGGCATCCCGGTCGGCACCGACGGCCGCGTGCTGTTCTTCAACAAGAAGCTGTTCGCGCAGGTCGGCCTGCCGGCGGACTGGCAGCCGGAGAGCTGGGACGACATCACCGCGGCGGCCGTGTCGCTGAAGTCGCTGCCGGGCGTCACCCCGCTGCAGCTCAACGCCGGCACCGCGATGACAGAGGCGACCACCATGCAGGGCGTGCTGCCGTTGCTGGCCGGCACCGGCGCGGAGATCAACCAGGACGGCAAGTGGCAGGGTGACACCAAGAACGTCAAGGACGTCCTGGACTTCTACCAGCAGGTCTACCGCGGCAACCTCGGTGACCCGCTGATCCAGCAGGAGGCCAAGGGCCGAGACCGGTCGTTCGAACTGTTCGCGCAGAACAAGCTCGGCATCCTGCTGGAGAGCGACTACTTCTGGCGCTCGGTCGTCGACCCGGTCACCGGCGTCGCGAAGATGGCCGACCGCGACACCGCCGTCGGCTGGGCGAAGATCCCCGCGAAGGAGCCCGGCGCGGGCGTCGGCGGGCAGGACTTCGTCAGCATGTCCGGCGGGTCGGTCCGGGTGATCAACCCG
>Ga0193742_1000017_pt1 | contig 115949 bp, 117 predicted proteins | sample L2c1metaG_FD_165511 | JGI IMG/M metagenome (GOLD analysis project Ga0193742, IMG submission 165511) | Soil microbial communities from a riparian zone of the East river system, Colorado, United States - L2c1 | ecosystem: Environmental > Terrestrial > Soil > Riparian zone | place: USA: East... | reverse complement strand
CGTGACAGTCTCGGCGGTGTCGCTCGGCGGCGCGCTCGGGGTGGGGCACCTGGTGGCCGGGTTCGTCGGGCCGGCGGCGTCGCCGTACGTCGCGGTCGGGAACTGGGTCCGGGATCTCTCGCCGCACTCGGTGACCGAGTGGGCCAAGCAGACGTTCGGCACGGCCGACAAGCTGGTCCTCTTCATCGGGGTCACCGTCGTCATCCTCGCGTTGACGGTCGCCGCCGGGCTGCTGTCGCGCACGCGCTCCTGGCCGGGCGTGACGATCGCCGCGGCGCTGGGGGTCGTCGGGTTCGTCGCCGTGCTGACCCGGCCCGACCTCGGACAGTTGGGGATCGCGGCGCCCGCGGCCAGCATGGTCGTCGCGCTGGTGACGTTCACGTGGCTGCACGCCAAGGCGTTCGCGTGGATGGCGGAGGACGCGCTGCCCAGCCGGGACCGCCACGGCACCGAGCGCCGCGCCTTCCTCCGCGCGAGCGCCGGCGTCGTGATCGGCGCGGGGGTGGTCGGCGGCGTCGGCCAGATCATCGGAACCCGGGTCGACGTCGAGCGGTCGCGGGCCGAGGTCGGTCGGCTGAGACCAGCCAGTCCGGCGCCCGCCCTGCCGCGCAACGCCGACTTCGCGCGGGACGGCAGCGCCCGCTTCATCACCGCCAACCGCGACTTCTACCGCATCGACACCGCGCTCACGCTGCCCCGCGTCTCGGCGCAGGACTGGCGGCTCACGATCCACGGCCTCGTCGACAAGACGGTCGAGCTCTCCTTCTCCGACATCCGCAACCGGCGCCTGATCGAGCGCCCGGTCACGCTGTCCTGCGTGTCCAACGAGGTCGGCGGCGGCCTCATCTCCAACGCGAACTTCATCGGCGTCCCGCTGCGCGACCTGCTGCTCGAGGCCGGCGTGAAACCCGGCGCCGACCAGCTGTTCTCCACGAGCACCGACGGCTTCACGGCCGGCACGCCCGTCGAGGCGCTGCTCGACGAGAAGCGCGGCGCGCTGCTCGCGATCGGCATGAACGGCGAGCCGCTGCCGCAGGAGCACGGCTTCCCGGCCCGCATGGTCGTCCCCGGCCTGTACGGCTACGTCTCCGCCACCAAGTGGGTGGTCGACATGGAGCTGACCACGTTCGCCGACAAGCAGGGCTACTGGATCCCGCGCGGCTGGTCCGCGAAGGGGCCCATCAAGACCCAGTCCCGCATCGACAACCCGCGGGACGGCGCGAACCTCAAGGCCGGGAAGAACACGGTCGCCGGCACGGCGTGGGCACAGACGATCGGCGTCAGGGCCGTCGAGGTCCGCGTGGACGACGAACAGTGGCGGCCGGCCCAGCTCAGCGCCGAGGTCGACCTCAACACCTGGCGCATGTGGCGGGTCGAGCTGGACCTGCGGCCCGGCGAGCACCGGCTCCAGGTCCGCGCCACCGACGCCACCGGCTACACGCAGACCGACGCGCAGGCGCCGCCCGCCCCGAACGGCGCCAGCGGATGGCACACGATCTCGGTGACGGTCGGCTAGTTCGGCGAGCTGCACTCCAGAGCAGTCCAAGTCCCTGTTGCTATACCGGAACGCGGGGCACCAAAACCGGCCCTGGCCGGCGACTTTGTGCCTGCGTTCACAAGCGGCTACCGTATGAACATCCCCAGGGGCGAGTCTTTCGAGGAGCATCAGCGTGGCGCAGCGTGGCCAGCCCGACGCAAACGGTAGAAGGCCAGTGCCGCCAGCTGAGACCGCCGCGGAGATGACCGCGCCGATTCCGCCACTGACCAACGGTCAGGGCGCGCTGTCCGCGCGTGCGATCCCCGAGGCCGCCGTCGCGCGGCTCGCGGTCTACCTGCGGGTTCTCTCCGGGATGAAGGAGGGCGGCACCCGCTCGGTGTCCAGCGAGGAGCTGTCGGTCGCCGCGGGCGTCAACTCCGCGAAGCTCCGCAAGGATCTCTCCTACATCGGCACCTACGGCACCAGGGGCGTCGGCTACGAGGTCGAGGTCCTGATCGACCAGATTGAACGTGTGCTCGGCCTCACTCGTGAACAGAGCGTGGCAGTCGTCGGCATCGGTAACCTCGGACATGCGCTCGCCAACTACGGCGGGTTCCCCGGCAGAGGTTTCCCCGTGACCGCGCTCTTCGATGTCGACCCGGACCTGATGGGCGTGCCCGTCGGCGGGCTCCCGGTCGCCCACATCGACGACATCGAGTCGGTGTGCCGCGCCAAGGAGATCACCATCGGCGTGATCGCCACCCCGCCGGCCGCCGCGCAGGTCGTGTGCGACCGGCTGGTGCAGGCGGGCGTCGAGTGCATCCTGAACTTCGCCCCGGTCGTGCTGCAGGTGCCGGAGACCGTCGAGGTCCGCAAGGTCGACCTCGCGGTCGAGCTGCAGATCCTCTCGTTCCACGTGGCCCGCCGCGCGGACAGCGCGCCGACCGGCGAGACCGCGCCGGCGCCCCGCGCGGACGGCCGCGTCAACGGCGGACCGCGCCACGGGTTGGGCAACAACGCCAACGGGGCGGTGGTCCCCAGATGAGCGAGCTTGCGAGCGAGTCAATGTCATCGGGCGACCGCGAGCGGCGTGACCGAGCCTGCGAGGGGGCGTCATGAGCATTCTCGTGGTAGGCATCTCGCACCGGTCCGCCGACGTGCGGGTGCTCGAGCGCGCCACCGTGCCGGCCGGCGAGACCGCCAAGATCCTCGACGAGCTGCTGCGCTGCGAGAACGTGGTCGAGGCCGCGCTTGTCACCACGTGCAACCGGGTCGAGGTCTACACGGTCGTGCAGGCCTTCCACGGCGGCCTCGCGGACGTCGTCGGCGTGCTCGGCCGGCACTCCGGCCTGGATGTCGCGGAACTGTACGAGCACCTCTACGTGCACTACGCGGCCGCCGCGGCCGAGCACCTGTTCCGGGTGGCCGCCGGGCTCGACTCGATGGTCGTCGGCGAGTCGCAGATCCTCGGCCAGGTCCGCTCCGCGTACAACACCGCACGCGAAGCCGGCACCGTCGGCCGCACGCTGCACGAGCTGATCCAGCGCGCGCTGCGGGTCGGCAAGCGGGTCCACAGCGAGACCGGCCTCGACCACGCGGGCGGCTCCGTCGTCTCCGAGGCGCTCGCCGACGCGGCCGCCACGCTGGACGGGCTCACCGGCCGCCGCGCGCTGATCGTCGGCGCCGGCTCGATGGGCGGGCTCGCCGCCGCGGCGCTGCGGCGCGCGGGCATCGGCGAGATCGTCGTCGCCAACCGCACCGAGAAGACCGGCGCCCGCCTCGCGGAGCTGCAGGTCGAGCAGGGCACCCCGGCCCGCGCGGTCGGTCTCGCCGACCTTGTCGCGAACCTCGCCGACGCCGACGTGGTCGTCTCCTGCACCGGCGCCACCGGCACCGTGATCGACGCCGGCATGCTCGCCGGCCGCACCCGGCCGCTGGTCGTCTGCGATCTCGGGCTGCCGAGGGACGTGGCCGCCGACGTCGCCGACCTGCCCGGCGTCACGATCATCGACCTGGAGAGCCTCCAGCGACGGCTCGCCGTCGCGCCGAGCGGCCTCGACACCGCCCGCGCGGCCGGCATCGTCGCAGAAGAGGTCCGCGGCTACCTGGCCACCCAGCGCTCGGCCGAGGTCACGCCGACCGTCACCGCGCTGCGCCGCCGCGCCGCGGAGGTCGTCGACGCCGAGCTGCTGCGCCTGGACTCCCGCCTGCCGGGGCTCGACGACCCGGTGCGCGCGGAGGTCGTCCAGACCGTGCGCCGCGTGGTCGACAAGCTGCTGCACACGCCGACCGTGCGGGTCAAGGAGCTGGCGTCGAGCCCGGGCGGCGCCGAGTACGCCGAGGCGCTGCGCGAGCTGTTCCAGCTCGACCCGGCCGCGCCGGCCGCGCTCACCGTCGTGGATGGTGAGCAATGACCCGCGTCATCCGCATCGGCACCCGCGGCAGCGCGCTCGCGCTCGCCCAGACCGGCACGATCGCGGCCGCTCTCGAGGCCGTGGGCGTCACCGTCGAGCTGGTCACCGTGGTCACGCCGGGCGACCGCTCCTCCGCGCCGATCGCCGAGATCGGCGTCGGGGTGTTCACCACGGCCCTGCGCGACGCGCTGGCCGACGGCACGGTCGACGTGGCCGTGCACTCCTACAAGGACCTGCCGACGGCGCCGGACCCTCGACTCGCCCTCGCCGCGGTGCCGCCGCGGCAGGACCCGAGGGACGCGTTGATCGCACGGGACTCGCTGACACTCGGCGAGTTGCCGCCCGGTTCCCGGGTCGGCACGGGGTCGCCCCGCAGGGCGGCGCAGATCCAGGCGCTCGGCCTGGGCCTCGAGATCGTCCCCATTCGGGGCAACGTCGACACCCGCATCCGCAAGGTCACCAATGGCGAGCTCGACGCCGTGGTGCTCGCGCGGGCCGGACTGGCCAGGCTCGGCCGGCTCGACGTGATCACCGAGGTGCTCGACCCGATCCAGGTGCTGCCGGCGCCGGCGCAGGGGGCGCTTGCCGTGGAGTGCCGGGTCGACGACGTGGATACCGAACATCTCCTCCAGTCCATTGTGGACGATGAGCCCACCAGGGTGGCGGTCGCCGCGGAGCGGGCCATGCTCGCCGCGCTCGAGGCCGGCTGCAACGCCCCGGTTGGCGCTCTGGCCGACGTGGTCGAGGACCTCGACGCCAACGACCGGGTCGTGCACCGGTTGTCGTTGCGTGGGGTCGCGGCCGCGAACTGGACGGTCGGCAGTCAGGCCGAAGGGCCTGCCGTCGAGCTGATCCGGGCGTCGGCCACCGGTGACCTGACCGAAGGTGAGGAGCTCGGGCGTGCGTTGGCCGCCGAGCTGCTCGAGCTCGGCGCCGGCGTTCTTTCCGGTGACGAGCAATAAGTAATAGAGGAAGTGGCCGAGAAATGACCACCCGTACCCGAAAGAGCCCTGGGCGCATCGCGTTCGTGGGCTCCGGGCCCGGCGACGCCGGGCTCCTGACTGTCCGGGCCCACGAGCTCATCGCGCGCGCTGAGCTCGTGGTGATCGACCCGGACGTGCCAGCAGGCGTGCTGGAGCTGGCTGACGCCGAAGCCGAGGTCCGCCCGGCCGTCGGTGAGCCGGCCGAGGTAGCGAAGGACCTCGCCAACGAGGCGAAGGCCGGCCGTGTGGTCGTCCGCCTCGTCTCCGGTGACCCGCTGACGCACTCCGGCCTGGTGGCCGAGGCGCAGGCGGTGGCCCGCACCAGCGCCGTGTTCGACATCGTGCCGGGTGTCCCGGCCGCCACCGCGGTGCCCGCGTACGCCGGCATCGCGCTCGGCGGCACGCACACCGAGGTCGACGTGCGGGGCGACGTCGACTGGGCGGCCATCGCCAAGACGCCGGGCCCGATCGTGCTGCTCGCGAGCTCCAGCCACCTGGCGGAGGCCGCGTCCGCACTGGTCGAGCACGGTCTCGCGGCGCAGACCCCGGTCGCGGTGACCGCGGACGGCACCGGCGCGGCCCAGCGCACGCTGGACACCACGCTCGCCACGCTCTCGCAGGACGCCGGCGAGATCGGCGGCAACCTGGTCGTCACCGTCGGCCAGGCGGTCGCCGGCCGGACCAAGCTGTCCTGGTGGGAGTCCCGCGCGCTGTACGGCTGGCGCGTGCTGGTGCCCCGCACCAAGGACCAGGCCGGCGAGATGTCCGAGCGGCTGCGGCTGCACGGCGCCATCCCGTCGGAGGTGCCGACGATCTCCGTCGAGCCGCCGCGCAGCCCCGCGCAGATGGAGCGCTCGGTCAAGGGCCTCGTCGACGGCCGCTACCAGTGGCTGATCTTCACCTCCACCAACGCGGTGCGCGCGGTGTGGGAGAAGTTCGAGGAGTTCGGCCTGGACGCCCGCGCGTTCTCCGGCGTGAAGATCGCCTGTGTCGGCGAGGCCACCGCGGAGAAGGTGCGCGGCTTCGGCATCATCCCCGAGCTGGTGCCCTCCGGTGAGCAGTCGTCGGAGGGCCTCCTCGAGGAGTTCCCGCCGTACGACGACATCCTCGACCCGGTCGACCGGGTGCTGCTGCCGCGCGCGGACATCGCCACCGAGACCCTCGCGGCCGGTCTTCGCGACCGCGGCTGGGAGATCGACGACGTGACGGCGTACCGCACGGTGCGCGCCGCGCCGCCGCCCGCCGACACCCGCGAGATGATCAAGACGGGTGGTTTCGACGCGGTGTGCTTCACCTCGTCGTCCACCGTGCGGAACCTGGTCGGCATCGCCGGCAAGCCGCACACCCGCACGCTCGTCGCCTGCATCGGCCCGAAGACCGCGGAGACCGCGCGGGAGTTCGGCCTGCGGGTGGACGTGCAGCCGGAGCACGCCCAGGTGCCGGCGCTGGTCGACGCGCTCGCGGAGCACGCCGCCCGGCTGCGGGCCGAGGGCGCGCTCCCGCCCCCGCGCAAGACGAAGCGAGCCCGTCGTTAGGGGTTAGCCATGTTCCCGGACCAGCGAGGTCGGCGGTTGCGCAGCACCCCTGCGCTCCGCCGGCTCGTCACCGAGACGACCGTGCGGCCGAACCAGTTGGTGCTGCCCATGTTCGTCAAGGAGGGCGCGACAGAGCCCGCGCCGATCGCGACCATGCCCGGCGTCGTGCAGCACACCCGTGACAGCCTGCGGAAGGCAGCCGTCGAGGCGGTCCAGGCGGGCGTCGGCGGGCTGATGCTGTACGGCGTGCCGGAGCGCAAGGACGCGGTCGGGTCCGGCGGCGTCGACCCCGACGGCGTGCTGAACGTGGCGCTGCGGGACCTGCGTGCCGAGCTGGGCGACGAGACCGTGCTCATGTCGGACCTGTGCCTCGACGAGTTCACCGACCACGGGCACTGCGGGGTGCTGGACGCGAACGGGCACGTCGACAACGACGCCACTCTCGAGATCTACGGGGAGATGGCGCTCGCGCAGGTCGAGGCGGGCGCCCACCTGCTCGGGCCGAGCGGGATGATGGACGGCCAGGTCGGCGCCATCCGCCGCGCGCTGGAGGCGGCGGGCCACGTCGACACCGGGATTCTCGCGTACTCGGCCAAGTTCTCCTCCGCGTTCTACGGCCCGTTCCGCGATGCCGTCGAGTCGTCGCTGTCCGGGGACCGGCGGACCTACCAGCAGGACCCGGCGAACGTCCGCGAGGCGCTGCGCGAGGTCCGGCTGGACCTCGACGAGGGCGCGGACCTGGTCATGGTCAAGCCGGCCATGCTGTACCTCGACGTCATCCGCGCGGTCGCCGACCTGTCGGACGTTCCCGTTGCGGCGTACCAGGTCTCGGGCGAGTACGCGATGATCGAGGCCGCCGCGGCGGCCGGCTGGTGCGACCGGCGGGCGGCGGTCCTCGAGTCGCTGACGTCGATCCGCCGTGCCGGTGCGGATGTCGTGCTCACGTACTGGGCCGCCGAGGCGGCGGCCTGGCTGCGGGCGGCCGGCTAGCCACAGGTAACCTGCCCGCCGTGACGAAGCCTGGCAATTCGGACCCGGACGAGCCGAAGACCGACGCGGTCGAGCCCACCGAGCCGGCCGAGGCCGACCCGGAGCCGGCGAGCGAACCGGTTGAGGCGGAGAAAACTGAGAAAGCCGAGCACGAGGACGCCGAACCGCTCATGACGGAGCTGGAGAAGGCGCCCCCGCCGCCGGAGGAGCCGGTCATGCCGACCGCCCGCGAGGCCGCCGCCAAGCGCGCGCAGGCGAGCAGGCGGTTCGAGGAGGCGGCGCCCACCACGCTGAAGTGGGCGTTCTACCTGTTCGTCGCGTCCGGTGTCGTCTGGGTCTTCGGCTCGGTCGCCGCGCTGGTGATCAAGCAGTCGCTCATCGACGACCAGGTCAGTCGCAACACCGACCCGAAGATCACCCCCGAGCAGATCAGTTCCGCGGTGAACCAGGTGCTGTGGCTCGCGCTGGTCCTGTCCATCACGTTCGCGGTGTTCATGGCGCTGTTCGGCTACAAGGCCACCGAGGGCACCCGCCGCGCGCGCACGCTCGTGACGATCTTCGGCACCATCGTCGTCCTGTTCCACCTGCTGCTGAACGGCACGCTGATCGGCCTGCTGAGCGCCTTCCTGGGCCTCGCCGCGCTGGCGCTGCTGTACTCGCCGACCGCGCGGGCGTACTTCCCGCCCCGCGAGCGGCGGTGACCGGCCGGTGACCGAGCCGGCGCCCGACGAGCCCGTCCTCTACAGCGAGCCGGGGTCCACGTGGTGGCCGCTGCTGTGGGGACCGCTGTTCGCGGGGGTAGGCGCCGGCGTCGAGGCGCTGTCCGGGCCGGTGCACGCCGCCGCCTGGCTGATCGTCGGCCTCGTGTTGTTCTGCGGTTCGGTCGTGTGGGTCAACGCGCGGCGCAAGGTGTACGTCGTGACGCTGACGCCGAGCACGCTCCGCCAGGGGCGCGAGCTCTTCCCGGTCGCGCGGATCGCGAAGGTCACCGACGTCGGCGCGTCGGTCGGCGCGAAGGTTCTCGGCGGCGGCTGGAGCGTGCCACGCAAGACCACCGAGCTGCCGCTGCGTCTCGACGACAACTCCGTCGTCCTCGCGTGGGCTCACTACGACGAGGATCTGGCCGCCGTGCTCACCCGCCTCGTCGAGCCGGAGGAGGGCCATCCTGTTGAATGAACCTGTGTCCCAGCCGAACGACGAGCTTCCGCCCGACCCGTTCGGGCCGACGCCGATGCCACCGCCGCCCGGCGACCGCGGTCCGCTGGTGCGGCCCAAGGCCGTCGACTCCGCGTTCCAGGCCATCCTCGCGAGCGCCGCGATCAGCGCGCTCGGCACGGTCTTCACCGTCCTGCTCGACCGGGGGATGCTGACCCGCCTGGTCACGGAGATGATGGCCACCCTGCCGGCCGAGCAGCGGACCAACGTCGAGGGCATGGTGTCGGCGTTCCAGGTCATCCTCGCGTTCAGCATCGTGATCTTCGCCGGCCTGCTGCTGCTGTTCGCGCACAAGATGCGGACCGGGCGCAACTGGGCCCGCGTGCTGCTGACCGCGTACACGGCGTTCGGCGTGTACAGCTTCCTCACGGCGATGGCCAGCAGCGGCGCCGAGTTGGCGCTGATGTGGAGCCTCGCCGAGGTGGCGTTCGGCGTCACGGCGGTGGTGTACATGTTCCGCCCGGAGTCGACCAAGTACTTCGCCGAGTACAAGCAGCGTCGCCTGCAGTCACGGCAGCGACCGTGAGAAGCTTGACGGCGTGACCGCAGCCACCGAGGAGCTCGTCGCCCCGCCGCCGACCGAGCCGGGCCGGCTGAACAAGCCGTGGCGCGCGCTGGTGGCGCTCGTCGAGCTGCTGCTCGCGGGGGTCGCGGTGTGGTTCGCGTTCGACCTGTGGCCACGCGGCATCGCGAAGATCGTCGAGCACTACCCGGACGGCATCGTGCTGGAGTCGACGAGGTACATCGGCAGCTGGATGGCCGCCGCGATCGGTTTAGGCACGGTCGCCGGCCTGCTAGTCGTCGACGCGGTGCGCCAGCTGGTCCTAGCGGTCCGCACGCGGCAGAAGCGCCGGAAGTAGCGCCAGGCCCGATGCCGACTGCTGGCCGAAGGCCAAGGACCGTCCCGTTGCCAGGCGTCGCTGGGGTCGCAGATCTTGGTGAGGGAGTTCGCCCCGCGGCGATCGAGGGTAGGCCGGAGGTCTGCCCGAGGAGTCGCTGAATACCGGCCACCTCGCCAACCAGCCCCGTGCGAATGGGCGAACATTCCCGAACTGGATAGCGATGTAAGACTGGGGTCGTGACGACTGAGCAGTCCGCGGCACTCTTCGAACGCGCACAGGCCGTGACCCCGGGCGGGGTGAACTCGCCGGTGCGGGCGTTCCAGGCGGTCGGTGGCACTCCGCGGTTCATGGTCCGCGGCGAGGGCCCGTACCTGTGGGACGCCGATGGCAACTCCTACGTAGACCTGGTCAGCTCGTGGGGCCCGATGATCCACGGCCACGCGTACCCGCCGATCGTCGAGGCGGTCCGGCGGGCGGCGGTGCACGGCCTGTCGTTCGGCACCCCCACCGAGGGCGAGATCGACCTGGCCGAGGAGATCATCCGCCGGGTCGGCCCGGTCGACCAGGTGCGCCTGGTCAACTCCGGCACCGAGGCCACGATGAGCGCGGTCCGGCTCGCCCGCGGCTACACCGGCCGGCCGAAGATCGTGAAGTTCGCCGGCTGCTACCACGGGCACGTGGACGCGCTGCTCGCCGAGGCGGGTTCCGGGGTGGCGACGTTCGCGCTGCCGAACTCGCCGGGCGTGACGGGCGCGCAGGCGGGCGACACGATCGTCCTGCCGTACAACGACGTCGACGCCGTGCGGGCGAGTTTTGCCGCGCACGGCCACGAGATCGCCGCGGTGATCACCGAGGCCGCGCCGGGCAACATGGGGGTGGTCCCGCCGAACCGCGGCTTCAACGCCGCGCTGCGTGCGCTCACCGAGGAGAGCGGCGCCCTGCTGATCATGGACGAGGTGATGACCGGCTTCCGGGTGTCGGCGGCCGGCTGGTTCGGCATCCACCCGATCCCCGGCGACCTGTACACGTTCGGCAAGGTGATGTCGGGTGGACTGCCCGCCGCGGCCTTCGGCGGCCGCGCCGACATCATGGCCGCGCTGGCGCCGTCCGGCCCGGTCTACCAGGCGGGCACGCTGTCCGGGAACCCGGTCGCCGTCGCTGCCGGACTGGCCAGCCTGCGCGCCGCGGACGCGGCCACGTACGACGCTCTTGACCGGAACGCGGAACGGCTCGGCGACCTGCTGCGCGACGCGCTGACCGAGGCGGGCGTGCCGCACCACACGCCGTACGCCGGCAACCTGATGGGCGTGTTCTTCACCGACCGGCCGGTGCGGAACTTCGCGGCGGCCAAGGCGTCGGCGACGTGGCGGTACCCGGCGTTCTTCCACGCGCTGCTGGACCGGGGCGTGTACCCGCCGCCGAGCGCGTTCGAGGCGTGGTTCGTGAACGCGGCCATGGACGACGCGGCGTTCGAGATCATCGCGGCGGCGCTGCCGGCCGCGGCGGCGGCAGCGGCGGCCGCCTCGGAGGGGGAGTCATGAGCGGAGCTTGCGGAGCGTTCCGGCGCCGCGGAGCGGGCGAGGGGGCGTCATGAGTGTTCGGACGGTGGTGCATATGTTGCGGCACGGGGAGGTGCACAACCCGACGGGCATCCTCTACGGCCGCCTCGAGGGCTTCAAGCTCTCGGAGCTGGGGCAGCGGCAGGCGTTGATCGTGGCGGAACACCTGGCGGGCAACGACATCACGCACGTGGTCGCGTCGCCGCTGCAGCGCGCGCAGGAGACCGCGGGCCCGATCGTCGACTCGCACCAGCTCGACCTGGCCACGGACCCGCAGCTCATCGAGGCGGACAACGTCTTCGAGGGCCAGCGGGTGTCGATCGGCGACGGCGCCCTCCGTTCGCCGCGGCACTGGCCCCAGCTGCGCAATCCCTTTCTTCCTTCGTGGGGCGAGCCGTACCTGCACATCGCGCGGCGCATGCTCGGCGCCGTCTACCGGGCGCGCGCCGCCGCAGAGGGCCACGAGGCGTTGTGCGTGTCGCACCAGCTGCCGATCTGGACGCTGCGCCGGTTCCTGGAGGGCAGACGCCTGTGGCACGACCCGCGGCACCGGCAGTGTTCCCTGGCGTCGCTGACCAGCCTCATGTTCGACGACGAGAGCCTGGTGGCGATCCGCTACCGCGAGCCGGCCGGCGCAAGCAGCCCGAAGGTGGCCGGCGCATGAGGCGGCTGCTGTTGCTGGTGGCCGCGGCCGCGCTGGTGGCCGGCTGCTCGTCGGGCAAGGACGCGGTCGCGACGGGCACGGAGTTCAACTTCGTGTCCCCTGGCGGCCAGACGGACCTCACCTACGAGGGCGACGACCGTCAGCAGATCCCGGAGCTGTCCGGCGAGGATCTCATGAAGGAGGGGAGCCAGCTTCGGCTGTCGTCGTTCAAGGGCAAGGTCGTCGTGCTCAACATCTGGGGCGCGTGGTGCCCGCCGTGCCGCGTCGAGGCGCCGCAGCTGCAGAAGGTGTGGGACGCGAAGAAGGACGCCGGCGTGCAGGTCCTCGGCGTCGACGTCCGCGACGACGACCGCAGCGCCCCGCAGGACTTCGTCCGCGACTCGGGCCTGACGTACCCGTCGATCTACGACCCGGGGCTCCGCTCCCTGCTGGCGCTGAAGGGCTACCCGCGCGCCGCCGTCCCGTCGACCATCGTGCTGGACAAGCAACATCGCGTGGCGGCCGTGTACCTGCGGGACCTGCTCGCGGAGGACCTGATCCCCGTGCTGGACCGACTGACCGCCGAGAAGTAGCCAGGCCGCCACGCGCGAACCCACCCTTAACGGCAACTGAGAGCGCCGACCCCGAGCAGCTCACCCCCCACCACCTCCTTACCCTGATCCCGTGGACCCCACCGCCATCGCCACCAGCGGGCCGCTCGTGCTGGCCGCCGGGGTGGCGCTGCTCGCGGGCATGGTGTCCTTCGCGTCCCCGTGCGTGGTCCCGCTCGTCCCCGGCTACCTGGCCTACCTGGCCGCGCTGGTCGGCGCCGACGCGCCGCCGCTGTCCGAGGACGAGCCGAGGAAGACCGGCCGGGCCAGGGTCCTCGGCGCGGTCGGGCTGTTCGTCCTCGGTTTCACGCTCGTCTTCGCCGCCGGGGTCGGCGGCATCGTCTGGCTGGCCGACTACCTCGTGATCAACCTGGAGGTCATGCAGCGGGTCGGCGGCGTCCTGATCATCGCGCTGGCGCTGGTGTTCGTCGGTTTCATCCCCGGCATGCAGCGCGAGATCCGCTTCCACCGGGTGCCGCGCATGGGCCTCGCGGGCGCACCGGTCCTCGGCGCGATCTTCGGCCTCGGCTGGACTCCGTGCATCGGCCCGACGCTGTCCGGCGTCCTCATCATCGCGAGCAGCACCGGCGGCACCGCGGCCCGCGGCTTCCTGCTGGTCCTCGTCTACTGCCTCGGCCTCGGCGTCCCGTTCCTGCTGATCGCGCTCGGCGCGCGGTGGACGGTCCGCACCAGCGGCTGGCTGCGCCGCCACGCCCGCGCCATCCAGCTCGTCGGCGGCGGCCTGCTGTTCGTCGTCGGTGTCCTGCTGGTCACCGGCCTGTGGGGCGAGCTGACGTCCTGGCTCAAGTACGCCGTGATCACCGACACGGAGCTGCCACTGTGATCGCCTTCCTGCGCAACACGTGGCGCGGACTCACCTCGATGCGCACCGCACTGGTGCTGCTGTTCCTCCTCGCCCTCGCGGCGCTGCCCGGCGCGCTCGTGCCGCAGCGCTCGCTCAACTCCACGAAGGTCGACGAGTACATCGCCGACCACGGCTGGTGGGGCGAGCTGCTCGGCCGGCTGGAGTTCTACAACGTCTACGGCAGCGTCTGGTTCTCCGCCGTCTACCTGCTGCTGTTCATCTCGCTGGTCGGCTGCCTGCTGCCGCGCACGCTGGAGTACGCGAAGTCCCTGCGCGGCAAGCCGGTCCTCACGCCGCGCAACCTGTCCCGCCTCCCGCACCACCACGAGTCCGCGGTGTCCGCGACGCCGGAGCAGGTCATGGCGCGGGCGAAGCGGCGGCTCAAGGGCTGGCGGCTCGAGGAACGCGAGGAGGAGAACGGCGCCCGCAGCATCAGCGCCGAGCGCGGCTACCTCCGCGAGGCCGGCAACCTCGTCTTCCACTTCGCCATGCTCGGCCTGATCGTCGGGCTCGCGGTCGGCAAGATGTTCAACTACGAGGGTCAGGTCATCGTCCTCGCGAACGGCTCGCAGTTCTGCAACGTCGGCACCCTCGGCTACGACTCGTTCCGCCCCGGCCTGCGCGTCGACGGCACCGACCTCAACCCGTTCTGCGTCAAGGTCGACGACTTCCGCGCCAACTACCTGCCCAACGGCCAGGCCGACTACTTCCACGCGGACATCTCCTACCAGTCCGGCGCGGACCTCGAGTCCAACACCTGGCGCCCCTACCAGCTCGAGGTCAACTCGCCGCTGCGCACCGCGGGCGACCGCGTCTACCTGCTGAGCCACGGCTACGCCCCGACGTTCACGGTCACCTTCCCGGACGGCCAGCAGCGCACCCACACCACCCAGTGGCGGCCGGTCAACCAGATCACCTACCTGTCCGAGGGCGCGACGAAGTTCGACCCGCCGGGCGTCACCGACCCGGCAGAGCGCCGCAAGCGCCAGCTCGCGATCACCGGCCTGTTCGCGCCGACCGCCGTGCTCAACGGCAAGCTTCTCGACTCCGGCTTCCCGGACCTGCGGGACCCGGCGGTCGCGATCGACGTGATGAAGGGCGACCTCGGCAACGACTCGGGTCGCGGTCAGTCGATCTACGAGGTCAGCAAGGACATGGTCGACAGCGGCCGGCTCAAGCGGGTCGCGCGGGAGAACCTGCGCCCGGGTGAGGACATCACGCTCGACGACGGCACGAACATCAAGTTCGACGGCGTGCAGCGCTGGGTGTACCTGCAGGTCTCGCACGACCCCGCGCAGGGGTGGGTGCTCGGGTTCGCGGTGCTGGTGGTGTTCGGCCTCGGCACGTCACTGGTGATCAAGCGGCGGCGGCTGTGGGTGCGTGCGGTCCCCGCGAAGGACGGCGACGGTACGGTGTTGCTGCTCGGCGGTCTAGCACGCACCGACCAGGCAGGTTATGGCGAGGAGTTCGGCCGCGTCACCGACGATCTGCTGGCGGAGCTGACGCCGGCGGACGAGCGGGTCGGCGCGCCAGCCGGAAGGGATTCGGAGTCCTGATGGACATCAACCAGACCTTGTCGGGCTACAGCGACTGGTGCTACGGCATCGCCGTCGGCGCGTACGTCGTCGCGATGCTCATGTACCTCTACGAGCAGGCGTTCGGCTACCGCGACCGGACCGCCGCCAAGCGTGAGCTGGTCGGCGTCGGCGTCGGCGCCGGCGGGGACACGCTGCTGCCCGAGCCACCGGAAGACGAGCCAGCGGGGCGTGCCGGCCGTGCCGAGCGGATCGGCAAGATGGCCGTGGCGCTCACCACGTTCGGCGCGCTGCTGCACGTGTCCTCGCTCGCGCTGCGCGCTCTCGCGACCAGCCGCGCGCCGTGGGGCAACATGTACGAGTTCGGCGCCACGCTGTGCCTGGTCGCGGTGCTCACGTGGCTCGTGGTGCTGCGCAAGTTCCCGGTCCGCCACCTCGGCGTGTGGGTGCTGCTGCCGGTCATCGCGCTGATGTTCCTCGGCGGTGTCCTCCTCTACACGACGGCCGCGCCGGTGCAGCCCGCGCTGCAGTCCTACTGGCTCGTGATCCACGTGTTCGCGATCGCGCTGGGCAGCGGCATGGTCCTGGTGCCCGGGGTCGTGAGCGTGCTGTACCTGCTGAAGGTGCGGAAGCCGGAGTGGTCTGGCCGGCTGCCGGCCGCCGAGGTGCTGGACCAGGTCGCCTACCGCACGACGGTGTTCGCGTTCCCCATCTACACGGCGGGGGTGATCTTCGGCGCGGTCTGGGCCGAGCAGTCGTGGGGCCGGTTCTGGGGCTGGGACCCCAAGGAGACGGTCGCGTTCATCGCGTGGGTCGTCTACGCCGCGTACCTGCACTCGCGGGCGACCGCGGGCTGGCGCGGCGGTCGCGCGGCGGCGATCAACATCGTCGGGTTCGCGGCCATGATCTTCAACCTGTTCTTCATCAACCTGGTCACGACCGGGTTGCATTCCTATGCGGGCGTCTGACCAGCCTTTGTGGACAACTCGCGCCGTTATCAGTACTCTCCGCTGCGGGGTTCGCCAAGGTTCACCCATACGGGTGACCCTGAAAGGCCAGGAGGGCGCATTGACTTACGCAGGGGCCTACAGCGGTAACGAACGCGTACCGGTAGACCGGCTGTTACAGCGCGAGGGACACCCGCTCGGGGTCCGTCGCGACGAGGCCACCGCGGTCGCGGTCGCCGAGGCGGAAGAGGCCGCCACGTCGAGCCGCAAGTGGACCTTCGGTGTCGCCGCCGGCGCGCTCCTGATGGCGGGCACGTTCGCCGCCGGCGCGCTGGGCATCACCGGCGGGGCCACGCCCGCCGCCAACACGGCTCCCGAGCACGCTCCGGCGGCCCCGGGTCACGGCCCGCAGGGCGGCGCCCCCGGCGCCCCTGTCGTCGGCGCGCCCGCGCCAGGCCAGCAGCAGGACCCGCAGCAGCAGGAGACCAAGCCCGCCGCGGCCGGCCCGGACGGCGCCACCACGGCGACGCCGCGCGACGGTTCGCAGGTCGGCTATCCCGGCGGCGGCTCGGGCGGCACCGGTGGTTCCGGTGGCGGTTCCGCGGTGCCCGCGCCGCAGCAGCCCGCACCGGCACCCGCGCCCCAGCCGGCCCCGCCGCCCGCGCCCCCCGCGCAGCAGCAGGGTCCGCTCGGCCAGGTCGTCACGCCGGTGGTCGACACCGTCGGCGACGTGCTGTCGCCCGTCACGGACATCGTCGGCGGGATCCTGTCGCCGCTGTCCGGCGGCACCCAGTCGACCAGTCAGGCGACCACTCAGAGCGCCCCGGCCGGTCCGGCCCTGACGATGATCAACCCACTGGGTGACCTGCTCGGTGGCTGACGCCACCGGGAACTGACCTACGGTTGCTGGTGCGAAGACCGGAAGGCCCCGTGTCGACGGTCCGGAGCACCTGCGACTACCGTCGCGGTCGGAGGCGGTCCCGGTCAGTTCTTCAGGGAGGAACCCAGCGGTGAGTGCGCGCGAAGGCGAGCCGGAGGGGGTCGTTCCCCGCGCCGGCGTCGGTCAGGAACCGGCGCCGCGGAGCGACTTCACATGGATGCCATCCGCGGAGTCCCCGGCGAGGGACGACTCGGAGCCGGCGACCCACGACTTCGGTCCCCGGCCGCTGATGGCCCACCTCGGCGACGACGAGCGAACCGACTCGGCGCCGTACCCGGAGAGCGCCAGCGGGCCGCACCAGGTGCCCTACGTGGACCAGACGCCGTCGGGTTCGCAGCCGGTGTACGTCGACCCGACGCCGTCCGGCTCGCAGCCGGTGCCGCAGCACTACGTCGACCAGACCCCGTCGGGTTCCCAGCCGGTGTCGCAGCAGCAGTACCCGCCCGCGGCCTACCAGCAGCAGTACCCGATGCCGCCCCAGCAGCAACCGCAGCAGCGGCCGCCGCAGCAGCAGGGGCCCGGTCCGGACCCGCGCCAGCTGCACGCCGAGGAGCTGTCGTCGGCCAAGCTGATCAAGCAGACGAAGCGCAAGCCGCAGTCCGGCTGGCGCAAGGCCGTCTTCGTGGCCAGCGGCCACCTGATCAACGTGGGCGAGAGCCCGGCCGACCTGCACCGCCGCGAGCTGATCACGAGGGTCAACCAGCCCCTCCGCGGCTGCTACAAGATCGCCATGCTGAGCTTGAAGGGCGGGGTCGGCAAGACCACGACCACGACCACCCTCGGCTCGACCTTCTCCTCGCTGCGCGGCGACCGCGTCATCGCGGTGGACGCCAACCCGGACCGCGGCACGCTGAGCCAGAAGATCCCCCTTGAGACGACGGCGACCGTCCGCCACCTCCTGCGGGACGCGGACCGCATCCACCGCTACAGCGACATCCGGGCGTACACGTCCCAGGGCCCCAGCCGCCTCGAAGTCCTTGCGAGCGAACAGGACCCGGCGGTCTCGGAGGCGTTCAGCGAGGACGACTACCGCCGGACCGTCGCCCTGCTCGAGCACTTCTACAACATCGTGCTCACGGACTGCGGCACCGGCCTGATGCACTCGGCCATGAAGGGCGTCCTGGACATCGCCGACGCGCTGGTCGTCGTGTCCTCCGGTTCGGTCGACGGCGCCCGGTCGGCGTCGGCGACCCTGGACTGGCTGGACGTCCACGGCTACCGCGACCTGGTGTCGCGCTCGGTCGCGGTCATCAACTCGGTCCGCCCCCGCGCCGGCTCCGTGGACCTGGACAAGCTGGGGCAGCACTTCGGCGCCCGCTGCCGGTCCGTGGTCCGCATCCCGTTCGACCCGCACCTGGAAGAGGGCGCCGAGATCGAGCTGGACCGCCTCGGCGCCGACACACGGCTCGCCCTGCTGGAACTGGCCGCCACCGTGGCAGACGGCTTCCCGAGCGAGTTCTACTACATGCGCTGACTGACTCGGGACCGCGCGAGCTGGTGGAAGTCCGCTCAGGCGGGCGGCGTGCTGTCCGTGTCCGGCGGGTTCTTCTTCCCGAGCTCACGCAGGAACTCGGGGTCGTCGTCAGGCGCGATGGGGCCGGACCGGGTGGGCCGGGTCGGCCGGTCCGGCCGGGTCACGCGTCGCTGGCTGACGGTGGTGGGATTCGCCACAAAGGCCCGCCACAGCAGCACGGCGACACAGATGGCGCCGATCGCGGCGAGCAAGTACAGCATCTGTTACCTCCCGGGGGTGCTGCCACCGAGGCTAGCCCGTTTGGACCGATTTCGGGGGTTCGGGGGGTGAACCGACGCTCAGGCGTGGCCGTTGGCCGAGGTGGCCTCGGTGGTGAGTTCCGCGAGCAGCGTCTTGACCTCGGACTCCCGGAACCGGCGGTGCCCGCCCGGTGTGCGGATGGAGCCGATGCGCCCGGCGGTGGCCCACCGGGTGACGGTTTTGGGGTCGACGCGGAACAGTGCCGCCACCTCGCCCGGGGTCAGAAGCCGCTCGCCGACATGTGCCGCTGTCACGTGTCCTCCTCAGGTTGTCTGAACTGGACGCGTCAATCGTTGCATCTCGACCATCGAGTACTCGAACGGTTGTCTGATGGTAAAGAGGTAGTAAGGGACAAAACGGCCGGTTCGGACATGGGATGGGGCGCGCTAGAGTGCCGCCCGTGGACGCCGTCGACCGCCGGATCATCGCCGCCCTGCGTGCGCACGGCAGGGCGACCTACGCCGAGCTCGGGCGGCAGGTCGGCCTGTCCGCCTCCGCCGTGCACGAGCGCGTCGGCAAGCTCGAGACCAGCGGCGTCATCACCGGCTACCACGCGGTCGTGAACCCCAGCGCGGTCGGCCTCGGCGTCACGTCGCTGATCGGCATCTACTCCACCGACATCGCGGACGACGAGGATGTCGCCATCGCTCTCGCCCGCCTCGACGAGGTCGAGTCCTGCTACCGCGTCGCCGGTGACGAGTCCTTCATAGTCAAGGTACGCGTCGCGACTGTCGACGATCTCGAAGCCGCCCTCGGCCGCCTGCGCCGCATCGCCGGCGTCGCCAGGACTCGCACCACGCTCGTGCTGTCCACGCGGTTCGAGGGCCGGCCGAACACGTCGGAGGTCGACGACGATGACGAGTGATGGTGACGAGTAACGTCTCACCCGTGGCGGAGAGCACCTTGGGACGCGACCTGACGCTGTACACGCTGGCCAGGCTCGCCCTGGCCGGTGCGGTCACCGTGCTGCTGGTGCTGTTCGACGTGCCGCTGCTGGTCGCGCTCGCGATCGCCGTGGTGGTGGGCTTCCCGCTCGGGCTGCTGGTGTTCCGCGGCCTCAACCAGCGCGTCACCGCGGGCCTCGCCACCCGCGGCGCCGACCGGATGGCCGCCCGCGACCGTCTGCGTGCCGAGCTGCGCGGCGACGACCCCGTCGAGGGCTGAGCCGGATGGCCGTCGTCGACCGCTGCAGCGAGAAGACGCGCGACTGGGTGTGCGAGGCGGTACGCATCATCGAGGCGGACGCCAACCGCAGCGCCGACACGCACCTCCTGCCGTTCCCGCTGCCGCCGGAGTGGAATGTCCAGCTGTACCTGAAGGACGAGTCGACGCACCCGACCGGCTCGCTCAAGCACAGGCTCGCCAGGTCGCTGTTCCTCTACGCGCTGTGCAACGGCTGGATCGTCGAGGGCACGCCCGTGATCGAGGCGTCGTCCGGCTCGACCGCCGTGTCCGAGGCGTACTTCGCGCGGCTGCTCGGCCTGCCGTTCATCGCGGTCATGCCCCGCACCACCAGCGCCGAGAAGGTGTCGCTGATCGAGCGCGAGGGCGGCCGCTGCCACTTCATCGACGAGCCGAGCCAGCTGTACGCGGAGTCCCACCGGCTCGCCGACGAGCGGGGTGGCCACTTCATGGACCAGTTCACGAACGCCGAGCGCGCGACCGACTGGCGTGGCAACAACAACATCGCGGAGTCGATCTTCGAGCAGATGGCGCTAGAGCCGCACCCGGAGCCGGAGTGGGTGGTCGTCGGGGCCGGCACCGGCGGCACGAGCGCCACGATCGGCAGGTTCATCCGCTACCGCAGGCTCCGCACCCGGCTCGCCGTCGTCGATCCGGAGCACTCGGTGTTCTTCACGGCATGGCGGGACACGCTGCCCGCGCTGACGGCCTGCCGGGGGTCGCGCATCGAGGGCATCGGCCGCCCGCGCGTCGAACCGTCGTTCGTCGGCCAGGTGATCGACCGCATGGTGAAGGTCCCCGACGCCGCGTCGCTGGCGACCATCCGCGCGGTCGAGCCGCTGCTGGGCCGCCGCGTGGGCGGTTCCACCGGCACGAACCTGTGGGGCGCCTTCCAGATCGTGGCGGAGCTGAAGGCCGCCGGCCGCGCCGGCAGCGTGGTGACGCTGCTGTGCGACGGCGGCGAACGCTACGCGAACACATACTACGACGACGCGTGGCTCGCGTCGCAGGGCCTGAACCTGGCCCCACACACGGAGATCGTGGCGCGGTTCCTCGCCACGGGTGAGTGGCCGCTGCCTGAGCCAGTGGGGTGACCAGCTCCCCGAGGCGCTAACAACCGGCGCTCGTCAGCGACGTTCGAGTCGACGACGGCGAGCGAGGGCTGATGGACAGAGTGCTGAGCGTGCGAGTGAGGGGTCAGCCGAGACCCAGCGCCGCGCCGGTCAGTAGTGCCCACGCGAGCATCGCCAGCGACGTGTCCCGCAGCACGGGGATCAACGCCAAGCCGTCCCGCCCCCGCGCCACCGTCCGCGTAGCGGGCACCACCAACACGGCCGCGAGCAAACCCAGCAACAGCCACGGATACGACACCGCCGTCACGGCCGTCACCACGAAAGGCACTGCCACCAACACGAAGTAGAGCACCCGCGTGCCCCGGTCGCCCAGTTTCACCGCCAGCGTCAGCTTTCCCGCCGCGCGGTCGGTCGGCAGGTCCCGGAGGTTGTTCGCCACCAACACACTCGCGGAGATCGACCCAAGCGCCACCGCGCCGGCGACGCCGAGCCACGTCAGCTGACCGGTCTGCACGTACAGCGTCCCCAGCACCGCGACCGGCCCGAAGAACGCGAACACCGCGACCTCGCCCCACCCGGAGTACCCGTACGGCTTCGGCCCGCCGGTGTAGAACCACGCCGCCGCAACGGAAAGCACGCCGATGCTGATCAACCACCAGTGGCCGGTCAACGCGACCAGCACCAGCCCGGCCACCCCGGCGACCCCGAAGCAGAGGAACGCCGCCAGGCGAACGGCCGACGCCGACGCGACCCCGGACCCGACCAGTCGCATGGGGCCGACCCGGTCGGAGTCGGTCCCGCGGATTCCGTCCGAGTAGTCGTTCGCGTAGTTCACGCCGACCTGCAGCGCCAGCGCGACGACCAGCGCGAGCAGCGACGCCCACCAGTTGAGCTCGCCGATCGCGCCGGCCGCGCCGGCTCCCACGACCACCGGGGCGATCGAGTTCGGCAGCGTCCGAACCCGCGCCCCGGCGACCCACTGTCCTGCGGTTGCGGCCATAACCCCATCTAACTAGCAGGCGGTTGCCTCGCCGCCGCCGGACACGTACGCCGCCGACACGAACTTGCCCGCCGCCAGCCGGTACCAGAGGTTGGTCGTGCCCTGGGTCCCGGTGATCTCCTCGCCGGTTGCCTCGCACTCGACCCGCACCTGCGCGTAGTTCGCCGCCATGCCGACGATCGCGGAGGCGCTGTTCGGCTCGGTCCGCGCGTTCAGCGGCTCGCCCGCGGTCCGCACGTAACCGGCCGGATCCGAGCCGGTCCACTGGTAGGTCACCGTCACCCAGGAGTTGTCGGTCAGCTTCAGGCCGTCCCAGAACGTGCCGTCCGCGAGGTCGATGCCCGCCGGGTTCGCCACCTTCCGCCCGAACTGGTCCTTGCCGCCGTGGTAGCCGTCCTGGTTCGCGGCCTGCGACTCCGGCTTGCCCTGCGGCAGGTCCTTCCACTCCTGCCGCACGTCCGGCGGGCTCCAGTAGTCGTCCCGCGTGTTCCACGGGCCGACGTCCCAGGTCGGGGCCCACTCGCAGCGGCCGTTGTCCGCGCACACCCGCACGCTGTAGTCGCCGGCGCCCTTGCCGGACAGCCCACGCCGCGACGGCAGCGCCACGAAGTGGTCCCGCGCGACGATCACGTGCCCGTTCGCGGTGGTGCCGCCGACCAGACCCTCGCGGGTGGCGAACACCTTGTACGTGAGACCGGCGTCAGCGGCCCGGCTCGACGGCGCCCGAGCGGACGACGACGGCGTGACCGTCAGCGACGAGAGCGACGGCGACGCCACCCCGTCCGGTGCGCTCAGCATCGCCCGGACCTCGACGTCCTTCGCGGCCACCGGCAGCACACCCGCCGCGTCCGGCCGGATCTCCGCCCACTCGGTCCACTGCCCGTCGGGCATGCGGCCGCGCACGTCGACGGCAAGTTCCGCGCCGGCCGGCACGGTGCTGCGCGCGGTCGCCGCGAACGTGTTCGCCGGGGTCGGCAGCGACCTCGGGTACACGGCGATGCCGGTGCGCAGCGACGTCTCGACGCTGGCCGCCCGGTTGGCCTCCGACCCCAACCGGACCGACCCGTCGGTCGTGATGTTCGTGCTGTCCTCGCTCGGCTGCGAGAGGTCGAGCCGCCAGCTCGTCGCGGGTGCGGCGGACGCGGGCGCCAGCCCGACCGCCGAACTCGCGATCACCGCGCCGACCAGCAGGTATCGGCTGATTTTCATGCGGAGAGCCAAGGCGACCGGCAGTGATCTTGTCAACCGGAAGTAGTCGGGACATGGCGAAGAATCACCGATCGGGTTCCGGTGGAATCACCAGACGGCGCGCGCTGCTGTGACACCGGGTCACTGCGCTCCTGGCGCCCATGTCTCGTCAACGCGCCCGGCGGGCGTCAGGTTCCCCCGCAAACAGGTCTCGCACCCCGTCCCGGTCGACCTTTCCCGGCCCCCGCAACGGGAGTGCGTCGGCGAACCGCACGACCTTCGGCACCGCCGGCCCGCCGAGCCGCTCGCGCACGGCCGCCCGCAGGTCCGCGACCTCGGGCGGCCGGGCCGGGTCGACGGGCACGACGGCCGCGGCCACCACCTGTCCCCACTCGGCGTCCGGCAGGTCGACCACGCACGCCTCCGCGACGCCCGCCTGTGCGGTCAGCACCGCCTCGACGGCCGCGGGCGCCACCTTCACCCCGCCGGTGTTGATCACGAAGTCGGCGCGGCCGAGGATCTCCAGCGTGCCGTCCGGACGCAGCACGCCCAGGTCGGTGGTGCGAAACCAGCCGTCGACGAACGCCGCGCGGGTGGCGTCGGGAGCGCGCCGGTAGCCGGTGGCTAGCGTGGGTCCGGCCAGCTCGACGACGCCGCCGGCCAGCCGCACCAGGACCCCGTCGAGCGGGTGCCCGTCGTACACGCAGCCGCCCGCGGTCTCGGACATGCCGTACGTCGTGCTGATCCGCACGCCCTGCGCGCGGGCCCGTGCGAGCAGCGGCGCCGGGGTGGCGGCCCCGCCGAGCAGCACGGCGTCGAGCGTGCGCAACGCGTCGAGCCCCACCGGGTCGTCGAGGAGCCGGAGCAGCTGCGTCGGCACGAGCGAGGTGTAGCGGCGCCCGGCGTTCATCGAGTTCACGGCTTCGGCAAACGTTTGTGTGCCACGGAGGACCGGCCGGGTGCCGGCCAGCAGGGACCGGACGATCACCTGGACGCCCGCGACGTGGTGCGCGGGCAGGGTGAGCAGCCACTGGCCCGGACCGCCGAGCCGCGCGTGTGTGGCGGTCGCGGACGCCGTCAGCGCGGCGGCCGACAGCTCCACCCCTTTGGCGGCGCCGGTGGACCCCGAGGTGGCGACGACGACGGCGGTGCCGGGCAGCGTCGGCTCGGCCGGCGCCATCGCCTCCCGCAGCTCGGCGGCCCTGGGGTCGGCCGCCGACAGCGGCAGCACGGCGGGCCCGCCGCCGAGCGCGACCTCGAGCGCGGCCACGATCGCGGAGTTGTCCACAGGCGTCTGCAACACGATCGAGATTGTCGGCCACCGCACCTAGGCTCGCCCCATGAGTACCGCCACACTTCCCCTCGACGCGTCGCTCCGGGACGCCTACCTGCGCAGGCTGGGTTTCGCGAGCCCGCCGCCGGCCACTGTGGAGACACTGCTGGCGGTGCACCGCGCGCAGGTCGAGCGCGTGCCGTACGAGTCGGTGTGGATCTGGCTGGACGAGCGCCGCACGATCGAACCGCTCGACTCGGTCGGCTACCTGCTGTCCGGTCGGGGCGGCTACTGCTACCACCAGAACGGCGCGCTGGCGACGCTGCTCGCCTGGCTGGGTTTCGACGTGCACTGGCACGTCGGCGGCGTGCAGGGACATCCGGACGCGAAGCCGAACGTGGCCGGCAACCATCTGGCGCTGACCGTGACCGGCTTACCGTCCGACGACAACCCCGACGGCGGGTGGTACCTCGATGCGGGCCTCGGCGACGGCCCGCACGAGCCGATGCCGTTACGCGCCGGCGCCTACCGGCAGGGTCCGCACACGTACGGCTTACGCCCGTCCGAGATCGCCCCCGGCGGCTGGCGGTTCGACGCCGACCCGGCGATGTCCTTGCACGGCATGGACTTCCTGGCCGGCGACGCGACCACGGCCGACCTCACGGCGGAGCACGAGCACCTGCAGACCGGGCGGGACTCCGGTTTCCGCAAGGTGGTGGTGGCCTTCCGCCGCGACGCCGGCGGCGTGGACTACTTACGTGGCCGCATGCTCAACCGCGTCGGCGCCACGACGGACTCGACCGCGCTGTCCACCAGCGCCGACTGGTACGCCTGCCTGGCCGACGTCTTCAGCCTCCCCCTGTCCGATGTGGACGAACAACGAAAGGCCGTGCTGTGGAACAAGGTCACGGCCGCCCACGAGAAGTGGCTGGCCGCCGCGACCTGATGCCCTGAAGGACCCCTTCATGTCGTTGAGTGACATGAAGGGGTCCTTCAGGGCGCGGGTCTCAGTAGTAGTACGGGAAGCGGGTCCAGTCGGGGTCGCGCTTCTCCAGGAACGCGTCCCGGCCCTCCACCGCCTCGTCGGTCATGTACGCGAGCCGCGTGGCCTCGCCGGCGAACAGCTGCTGCCCGACCAACCCGTCGTCGATGAGGTTGAACGCGTACTTCAGCATCCGCTGGGCCGTCGGCGACTTGCCGTTGATCTCCGCGGCCCACTCCAGCGCGGTGGCCTCCAGCGCCGCGTGCGGCACGACCGCGTTCACGGCGCCCATGCGGTGCATGTCCTCGGCCGAGTAGGTCCGGCCGAGGAAGAAGATCTCCCGCGCGAACTTCTGGCCGACCTGCCGCGCCAGGTACGCCGAGCCGAACCCGCCGTCGAAGCTGCCGACGTCGGCGTCGGTCTGCTTGAACCGGGCGTGCTCCTCGCTGGCGACGGTCAGGTCGCACGTCACGTGCAGGCTGTGCCCGCCACCGGCGGCCCACCCCGGCACGACCGCGATCACGACCTTCGGCATGAACCGGATCAGCCGCTGGCACTCGAGGATGTGCAGCCGCCCGGCCCGCGCCGGGTCGACCGTGTCGGCGGACTCGCCGGACGCGTACTGGTAGCCCGTCCGCCCCCGGATCCGCTGGTCGCCGCCCGAGCAGAACGCCCATCCGCCGTCCTTCGCGGACGGACCGTTGCCGGTCAGCAGCACGCACCCCACATCGGGTGTCATCCTGGCGTGGTCGAGCGCCCGGTACAGCTCGTCGACCGTGTGCGGCCGGAACGCGTTGCGCACCTCCGGCCGGTCGAACGCGATCCGCACGGCGCCGGTCGCGACGGCCCGGTGGTATGTGATGTCGGTGAAGTCGAACCCCTCGACGACCTGCCACGCGGTCGGGTCGAACAGCTCGGAGACGCATCGTTCAGCCACGCCGCCGAGCATATGGGGAGATCACCGCCACCACGCCGGCGCGCTGCCCGGCCGACGAATCGCGGGGTGTCCGGCCGGCGTGCCAAGCTGGGCGCATGCAGGATGTCGAGGCCGTGGTCGAGGAGCTGGCCGACCACGACGAGGCCGGGCTCGTCGTGGCGGCGTGCTGGTACGACGTCTCGGACGACCGGCCGAACTACCTCATGTCGCAGTTCGACGTGCAGAACTTCCTGTGGCTGACGTTGCCGCAGCTGATCCGTGTGCCGCCGGCCGACCTGAACCCGATGCCCGACTGGCCGGCGGTCGTCGACGAGGCGGCCTGGTTCTTCGAGCGCCTCGACCAGCCCCGTTACGCCGCGATCTGCCGGAGCAAGCAGACCGCGCAGATCCTGGCCGCGGCCGAGGACGAGCTGGAGTCCTTCGAGCTGTACGCCGAGGCCACCCACGAGTCGGGCATCATGCCGCCGCCCGGCCTGCGCATCACGTGGCTGGACGAGCAGGGACCGCGCGAGGTCGCCGCCTACGACGCGATCACCCGCGCGCTCGAACGCGCCATCGTGGCCGGCGAGCTCGACCCGGCCGACGACCAGGCCCGGCTGCGTGTCGCGCTCGCGGTCCTGGAACAACCGCCGGACGGACACACCGACACGCTGCTCGACCTGCTGTTCGCCGAACGTCTGGCGCAGTGGCGGTCCAGCTGCGGCAGCCAGACCATGCGTGAGCTGCTGGTCCGCATCGGGCCGGACGTCAGCAAGCCGATGGACCTGAGCCCGGAGGTGCTGCTCACGGGCACCCGCCCGCTGAGCGAGGCGCTGCACGACCTCGACGGGACCGCCCCGCGGCGCCGGGTCGCGGCGAAGTTCGGCCTGCTGGAGACCGTCGACGGCGAGCTGACCCGCACGGAGGACGGCGAGCGGGCGCTGGTCCACCCGGTGCTGATGTTCGAGGCGATCTGCACCGGCCTGCTCGACGGCGGTGACCGCATCGCCCGCCAGGCGGTCGCGCCGCTGCTGGCGATGCTGATGCTGTCCGACGAGGTGGACCTGGACATGCTCGTCGACCGCGTCGGCATGGTCCTGTACGAGACCGGCTGGCGCGGCGACGCCCACAACGAGCCGATGCCGCAGGAGACGGTCCGCGCCACGGTGACCGCCCTGCTCGACGACCTCCACGCGGCCGGCGCCACCACCCGCGGCGCGAAGGAACGCCTGACGGACTTCGGCGAGCGGGTGGTCCAGGCCGCCGTCCGGACGAGGGCCCTGCAGGGCGGCGCGGTCGACTGACCCCGGCCGACCCCACGGCGACGAGTTGTCCACAGGCGCCGCCCGCGCGGCCCGTCCCCGTCGGTGCCCTGCCGTAGCGTAGAACCCGGGGGCCGGAGGCCAAGGCGGCTGTCGGCCGGTCCGCCCGATAGTCGTAACGTCTTGGTTGTGAACCCGTCCACCGCGCAGGCGACCGTCATCGTCGATGAGCTAGTGCGCAACGGCGTGCGGCACGTCGTGGTCTGCCCCGGCTCGCGGAACGCGGCGCTCGCCATGGCGCTCCACGCGGCCGCCGACGCCGGCCGGCTCACGATGCACGTGCGGATCGACGAGCGGTCCGCCGCCTTCCTCGCGCTCGGCCTGTCGCGGGCCGGCGGCCGGCCCGCCGCGGTCGCCTGCACCTCCGGCACCGCCGCCGCCAACCTGCATCCCGCCGTCCTCGAGGCCTACCACTCGGGGGTCGGGATGCTCCTGCTCACGGCCGACCGGCCGCCCGAGCTGCACGGCACCGGCGCCAACCAGACCATCGACCAGCGCAGCCTCTTCGGGCCCGCCGCCATCACCGTCGAGTTCCCGGTCGCCGAGCGGCGCGACGGGCAGAACCAGGTCTGGCGCGGGCTGGTCTGCCGGGCCGTCGCGCAGGCCGAGCACGGTCGGCCCGTGCAGGTGAACATGCCCTTCCGCGAGCCGCTCGTGCCGACGTTCGAACCCCGCTGGCCCGAGCCGCTCGACGGTCGGGACGGCGGCCTGCGGTGGACGACCTCCGCCGCGCCCGTGACCATGGCCGGCAGTCGTGTCGACTTCCGGCTGCCCGCCAGGACTCTCATGGTGGTCGGCAGTGGGCGGGCGGACCGGGCGCACGCCGCGGCCACGGTCGCGGCCAGCGCCGGGTGGCCCGCGGTCGCCGAGCCGTCCGGGCAGGCCGCCGCCATGTCCGGTGGCGCCGACGTGCTCCGGTGCGGCGCGCTCCTCCTCGCCTGCGGGGAGCTGCCCGCCGCCCTACGGCCGGAAGCTGTTGTCGTCGTCGGCCGGCCCACGTTGTCGCGCGGCGTGCGGGGGCTCATGGGGAGCGCGCCCGTCTACGGCATCGGCGACCATCCACAGTGGACGGACCCGCAGTACGTCGCCTCGCACGTGCGGGGCTGGCTCGACCTCGACGACCTGTCCCATGTGGACGGTGTGGAGCCGGACTGGCTGTCGGCGTGGCGCCAGGCCGACGCCCTCGCCGTCACGGCCGTCGACAAGCTGCTCGGCGACCAGGAATGGCCCACCGGTCTCCAGGTGGCCGCCGAGCTGACCGACGCCCTCCCGCCCGACGCGGCACTCTTTCTCGGCTCCTCCAACCCGATCCGCGACATCGACCTCGTCGCCGAGCCGCGCGTCGACCTCGCGATCTACGCCAACCGGGGCGTCGCCGGCATCGACGGCAACGTCTCCACCGCCGTCGGCATGGCACTCGCCACCGACCGGCCCGCCTACGCGCTCATCGGTGACCTCACGCTGCTGCACGACCTCAACGGCCTGCTCATCGGCCCGCCGGAGCGCCGCCCGGACCTGACGATCGTCGTCCACAACGACGACGGCGGCGGCATCTTCACCCTGCTCGAACAGGGCGCGGCCGAGTACCAGCCGACGTTCGAGCGCGTCTTCGGCACCCCGCACGGCGCCGACCTCGCCGCCCTGTGCCAGGGCTACCGGGTGCCGCACACGCTCGTGACCACCCGCGCCGACCTCCGCGCGGCGGTCCGGCCGGGTCGCGGCCTGCGGGTGGTGGAGGTCCGCTCGAACCGGGCCCTGCTGCGCGACCTCCACGCTCGCCTGCGCGCCGCCGTCACCGCCGCCGCACTCCGCTAGTACATGCGGCTGCCGTAGATGCTGGCCCGCGTCCGGTCGTCCTGATAACGCAGGCATTCGTACAGGTTCACGGCGTCGTGGAACTGCCGCCCGAGATTCTCGAACTGCCGCACGGGAAAGTCCGCGACCTCCGACTCGTCGAGATGATCCGGCGCGGTTACTGTCACCGTCATCTTCCAGTTGGCATAGGTGCCGCCGAGCGTCCACGTGTGTTCCACGGTTGCCTCCTGTTTGTCCGGCACACCATGGAATTTCTCCGCATCGGCAAACAAGTTCCGATCGGGTGAACCGTGTTCCTTGCCAGGCTGGCAACAACGCATTGTGGACACATGGTCCGGGACAAGGGCGCTTCCGTGCGCCAGCGCAGGGTATCAGCGGAGTTGCGTGCGCTCAGGCAGGACAAGAAGCTGACCTGCCAGGAGGTCGCCGACGCGCTCGACTGGTCGGTCAGCAAGGTCAGCCGCATGGAGACCGGCGTCCGGGGCCTCTTCCCGGACGACGTCGCCGCCATGCTCGGTTACCTGAAAGCGCCGTCCAAGCTCCGCGAAGAACTACTGAAACTGGTGCGGGAGGGCGAGAAACCAAACTGGATCCAGGTGGGCAGCGGCTTGCCGAAGATGTGGAAGAACCTGATTCGCATCGAGAACGAGGCAAGTGCGATCTACAACTTCGAGCCGCTTGTGGTGCCGGGGTTGTTGCAGACCGCCGACTATGCACGTGCGGTGATCGGCGCGGGCAACAAGGAATACGCGGAGGGCGCGGTCGACCAGCTCGTGCGGACGAGAATGGGCAGGCAGGCGTTGCTGAGCAGGCACGATGGACCGACCCTGGCGGTGATCGTTGACGAGATGGTGCTTCGGCGGCCGATCGGCGATGGCGGTGTGATGTACGGCCAGCTCCACCATCTGGTGAACATGGCGAACCGGCCCCGGGTGCAGATCAGGGTGGTGCCGTTCGCGACCGGAGCGAACGCGGGGCTGGAAGGCCCGTTGATGATCATGGAGTTCGGGGATCAGCCCACGCTGGCCTACCTGGAGACCAGGGGGGCGACCGGCTTCTTGGAGGAGCCGCCCGAAATCTCGCGCGTTAGAGTTGCATGGCGAGAGCTAAGTTCCACCGCCTTGCCGCCGGAAGACTCGGTGCGGCTTATTGCCGAGCTTGCCGGCGGGTGACTCGACGCTAGGAGCACGACGATGACCGCGCCGGACCTGTCCCGAGCCGTGTGGCGCAAGAGCAGCCGCAGCACCAGTGAGGCGAACTGCGTCGAGGTCGCATGGGCGGCTGAGTCGCTCACTGCGGTTCGGGACTCCAAGGACCCGGCGGGGCCGGTGTTGGCCTTCCCTCTCCCCGCATGGACGGCCTTCCTCCACCACTAGGCGCATTGTCCGGCCTAACGGGGCATGCAGAACACCGTTCCATGTCTTCGTGTTGTCGTCTTCGTGTCGTCACCGCTGACCTCCGTCGTCGGCGTTGACCTGTTCATGCCAGGCCCACCACATCGCCGGTGTCACACGCTGCCACGACGTGGGCGCCGTCGACGTTGACGTCGGTCACCTCGCATCCGATGTCGACGGTCTGCGTCCGGGTGAACGTCGCGAGGTTGTACACGTCCACGCTGTGCGGTCCGGACTGATACCAGCGGCCGGCCGCCAACGCGTCACCGGTCCAGTCGATCGGGGCGTTTGTCGTCGTCCCCGCCACCGAGCCGGTCACGCCGTCGCGGATCTCCCGCCTGCCGCCGACGTCGACCATTACTCGTCCGCCGCCAACGCCGGCGGCGCCGGCGAGGCTGTCGGTGGGCTGTGCCTGCCAGTTGAGGCGCCCCGCGGTGAGTGACACGTACTGCTCGTAGTCGTCCATGCGTAGGCCGAGTACCAGCGCACCGCCGGTCGCGGCCGTGTCCACCACCTCGCAGGACCGGTCGCAGGTGACGCCCAGCAAGGTCGGCACGGACACCGGCGCCAGCCGGCGGCCGTCCCGGAACTCGGTCACGACGGGCTCGGCTCGCAAGTCGCAGTTCGAGCGGATCAAGTAGTCCGACCGGTCGCCCGACACCAGCTCGTACCCGCACCCCGAGTCCGGCCGCTCGACGGTGGTGAACGCCCGGTTCGGGACGTCGAGACGCACCAGCAACCCGAAGTCGATGAAGGAGCCGTCGTACGGATCCGCCGCGCCGAACACCATGAGGTGGTCGAACCGGCCGAGCAGTCCTTGGTACGGGCCCGTGACCGGCCGCCAGCCGTACTCCCGGTCCACCGCCACATCCGGGAACGGCAGGACGTCGACCAACTCGCCGGTGACGATGTCCAGCAGCACCGCGTCGTGGCCGACCGTGAGCACCACGACCCCGCTGGCTCCATCGACGACGACGGCGCCGCCGACGGCGTCGGCGGTGGTCACCCGGTAGTGCCAGACCTCCTTGCCGGTGTCCGCGTCCAACGCGATCAGCGCGGGCCGGTTGTAGCTGCGACGGTCCTGGTACACGACCACGGTCCCGTTGGTGACCTCCTGCTCGCCGACACCCGCTGCCCGCCACCTCGGCCGCAACTCGTCCGGCGCGCGATCGTTCGTGGCGACGGTGCGGTCCTCTGCGACGGTGTGGTCGGGCGCGCCGGACTCGTCCCCGGGCACCAGCACCCAGGCGACGACACCACCGACCACCAGCAGCAACACCCCGACGACCAACCACACCCGTTTGACAGACATGCCACTGTGACGCACGCGGCCCGCCGATCGGCTGTTACCGAAGTATTACGCCGCCGCCAGCTTGTCCAGGAAGGCCTGCCGCACGGTCGGGGGCGCCCACGACGCCTCGATCGCGTTGCGTTGCAGGGTGATCATGTGTTCTCGGGTCAGGTCGAGCTCCTTCTGCACGGTCAGCAGATTGTCCAGCACGTACGCGGTGAAGTACGCCGGGTCGTCGGAGTTCACCGTCACCCGGACGCCTTCTTCCAGTAACCGCAACAACTCCGTCGACTTGGTGCCGTCGGTGACGAACCGGTTGGAGACCGGGCACAGTGTCAGGCCGAGCCCGCGCCGCTTTACCTCGGCCACCAGCTCGGGGTCCTCGAGGATGTTCACGCCGTGGTCGATGCGGTCGACGCCGATCTCGAGCAGCGCCTGGCGGATGTGCTCGACCGAGTTCGGCTGGTCGACGTCGCAGTGCATGGTCAGCAGGTAGCCCTCGGCCCTGGCGCGGGCGAACACCGCCGCGAACTTGGCGGGCGGGTTGCCGCGCTCGTCCGAGTCGAGGCCGACTCCGATGATCCATTCCCGGTACGGCAACGACTCCAGCAGCGTCGCCATCGCGTACTCGGCCTGGAAGTCGCGTAAGAAGCACATGATCAGCTGCGAGTGCAGGCCCAGCACCCGGCGCGCGTCGAGCTGTGCCCGGCGTAAGCCGCGGATCACCGTGTCGAACGCGACGCCCCGGGACGTGTGGCCCTGCGGGTCGAAGAAGATCTCCGCGTACTCGACGCCTTCGCCCGCGGCGCGGGAGAAGTACGCGTAGGCCAGGTCGTAGAAGTCGGGCTCGGTGACGAGGACCGACATGCCCTCGTAGTACCCGACGAGAAAGGACGTCAGGTCGTGGAAGTCGTAGGCCGGCCGCGGCGGTAACGCGACCCCGTTCCGCGACGCGAGCCGGGCGCGCAGCTCAGGCTCCAGCGTGCCCTCGATGTGCAGGTGCAGCTCGCACTTCGGCATCCGCCGGATGAAATCTTCCATGGCCGGGAGCCTAACCGCGACCACCGACAAGAACGGGCCCCGCACGCCGTTGTGCGGGGCCCGTTCTCGGTCGATCAGCGCGACGTCACTTCGAGCCGACCTTGATCTTCATGGAGGTGCCGCTCGCCGACTGCACGCGGATCGTCACACCGACCGCGGGCAGGTTCACGCCGGCGTTCGGCTGGTCGGCGTACCAGAACGTCTTGGTGTCGTCGAACAGCGGAACGGCCGCCTGGCCGCGGATGTAGCTCGACTTGCCGTTCACGTGCAGCGAGAACGAGTCCGCCTTGGCGAGCGAGAACGGCGCGTCGTACGCCGCGATCCGCTCGCGCCACGGCTGTCCCTCCAGGTTGTAGATCGGCGCTGGGTGCGCGTCGATCGGGAGGATCTGGCCGGAGCCCTGGTGCTCACTCGTGTTGTTGTCCGGCTGGGACGTGTCCCAGTACCAGACACCGAGACCGGTCTGGTACGGGAAGTGCTCGACCCAGTCCGGGTTCGCCGCGTCGACCAGGTTGTACGGACCGGTCTTCATGTACTGGTCGTACGACTCGTAGGTGCGGTTCGACGCGATGTAGAAGTTGTCGAACGCCTGGGTCTCCGTGCCGGTGGTGGTGCGGAAACCGTCCAGCGTCCAGCCGTTGTCGCCGGCCTCGGCGCCATCGGTGAACAGCGGCTGGCCGTCCGCGTTGACCACGATCTCGTCGCCGAAGAAGCCGTTGAGGGCGAGACCGCCGTCGGTCTTGTAGCGGAAGCGCACCTGCACCTCGCCACCGACGACCGTGTCGAGCGGCACGTGCATGTCGAGCCACTCGCCGTCGGAGCTGGCCGAGATCGCCGGGTCGTCGTTCGAGTCCCGCTGGAACGGCTGGCCGCCGACAGTGCCGTCGAGCGCCGTCCACGTCGCGCCGCCGTCCTTCGACACCTGCGTGTACAGGTAGTCGAAGTCGGCCTCGATGTCGAAGCGCGCCTTGAGATCCAGCGACGCGCTCGTCTTGCCGGTGAGGTCGACCGTGCGGGTCATCGACGTGTCGAGGTCGTCGCCCTTGGTGCTCCACCACTGCTGCTCGCCGGCGAACGGCGCCCCGTACTCGGACGTGACGCTCTTGTCCGGCAACACCACCACCGCGGCCTGTGGATTGTCCGAGTTGTACTCGTGCGGGCCGAGGTTCAGCGTCTTGGACTGGCCGGCGACGACGGTCTCGTAGTCCAGCCAGCCGAGCTGCAGCTTCGACCACGGGTCCATGTCGTTGACCCGCGAGCCGAGCACCTCACCCGGGCCGGACACGCGCTGCTGCGCCATCAGCGACCACCAGTTGACGTTGTTCTGACCGCCACCGGAGGTGTCGTAGAGGTCCGGCAGACCGAGGTCGTGGCCGTACTCGTGCGCGAACACGCCGATGCCGCCGTTCTCCGGCTGCATCGTGTAGTCACCGACCCACAGGCCGGTCGTGCCGACCTGCGAACCGCCCTGGAGGTTGCCGTCCGGGCCGTTCGTGGTGTTCGAGAAGGCGAAGCTGCGGTGGCTCCACAGGGCGTCCTCGCCCTGGATCGGGTCGCCGTCGGCCTGGTCGCCGCCGGAGTGCACGATCTGGAAGTGGTCGATGTAGCCGTCGGCCTCGTCGAAGTTGCCGTCACCGTCGTAGTCGGTGCGGTCCCACTGGTCGTAGCGGGCGAGCTCCGTCTTGACCTGCTCCGGCGTCTTGCCGGCCGCGATCTGGTCGGCGTACCACTGGTTCACGCCGTCGGCGACCAGCTGGAAGGCGTTGCTGCAGACGTTGCCGGCGCACGGGTAGCCGTTGGACCGGCCGTAGCGGGCCTCGTTGTAGCGGACCTTCACCCAGTCGGTGACCGTGCCCTGCACGGAGTAGCGACCGGAGGACTGCTTCTCGTAGTAGTTCGCGACCGAGTCGACGCCCGGGTCGGCCGAGAAGTAGAGATCCTGGAAGTGCTGGCGGCTGTAGTCCGCCTGCCAGATGGTCGAGTTGTCCTTCGACCGGTCCGGCTCGGGGATCTCGTTGTGCAGCGGGCCGTCGAACTTGGCCGGGCCGACCGTGTTCGGGTCGGTGTCCTGGTCGGGGTAGCTCGGGTGGCGCTCGTTGCCGAACTCGGCCAACACCACGAAGATGTTGTCGGTCTTCTCGCGCGACAGCTCGACGTACTGGTCGACCGGCCCGGACTGCGCCCTCGTCTTGGAGTTCGCCGGCGCCTTCTCGCCCATCTTCACGACGGTGCTGGAGCCGCGCTGCTCCGTCTTCTTGGTGCCGGTGAGGACGTCGGCGAGCGCTTCCTGCCTCAGGGCGCGGCGCTTCTCCTCGGCCGCGCTGGGCAGATCGTCGATGCCGGCGGCGGCCTCGGTGGCCTTGTCGGTGACGGGCGGTGCCGCTTGCGCGGCCGGAACGAGTGCCGTCAGCCCAGCCGCCACCATGGCAGCGCTCGTCAGGCCGACGAGAATTCTTCGTTGCAACGCGTCCTCCAAGATGGCTTCAAGGTCAGCACGGGTCACCCGTAAGGCTGACCTCGCGCGACGCGAGATATTACGCACCGCGAATATCTTTCGGACCCGACGAACGGAGTAATCCGAATGGGCTAACTCGGTCGGATTGGACCAGGTGGCTGTAGGTCGCGGGTCGCTCGGGGGTGGGCGGCTAGGCTCAGCGGCGTGGTCCAGCAGGTGACAAACGTCCGGGAGGGGCGCCGCCGGTTCGTGCACCGGGTGGCGGTTCGGTCCCTGCTCGCCCTCGGCGGCATCGTCACGTTCCTGGCCGTGGTCCTCGTGGTCGCGGCGTGGACCGAGGACGTCTCGATCGACCGGGACATCGGGTTCGTGAACGCCGAGGTGGTGTCGGACGACTACTCCCGGACCCTGGTGCGCTTTTACACGCCGGACGGCGCGGAGCACATCCCGCAGGTCGGCGTGCTGTACCCGTCCGGTCTGAAGGTGGGCGACGTGGTGCAGGTCGAGTACCGCCAGGACAACCCGGAGCAGGTGCGGGTGGCCGGGCGCGGGGCCTTCATCACGCTGCTGCCGGTCGGGTTGACGCTGCTCGGCGTGTGGGCGGTGCTGGTGCCGACGGTGTGGTGGCTGCGGCGGCGGTCGTAACAGCCCGGGTGTAACACTTCTCCTCAATTCGCGCGTTCACGTGTAACATTGGGCCGTGAGCGATGCACTTCAGCGCGACTTCGACCGGCTCGTCGACGCGGAACAGCGCGTCGAGCCGAGGGACTGGATGCCCGACGGCTACCGCAGGACGCTGATCCGCCAGATCGCGCAGCACGCGCACTCCGAGATCATCGGGATGCAGCCGGAGGCGAACTGGATCAGCCGGGCGCCGTCGTTGCGCCGCAAGGCGATCCTGCTGGCCAAGGTGCAGGACGAGGCCGGGCACGGGCTGTACCTGTACGCGGCGGCCGAGACGCTCGGCGCGGACCGCGAGGACCTGACGACCAAGCTGATCGAGGGCCGGCAGAAGTACTCGTCGATCTTCAACTACCCGACGCTGAACTTCGCGGACGTCGGCGCGGTCGGCTGGCTGGTCGACGGTGCCGCGATCTGCAACCAGGTGCCGCTGTGCCGCACGTCCTACGGGCCGTACGCGCGGGCGATGATCCGGATCTGCAAGGAGGAGTCGTTCCATCAGCGGCAGGGCTACGAGCTGCTGATGACGATGATGCGCGGCACTGTTGAACAGAGGCGCATGGTGCAGGACGCGGTTGATCGCTGGTGGTGGCCGACGCTGATGATGTTCGGGCCGTCGGACGAGGTGTCGTCGAACACGGCCCAGTCGATGGTGTGGCGGATCAAGCGGCACACCAACGACGAGCTGCGGCAGAAGTTCGTGGACATGTCCGTGCCGCAGGCCGAGGCGCTGGGCGTGACGCTGCCGGACCCGCTGCTTCGGTGGAATCCGGAGCGCGGCCACCACGACTTCGGCGAGATCGACTGGGACGAGTTCTGGCGGGTCGTCGGCGGCAACGGTCCGTGCAGCAGGCAGCGGGTCGAGCACCGGCGCAAGGCGCACGAGGACGGTGCGTGGGTGCGGGAGGCCGCGTCCGCGTACGCGGCTTCTTCTTCGTCGTCGGAGGAGGTCGCATGAGCGCGCCTCGGTCTTCCTGGCCGCTGTACGAGGTGTTCGTGCGGGGGAAGCGCGGGCTGAACCACGTGCATGTGGGGTCGCTGCACGCGCCGGACGCGGCGATGGCGCTGCGCAACGCGCGGGACCTGTACACGCGGCGGAACGAGGGCGTGAGCATCTGGGTGGTCCCGGCCGCGTCGATCACGGCGTCGTCGCCGGACGAGAAGGACTCGTTCTTCGATCCCAGCGGCGACAAGGTGTACCGGCATCCCACGTTCTACGCGATTCCTGAGGACGTGCCGCACCTATGAGCTTCGACAATGCGTACGACGCGCTCACCTCGTCCGGGGACGACCAGCACTGGGCGTTCGGCACCGGTTTCGACGACCCGCTGTCCGGTGTGGACCGCGCGGTTCCGGCCGGTGTGTCCGAAGTGGACTTGTCGACCTACTGCCTGATGCTGGGCGACGACGCGTTGGTCCTTTCGCAGCGGCTGACCGAGTGGTGCTCGCGCGCGCCGGAGCTGGAGGAGGACGTCGCGCTGGCGAACATCGCGCTGGACCTGTTGGGGCAGGCCAGGTTGCTGCTGTCGCGGGCCGGCGAGATGACCGGGCGGACCGAGGACGAGCTGGCGTACCTGCGCGACGAGCACGAGTTCCGCAACGTGTGGCTGACGGAGATCGACTGCGGCCCGGGCCCGGGCGGCGACTTCGCCGTGACCATGGCGCGCCTGCTGGTGTTCTCGACGTGGCGGCTCGAGGTGTTGACGCGGCTGACGTCCTCGGCCGACCCGGTGCTGGCGGCGATCGCGGCCAAGGGTGTGAAGGAGCTGGCCTACCACCGCGACCACGCGGCACAGTGGACGCTGCGGCTCGCCGGCGGCACGGAGTACTCGCGGGCACGGATGATCGCGGGCCTCGACCGGGTGTGGCCGTTGGTCGACGAGCTGTTCACGCCGCACGAGGTGGAGCTGCGGCTGGCGGGTGTCGCGGTGGACCCGGCGTCGGTGCGGGCGTCGGTGTCCGAGGTGTTGGATCAGGTGTTCACAGCCGCGGCGCTGGACCGGCCCACGGTGGAGCCGATGTCGACGGTGGCCGGCCGCGCGGGCCGCGACGGCGTGCACACCGAGGCGATGGGGTACCTGCTCGCGGAGCTGCAGCACCTGGCCCGCTCGCTGCCGGGAGCGACCTGGTGACGCCCCCCCGCGCGTTGCCCATCCCCGCGTTGCCCATCCCCGCGTTGCCCATCCCCCACCCGATCCCGGGGGCGTCCCGCCTTGCCAGTCTACCGGTGGGGTATGACAGGACGGGGGTTGTGGATCTTGTCTGTGGATAACTCGACCGGTTGTGGACAACTCGGCGCACGAGCCGTCGCCGAGCAGGTCCTTGATCCCGAACTGCCTGTGCTCACCCTCGCTGACCTCGGGGTTCTCCGCGACGTACACGAGACCGGCGACCGCGTCGTCGTCACCATCACGCCCACCTACTCCGGCTGCCCCGCGCTCGACGAGATGCGCGCCGACCTCCGGTCCAAACTCGCCGAAGCCGGCTATGTCGACGTCGAGATCCGCACCACGCTCACGCCGGCCTGGACCACCGACTGGATCAGCGCGGCCGGCCGCCGCAAGCTCGTCGAGCACGGGATCGCGCCGCCGCAACGCAAAGCCGGGCCGGTGACCCTCAACCTCGTGCCGCCGCAAGCACAGGTCCGCTGTCCGCGCTGCGACTCCCCGCGCACCACCGAACTCTCCCGCTTCTCGTCCACCGCCTGCAAAGCCCTCCGGCGCTGCGAGGACTGCCGCGAGCCGTTCGAACACGTCAAGGAGATCTGATGGCCCGGCCCGCCTTCCACGAGCTGCCGGTCGCACGCGTCGACCGGCTCTGCGCGGACGCCGTCGCCGTCACGTTCGACGTGCCGCCGCACCTCGCGGACACCTTCGCGTTCCGGCCCGGCCAGTACCTCACCCTCCGTCAGGAGGTCGACGGCGCCGAGGAACGTCGCTCGTACTCGATCTGCGCCCCGGCCGGCGCCGCCCCGCGCATCGGGGTCCGGCGTGTCGAGAACGGACTGTTCTCCACCAAGCTGGTCGACGACGGGCAACACCCTGGAAGTGCTTCCACCACTGGGAAAGTTCACGCCGGACGGCACCGGCCGGCGGCACGCGTTCATCGTCGCGGGCTCCGGGATCACCCCGGCACTGTCCATTATGGCCACACTGCTCGAGTCCGTTGAGGACAGTCAGGTCACGTTGCTGTACGGCAACCGGCGCACCGACACCGTCATGTTCGGCGACGAGCTCGCCGACCTCAAAGACCGTTACGCCGCACGGTTTCAGCTCGTCCACGTCCTTTCCCGCGAACCGCGGGACGTCGAGCTGTTCTCCGGCCGCCTCGACGCCGACCGCCTCAACACACTGCTCGCCACCATCGTCCCGACCGACGACATCGACCACTGGTGGCTCTGTGGCCCGTTCGGCATGCTGCAGGACGCCGACCGCGCGCTCACCGCGCACGACGTGCCACGCGCCAAGATCCATCGTGAGCTGTTCTACGTCGACGAGCCGCCGCCGGAGCCCAAGCGCGTCGACGAGTCCGAGGTGGCGGGCCCGGCCGCCGAGGTGCGGGTCGTGCTCGACGGCCGCGAGACCACGCTCACCCTGCCGGCCGACACGCCGATTCTCGATGCGGCGCAACGGGTGCGTGCCGATCTGCCGTTCGCGTGCAAGGGCGGCGTGTGCGGCACGTGCCGCGCGAAGGTCATCTCCGGCGAGGTCGAGATGCGCCGCAACTACGCGCTCGAGGAGCACGAGGTGGCCGAGGGGTTCGTGCTGACCTGCCAGGCGCTGCCGCTGTCCGCCGAGGTCACGGTCGACTACGACGCATAACTCTTACGGCAACGTTCGCCGGGCGGCCATGTGGGCGTTCTCCGCTGGGCAGGCCGGGTTGCGACGGTCAGCCCGTGCGAGTCGCCATCGTCACTGAAAGCTTCCTGCCGCAGGTGAACGGCGTGACGAACTCGGTTCTCCGCGTCGTCGAGCACCTGCAAGAGCGCGGCCACGACGCGTTGGTCGTGGCGCCGGGCCCCGGCCCGGAGCGATACCGGCACGCCGAGGTCCGCCGCGTTCGCGCGGTCGATCTGCCGGTCATCAGCTCCCTGCCGATCGGCGTGCCGTCGCCGAAGGTGCATGCCGCGCTCGCCGACTTCGGACCGGACGTCGTGCACCTCGCGTCCCCGTTCGTCCTCGGCGCCGCCGGCCTGCGCTCGGCCCGCAGACTCGGCGTGCCGACGGTCGCCGTCTACCAGACCGACGTGGCCGGGTTCGCCGCCGCGTACGGCCTCAAGCACGGCGCGCGGGCGGCGTGGCGGTGGATCCGCAGGCTGCACAGCGCCGCCGACCGGACCCTCGCGCCGTCGGTCGCGTCGGTGCGGGCGCTCACCGACCACGGCGTGCCGAGGGTGCACCGGTGGGGGCGCGGCGTCGACACCGAGCTGTTCGCGCCGCACCACACCGACCTGCGCCTGCGTTCGCTGCTGGCGCCACGCGACGAGCTGCTCGTCGGCTACGTCGGCAGGCTCGCGCCGGAGAAGCACGTGCACCGGCTCGCGTCGCTGAACGGGCTGCCCGGCGTGCGGGTCGTGATCGTCGGAGCGGGGCCGGAGGAGGAGTCGCTGCGCAGGCAGTTGCCGGACGCCGCGTTCCTGGGGTTCCGCACCGGCACGGAGCTCGCGACCGCGTACGCGAGCCTCGACGTGTTCGTCCACCCCGGCCCGCACGAGACGTTCTGCCAGGCGGCGCAGGAGGCCCTCGCCTCCGGCGTGCCGGTGCTGGCGCCCGACGCGGGCGGCCCGCGCGACCTGGTCACGCACGGCAAGACCGGATATCTGTTGGAGCCGCACGACGACAATCGCTTCGCCGGCGAGCTGTGGACGTACGTGGAGCTGCTGCGACAGCGGTCGCTGCGCAGGCGGCTCGGCGTGGCCGCCCGGCAGTCGGTCGCGGGCCGGACGTGGGCGGCGGTGTGCGACGAGCTGCTCGGGCACTACGAGCAGGTGAGCGCCAGCGTGCTGGCCGCGTAGGGGGTGTCGTAGGGTTCTGGCATGTCTCGTGCCGGCCTGGACAAGAACCCTCGCGATGTGGCCGAGATGTTCGACGGGGTCGCCGCCGGATACGACCGGACCAACTCGGTGATGACGCTCGGGTTCGACCGGCGCTGGCGCTGGCTGACCCGGCGGGTGCTCGACGCGTCGCCGTCCGAGCGGATCCTGGACCTGGCCGCCGGCACCGCAGTGTCCACCGCCGAGTACGCGAAGTCCGGCGCCTGGTGCGTGGCCGCCGACTTCTCGCTGGGGATGCTGCGCAGCGGCGCCCACCGGCCGGTGCCCAAGGTCGCGGCCGACGCCTTCCACCTGCCGTTCGCCACGGACTCCTTCGACGCCGTCACCGTGTCCTTCGGGCTGCGGAACATGGACGACACGGTCGCCGCGCTGCGGGAGATGCACCGGGTGGTGCGGCCCGGCGGGCGGCTGGTGATCTGCGAGGTGTCGCAGCCGCCGTTCCGGCCGATCCGGTGGCTGCACTACAACGTGGTGCTGCGCCTGCTGCCGCGGATCACCCGGCCGTTCTCCTCGAACAAGGCGGCCTACTCGTATCTGGCGGAGTCGATGCGGGACTGGCACGACCAGCGCGCGTTGGCCGTGCTGATCGCCGAGGCGGGGTGGGACGAGGTCGAGTGGCTGAACCTCACGTTCGGCGTCGTTGCCTTGCACAGGGCGGTCAAGCCCGGCGCGTGAGCCGTCGACCCGCCCCTCCCGAGTTATCCACAGGCAAGATCAACATCCCCTGGTCTGTCGGTAGGTGCCGGTAGACTGGGCACTGGGCCGCCCCCGGGATCGGGTGGGGGCTGCATCGCGCGCGGGGCCGGTTCGTGACCGCGGCGACGGGTGATCTTCGGCTCACGGGTGTCGAGTCGACTGCCATCGCGTGATCTGCCGCACCACCTGGATCAGGCACACGGCCGCGAGACACAGCATCAGCAGGCTGACCGTGCTGTACACGGCCACCGTGTTGAGCGCCGACACCGTCACGTCGCCGAGGGCTTCCAGCCGGATCGCCACCAGCAGCACGACGTAGGCCAGCAGCGCGAACCACCAGTACCGCACCAGCGAGCCGCGCTCGTCAGGACGGCTCGCGCGCCAAAGGTCGTCCATGACGACACGCGGGTACCAGAGCTGCACGACCGGGCAGAACCAGCCGCCGATCGCCCAAGCGCGGCTGAGGCGGTGCTCGGCCGGGTTGAGCCGTTCCGCGTTGATCCTGGCTCGCCACATCCACGTGAGCAGGGCGGCAGCCGTCGCGAGCATGGCGATCAGCCGCAGCCAGACGGCGCCGTAGCTGGCGTTGACCGCGCTGACCCAGTCGGCGACGCCGACCCCCGGCTCGCCCGCCAGGAAGTCCTCCGCGACAAGGTAGCGGTTCCAGTCGGCCCACGTGCCGTACGCCGTCGCCGCGCAGCTCGCCACCAGCAGGACCGTCGTCGCGGTGGCGGCCGGGCGCACCGGAGCGAGCTGGACGGTTCGGAGCGGATCCTGACTCGTCATCTCGGCCCCCAGGCGTGCGATCGTGACACCCTGGAATCGTCCGTCACGGGGTGTCCGTTTCCTCACCCACTGGGTTTGTCCTGCCCGGGATAAACTGCGCGCAGTTCGTGAACGTTTTCACAAGCGCGAGGGAGCCGTGATGGGAACGCCCAGCCGCCGCAAGCCGGCCGAGGACGCCGAGGTCATCGTGGTCGGCGCCGGCCCAGCCGGTTCGACAGCGGCGACCTACCTCGCCCGCGCGGGACTCGACGTGCTGCTACTGGAGAAGAGCACGTTCCCCCGCGAGAAGGTCTGCGGCGACGGCCTGACGCCCCGCGGCGTCAAGCAGCTCATCGACCTCGGCGTCGACACCCGCGAGGAGGCCGGCTGGCTGCACAACAAGGGCCTGCGCGTGGTCGGCGGCGGCGTCACGCTGGAGCTGGACTGGCCCGACCTCGCGACGTTCCCGCCCTACGGCGTGGTCCGCCCGCGCCAGGACTTCGACGAGATGCTCGCCCGCACCGCCCAGCGCGCGGGCGCGCGGCTGCTCGAGCACACCAACGTCACCGGCGCGGTCACCAACGAGCGGGACGGCCGCGTCGTCGGCGTCACCGCCAAGGTCGGGCCGGAGCGCGCCCCCGTCACCTACCGGGCGCCGCTCGTGCTCGGCTGCGACGGGGTGTCCGCGCGGCTCGCGCTGTCCGTCGGCATCGACAAGCTCGAGAAGCGGCCGATGGGCGTCGCGGTGCGGCGGTACTACGCGTCGCCGCGCAGCAAGGACGACTACCTCGAGTCGCACCTCGAGCTGTGGGACCGTTCCAACGCCGAGGACCCGCGGCTGCTGCCCGGCTACGGGTGGATCTTCGGCATGGGCGACGGCACGGTCAACGTCGGGCTCGGGATCCTGTCCACCTCGAAGGCGTTCGGCAAGACCGACTACCGCGCGCTGATGCGGTCGTGGCTCGACGGCACGCCGGAGGAGTGGGGCTTCCGCGAGCACAACGCGATCGGCAAGGTCGGCGGCGCCGCGCTGCCGATGGGCTTCAACCGGACGCCGCACTACTCGCGCGGGCTGCTGCTCGTCGGCGACGCCGGCGGCATGGTCAACCCGTTCAACGGCGAGGGCATCGGCTACGCCATGGAGTCGGCGAGGCTCGCAGCCGAGTGTGTGGTCCAGGCGCTCGCCCGCGCGGAGGGGCCGGCGCGGGAGAAGGCGCTGCACGGATACCCGATCGCGCTCAAGCAGGCGCTCGGCAGCTACTACCGGCTCGGCAACATCTTCTCCAAGCTCATCGGCAACCCGCTGGTGATGCGCGCGGCGACCAAGTACGGCCTGCCGCACGCCACGCTGATGAAGCTCGTGCTGAAGCTGCTCGCCGGGCTGTACGACCCGAAGGACGGCGACGCGTTCGACCGCATGATCACCGCGGCGACGCGCATCGCGCCGAGCGTGTGAGGACGCGCTACCTGGCCCGGCACGGCGACGCGGCCGGGGCGCTCACCCCGGCCGGGCGGGCGCAGGCGCGGCTGCTCGGGACGCGGCTGGCGGCCGTGCCCTTGACGGAGGTGTTCCACAGCCCGGTGCGGCGGGCGGCGGAGACGGCGGCGCTGGTCGCCGCCGAGCTGGCCGGCGTGCCGGTGACGGAGTCCGCGCTGGTCGGCGACTACCTGCCGTACGCGCCGACCGCCGACGAGCTGGAGCCGGTGTTCGCCCCGATCGCGCTCGCGCACGTGGCGGACTACGGGCCGGAGCCGTCGTACGCGTCGGAGGCACTGGCGGAGTTCACCCAGCCGATGTCACGCGCCGATCTGATCATCACCCACAGTCACGGTTTCCACGCTACCGGCAGACCAGCGCCCTGAAGGACCCCTTCATGTCACTCAACGACATGAAGGGGTCCTTCAGGGCAACGGGCTTCCTCGACGCGACCCGGCGAACGCGACTCAGCTCAACCGCTCCAGGATCATCGCCATGCCTTGGCCGCCGCCGACGCACATCGTCTCCAGGCCGAACTGCTTGTCGTGGTACTGGAGGGAGTTGATGAGGGTCGTGGCGATGCGGGCGCCGGTCATGCCGAACGGGTGGCCGACGGCGATGGCGCCGCCGTTGACGTTGAGGCGGTCGATGTCGATGCCGAGGTCCCGGTAGGACGGGATCACCTGCGCGGCGAACGCCTCGTTGATCTCCACCAGGTCCATGTCGCCGATGGACATCCCCGCCAGGGCCAGCGCGCGCTGCGACGCCTCGACCGGGCCGAGGCCCATGATCTCCGGCGACAGCCCCGAAACACCCGTCGCCACGATGCGGGCCAGCGGGGTAAGGCCGAGCGCCGCGGCCTTCGTGTCGGACATGATCACGAGTGCTGCCGCGCCGTCGTTCAGCGGGCAGCAGTTGCCCGCCGTCACCCGCCCGTCCGGGCGGAAGACCGGCTGCAGCTGCGCCGTCTTCTCCAGCGTCACGCCAGGGCGCGGGCCGTCGTCGGTGTCGACGACGCGGCCGTCGGGCAGCTCGACCGGCGTGATCTCCCGCGCCCAGAAGCCGTCCTTGATCGCCTGCTCGGCCAGGTTCTGCGAGCGCACGCCGAACTCGTCCATGTCCTCGCGCGTCACGCCCTTGAGCTGCGCCAGGTTCTCCGCGGTCTGGCCCATGGCGATGTACACGTCCGGCACGAGCGCGTCCGACCGCGGGTCGTGCCAGGTGGACCCACCCGCCGCGGTGGTCGCGGTGCGCGCGAGCGCGTCGGCGAACGTCGGGTTCTGCGTGTCCGGCCAGCTGTCCGAGCTGCCCTTCGCGAACCGCGACACCGTCTCGACGCCGGCGCTGACGAACACGTCGCCCTCGCCGGCCTTGATCGCGTGGAACGCCATCCGCGTGGTCTGCAGGCTGGACGCGCAGTAGCGGGTGACCGTGCAGCCGGGGAGGTGGTCGTAGCCGAGCAGGACCGCCAGCACGCGACCCATGTTGAAGCCCTGCTCGCCACCGGGCAGGCCACAGCCGAGCATGAGGTCGTCGATGTCCGTCGGAGCCAGTTCGGGAACCCTGTCGAGGGCCGCGCGCACCATCTGCACGGCCAGGTCGTCCGGCCGGATGTCGATCAGGGAACCCTTCCCGGCCCGCCCGATCGGCGAACGGACCGCGGAAACGATGACCGCCTCTGCCATGGCGCAAACTCCTTCGTCAGCACAGTCAGTACTGACTCAGGACATTACGCGGCGCATCCCCACAGTTCGTTGTGCGAACCGCACAGCGTCACACAACGGGGCGAGCAACACGCCGGCCGCGAGCTCGTAGCCGACACCGTTCGGGTGGAACTTGTCCGCACTGAACAGGTCGTGCGGCCGCGCGAAGAACTCCGGCGACAGCAACGCGGCGATCGACACCGCCCGCGCGCCGATCCGGTCCAGCTCGCGGCGCTGCGCCCGCGCGAGCGACAGGCCGTACCGGCTCACGACCGTGCGCAGCGGCTGCGGGATCGGCTGGACGATGCCCAGGTCGGGGCAGGTGCCGACGACGACGGTGGTCCCGGCGCTCATCAACCTGGTCACCTGCCTGGCGAGCAGCGCGGCGGACGTGCCGATGCGGGTCTTGGCCGTCACGTCGTTGCCGCCGATGATCACCAGCGCCAGGTCCGGCGGGTCGATCAGCGCCCGGTCGACCTGCATTTCCAGCTCGGTCGTCTTCGAACCGCTGACGGCGTGCGTGGTCAGCTTCACCGGCTCGCCGAGCTCCTCGGCGAGGCCCTTGGCCAGGCGCACCCCGGGCAGCTGCGCCGCCGTCTCGGCGCCGAGGCCGGCCGCGAGCGAGTCGCCGAGCATCGCGAACGACAGGCCGTCGCGGCGGATGGGCGGCCGCCCGTCGGCGCCGTCGGGCAGGTAGACCCCGTCGGCGTTGAGCGGGAGGTCCTTCGGCACCCCGATGATCGTGCGAGCATGCCGCGACTGGCCCGTGAGCAGCCCGTATGCCGCGCCGGAGAGGCCGCCGACCGAGCCGGCGGCGAAAATCAGCGCCTTGAGTACTCGCGCTCCTGCCATCGCCGTCCTCCCACTGTCAAAGTCTCACAGCCCGACTACTGGTTTTGCATGAGTTATCGGTCGGTCATTACGGAGTGTGTGCCGCGTCACTCGGATCGAACTCAAGGGAGGCTCGATTCCGTTAGGTGAACTGCGCGGACCGTGCTATTGACGCCTCGCTAGAGTCGCTCGGGTGCCGGGGGGCACGTTGATGGAGGAGTGCAGGTGGAGTACGTCGAGCATGTGATCGACCTGGTGGGCAACACCCCGCTGGTCAAGCTGAACACGGTGGCCGAGGGGGTGTCGGCGACCGTCCTAGCGAAGGTCGAGTACTTCAACCCCGGCGGCAGCGTCAAGGACCGCATCGCGCTGCGGATGGTCGAGGCCGCGGAGGCGTCCGGCGAGCTGAAGCCGGGCGGCACGATCGTCGAGCCGACCTCCGGCAACACTGGAGTCGGGCTCGCCATGGTGGCCCAGCGCAAGGGCTACAAGTGCGTGTTCGTGTGTCCGGACAAGGTGTCCGAGGACAAGCGCAACACCTTGAAGGCCTACGGCGCCGAGGTCGTGGTGTGCCCGACCGCGGTCGCGCCGGAGCACCCGAGCTCCTACTACAACGTGTCCGACCGCCTCGTCTCCGAGATCGACGGCGCGTGGAAGCCGGACCAGTACTCCAACCCGCAGAACCCGGAGAGCCACTACCTCGGCACCGGCCCAGAGCTGTGGCGCCAGACCGAAGGCCGGATCACGCACTTCGTCGCCGGCGTCGGCACCGGCGGCACGATCTCGGGCACCGGCCGCTACCTCAAGGAGGTGTCGGGCGGGAAGGTGCAGGTCATCGGCGCCGACCCGGAGGGCTCGGTGTACTCGGGCGGCTCCGGCCGGCCCTACCTGGTCGAGGGCGTCGGCGAGGACTTCTGGCCGACCACCTACGACCGCGATGTCGCCGACGAGATCATCGCCGTGTCCGACGCCGAGTCGTTCGACCTCACCAGGCGGCTCGCCCGCGAGGAGGGCCTGCTGGTCGGCGGCTCCTGCGGGATGGCGGCCGCCGCCGCGATCCGGCTCGCGAAGCGGCTCGGCCCGGACGCCGTGGTGGTCGTGCTGCTGCCCGACGGCGGCCGCGGCTACCTGTCGAAGGTGTTCAACGACGACTGGATGGCGTCCTACGGGTTCCTGCCGCCGGAGCACTCCGGCGCGACCGTCGGCGACGTGCTGCGCCGCAAGGGCGCCGGCGGCGCGATGCCGGACCTCGTGCACGGGCACCCGAACGAGACCGTCGCCGACGCGGTCACGATCCTGCGTGAGTTCGGGGTCAGCCAGATGCCGGTCGTCAACGCGGAGCCGCCGGTCATGGCCGCCGAGGTCGTCGGCGCGGTCAACGAGCGGGACCTGCTTGAGGCGCTGTTCACCGGCAAGGCCGCGCTCACCGACCGGCTGGACGGGCACATGTCGCTGCCGCTGCCCACCATCGGCGCAGGTGAACAGGTCAGCGCGGCGATGACGGCGCTCTCGGCCGCGGACGGCGCGCTCGTGCTGGTGGACGGCAAGCCGGCCGGGGTCGTGACCCGGCAGGACCTGCTCGGCTTCCTGGCCGGTCGCTAGCCGGCCACTATCGCCCGTGTCGCGTCGGGCGTTACCGGCGAAGGGTCGCACGATGGTCTAGCGTTGGCGCGCACGCAAGTCGACGAATTGCTTTGAAGAGGGGTTGTAGTCCGATGAGTGCTCCGCAGCCGCCGAACCAACCGTGGCAGGGCGGCCAGCCACCGCATCGTGAGGAGGGTGGCGAGCCGCAGGAGTCCGGCCAGAACCCGGCCCTGACCAACGCCGGCCCGACACAGGCGATCCAGCCGGGTCAGCCGCTGCCGCCGCCCGGCGGACAGACCGGTGCGGACGGCGTGGAGCGCACACAGGCGATCCAGCCCGGCCAGCAGCCGCCCGCCGGCCCCGACTCCGGCGCGACGCAGGTCGTGTCGCCCGGCTCGTACGGACAGCAGCAGCCGCCCCAGCAGGACTCCGGCGCGACGCAGATGGTGCCGCCCGGGTCGATGCCGCCCCAGCAGCCGCCCTACGCCCCGCCGCCCGGCGCGGACGCCGGCGGCTTCGGGCAGCAGCAGCCGCCGCCCGGGTACGGGCAGCAGCCGCCGCCGGGTTATGGGCAACAGCAGCCCGGTTTCGGCCAGCAGCCGCCGCCCGGGTACCCGCCGCAGCAGCAGGGCGGGTTCGGGCAGCAGCCGCCGCCGGGATACCCGCCGCAGGGTGGGTTCGCGCAGCAGCAGGGGCTCGGCCACGGACCGCAGTTCGGCGGTCAGGGCCAGAACACGCAGATGATCGCGTGGGCCATCGCCGGCCTCGTGGCGATCCTCGGTCTGGTCTGCGCGATCTGGGCCGTGTCCGACGACATCTTCTCCGGTGACCTCGGCGACTACTCCGACGGTTACAGCGGTGCCCCGAGCGAGCAGCAGGACCTGGCGGCGGCGCCGGGCATGCTGTACATCTCCAGCATCCTGATCCTGGTCAGCGGTCTGGCCGCGGTCGGCGCCGGAGTGCTGATCTTCCTGAAGCACAAGCTGGCCACGATCGCGACGGTGTCGGCCGGCGGCGCGCTGATCCTCTTCTCGATTCTCTACATGATCGCGTTCGGCCAGTTCGACCTTCCGGCCGGGGCTGACCCCAACTGGGACTTCGGCAACGTCAAGATCTTCTCGCTGATCGCCGGCATCCTCATCGCCGGCGCGGGCGCGCTCGGGTACTTCCCGCAGACCAAGCAGTACCTCGGCGTCGGCTCCGTGTTCGGCCCGCCAGGGGGTGGCGGCTTCGGCCCGCCGCCCGGTGGCGGGTTCGGGCCGCCGCAGCAGGGCTTCGGGCCGCCCCCGCAGCAGGGCTTCGGTCAGCAACCGCCGCCGCAGCAAGGGTTCGGGCCGCCGCCGCAACAGGGCGGGCCGCCGCCGCAGCAGTGGTGAGCACGTAGTGACGAACGCCGGCAGGCCCTCGGGCCCGCCGGCGTTTTTCGTTGTCTTGCCGACGCGGCGACGGCCCGGGCTGCTTAGATGGGCGCGTACCGGGGAGGGGCAGAGGACATGAGCTACCAGGGATATCCGCAGCAGGGCTGGCAGGGCGGCGGGGGCTACGGCCCGCCGCAGGGCTACCCGGTCCGCGAAGGCAGCCCGGCGCTCGCGGTCATCGCGGGGATCATCGGCATCGGGATCGCCGGCGTGCTCGCCTACCAGACCATCGACCTGCTGTCCGACATCAGCGGCGCGCCGGAGATACCCGGCGGCTGGACCGTGATGATCATCCTGCACTTCGTGGTCGCCGGGCTCGGGTTGCTCGGCGCGATCCTCGTGTTCGCCCGCCAGATCGCCGGCGCGTTCGTGCTGCTCGCCACGGCCACCTTCGCGATCGCGGTGCTGATCCTCGACCCGGCCATGGCCGAGGGCGTCTGGGCGTCGATGCTCGGCGCGATGCCCACCGTCGAGCCGACCGGCGACTTCAGTGCCTACTTCGAGGCGATGTTCGAGTTCGGCAACGAGCAGGCCGTGCTCCGGTTCATCGCGCTGGTGCTCGCGCCGATCCTGCTGATCATCGCCGCGCTGCCGCCGTCGCTGAACTGGCTGAGGGGATCCCGCAACCGCGGCTACAACCAGTATCCGCAGGGTTGGTAGCAATTCCTCATTCGGACTCGATTCCCAGATGCTGGGCGCTTGAGTCGGGGGACGTAACCTAACGGCATGGTTGATGAGACGAGTCGTTGGGGATTCGAGACGCGGGCAATTCACGCAGGTCAGCGCCCTGACCCCAGAACCGGCTCGGTCATCGTGCCGATCTACGCCACGTCCACGTTCGCGCAGGACGGCGTCGGCGGTCTGCGGGAGGGCGGGTTCGAGTACTCGCGCACCGCGAACCCCACTCGCAGTGCGCTCGAGGAGGCGCTCGCGTCGCTCGAGGGCGGCCGGCACGCGCTGGCGTTCGCGTCCGGCATGGCCGCGGCCGACATCGCGCTGCGTGCCATCACCCGGCCCGGCGACCACGTGATCCTCGGCGGCGACGCGTACGGCGGCACGTTCCGCCTGCTCGACAAGGTCATGGCACTGTGGGGCGTCGAGTACACGACCGTCGACTTCGCCGACGTGGAGGCCGCGCGCGCGGCGGTCCGACCGAACACCAAGGTCATCTGGTGCGAGACGCCGACCAACCCGCTGCTCGGCATCGCCGACATCGCCGCGCTCGCACAGGTGGCGGCCACCGCGGGCGCGAAGCTGGTCGTGGACAACACGTTCGCGACGCCGTACCTCCAGTCCCCGCTCGGCCTCGGCGCCGACGTGGTGCTGCACTCGACCACCAAGTACCTCGGCGGCCACTCCGACGTGGTCGGCGGCGCGCTGATCACCTCGGACGACACGCTCCACGAGCAGTTCGGCTTCCTGCGCAACGCGGTCGGCGCCGTGCCGGGCCCGTTCGACGCGTGGCTGACGCTGCGTGGCGCGAAGACCCTGGCGCTGCGGATGGAACGGCACAGCGACAACGCGGAGCGGATCGTCGAGGCGCTGGTCGGGCATCCCAAGGTCACGAAGGTCTTCTACCCCGGATTGCCGGAGCACCCCGGGCACGAGCTGGCGGCGAAGCAGATGCGCCGGTTCGGCGGGATGGTGTCGTTCTCGGTCGCCGGTGGCGAGCAGGCGGCGCTGGCGGTCGCCGCCCGCACCAAGATCTTCATCCTCGGTGAGTCGCTCGGCGGTGTCGAGTCGCTGATCGAGCACCCCGGCAAGATGACCCACGCCAGCACCACCGGTTCCCCGTTGCAGGTGTCCGGGGACGTGCTGCGGCTGTCCGTCGGCATCGAGGACGGCACCGACCTGGTGCAGGATCTCCTGCAGGCACTCGGCTGACACGACGACACCGATTTCCGGGGCCGGGTATTCTCGATCGCAACAGTGTGCGAACGCAGGAGAGAAGCATGGCGGTCGGGGCTCGGGTCGCGGGAGCGCTTCCGTTGGCGGGGGCGACGTTGGCCGCTGTCACGTTGGCCGGGGTCGCGGTGTTCACCGTTCATGAAGCCGGGTGCGCGGACCCGGGCCGCTACGTCCAGCGCGACGACGGCCAGGTCGAGCTCGTCGGCAGCTGCGTCGACCCGGAACACCTCCCGCAGGTGCCCGGCTACGACCAGAAGGGCCAGCAGCCGATCGCGCCCGCGATGAACGAGCTGGCCAGGACCGACCAGTCCCCCTAAGCACAGAAGTGCCGGTGACCCGGCGAAAGCCAGACCACCGGCACCCGCCGCGCACCGACTCAATACCCGCGTTGGTGAGGGCTCGTGTGAGCGGCCGCCGGCGTCTGGACTGACCGAGCAGCGGAGGGCCACGAGCGAAGCGAGTCGCCTGAGCAGCGCAGGGAGGGAAGACGCCGGGTTCAGGCCGCGATTTCGCGAGCGGAGCGAGCCAGTGTCACAGGTTCCCGCGGCGCTCTTGCTCCCGCTCGATGGCCTCGAACAGGGCTTTGAAGTTCCCCTTGCCGAACCCGAGCGACCCGTGCCGCTCGATGAGCTCGTAGAACACGGTCGGCCGGTCCCCGATGGGGGCGGTGAAGATCTGCAGCAGGTACCCGTCCTCGTCCCGGTCCACCAGGATCCGGTGCTCCTTCAGCACCTCGATCGGCACCCGCACCGCACCGATCCGCGCCCGCAGCTCCGGGTCGTCGTAGTACGAGTCGGGGGTGTCGAGGAACTCCACACCGGACTCCCGCATGGCCGTGACCGTGGCGATGATGTCGTTGGTGGCCAACGCGATGTGCTGGCACCCGGCGCCGTCGTAGAACTCCAGGTACTCGTCGATCTGGGACTTGCGCTTCGCGACGGCCGGTTCGTTGAGCGGGAACTTGACCCGGTGGTTGCCGTTGGAGACGACCTTGGACATCAGCGCCGAGTAGTCGGTGGCGATGTCGTCCCCGACGAACTCCGCCATGTTCACGAAGCCCATGACCTTGTTGTAGAACTCGACCCAGTAGTCCATCTTGCCGAGCTCCACGTTGCCGACGCAGTGGTCGACGGCCTGGAACAGCCGCTTGCGGACCGGCACCGACGACTCCTTGGCCACATACCCGGGCAGGTACGGGCCGGCGTAGCGCGACCGGTCGACCAGGCTGTGCCGGGTCTCGCCGTAGGCGGCGATGGCCGCGCGGCGAACCGTGCCGTGCTCGTCGGACACGTCGTGCGGCTCCTCGACGACGGTCGCGCCCTGGGCCCGCGCGTGCGCGACGCACTGGTCCACATCGGACACCTCGAGCGCCAGGTCCACGACACCGTCCCCGTGCTTGCGGTGGTGGTCGTGCAGCGGGCTGTCCGGCGCGACCCCGCCGTTGATGACGAACCGCGCGGAGCCGGACTTGAGCACGAAGGACTTGTGGTCCCGGTTCCCGGTCTCGGGCCCCGAGTAGGCGACCAGCCGCATGCCGAAAGCGACCTGGTAGAACCACGCCGTCTGGGTGGCGTTGCCCGCCACGAAGACGACGGCGTCCATGGCCCGCACCGGGAACGGATCCTTCGACTCGTCGTAGTCGACCAACCCGACGAGCTGGCGCAACTGGTCGAAGCTGACGTCGTCGAGCAGACGATCCTGGCCGAGGGTGCCGGTCATGGTGTCCTCCCTAGTGGAAATCGCGGTAACCGCAGCATCCGTCCACCGGTCAGGATGCGCAACAGGCTGTGATTTCACTGGTCAACCTGGCTAGGAGGGTGGCAGATTGAAGGTACAGAGTGAACAGGATGCGCAGGAGGACAGCACGATGTCGGAGATCGACCGGCTGGACGCACGACTACTGCTGCTGCTCACCGACGAGCCAAGGCTTGGCGTGCTGGAGTGCTCTCGACGTCTCGGAGTGGCGAGGGGCACGATCCAGGCACGGATGGACCGCCTGGAAAAGCGGGGAGTGCTGAGAGGTTTCCCGGCGGAGGTGGACCTGGCCGAGATGGGCTACGGCCTCACGGCGTTCGCGGTGCTGGAGATCGCACAGGGTAAGCGCGGCGAGGTGGCCCAGCGGTTGGCCGCCATCGACGAGGTGTGCGAAGTGCACGCGACAACGGGCGAGGGCGACCTGTTGGTGCGCATGGTCGCGAAGTCGAACGCGGACCTGCAACGAGTCATCGACGAAGTGGTCGACGTGCGCTGGGTAAGCCGCACGTCGACCTCAATCGCGTTGTCAACCCCAGTGCCCTCAAGGGTCAGGCCGCTGCTGGAGCGAGTCGCAAGCGGCCAGAAGCTGACGGAGGGCGGCGGCTGGGCCCGGGGCGGCGAGGTCAGCCCGCGTACGGAACCGCCGTCACGAGAGTGACTTTCTGCGTGGACCCGTTGGGCAGCTCGTAGGAACGAGTCTCCCCTTCCTTGGCGCCCAGCAGAGCCTTGCCCAGCGGCGACTCGGGAGAGTAGATCTCCAACGTGCCCTCCGCGCCCTCTTCGCGAGTGGCCAGCAGGAACCGCTCGGTGTCGTCGTCCCCGGCGTACCGGATCGTGAGCACCTTGCCCGGCTCGGCCAGCCCGTCGTTCTCGGGGGCCTCGCCGACCTTGGCGTTGCGCAGGAGCTCCTGGAGGTGCCGGATCCGGGCCTCCTTGTGTCCCTGCTCCTCACGCGCCGCGTGGTAACCCCCGTTCTCCTTGAGGTCCCCCTCCTCGCGGCTCGTGTTGATCTTCGCGGCGATTACCGGGCGATTCTCGATCAGCTCGTCAAGCTCGTGCTTGAGTCGGCTGTAGGCCTCCTGGGTAAGCCAGGTCACCTGGGTGTCGCTCACGGTCACCAACTCCTTGTTGATACTTCCGCACCCGCGGATTCGGGGCAGTAGTTTCCGGGCGGGCGGCGGGCACCCGGAACGGAAAAACACGGCCCGCCAGGGGGCCGTGCAGGTACGTCAGAATACCACGGATGCCAACGCGGGCTTGTCCGCTTTGTCTGTATCGCCGAAGGGTTACGGTCTAGTTCACCCTGTTGGCGGCATGTGCGTGGACAGATAGTCGGGTACCTGATAGGAGCAGCCGAACACGTCGGCGGTGACCGGCTCGCCGCTGCTCTGGATGACGGTCGTCATCGTCATGGCGCTCCCGCCAGGTGGGATGTACACCTCCTTGCGGCCCCCTTCGCTGCCGTTGAGCACCCTGGCCCGCACGATGCACACCGCGGGCCGCTCCGGGGCGTCCCTGGTGACCTCGAAGGTCATGCGCATCGCGTCGTCCGGCAGGTTCTCGAAGCTCGTGGACTGTGTCTCGATGGGCGCGGTGCCGAAGTTCTGGTACGCGATCCACGCGACGAAACCGCTCACGACCAGTGCTACCGCGCCGATCACCCAGTACGTCCGCCGGGAGGTGCGGCGCGGTCGCGCGCCGTAGCGGTCCTCCAGCAACGTGCTACCGGGGGCGGTCATCGTTGGGGCCTCCGCGAAAATGTCGGACCCGGCGGGAACAATGTCGGTTGCCGGAGTGGTTCGTACTTCCGAGCCGAGTATCCGCTCACGCGTCCGGGCGGGTGTCTCCGGGGGAACATCCAGGGAGGATCTGGAAGGTCATGGCCGAGAAGCTGCGTCTGATGACGGTGCACGCCCATCCCGACGACGAGTCGAGCAAGGGCGCCGCCACGATGGTGAAGTACGTGGCCGACGGCCACGAGGTCATGGTCGTGACCTGCACCGGAGGTGAGCGGGGCGACATACTCAACCCCGCCATGGACCGACCGGAGGTGCTCGAGAACATGATCGAGTACCGCCGCAAGGAGATGGCGCGGGCCGCCGAGATCCTCGGCGTCGAGCAGCGCTGGCTCGGCTTCGTCGACTCCGGCCTGCCGGAGGGCGACCCGAAGCCGCCGCTGCCCGATGGCTGCTTCGCGCTCGTGCCGCTCGAGGAGTCGGTGCCCCCGCTGGTCCGGCTGATGCGGGAGTTCAAGCCGCACGTGGTCATCACGTACGACGAGAACGGCGGCTACCCGCACCCCGACCACATCCGCTGCCACGAGGTGTCGGTCGCGGCGTTCGACGCGGCGGGCGACCCGGACCGCTACCCCGAGACCGGCGAGCCGTGGACGCCGCTGAAGCTCTACTACTCCCACGGTTTCTCCCGCAAGCGGATGCAGGCCATGCACGACGCGCTGATCGCGCGCGGCATCGAGTCGCCGTACACGGAGTGGCTCGAGAAATGGGACATCGAGCGCGGCGATACCGCGAACCGGGTGACGACCCGCGTCGAGTGTGGGGAATACTTCGAGAAGAGGGACGCCGCGCTGCTCGCGCACGCGACGCAGATCGACCCCGACAGCCGCTGGTTCTTCGTGCCGCTGGAGCTTCAGCGGGAGGTCTGGCCGTACGAGGAGTACGAGCTGGTGCGGTCCCTGGTGGACACCACACTGCCCGAGGACGACCTGTTCTCGGGGATCACGGAGAAGGTGAGCGCATGACCTCAGGTGTCACAGCATGACCTCAGGTTCCGGCCCGCTGCTGTTGGCGCCGGACGTGGCCGGCTGGCAGACGACCGCCGTGGTCGAGGTCGCCCAGCCGAACGAGCCCGGTGGCCGCGGCGAGGACTTCGGTAAGTCCTCGCCCGTCGGCCTGCTCGTGATGCTGCTGTTCTTCATCGCGGTCGCGTTCCTGGTCCGCTCGATGACCAAGCACCTCAAGCGTGTCCCGGCCTCGTTCGACACGCCGTCGGAGGCTTCTGCTGAGAAGCCCGCGACCGACGAGCCCGCCGACTCTCCGGCCGAGGACAAGAAGAAGTAGCCACCGGCCCGGCCCCCACCCGGGGAGGCCGGGCCTGATGACTCACTTACACGGGTTGCCCTTCGCGCCGACCGACGACTCGCCGATCACCACGCTGCCGAGCAGCGTCCGCAGGTCCAACGCGCGTTGCGTCAGCCCGTCGGCGGTCGCGACCGTGCTGTTCAGCGCAAGCGAGCCCACCACCAGCGGGAGCTTCACCGGCCCCGACCCGATCGGGATCTTGACGCCGTTGACCTTCAGCGACGCGATCCGCGAGCTGCCGGAGAACACCGGCGCCAGCCCGGTCGGCCCGGCCACGCAGGTCGCCGTCGCGGACGAGGTCATCGTGCCGATCTCGATGACCAGCCCGATCGTGCTGATCCTGGTGGTCAGCAGCCCGGCGGTCGCACTCGTGCCCCCCGGCGCCACGTCCGTGCTCGCGGTCAGCCCGTCGGCGGTGATCTTGAGCAGCCCGAGGCCGATGCTCACCTTCGCGGCCGTGCGCGCGTCGTCCACACACGGCGTGCCGCCCGGGTTCGCGACCGCCGGCCGCGTGCCAAGCAGCTCGGCCGCACTGGCCGTGCAGCTGGACGTCCCCGTCGGCTCGTCGGTCTCGTCGTCGACGATCGTGCCGACCCCGGTGCCGTCGCCGAGCGTGGCGCCCGACGGCGACGACAGCGTGACGGTGAACGTCTCGTCGCCCTCGAACGCCGTGTCGTCCACGACCGGCACCGGCACCGGCGCGGTGGTCTGGCCCGCCGTGAACACGACCTCGCCGGCACCGCCGGTGTAGTCGGCGGGGGACACGGCGGTGCCGTCCCCGGTCGCCCACCGGACGGTCACCGGCCCGGTCGCGGCCTCGGACAGCCGCACCTCGAACCCGGCCGGCCCGGCGTCCTCGCGAACCGGCGCGTCGCCGATGCTGACCGACGGGTCCACCACGACGTCATCGTCGTCGAGGACGGTGCCGACCGCGTCGGCGTCGCCGAGTGTGGCGCCCGACGGCGACGACAGCGTGACGGTGAACGTCTCGTCGCCCTCGACCACGGTGTCGCCGGTGACCGGCACCTCGATCCGCCCGGTCGTCGCCCCCGGCGCGAACGTCACCTGGCCCTCGCCCGCGGTGAAGTCGGCCGCACCGGCGGTCCCGCTCGACGTCTGCCACCCGACCGTGACCGGCTGCGTGCTGGACTTGGTCAGGCGCACCGGGAACACGGCCGGTCCGTCGGCCTCTGGCACCGACGTGTCGTCGACGCTGACCGCCGGCAGCGCACTCGGCCCACCGTCGTCGTCGAGGATCGTGACGACCGCGGCCGGGTCGGTGATCGGGGCGCCCGACGCGTCCGACAGCTCGAACGTGAAGGTCTCGTCGCCTTCCGCGGCCGTGTCGTTCACGACCGCGATCGGCACCTGCACCAGTGTCTGGCCCGCGTTGAACGTCAGCATCGTGCTGCCGCCGGCGTAGTCCTCCGGGTCGGTGGCGGTGCCCTCGACCGTGGTCATCCGCACGGTCACCTGGTCGCCGAGGCCGGCCGAGAGCCGCACGTCGACCACGGCGTACCCGGCGCCCTCGACCGCCGACGCGTCGTCGACGGTCAGCGTGGCGGGGCCGCCCTCGGCGTCGTCGTTGGCCACCGCGAAGATCGCCGTCCCGTCGGCAACCGTCGCGTTGACGGGGTTGCTGAGCTGTACCCCGAACGCCTCGAGCTGCTCGAACGCGCGGTCTCCGACGACCGGCACGGTGATCTGCCGCGTCGCCACCCCGGGCTCGAACGTCAGGTCCCCGGCGCCGGCGGTGTAGTCGCCCGGCGCGGTCGCGCTGCCGTCCTGCGTGGCCCAGTGCACGGTCACCGGCACGGTGCTGACCTGGTCGAGCACCACGGTGATCGTCGCGGGGGCGGTGCCGGCGTTGCCCTCGGGCACCCCGACGTCGCCGATCCGCAGCTTCGGCACCTCGACCGGCGGCGTGCCGCGGTCGTCGTCGTCGATCGCGGCGAAACCGCTGTCGTCGGCGATGACCGCGCCGGCCGCGCCGGTGAGCCGCACCAGGAACGCCTCGCCTTCCTCCGGCGTCAGGTCGCCCCGGAACTGGACGGTCAGCTGCTTGCTCACCTCGTGCGGCGCGAACACGAGCTGCCCGCTGGCCGCGACGAAGTCGTCCAGGTTCGCCGAGTCGGCGACGGTGGTCCAGTCGACGGTCACCGCGGTGTCGCTCGGCTCGTCCAGGGCGACGGTGAACGTCGCCGGGGTGGTGCCCACGTTGCCCTCGGGCCCGCCCGCGTCGCCGATCCGCACCTTCGGCAGCACGCCGGGATCGGTGTCGTCCTCGTCGAGGATGGTCACCACGCCGTCGTCGTCGTCGAGCCGGGCGTTGGCGGCGTTCGACAGGTGCACGGTGAAGGTCTCGTCGTTCTCGACGAGGTCGTCGCCGGTCACCGACACCGGGAGCGGCCGGGTGGTCTGGCCCGGCGCGAACGTGACGGTGCCGCTGCCCTCGGCGAAGTCCGCCGCGCCGGCCGTGCCCGCGACGGTCGCCCAGTCGACGGTCACCGGTCCGGTGCTCGCGCGGTCGAGGCTGACGGTCAGCGTGCCGGGGGTCGACCCGCTGTCGCCCTCTGGCACCGCGGTGTCGCTGATCCGCAGCCCCGGCAGGTCACCCGTCTCGTCGTCGTCGCGGATCGTGACGACCCCGTCGGCGTCGCCGATGGTCGCGTTCTGCGGGTTCGACAGGTGCACCGTGAACGTCTCGTCGCCCTCGACGGCCTGGTCGCCGGTGACATTGACGGTCACCTGCCTGCTGGTCTCGTTCGGCGCGAACGTGACCGTGCCGCTGCCCTGGCCGAAGTCGTCGGCGCCGGCCGTGCCCGCGACGGTCGCCCAGCCGACGGTCACCGGCAGCGCGCTCGGCGCGTCGAGGCTGACGGTCACGGTCGCCGGCGTGGCGCCGCTGTCCCCCTCGTCGACGGTGACGTCGCTGACCCGGATGCTCGGCCGGGTGCCCGGCACGTGCACGGTGACGGTCTGCGTGTAGCCGACCGACAGGCCGTTGACCTGGAAGTCCACGGTGCAGGTGTAGGTCCCGGCCGGCGCGTCCGGCCGGACGCCGACGGTCTCGGTGAAGGCGGCCGCGGTGCCGCTGCGCACGGTCCGGCTCGTCGGGGCGGCGCCGAGCGTGAGCTGCGAGTCGCAGGTCGGCTTCGGCGTGACGGGGACGGTCAGCGCGTGGATGCCGTTGAGGATCGCCGCCGCGACCTGGTTGGACGCCTGTCCCGGCATGAGCACGCCGGACGTGCCGGCGGTGATCGAGGTGGCCTGGCCGAGCTCGTCGAGGCCGGGCGCCGGGGTGCCGGTCACCGGAACGGCGACCACCCGGATCCCGCTGCCGCGCAGCGCCGCCACGGTGTCGGGGAGGGGGTGGCCGAGGCTCGGGTCGTTCGAGCGGGCGTCGCCGAACCAGGCGATGACGCGGCTGCCCTGTGGCCGGAAGCTGATGCCGCCGGTGGCCAGCTGGTAGTGCGCGTTGATGAAGTCGGTCTGCGGGTTGCCGCCGCCGCCCGCGTCGTACAGCCACTGCTGGGCGCCGGCCACGACCGCGTTGTCCTCGCTGGTCAGGTTGGTGTTGACGCGGAACGCCCGCCCCGCGTCGACCTGCTCCTTGTACTCCGCGACGCCGAAGCGTGCGTTCGGCTGCGCGGCCCGCACGTCGGCCATGATCGACGGGAGGTTGTTGCGGACGTTGGCGAGCGCGGGGTTCATGCTGCCGGTCGTGTCCGCGAGGAACACGACGTCGGGGCTGGGCGCGACCGCCGGCGTGGTGACGTTGGCGGCGAACGTCGAGCTCGCGCCGGGTGCGAGGGTCAGCTCGACCGCGCCGGGGTCGACGCCGACGACCGCGGCGGCGACCGGGGCCGGGACGGCCACGCCGGTCGCCACCAGTGCGACCGCGGCGGCGAGGGTCGCGGTGCGCACGCGGCGGCGCCGCGAGTTGAAGGCAGTCATGATTCTCCCCCGTTGTCGACGCGTGACCGATCGAGGCTGTGTCATGGGTGGCGCCAGGGGCAATACGGCAGCACCCGCGCTGCTCCGATGGAACCAATCGGTGCCCGAAAGGGCGGGCCAGGCAACCCTCGCGGTCGTTTGAGCGGAGCTTGCGAAGCGAGTCAGGTGCACAGAGGCCGCTCGGAGCCTGCGAGGAGCGGCCGTGGCAGGGTGGACGCATGGCGAACCGGCTGGCGAACGCGACGAGCCCGTACCTGCTGCAGCACGCCGAGAACCCGGTCGACTGGTGGCAGTGGACCCCGGAGGCGTTCGCCGAGGCGCGGCGGCGCGACGTGCCGGTGCTGCTGTCCGTCGGGTACGCCGCGTGCCACTGGTGCCACGTGATGGCGCACGAGTCCTTCGAGGACGCCGCGGTCGCCGAGGTGATGAACGCGAAGTTCGTCAACATCAAGGTGGACCGCGAGGAGCGGCCCGACGTGGACGCCGTGTACATGACCGCGACGCAGGCGATGACCGGGCACGGCGGGTGGCCGATGACGTGCTTCCTCACCCCGGCCGGTGAGCCGTTCCATTGCGGCACCTACTATCCGCCCGCGCCGCGGCCCGGAATGCCGTCGTTCCAACAGTTGCTCGCGGCCGTCGACGAGGCGTGGACGTCGCGGGACGCGGAGGTGCGGGACGCGGGTGGGCGGATCGTGGCCGAGCTGCGCAAGCAGACCGCGGCACTCCCGTCGTCCACAGTGGACTCCTCGGCGCTCGCCGACGCGGCCGCCGCCATGCTCGGAGAGTACGACCGCCGCAACGGCGGCTTCGGCACCGCGCCGAAGTTCCCGCCGTCGATGGTGCTGGAGTTCCTGCTGCGCCACCACGAACACACCGGCTCCGTCGAAGCGTTGTCCATTGTGGAGGGTTCGGCGACCGCCATGTCGGGCGGCGGCATCCACGACCAGCTCGACGGCGGCTTCGCCAGGTACAGCGTGGACGCCGGCTGGGTGGTGCCGCACTTCGAGAAGATGTTGTACGACAACGCCTTGCTGCTGCGGCTGTACACGCGGCTCGCGCTGCGCACTGGTTCGGTCCGGCACCGTGTGGTCGCACAGCAGACCGCGGATTTCCTGCTGAACCGGCTGCGTACGGCCGACGGCGGGTTCGCGGCGTCGCTGGACGCGGACACCGAGGGCGTCGAGGGCCTGACGTACGCGTGGACGCCGGCGCAGCTCACCGAGGTCCTCGGCGCCGAGGACGGCGCGTGGGCGGCGTCGGTGTTCGGGGTGACACCCGGTGGCACGTTCGAGGACGGCCTGTCCACGCTGCAGCTGCGGACCGTGCCGGAGGACGACGACCGCTTCCACGACGTCTGCCGCCGGTTGCTGCGCGCCCGCGACGAACGCCCGCAGCCCGGCCGCGACGACAAGGTCATCACCGCGTGGAACGGGCTCGCGATCGGCGCGCTGGCGACCGCGGGCGTCGCGTTCGGGGTGCCGCGCTGGCTCGCCGCGGCGACCGCCGCCGCACGGCTCGTGACCTCGACGCACCTGGTCGACGGACGGTTGCGGCGCGCGTCCCGCGACGGGGTCGCCGGTGCCGCGGCCGGAGTGCTCGAGGACTACGGCTGCCTGGCCGACGGGCTGCTCACGCTGCACCAGGCCACGGGCGACGCCGCGTGGCTGTCGGCCGCCACCGGGCTGCTCGACACGGCGCTCGCGCATTTCGCCGACCAGGAGACCGAAGGCGCGTTCCACGACACGGCCGACGACGCCGACGCGCTGGTGTGGCGTCCTTCCGACCCGAGCGACAACGCGAGCCCGTCCGGCGCCTCGGCGACGGCCGGCGCGCTGCTGACGGCGTCGTCGCTGGTGGGACCGGCCGACGCGGCCCGCTATCGGACGGCCGCCGACGCGGCGGTGTCACGGGCGGGCATGCTGGCGGCGCGGGCGCCGAGGTTCGCCGGCCACTGGCTGTCGGTCGCAGAGGCGATGCGACAGGGCCCGCTGCAGGTGGCGGTGGTCGGCGCGGCCGGCGACCCCAACCGCGACGCGCTGACCGAGGCCGCGCTGCACCACGCGCCGGGCGGCGCGGTGATCCTGGCCGGTGAGCCGGACAGCGTCCCGCTACTGACCGGCCGGCCGCTGGTCGACGGCCACCCGGCGGCGTACGTGTGCCACGGCTACGTGTGCGACCGCCCGGTCACCGCGGTGGCCGACCTGATCGCCGCCCTGTCCTGACACCTTTCTGCCCGGGGTGAACGACACCCCCATGTCGTGCTGCCTTCCGTAAGGTTGGTATCGATGTAATCATGTAAGTAGGAGGTGTGACATGGGACCGAGAGGACACCGTTGGGGTCCGGGGCGCGGCTGGGGCCCGCCGGGAGGCCGCGGCCGCGGCCGGGGCGGTTGGCAGCAGGCTGACCTGCCGTCGGCCGACGACGCGTCGGCGTGGTTCACGGGCCGGCTGCCGGAGGGCTGGTTCACCGAGTCGCCGATCGTCGTGGTCGACCGCGAGGAGATCACGGTCGTCGGGACGCTGCAGCCGGTAGAAGGCGAGTTCGAGGACGACGCCGCCCGCGCGGCCGCCGAGTCGGGCCGGATCAGCCGGTTCCGCGAGGACACCCGCGAGGAGCGCATCGAGATCGCGCGGCAGGCTGAGCACCGCTACGGTCGCAAGGTCGCGTGGGGCGCGAAGCTCGGCAGCACCGAGGAGCTGTTCACGACGCTGTCCGTGCCGGTGATGACCCGGCTGCGGCAGGAGGAGCGGCTGATCCTCGACACGCTGGTCGACGCGGGCGTCGCGCGGTCGCGTTCCGAGGCGCTGGCCTGGGCGGTCCGCCTGGTCGGCGAGCACGCGGACGAATGGCTGGGCGAACTACGCGAGGCGATGTCGAAGGTGGACGACCTACGCGCGAAGGGCCCGGAGCTGTAACAGGGTCGCGGTCGGCCCGGTTCGTCGACAGAACGCACCGGGCGACCGCGCCGGCTAGGCGTACATGGCCAGCCAGATCGCGATGTAGTGCGATGCTGCCGCAAGCACTGTCGCCGCGTGGAAGAACTCGTGGTGGCCGAAGACCGTGGGCCACGGGTTGGGCCAGCGGGTCGCGTAGAAGACCGCGCCGAGTGTGTAGAACGCGCCGCCCACCAGTATCAACACCAAGGCCGCCACGCCCGCGTGGGACAGCAGCTCCGGCAGCACGAAGATCGCGACCCAGCCGAGTGCGATGTAGATGGGCGTGCCGAGCCAGCGGGGCGCGTTCGGCCACAGCATCTTGAGCGCCACGCCGAGGATCGCGCCGCCCCAGACGATGGACAGCACGACGTACCCGGTGGGCTGCGGCATGGCCAGCAGCGAGAACGGGGTGTACGTGCCGGCGATGAAGACGAAGATCATCGAGTGGTCGAGGCGCTTCATCCACGCCCGGACGCGCAGGCTGTGCCACCACCGCCGGTGGTACAGCGCGCTGACCCCGAACAGGCCGAGCACCGTCACGCTGTAGACGGACGTCGCCACGGCCGCGGTCGTCGACACGGTCGTCGCGGCCATCGTCACCAGCGCGGCGCCGCTCAGGATCGCGACCCAGAACGACCAGTAGTGGATCACGCCGCGCAGCCGCGGCTTGGTCGGCCTGGTCGGTGGGGTCAGCGTCGCGGTGGGCACAACACCCAGGTTACGGGACCGTAGGTTGGGCGGCCGAGCGCTGTGAACGCGGTCACGACCAGCCGACGACCTCACGGTGCTCGACCGCGAGGCAGCGGTCCATGACCACGTCGAGACCCCCGTCGGCGGCCAGCGTGGCGCCCTCGTCGGAGATGACGCCCAGCTGCAGCCACAGCGCGTCGGCACCGACCGTCACCGCGTCGCGGGCGATGGACGGCACGTGTTCCGAGCGGCGGAACACGTCCACGATGTCGATGTGCTCCGGCACGTCCGCGAGCGACCCGTACGCCGGCAGCCCCTGCCACGACGTCAGCGCCGGGTTCACGGGGAACACCCGCAGGCCGGCGCGCACCAGGTACCGCGCGACGCCGAAGCTCGGCCGGGCCGGGTTGTCGCTCAGCCCGACGACGGCGACGGTCCGCGACTCGCGCACCAGGCGCTCGATCGTCGCGAGATCCTGCCAGCGCGGATCGATCTCGGTTCGCTGCATGCTTCCAGTGTGCCCCCACCGGACGGGACCGGCGTACCCTGCAGGGACGTGACCCCAGCCTGGCGGAGATTCCGCAAAAAAGCTGCGAAGCTCGTCTACGGCCTCTACGACAAGCGGCTCATCCAACAAGCCGCCGGCCGGCACCCCAAGCATGTCGGTGTCGTCCTGGACGGCAACAGACGCTGGGCGCGCGAGGCCGGTTTCACCGACGTCCGACACGGCCACATCGCCGGCGCCAAGCGCATCGCCGACCTGCTCAGCTGGTGCCGCGAGTCCGACGTCCAACTGGTCACCCTCTGGCTGCTCTCCACCGACAACGTGGAGCGCCCGGACGAGGAGCTCAAGCCGCTCCTGCAGGTCATCGCCGGTGTGGTCGAGGAGCTCGCCGAGCCGGGCCGCGACTGGCGGCTGCGGATCATCGGCGCGCTGGACATCCTGCCGCGGGAGACCGCGGACCGGCTGTCGGCCGCCGCGGCGCGCACCGAGGGGCGCACCGGCATGGAGGTCAACATCGCGGTCGGTTACGGCGGCCGCCGCGAGATCGCCGACGCCGTCCGCAAGCTGCTCCAGTCGCACGCCGAGTCGGGCACGACCATCGAGGAGCTGGTCGAGGTCCTGGACGTCGACCACATCGCCGAGCACCTGTACACGTCCGGCCAGCCCGACCCGGACCTGGTGATCCGAACGTCCGGTGAACAACGGCTGTCCGGCTTCCTGCTGTGGCAGTCGGCGCACTCCGAGTTCTGGTTCTGCGAAGCCTACTGGCCGGATTTCCGGCGCACGGACTTTCTGCGGGCGTTGCGCGACTATGCGATTCGGCACCGCCGGTTCGGTTCCTAGAGACAACAAATTGCGGGGGCCCGACGATTGTCGGGCCCCCGCAGGCACTAATTCGAGATTAGTCCGCGAACGAGTGGGCGATCAGCGCCGGGGTGGTGGCGATACCGGTGTAGACGCCGGCCAGGACGGAAGCCGCACCGTAGCCGAGCGCGCCGCCACCGAGGATGAAGGTGTTGTAGGCGTCGCCGAAGGTCGGGTAGGTGCCTTCCTCCACCAGGCCCGGGAGGCCGTGGTCGTCCGACGGGCTCGCGCTCGCGAACGGGGCGGCGATCAGGGACACGCCAATCGCGGCGGCGACGACAAAGCTGGCCTTCTTCAGCACGTTTTCCATCTCCTTCAACAATTTTCGGGGGTATCGGGAAACTCTCACGGGGTCCGATTTCACCGCACTCCGTCGCCGTCAAAGTTACTTGGGTCGGGGGTGGTCCGCCTCGCCAAATACTCCATCGTGTTACAGATTCGTCGATGTTCACCATTTCTGGTTTCCAGGGTGATTACCCCGGAACACCTGCGTGACCGAGCCGGGTGGTCGCGTCCCAGGTCGCGGCCTTGGGTGAGGGCGAAACGCCAACGGGGGTCGCCCGACCGATGATGATCCAGACGTGGGGTTGATCACGCCGAGTAGTCGCCCGGTGGGGCGCGACCGGCGGTCGCATGGATCTTGAGTATCGGTCACGAAACAAAAATCACCTGCGTGGCTGCCTGTCCGACAGGCGCAACCGCGGGTAGCGTCCAAAGTGACGGGTCGTGCCCACACGGTCCGTCCCGGGAGGCCCTGGTCGTGACGGCAACGATCGCGCGGGGGCCGGCACCCGGCCCTCGTGGGCGGCGCGGCTGACGCTCCGGCGCAGCTGTTTCGCCTGGTCAGGGAGGTGCCCGGCCCTACGAGGAGAGCGGACGTGGGTGCGCGTTCGCCGAGGAGTTGCCGTGACTGCTTCGCATTCCTCTATCGACCCGGGTGACCAGCGCCGGACATACGTGCTCGACACCTCCGTACTGCTGTCGGACCCCTGGGCCATGTCCCGGTTCGACGAGCACGCGGTAGTGCTGCCACTGGTGGTCATCAACGAATTAGAGGGCAAACGCCACCACCCCGAGCTGGGCTGGTTCGCGCGAGAGGCGCTTCGGTTGCTTGACGACCTGCGGAAACGCCATGGTCGGCTGGACAGTCCGGTCCCCATCGGCTCGGCGGGCGGCACCCTGCACGTCGAGCTCAACCACTCGGACCCGACCGTCCTGCCCACCGGTTTCCGCGCGGACACCAACGACGCCCGGATCCTCGCGTGCGCGCTGAACATGGCCGCGCACACCCCGGGTGTGGCGCTCATCACCAAGGACATCCCGCTGCGCATCAAGGCGGCCTCCGTCGGTCTGGACGCCGACGAGTACCGCGCGCAGGAGGTGACGCCGTCCGGCTGGACCGGGATGGCGGACCTCGAGGTGGCGGCCGAGGTGCTGGACATGCTGTACCGGGACGGCATCGCCGACCTGTCCGCGTGCGGGGTCACCTCGCCGGGTGACCTCCCGACCAACACCGGCCTGCGGCTACTCGCGGCCTCGGCCAGCGGGCTCGGCCGGGTCACGAAGGACAAGCAGGTGCAGCTCGTGCGGGGCGACCGCGAGGCGTTCGGCCTGCACGGCCGGTCGGCGGAGCAGCGGATCGCGCTGGACCTGCTGCTCGACCCCGAGGTCGGCATCGTGTCGCTCGGCGGCCGCGCCGGCACCGGCAAGTCGGCGCTCGCGCTGTGTGCCGGCCTCGAGTCGGTGATGGAGCGCAACCTGCACCGCAAGGTCGTCGTGTTCCGGCCGGTGTACGCGGTCGGCGGGCAGGATCTCGGCTACCTGCCCGGGTCCGAGAGCGAGAAGATGCAGCCGTGGGCGCAGGCGGTGTTCGACACCCTCGGCGCGCTCGTCACCCAGCCCGTGATCGACGAGGTGCTCGACCGCGGGATGCTCGAGGTGCTGCCGCTGACCCACATCCGCGGCCGCTCGCTGCACGACTCCTACGTCATCGTCGACGAGGCGCAGTCGCTCGAGCGCAACGTGCTGCTGACCGTGCTGTCCCGGCTCGGCACCGGCTCGCGGGTGGTCCTCACCCACGACGTCGCGCAGCGGGACAATCTCAGGGTCGGCCGCTACGACGGGATCGCCGCGGTGATCGAGAAACTGAAGGGGCATCCGCTGTTCGCGCACGTCACGCTGACGCGCTCGGAGCGGTCGCCCATCGCCGCGCTCGTCACGGAGTTGTTGGAGGACCACGGTTCCTGACCCTTAGGGGTGGGGTTAGCCCCCGGGTCATTAGGGGAGCTTCCCTGATGGTTTGACGGTCGTCCGAACGAGACCGTTGAACCATGGCGAACCTGGCACTGACTCAGACCCGGATGTCGGCCCGCGGCGCGGTGTTCACCGCGCCGCGGCCGGCCCCGGCCGGCGTGTTCCTCGGCTTCGCCGGGTTGGTGTTCGCCGCGTTGTTCATGGGCGGGCTCAACCTCGTCGCGAGTGGACAGATGAGTCCGCTCAGCACGACGATGTCGGACTACGTGTTCGTCGACGGGGTGGGCTGGCTGTTCCCCGCGTCCCTGCTGGCGATGTGCGTCGCCGGCGTCGGGGTCGTGATCGGACTGTCGGCGCGCGGCCTGCTGCGCGGCACGGTCGGCCGGCTGGCGATGGGGCTCGCGATGCTCGGCCTGGTGCTCGCGGCCGCGTTCCGCACCGACCTCGGCGACACGTCGGTGTCGATGTCCGCGCAGATCCACCGGTACGCCGCCGGTGTCGTGTTCTTCTGCGTGCCGGTCGCCGTGTTCGCGGTGGCTCGCGAGCTGGAGGCGCGAGCCAGGAGGTCGCTGCACGTCAGCGTGATCGTCACCGCCGTGGTGCTGACGCTGTTCCTGACCTGCCACCTCGGCCCGATGCCGGACGTGATCGGCGAGCTGAGCGGGCTCATCCAGCGGTTGCTGTTCGTCGCCGAGCTGGTGCTGCTCGCGCAGCTGGTGCGGCTCATCCAGCAGCCGGCGCCGCAGCGGGCGCACGCACTGGCCGGCTAGTCACCAGCCGCGCGGCAGCGGGGCCCCTTCCGCGAAACCGGAGGCGGACTGGATGCCGACGACCGCCTTCTCGTGGAAGTCCTCCAGCGTGGTCGCCCCGGTGTAGGTGCAGGCGGAGCGCACGCCGGAGCAGATCGCGTCGAGCAGGTCCTCCACGCTCGGGGCGGCCGGGTCCAGTCGCATGCGGGAGGTCGAGATGCCCTCCTCGAACAGGGCTTTGCGGGCCCGGTCGAAGGCGCTGTCGCCCCGGGTGCGGGCGGAGACCGCGCGCTTGGACGCCATGCCGAACGACTCCTTGTACGGCTGGCCGTGCTCGTCGCGCCGCAGGTCGCCGGGGGACTCGTAGGTGCCGGCGAACCACGAGCCGACCATGACGTTCGACGCGCCGGCCGCGAGTGCGAGCGCCACGTCGCGCGGGTGCCGGACGCCGCCGTCGGCCCAGACGCGGGCGCCCAGCTCGCGGGCCGCGAGCGAGCACTCGAGGACGGCGGAGAACTGCGGCCGCCCGACGCCGGTCATCATGCGGGTGGTGCACATGGCGCCGGGGCCGACGCCGACCTTGATCACGTCCGCGCCCGCCTCCACCAGGTCCCGCACGCCTTCCGCGGTGACGACGTTGCCGGCGGCGATCGGCACGCCGGTGTCGCCGACCGCGCCGCGCACCGCCTTCAGCGCGGCGATCATCTTCTCCTGGTGGCCGTGCGCGGTGTCGACGACGAGCGTGTCCACCTCGGCCGCGAGCAGCGCCGCGGCCTTGGCGGCCACGTCGCCGTTGACCCCGACCGCCGCCGCCACCCGCAGCCGGCCCCCGGCGTCGACCGCGGGGCGGTACAGCTCGGAGCGCAGCGCGCCGACCTCGGTCAGCACGCCGGCGAGCCGGCCCTGCTCGTCCACGCCGAGCGCCACCGTCGCGCTGCGCCCGTGCAGCTGGTCGAACACCTCGCGGGTCGCGGTCGCGAGCGGCATTGTCAGCACCGCGGGGTCGGCGACCTCGCCGAGCCGGGTGAACCGGTCGACACCGAGGCACGCGGCCTCGTCGACCACACCGACCGGACGCATCGCGTCGTCGACGATCACCACCGCGCCGTGGGCGCGCTTCGGCAGCAGGTTGAGCGCGTCGGCGACCGAGTCGCCCGCCGTGAGCACGAGCGGCGTGTCCCACACGGTGTTGCGGGACTTCACCCAGGCCACGATGCCGGCGACCACCTCGGGGTCGACGTCCTGCGGCAGCACGACCAGCCCGCCGCGCCGGGCCATGGTCTCGGCCATCCGCTTGCCGGCGACCGCCGTCATGTTGGCCACGACCACCGGGATGGTCGCCCCCGTGCCGTCCGACGTGGCGAGATCCACGTCGAACCGCGACTCGACGGCGGACCGGTTCGGCACGAGGAAGACGTCGTCGTAGGTGAGGTCGAACCCGGGCGGGGTGTCAGTGTGGAAGCGCACGACTCGGAGCCTATGTGTGAGGGCTTGTGTGAGTGGCCGCCGGCGTCTGGACTGACGAGCAGCGCAGGGCCGCCTGAGCAGCGCAGGAGGGAAGACGCCGGGTTCAGGCCGCGAATGCGCGAGCGGAGCGAGTCAGTGTCACCGAGGGCTTGTGTGAGTGGCCGCCGGCGTCTGGACTGACGAGCAGCGCAGGGCCGCGAGCGGAGCGAGTCGCCTGAGCAGCGCAGGAGGGAAGACGCCGGGTTCAGGCCGCGAATGCGCGAGCGGAGCGAGCCAATGTCACAGCAACAGTGCGCGCACGGTGTCGATGGTGTCTGCGTCGGGGGGTTCCTTGTCCGGGCGGTAGCGGACCACGCGTGCGAACCGCAGCGCCACGCCGCCCGCGTACCGGGAGCTGACCTGCACGCCGTCGAGCGCGATCTCCACCACCAGGTGCGGCCGCAGGTGCACGGCCCAGTCCGTGCGGTGGTCCTCGTACTTCGGGAACTCCGTCGTCTGCCACGCGAGCAACTCGTCGGTCAGGCCCTTGAACGTCTTGCCCACCATGATCGGCGGGCCGCCGTCCGGGTCGCGTGCGCCGAGGTGCAGGTTGGACAGGTAGCCGGTCCGTCGCCCGTGGCCCCACTCCGCCGCGAGGACCACCAGGTCCAGCGTGTGGACCGGCTTGACCTTGCGCCACGCCTTGCCGCGCCGCCCCGCCTGGTACGTCGAGTCGAGCGACTTCACCACCACGCCCTCGTGCCCCTTGCGCAGCGCGTCCGCCAGCACGGCCTCGGCCTGCTCCGCCGTCGGCTCCAGTGCGCCCGGGATGACCAGCTCGCCGACCGCCTTGTGCAGCGCGGCGTTGCGCTCCCGCAGCGGCGCGTCGATCAGGTCCGTGCCGTCGAGGTGCATGCAGTCGAAGAAGTACGGGTGCAGCAGCAGCTCCCGCTCGCTCGTCGCCCCGAACCGGCTCATCGTCTCCTGGAACGGCCTCGGCCTGCCGTCGTCGGCGAGCGCGAGGGTCTCGCCGTCGAGCACCACCTGCTGGCACGGCAGCCCGCGCACCAGCTCGACCAGCTCGGGCACCGACGACGTGATCTCCCGCAGCGTGCGGGTGTAGACGTGCACGTCGTCGCCGTCCTTGTGGACCTGGATGCGCGCGCCGTCGAGCTTGTACTCGATGACGCACGGGCCGTCGAGCGCCTCGGCGAGCGAGTCGGCCGGCGAGGCCAGCATGGGCCGGAGCGGTCGGCCCAGCTGTAGCCCGAAGGTGTCGAGGGCCGCCGCGCCGCCGTCGAGCGCGGCCGCGGCGGTGTCGGGTAACCGCCCGGAGAGCATGAACGCCCGCCGTACCGTCTCCTTCGGCACGTCGGCCGCCGAGGCGATCGCGTCGAGCATGATCCCCTCGAGCGCGCCCTGGCGCAGCTCGCCGGTGAGCAGGCGCAACAGGAACTGCTGCTCGTCCTCGGTCGCGGCGCCGAACAGGCCGGTGAGTAACTCGTTCCGCCGGCCGGCGGACCCCTTTCCGCTGGTGCTGGCCACCTCGTCGAAGGTGGCGTCGACCTGCTGGACCGTCAGTGTCGGGGTCTTGGCGGGCGTCGTCGCGAGGTTGACCAGCGTGCGCCACCCGGCGCCGATCCGCCCCTGGAGCGGCGTGCCGGCGAGGAACGCGACCACCGCCCGGACCCCGTCACCGGCACGACGGAGCAGGTCGGCAAGGGCTTCGACCTTGGCCAACCGCGAACGGGTCGCGGAAACCACCGCTGAGGTGGCAACCACGTCATTGAGCAACACGTCAGCCATCATGCACCCGACCACCGACAATTTCCGGAGGAGCAGATGGCCGAGGAGGACCCCCGCCCGGAGTTCGATCCGAGGTGGCCGGTCTGTGCGCGCTGCCGAGGCGTGCGGGTGGAAGGCCGGACGATGTGTGTCTCGCACCTGGCCGACCTGCCGGAGCTCGCCCCCGGCGATGAGCTGGACCTGCGGGGTGTCAAGGTCAGCTCGGCGGGGCTGGCGCAGATCCTCGGCAAGTTCCGCGACCACGAGAACAAGCGGTTCGTGTTCGGCCGGGTCCGGTGCGACCACACCTGGTTCAGCGGGAAGGCATGGTTCGACGGCGCCCGCTTCACCGACACGGCGAGCTTCGACAACGCGTACTTCAGCGGCCTGGCGCGGTTTGACGGCGCGAAGTGTGCGAAAGACATGTCGTTCGTCGAGACGCGGTTCGCCGGCCGGACGCTCATGACCTCGTTGCAGGCCCCTCGGCTCGATCTGGAACGTGCGTGGTTCGCGGAGTCGGTGGAGATCACGGCCGAAACCGCGCAGCTGATCTGCACGCACGCCCGGTTCGACGGTGGGCTGACGCTTCGGACGAAAGGCGCGGTGCACGCGGGTGGCGCTCATTTCGGGGCGCCGTCGACGATCGCGCTGGCGCCCATCGTGTCGCTCGCCCGTAGTGATGTCAGCAATCTCGTGCTCACCGATGTGAACCTGAGCGGCTGCACTTTCCTCGGGGCGCACCGGCTGGAGCAGATCCGCATCGAAGGGTTTGCCCGCTTCGCCACTCCGGAGAAGTGGTGGCAGGCCCGGCGACGCATCCTCGCCGACGAGAGGAACGGGGATCCCGCGCGGGTGGCGGCGCTGTACCGGTCGTTGCGGAAGTCCTTCGAGGACAGCAAGAACGAGGCCGGCGCGGGCGATTTCTACTACGGCGAGATGGAAGCGCGTCGGCACTCGAGAGAATCCTCAATCGCGGAGCGCGCGATCCTCTCCGTCTACTGGCTGCTTTCCGGATATGGACAGCGGGCGTCGCGGGCGCTGGCGACATTGGCGGTGGTCATCGCGGGCGTGACGACCGTCCTCGTGAGCACCGGGCAGGACTTCGGGCTCGCCGCGCGGATCGCGCTCGGCACCGCCCTTTCCAAGGACCCGCAGACAGAACTGACCGCGACCGGCGAGTGGACCGTCCTCGTGGCTCGGTTCCTCGGGCCGGTCCTCCTTGCTCTCGCGGTGCTGGCGATCCGCGCGCGGGTGAAGCGTTGACCTTCACCAAGGGGTAAGGCCCAGGCTGGGACGCGTCCACACGAGGAGGGTCATGGAGCTGCTCACCATCGGCGAGTTCGCCAGAGCGTCCCGCCTGTCCGCCAAGGCTTTGCGGCTCTACGACGAGCTGGGGCTGCTCCGGCCGGTCGCCGTCGACCCCGCCAACGGGTACCGGCGATATGCGCCGGAGCAGCTCGAGCGGGCTCGGCTGGTGGCCTGGCTACGGCGGCTCGGCATGCCGCTCGCCGACATCCGGGACGTGGTCGAGCTGCCGCCACAACAAGCCGCCGAGAAAGTGGCCGGCTACTGGCGGCAGGTCGAGGCCGACACCGAGCACCGGCGGCAGCTCGCGGCCGTCCTCGTCGAGTATCTGTCCGGAAAGGACGTCACCGTGTCCACACCACTTGCTGTCACCTACGCCGTGCGCACCGACCGAGGTCTGGTGCGCGAGGCCAACCAGGACTACGCCTACGCGGGCGCCCAGCTCCTCGCCGTCGCCGACGGGTTCGGGGACCACGGGGCCGGCGCGAGCCGGGCCGCGGTCGAGGCGCTGCGACAGGTCGCGGCCGGGGACCTGTTGAACGCCATGGAAGACGTCGGCGCCGCGGTGCGCGGCATCGGGGCGGACAGTGGCACGGACAGTGGCACGGACAGTGGCACCACGCTGACCGCGCTCATCCTGGACGGGTCGCAGCTCGGCCTGGTCCACATCGGCGACTCGCGCGCGTACCTGCTGCGCGACGGCGACCTGTTCCAGATCACCCACGACGACACGCTCGTTCAGTCCCTTGTGGACGAAGGCAGGCTCACGATCGACGAGGTCGCCGCGCACCCGCAGCGTTCGCTGCTCGTCAAAGCCTTGACCGGCAACGAGAACCCGGCCGTGCGGCTCCGCGACGTCCGGGCCGGGGACCGGTATCTGCTGTGTTCCGACGGTCTGCACACGGTCCTCGACCTCGAGACCGTGCGCGACGTCCTCGAGAACAACGAACCGCAGGAGGCCGTTGACCGGCTCGTCCAGTTGACCAACAGCGCCGGCGGGCCGGACAACATCAGCTGCGTGGTCGCCCACCTCGCCGAATGAGCGGGTCACTGGTCGTCGGCGTCGTCGCTGGCCCACGCCTCATCGCCGTAGCACAGCCAGTCGGAGATGTTGCTCATCCGGGTGCTCACCAGCTCCGACTGGCGTGGCGAGATCACGATGAACCGGCCCTCCGAGTCGGTGATCGTGACCTCCGGCAGGCGCAGGGTCATGACCACCGGCCCGGCGCCCTCGTAGGCGGGCACCCGCCACGTCTTGTCCACGACCGCCTCGGCGAGCCGCCGCTTCGCCAACTGCTCACGTTCCGTACTGTCCACTGTGGTCGCCTCCCGCAAACCGATTTCCTGGCTTCATGCGACAGGGTGGATCGTTGCAGGTGCTGCACGGGATCGCCCGATCGAGTGATTGCGAACCGCGACGGGCCACCGCCAGTATCACCACATGGCAGGAAATCCCCACACATCCGTCCGATCCCGCACGGTCGCGGCAGAATTGCGAAGGCTCCGTGAAGAAAGCGGTCTGAGTTGTGCGGAGGTGGCCAAGGCGCTCGGCTTGTCCACCAGCAAGGTCAGCCGGATGGAGACCGGCAACAGCGGCCTGCAGCCCGACGACGTGGCCACCATGCTCGGTTTCTACCAGGTGTCCGCGGCGAAACGGCAGGAGCTACTGGAACTGTTGCGACGCGGCGAGACGAAAGGCTGGTGGGAACGCCAGGCCGGACTGCCGAGCCTGTGGCGCGCACTGATCGACTTCGAGAACAAGGCGACCCGCATCCAGTCCTATCAGGCGCTGATCATTCCCGGGATGTTGCAGACCGGGGAGTACACCGAGGCGATGATTCGGGGCACCGACGACACGCTGTCCGACGCCGAGCTGGACAACCTGGTCGCCTCGCGGATGGCGCGGCAGACCGTGCTGACCAGGTCCACCGCGCCGCAGTACCTCGCGGTGATCCACGAGGTGGCGCTGCGGATGCCGGTCGGCGGGCCAGGTGTGATGTCCCGGCAGCTGCGGCACCTGCTCAGCATCGCCGAGCGCCCGAACATCGGGCTGCGGGCGGTGCCGACCACAGCCGGCGCCAACGTCGGACTGCGCGGGTCGTACATGATCCTGGAGTTCGCCGAGGACCCGGACCTGGTGCACGTGGAGAACCAGATCACCGGCATGTTCCTTGAGGAGGAGGCCGACCTTGCTGGCTACCGGCTGGCGCTGCGGAATATCCTGAACGTGGCCCTTGCACCCGTTGCAACGGCCGAGCTGATCGCGACGATCGCCGCAGAGTCGAGCTAGCAGAGGAGTGCGACATGCGCACGTTAGACCTTGGTGCCGCCCGCTGGCGCAAGAGCACCCGCAGCAGCGAGAGCAACACCTGTGTCGAGGTCGCGTTCGCCGGCCCGGTCGTCGGCCTGCGCGACTCCAAGAACACCGCCGGCCCGCTGCTGGCCCTGCCCGCGACCGCGTTCACAGCCCTGAAAGCCACCTTGAGGTAGTGGCCGCCTCGACGGGCGAAACGGGCCTACCGTTCGAGCCGGACTGGCCAACCTGCCAACGCACGCTCGACTCACCCTGCCCAGGTATCCAGATCCGGGGCTTCGACCGCTGCCTCGAACACCTGGCTCCTGCCGAGTTGGATCCATTCCTGGCAAGCCTGCACCCCGGCGACGACCTCGATGTCCGCGGCACCACCATCGCTGCGAGCCTCTCCGAAAAGCTGCGGGTAGCGTTCCAGCACACCAACGTCAGTCGTCCGGTCTTCGGCTTCGGGCGCTTCGAGGACGCCCGCATCATCAACGCGGCGTTCTTCGATGCGCAGTTCGAACGGGACGTCGACTTCAGCGATGCGCGGTTTGACGGGAACGCCAGGTTCGACGGTGCGCGGTTCGGCGGGAACGCCAGGTTCAACGATGCGCGGTTCGAGTGGACCGCCAGGTTCACCGGTGCGCGGTTCGACGGGGAAGCCCGGTTCGACGGTGCGTGGTTCGGCGATGCGTGGTTCGACGATGCCCGGTTTGAGAACGCCCCGCAGTTCGGGCCGGTGCGCGCCAGGTGGCTGAGCTTGGATCGCGCGCAGTTCACGCGGTCCATTGAGATGGATGTCGAGGCCGGATCGGTGTCGTGTGCCAGCACCCGATTCGAGGACGGGGTGACGCTGCGCGTCCGATACGGGACAGTCGCCGCGTTCGGGACCGTGTTCGGTGCCGCGTCCTCCATCGGTTCCACTGGGCCACACTCTCCGTGGTCTGCTTCTCCGGCATGGGTCGGTGAACTGACCGAGCGACCGGACCGGTTGAGCACGAGCGAACCCATGCTGACGTCGTTGCGTGGCACGGATGTCAGCAACCTCGTGCTCACCGATGTCTATCTCGGCGAGTGTGAGTTCGCTGGCGCCCACCGGTTGGACCAGCTCCGCGTCGAGGGGCGCTGCGAGTTCCGCCGGCCGCCGCTGGGCTGGCGGTGGACGCGGCGGCAGGTGCTTGCCGAGGAGGCTCGCTGGCGTGGCTGGCCGACGCCCGCTATCGGCCCCGAGGAGGCGGGGCCGGAGCGGTTGGCGGCGTTGTACCGGTCGCTGCGGAAAGCCTTTGAGGACAGCAAGAACGAGGCCGGTGCGGGCGATTTCTACTACGGGGAAATGGAGATGCGGCGCCATTCCACCGGCACCCGGCGCGCCGAGCGAGGGATTCTCTGGGTGTACTGGCTGCTGTCCGGGTACGGGCAGCGGGCCGGGCGGGCGCTCGCCGCGTTGCTGGTGCTGATCGCGACGGTGGCCGTGCTGCTGGCCGTCTGGGGACAGCCGCCCGCGGAGGCCGCGCAGATCGCGGTCGGAGCGGTGGTGCTGCGCGATCCCGGCACGAAGCTCACCGAGGCCGGGCAGTGGACGGTCATGGTCGCCAGGGTTCTCGGGCCGGTGTTGCTCGCGTTGGCGGTGCTCGCGGTGCGGGGGCGGGTCAAACGGTGAGGGCGATCTCCCTTACCGCGGCACGTAACCGGTCCGGCGTGGTGGCCGCGTAGCCGATCACCAGACCCGGGTACGTGCCGCGGCTCGTGTAGCTACAGAGCGCGGGGGTGTTGATGCCGCGGGCCGCGAGTTGTTGCTGCACAACGGAGTCGTCCACGCCGGACGGCAGTCGTAGCACGACGTGCAGGCCCGCTGCCACCCCGATCGGTTGCCACGACGGCAGATGCTCGTGCAGTGCCGCGAGCAACGCGTCGCGACGCCGCCGGTAGGCCGACCGCGTGCGGCGCAGGTGCCGGTCGTAGCCGCCGCCGCGCAGCAGCCGTGCGAACGCCGCCTGCGGCAGCGGCGAGCAGCCGAGGTCCGTCAACTGCTTGCGGGACACCGTGTTCGCGCGCAGGCCGGCCGGCAGCACCAGCCACCCCAACCGCAACGCGGGCGCGAGGGTCTTGCTGACGCTGCCCAGGTACGCGACCCGCGCGGGGTCCATGGCCTGCATCGCGCGCAGCGCGGGCCGGTCGTAGCGGTGCTCCGCGTCGTAGTCGTCCTCGATGACCAGGCCGTCGCACGCCCGTGCCCACGCCAGCAGCGCGTGCCGGCGCTCGGGGTGCAGCGTGACCCCCAGCGGGAACTGGTGCGCCGCCGTCACCAGCACCACGCGGCAGCCGGCCGGGATCTCCGAAACCATGATCCCGTGGTCGTCGACGGGAACATGTTCCGCGTGTAATCCGTGCTCCCGCAACAGGTCCTTCTGGCCGGGGTGGCCGGGGTCCTCGACGCCGATGGTCCGGTGCCCGCCGGCCCGCAGCACCGCGGCGAGCATCGACAGGGCCTCCGCGCCGCCGTGCGTGATCACGAGATCGTCGGCGGTCGCGGTGACGGCCCGCACCCGGCCGAGGTAGGCGGCCAACTCGGCACGCAGGTCGGGCAGGCCGGCCGGGTCGGGGTAGCCGAGCGCCTCGTCGGGCAGCTCGGTCAGCGCCGCGCGGGTCATGGCGACCCACTCGGCGCGCGGGAACTCGCTCAACGCCGGTAGGCCCGGTCTCAGGTCGTAGCGCCATCGCATTACCGACGGAACAGGTTCCGGGGGCAACGCGGGCGCACCGAGCGTCGTCGTGATGGTCGTCCCGGAGCCGCGCCGCGCGGTCAGGTAGCCCTCCGCGGTGAGCTGCCCGTACGCGGCGGTGACCGTGCCGCGCGCGACGCCGAGCTGCGCCGCGAGGTCCCGGCTCGACGGCAGCCGCAGGCCCGGCGCGAGCTGTCCGTCGCGGATCGCCGACCGCAGCGCCGCCTCGACGGCCCGGCCCCGGCCGCCGGACTCGGCGGCGGGCAGGAGCAGCTCACGCAAAGTGGCCCAGTTAGTAGTCATCGAAGTGGAGCTTACGTCTGGACCACTCTTCGGGCGAACCTGTTGGGGTGCAACTCGTGAACACGCGCCGGGCCGTCGCGCTCGCCGCCGCCGCGTCGATTCTCGTCGGGTTCGCGGTGCCGGTGACCGGCCTGCTCGACGGCTACCCGGTGCTGTCGGCCCAGGCGCTTCGCTACGCGCTCGGCGCGGTCCTGCTGTTCGGCTGGCTGCGCGCGACCGGCCGGCCGGTGCCCGTGCCGGCGGCGCGTGACCTGGTCGGGCTGTCGGTCATGGTCGGCGCGGGGATGCTCGGGTTCAACGCGGCCATCCTCGTCGGCCAGCGCTACGCCACCCCGGGGTTCATCGCGGCGATGCTCGGCGCGAGCCCGCTGGTCCTCGCGGTCGCCGCGCCCGCGCTGCGTGGGCGCCGGCCGTCGCCGTACGCGATCGCCGGGGCCGTGCTCGTCGGGCTTGGCGTGGTCGTGCTGTCCGGCGGCGGTTCGTGGCACGGGCCGGGACTGGCGCTCGCGCTGCTGGTCATGGCGTGCGAGGTGGCGTTCACCCTCGGCGGCGTCGGGGTCGTGGCGCGCCTCGGCGCGGTCCCGGCGTCGATGTGGTCGTGTGTGCTCGCCGCGGCCGCCGGCGCCGTGCTGTCGACGCTGTGGGACGGCACGGCGGCGTGGCCACTGCCGACGACGACCGAGCTGGTCGCGATCGTCGTGCTGGGCACGCTCGTCACCGCGGTCGCGTTCGCTTGCTGGTACACGGGGGTGTCGGTGCTGGGCGCGGACCGGGCGGGCGTCCTCGTCGGGCTGATGCCGGTGGCCGGGCTGGCGGCGTCCGTGCTGCTCGGCCGGCAGCCGATGACGCTGGCAGCGGCCGGCGGCGCACTGGTGGTCGCCGCAGGCTGTGCGGTGACCTTCGCGCGCCCCACTCGCAACCAACGCCTCGCGCGCGGTGCCCAACCCCCACCCGATCCCGGGGGCGGCCCAGTGCCCAGTCTACCGGCGCCCACTGACAGGAGTAGCGATGTTGATCTTGCCTGTGGATAACTGGGCGGGTTGTGGACAGACGCCGACAGTCGCTCACCCACCGCGTGCCATGCGGAGGACGTCGAGGGCCTCGTCGAGCTGAGCTTCCGTCAGCTTGCCGTTGTCGACGTGTCCGCGTTCGAGCACGACCTCGCGGATCGTCTTGCGGTCCTTGAGCGACTGCTTCGCGATCGACGCGGCCTCCTCGTACCCGAGGTAGCGGTTGAGCGGCGTGACGATCGACGGGGACGACTCGGCCAGCTCCCGCGCCCGGTCCACATTGGCCTCGACGCCGTCGAACACCTTGTCCGCCAACAGCTTCGCGACCGCGGCGAGCAGCCGCGCGGACTCCAGCACGTTGCGTGCGATCACCGGCAGCATCACGTTGAGCTGGAAGTTGCCCTGGCTGCCGGCGAACGCGACCGCCGCGTCGTTGCCGAACACCTGCGCCACCACCATCATCGTGGCCTCGGCGATGACCGGGTTCACCTTGCCCGGCATGATCGACGAGCCCGGCTGCAGGTCCGGCAGCGCCAGCTCGCCGAGCCCGGTCCGCGGCCCCGACCCGAGCCAGCGCACGTCGTTCGCGATCTTGTACAGCGCCACCGCGACGGCCCTGAGCTGCCCGGACACCTCGACGACACCGTCCTGCGACGCCTGCGCCTCGAAGTGGTTCCGCGCCTCGGTCAGCGGCAGGTCGGTCAGCCGGGCCAGCTCCTCGGCGACAGCCGCGCCGAACCCGGCCGGCGCATTGAGCCCGGACCCGACGGCCGTGCCGCCGATCGGCAGCTCCCCGAGCCGGGGCAGCGTGTCGCGCAGCCGCTCGACGCCGTACCGGACCTGCGCGGCCCACGCGCCGGCCTCCTGGCCGAGCGTCACCGGCACCGCGTCCATCAGGTGGGTGCGGCCGGACTTCACGACGTCCGCCCACCCGGCCGCGCGCCGCTCGATCGTGGCCGCGAGGTGCTCCAGCGCGGGGATGACGTCCCGGACGACCGCCTCGGTGGCGGCGACGTGGATCGTCGTGGGGAACGTGTCGTTGGACGACTGCGACGCGTTGACGTGGTCGTTCGGGTGCACGTCCCGGTCCAGGGCCTGCGCGGCGAGCGTCGCGATCACCTCGTTGGCGTTCATGTTCGACGACGTGCCGGAGCCCGTCTGGAACACGTCGATGGGGAAGTGCGCGTCGTGCCGCCCGTCGGCGACCTCGTCGGCCGCGGCCGCGATGGCCTTCGCGACGTCGGCGTCCAGCACGCCGAGACGCTCGTTGACACGGGCGGCGGCGGCCTTGAGCAGGCCGAGCGCGCGGATCTGCGCGCGCTCGAGGCCGCGGCCGGAGATGGGGAAGTTCTCGACCGCGCGCTGCGTCTGCGCCCGCCAGAGCGCGTCGACGGGAACCTTGACCTCGCCCATCGTGTCGTGCTCGACCCTGAACTGATTTTCGGTCATGTAACCCAGTTTGGTCGCCCATCGCGCCGCGTGCCCGGGTAACTTGTGGTGTTGCCGGACACGTCCGACCCCCACCATCCGATGGCAGGTGTGCATGACCTCCGCCGAGACCCCGACCGAAGTCGATCTGCTGATCGTCGGCGCCGGCCCGACCGGGCTGTTCGCGGCGTACTACGCGGGCTTCCGTGAGCTGTCGACCGCACTGGTCGACTCGCTGCCGGAGGCCGGCGGGCAGGTGACCGCCATGTACCCGGAGAAGAAGATCTTCGACGTGGCCGGCTTCCCGACGATCATCGGCCGCGACCTGGTCGCCTCGCTCGTCGAGCAGGCCGACCAGTTCAAACCCACCTACCTGCTGGGCCGCCGTGCCCGCACGGTGTCCGAAGTGGACGGCGGGTTCGAGGTCGGCCTCGACGGCGGCACGGTCATCCGGACCGGCGCGATTCTCATCACCGCAGGCATGGGCGAGTTCAGCCCGCGCCCCCTGCCCGCCGGCGACGGCTGGCTGGGCCGCGGCATGGTCCACTTCGTGCCGGAGCTGGCGGCTCACCGCGACCAGGACGTGGTCGTGGTCGGCGGCGGCGACTCGGCGTTCGACTGGGCGCTGTCGCTGCACCCCATCGCGCGCAGCGTCACGATCGTCCACCGCCGCGCCAAGTTCCGCGCCTTCGCCGCCACCGTGCGCCAGGTCCGCGAGCTGGGCGTCCCGATCATCACCGACGCCGAGGTCGTCGCACTGCGCGGCCACGAGTCGGGCCTGCGCGAGGTCGAGCTGTCGGTCGCGTCGGACCCGGGCCCGGTGGTCCTGCCGGCGCAGGCGGTGGTCGCGGCGCTCGGTTTCACGGCCGACCTCGGCCCGATCGAGTCGTGGGGCCTGGAGATCACCCGCCGCGCGATCTCCGTCGACACCACCATGCGCACCGCGCGGGAACGCGTCTACGCGGCCGGCGACATCGCCGCGTACCCCGGCAAGGTGAAGCTGATCGCGACCGGTTTCGGCGAGGCGGCCACCGCGGTGAACAACATCGCGGTCGTGCTCAACCCGGAGGCGCACCTGTTCCCGGGCCACTCCAGCGACGTCAGCTGAGCGACTAGTTTGCTGGGCTGGTTGGGTCCGGTCGGCGCGTACACAGCGGACTTGGTGCCGTGAAAGGCGGGCGTTGGGGTCACTCAACGTCCCGAACGCGCCTTTCACAGCACGGCTCATGTCCCCCACCGCCACGCGATCTTCACGGAGTCACTCATCTAGCTCAGGCCACGACCTGGACCAGCTGGCCCGCGACGAGTGAGGTGAAGAAGAGCTGCGCGCTCGCCATCTCCAGCCGGACGCACCCGTGCGAGTCCTCGTCCAACCGGCCCTCGTGGAAGGCGATCCCGCCCGGTGCCGAAGAACACCGAGAACGGCATCGAGTCGCCGTAGATGCTGCTCGTGTGGACCTCGTCCTTCCACGAGACCGGCCACGTGCCGGCGACGGCCTGCGCGGCGCAACCGGTCAGCAACGCGGCGCCGGCCAGCAGCCCGACGAGTCGATATCTCATGTCCACCTTCCGAACGGCCGCGGATGTCACCCATTACCCACGAAACGCTCGGCAGGTTGGTTGCATTACGGGACGACTTGGACGGTGTCCCCGACCGAGAGCGCGTTGTAGTAGGTCTCGGCGGCGGCGCGCGACAGGTGGATGCACCCGTGCGACAGGTCGCTGAGGCTGCCCTGGTGGAAGGCGATGCCACCGTTGAAGAACACGGAGAACGGCATCGGCGCGTCGTCGAACTCGCTCGACTTGTGGTCGATGTCCTTCCAGCCCACCTTGAACGTGCCCGGCGGCGTCAGGTGGCCCGGCCGGCCGTGCGTGATCGGCGCCGGCCCGTAGGTGACGGCGCCGTCCTGGATCAGCCAGGTCTTGTTCGCGGACAGGTCGATGCACGCGTCGACCCCGGCGCCGCACGGCACGCCGGCCGGCGGGGGCGGGGCGGTCTTCACGATGGTCGCGTTCGCGGCGGCGACCTCGGGCAGCGGCGGCAGCTTCGCGTCCTCCACCGGGGCCGGCGCGGGGGCGCCTGAGGATGTCGGCGGGGCCGGCGGCCGCGTCGGCGGCGGGGCCGCCGTGTCGACCGTTGCGCACCCGGACAGCAACGCGAGCCCCGCCAGGGCGCTAACGGTGCTGATGACGATCTTGGTGCGCATGCGGCTCCTTCCGTGGTGGGGGATACCTATAACGGGAAGACGCCTTAGATCAGGATGAGGTTGCTTTTTCACCGAACCGTGACACGACGAATGCCGCATTCCGGGCGGAATGCGGCATTCGCGGCGGCTGACGGGTCAGCCGGTGTGCTGCGCGATCCAGTCCGCGTAGGCCGTCGCGTCGGTGTAGATCGACGGGCCGGTGGCGCACGTGGAGTCGTTGTTGCCGCTGCGGCTGGTGACGCCGATCAGCGACCAGCTGCTGCCGTCGCCCACGATCTGCGGGCCGCCGGAGTCGCCGTAGCAGGCGCCCGAGTCGCCGTTCGGGTTGCTGGTGCACAGCTCCAGCGAACCGTCGATGCCGGTGCAGTCACCCGCGTCGAGCACCGAGACGTCCAGCTGCTGCAGGACATCCGGCGCGCCGCACCCACCCGGCTCCGGGCAGGTCTGGCCCCAGCCGAGCAGCCGCGACGCCGTGCCGGCCGGCGCGTCCGAGGCCAGCGAGATCGGCGCCGAGGTGGCCGGCGCGGCCAGCTTCACCAGCGCGATGTCGTTGCCCGGCGAGACTCCGTCGTAGCCCTCGTGGACGGCGATCTCGGCGGCCTGCGCCTCCTCGCCACCGGACTGCCACTCTGTGGTGCCGATGCGCACGCTCACGGCGGCCGGCGACTGGCCCTCGACGCAGTGGGCCGCGGTCAGCACCCACTCGGCGTTGATCAGCGAGCCACCGCAGAAATGGCCGCCGCCGCTCTGCAACGACACCATGAACGAGTAGGTCTGGTCCGCGTCGCCCCCACCGACGATCATCGGCGTCACACCGGGTTCGTCCGCCGCCATCGCGAACGGCGCCACTGCCCCAGCGAGCACCGTTGCCGCGCCGGCGAGAAGGCCCACGACCAGAGAACGTGTCTTCATGTTCTCTCTCCTTCCATGCCCCGTGCCCGACCTGGACACGTTGCGGAAGGTAGTTCGCGATCGCGACGGGGTGACACCGTCGAAAGTAGGGCGCGGCCGATTACCCGACTTTCGGCGGGTGGCTGGACTTTCCCGTTCAGTCCTCAGTGGACGGTCAGGGCAGCGGCGGCAGCGGGGTGTCCGCCGCGTCCTTGTCGAGCCGGTCGAAGTCCACTGTGGAGTATTCGCGAAGCTTTGTCAGACGGTGGAATCCGTCGATCATCCGGACGGTGCCGGACTTCGAGCGCATCACGATCGACTGGGTCGTGCAGCCGCCGCTGCGGTAGTGCACGCCGCGCAGCAGGTCGCCGTCGGTGATGCCGGTCGCGCAGAAGAACGCGTTGTCACCACTTACCAGATCATTGGTCAGCAGGACCCGGTCGAGGTCGTGGCCGGCGTCGATGGCCTTCGCGCGCTCGGCGTCGTCCTTCGGCCACAGCCGGGCCTGGATGGCGCCGCCCATGCACTTCAGCGCGCACGCCGCGATGATGCCCTCCGGCGTGCCGCCGATGCCGATCAGCATGTCGACGCCGGTGTTCGGCCGGGCGGCCGAGATGGCGCCCGCCACGTCGCCGTCGCTGATGAAGTGGATGCGGGCGCCCGCCCCGCGCACGTCGGTCACCAGGTCGGCGTGCCGGGCGCGGTCGAGGATGCACACGGTCACGTCGGACACGTCGGTGTGCTTGGCCTTCGCGACGCGGCGGATGTTCTCCGCGACCGGCGCGGTGAGGTCGATGACGTCGGCCGCCTCCGGGCCGACCGCCAGCTTCTCCATGTAGAAGACGGCCGACGGGTCGAACATGGCCCCGCGCTCGGTGGCCGCGAGCACCGCGATGGCGTTGGGCATGCCCTTCGCCATCAGCGTGGTGCCGTCGATGGGGTCGACCGCGACGTCGCACTCCGGGCCCTCGCCGTCGCCGACCTGCTCACCGTTGTACAGCATCGGCGCCTGGTCCTTCTCGCCCTCGCCGATCACCACGACGCCCCGCATCGAGACCGTGCCGATCAGCTTGCGCATGGCGTCGACCGCGGCGCCGTCGCCGCCGATCTTGTCGCCGCGGCCCACCCAGCGGCCCGCGGCCATCGCGGCGGCCTCCGTGACCCGGACCAGCTCCAGCGCGAGGTTGCGGTCCGGCTTCTCGGGCCGGCGGGCCTGGCTGGTGGACTGGGTCGAGGTAGACATGTGCCGCCTCCCGGTCGGAGCTCGCCAAGGACCTCCAGATCCTCCCAGATATCGGGACGCGGATGGGCCTCGTGGCGGCGTGAGGGTTGTCTCGGCGGCCTGCGAGTATGGGCCCGTGGCGCAGAGCGAACAGAGCGGCTGGCACCCGCCCGGCCGGGGCGGCCTACGGATGCGGGACATGGTCGGCGCCGTGCTCCTGCTGGTGCTGATCATCGGTGCGGTGCTGGGGCTGTCCGGGAGCTGCTCGTTCAACCCCGGCGGACCCGAGGTCGACCCGAAGAGCGGGCCGAGCGTGGACGCCGGCAAGGTGCTGGACATCGCCGCGTCGTCGGTCACCTTCCCGGTCCGGGAGCCGGCGGTGCCGGGGTCGTGGCGGGCGAACTCGTCGTCGACCGTGTCGGTGGGCGCCGGCGCCGCGGCGAACGTGGTGGTGCGGATCGGCTGGGTCACCCCCGAGGGGACGTATGTGCAGCTCAACCAGTCCGGCGGCGACCGCGCGGACGTGGTGACCGCCGAGACCGGGCAGGAGAAGCCCGCGGCGAACGGCGAGGTCGAGGTGGCCGGCGTGACGTGGACGAGCTACCCCGCCCACCGCGACGAGCCGGCGTGGGTGACCGAGCTGGCCGGCACGGTCGTGCTGATCACCGGCAGCGCCGAGGAGAACGACTTCCGCCGCCTCGCGACCGCGGTCCAACAGGCGAACCCCCTGACCCGCTAATCGGCGCGCCAGCAGCTTGCCAGGTGGTCGTCGACCATTCCGGTGGCCTGCATCATCGCGTACGCCGTCGTCGGCCCGACGAAGGCGAACCCGCGCCGCTTCAGCTCCTTGGCCATGGCCTTCGACTCCGGCGTGATGGCCGGCACGTCCGACGTGAACACCGGACGGGGGCGCTCGGCGGGGTCGGGCGCGAACGACCACAGCAGGTCGTCCAGCGACACGTCCAGGTCCGCGATCGCGCGCGCGTTCCGGATCGTCGCCTCGATCTTGGCCCGGTTGCGGACGATCGCGACGTCGTTCATCAGGCGCTCGACGTCCGCGTCGGCGAACTTCGCGACCTCCTTCGGGTCGAACTTCTTGAACGCCTCGCGGAACCCCTCCCGCTTGCGCAGGATCGTCAGCCACGACAGCCCGGACTGGAACGCCTCCAGCGACAGCCGCTCGTACAGGGCGTGCTCGCCGCGCAGCGGCACGCCCCACTCCTCGTCGTGGTAGGCCGCGTAGTCGACCGTCGAGTTGCCCCACGGGCAGCGCTCGAGGCCGTCCGCGCCCGGCAGCGCGGCCGTCACCGTGCGTCGGTCTCGGCGAGCGCCAGCCGCTCGCGCAGCTCGGCGACCTCGGCACGCAGGTCGTCGAGCTCGCCGCCGACGCGGCGCAGCACCCAGTCGACCTCGGACATCTTGTAGCCGCGCACGACCAGCTGGAACCGGACGTTGCGCACGTCAGCCGAGCTGACGCCGGACGAGGGCAGCCGGGTCGGCGAGGCGCCCGGCGGTAACGCGGGCAGCTCCTCGCCACGCCCGAACACGACCGAGGCCAGCAGGAACACCACGGCCGCCACGAGCAACATCACGACCAGGTAGATGAGTGCGGTGGTCACGGGAGAAATGGTGTCACATACCCCCGACAACTTTCACCGGACGAGCAGCTCGCGCATCGGCGGCCGGTCCTCGGCCAGCACGCCGGCCGTGTCCGGCAGCCACTCGCCGGCCACCTGGACGAACTGCGTCATGGCCCCCGCCTCCGACGGCAGCATGCCGCACCGCGCGAGCGCCGTGCCCAGGATCTGGCGCGCCATCAGCCCCAGCGCGTGCAGCGGCTGGTTGCGGTGCCGCCGCACGCCAAGGTTGACCTGCGCGATCCCGGGCAGCCCGACGAGCTCGTGCGCGTCGAGCAGCAGCCCGATCTCGACGCCGTAGCCGGCCGCGAACGGCACCGCCTCCAGCAGCTCGCGGGTGCCCGCGTACTCGCCGGACAGCGGTTGGATGACCCCGGACAGCTCGGGCCGCAGCGCCGAGAGCAGCGGGCGTGCCATCAGCTCGGTGACCCGGCCGCCGCCGGAGCCCCCGGCGTCCTCAGTGGACAGTGGGCGGCGGTAGAAACCCTTTACCAGGTGGATGTCTGGCTCCAGCAGCATCGGGCCGAGCAGCCTCGGCACGAACGCCGGGTCGGGGTCGATGAGGTCCGAGTCGAGGAACACCAGCAGGTCGCCGGTGGTCGCGGCGAGCGAGCGCCACAGCACCTCGCCCTTGCCGGGCAACGGTTCCAGCTCGGTCAGCACCTCGGTGCGGCGCACCACGCGCGCGCCGGCGGCCAGCGACACCTCGACCGTGCGGTCCGTCGAGTCGGAGTCGAGCACCACCAGCTCGTCGACGAGGGTGCCGACCAGTGGCCGCACCGACGCGATCACGTCGGCGACCGTCGCCTCCTCGTTCAGTGCTGGCAGCACCACGCTGACCGTGCGGGATCCCTTGGCCCGCGACAACTCCTCGATCGTCCACTCGGGACTTTGCCACGTTCGCTCCGCGAACCACGCGCGCGCGTCGGCATGCATGGTCACGCCAGAGCCCGCAGGCATCGGGCGGGTGGGCGGGTGCCCCTGATGCTCGCCACCATCTCGACCACCTTCCTGGTTCGCGCGACCTCGTGCGCGCGGAACACCCTGGCGCCGGCCATCGCGGCCACCGAAGTCGCGGCGAGCGTGCCGTCGACCCGGTCGGCCAGCTCGACGCCGAGCGTCTCACCGACGAAGTCCTTGTTGGACAACGCCATCAGCACCGGCCAGCCGGTGTCGACCAGCTCGTCGAGGCGGCGCAACAGCTCCAGCCCGTGCCACGTGTTCTTGCCGAAGTCGTGCGTCGGGTCGATCAGCAGGCCGTCCGGAGGGACACCGAGCGCGACGAGCCGCTCCGCGCGCGCCGCCAGCTCGGCGGCCACCTCGGCGACCACGTCGAGGTAGCGGACCCGGTGCGGGTCGCTGCGGGGTGCGGCGCCGCCGGTGTGCGAGCACACCATGCCGACGCCGAACTCGGCGGCGACCTCGGCCAGCCGGGGGTCCGCGCCGGCCCACGTGTCGTTGATGAGGTCGGCGCCGGCCGCGCACGCCGCCCTGCCGACGTCGTGGCGCCAGGTGTCGACGCTGACCACGAGGTCCGGATGCCGCTCGCGGACCTGTTCGACCAGCGGGACCACCCGCCGGATCTCCTCGTCGGCGCCCACCCGTTCCCCGTGCGCGCCGGCGCGGACGCCGCCGATGTCGACGATGTCGGCGCCGTCGGCCACCGCGCGGTCCACGGCGGCGAGCGCGTCCCGCTCGCCGAACGTGGCGCCGCGGTCGTAGAAGGAGTCCTTCGTGCGGTTGACGATCGCCATCACCAGTGCGCGGTCCTGCCGCACCGTCCGGCTACCGAAGCGAAGTGTGCCCACCGCGTGATCGTGCCATGCGCTCAGCCGCGAAACGCCGTGCGATACTTCGCGGTCACAATTGGTGACGTCGGAGAAACGTGTGTCAGTGCGTCTCTTCCCAGGCCTGGTAGGCCTCCTCGACCACCCGCACCGCGTCGTCGATGTCGTCGGTGACGTGCAGCAGCGCGAGGTCCTTGTCGCCGATCTTGCCCTCGCCGTGCACGGTGTCCCGGAGCCAGTTGTACAGCCCGTCCCAGTAGGACCGTCCGAAGAGGACGACCGGGAACTTCGTGACCTTCTTCGTCTGCACCAGGGTCAGCGCCTCGAACAGCTCGTCCAGCGTGCCGAAGCCGCCGGGGAGGCAGATGAACGCCTGCGCGTACTTGATGAACATCGTCTTGCGGGTGAAGAAGTACCGGAAGTTCACGCCGAGGTCGACCCACGGGTTGAGCCCCTGCTCGAACGGCAGCTCGATCCCAAGCCCGATCGACAGCCCGCCCGCCTCGGAGCAGCCGCGGTTGACGGCCTCCATCGAGCCGGGGCCGCCGCCGGTGATGGCCGCGTAACCGGCTTTCGCCAGCGCCTCGCCGATCTCCACGCCGAGCTTGTACTCCGGGTGGTCACGCGCGGTGCGGGCCGACCCGAACACAGTGACAGCCCGTGGCACCTCGGCCAGCGCGCCGAACCCCTCGACGAACTCGGCCTGGATGCGCAGGACCCGCCACGGGTCGGTGTGCACCCAGTCGGCGGGGCCACGGGAGTCGAGCAGCCGCTGGTCGGTGGTGGTCGTCTCCACCCGCCGGGACCGGCGCAGCACGACCGGGCCGCGCTGCTTCTCCGCTGGGTGCTCGTCGATAGGTTCACGCATTGTCACCCGCGCGAGTCTAGGGGTTGGGATTGGCGGGAATGTCGCGAACGGCACCGGGCGCGGCGCCGAGCAGGTGAAGTCGCGGAACCGCGACCGCCGGGATCCCGTCGTACGGCGCATGGCCACAGATGAGAACGTGCAGGACGTGGTGCGGGAGCTGCGCAGGCGGTTGGCCGAGGTGGAGTCCGCGCGGGTCCGTGCCGTCGGCGAGCTGCGCTACGCGCTCGTGGGCGCGGCCCTCGCCGTCGGGATGCTCGCGCTCACCGCGACCAACTGGATGACCGGCGAGGACGACAGCGTCTACAGCCTGTGGGGGCTCGTGCCGGAGCACTGGTTCGCGCTGCTCACGTTGGTGCTGGTGGTGGTCCTCGCGCTCACGACGATCGGCGCCGCCCTGTCCGACGGGTCGAGCCGGACGACCCACATCGTGCTGGTGGTGCTCGCCGTGCTGGCGGCCGCCGCGGTGCTGTTCGTCGGTTCGGTCACGCCGGCCGGCCCGGTGGACGCCGAGGACTTCCACACCGCGCCGGGCCAATGGCTCACCCTGCTGGCCGCGCTGGCGCTGGCCACGCTGCACGGCGCACGCGCGGAGGAGCTCAAGCAAGGAAGCGGCGGAGCACGTCTGCGCACCTGGTGATCTGCTCGACCGGCACGTGCTCCTGTCGCGTGTGGGCCAGCGTGGGGTCGCCGGGGCCGAAGTTCACGGCCGGCATGCCGAGCGCCGCGAAACGTGCGACGTCGGTCCAGCCGAGCTTCGCGACGGGGGTGCCGCCCGCCGCGGTCACCAGCTCGGCGGCGGCCGGCGCGGACAGGCCGGGCAGGGCGCCCGCGGCGAGGTCGGTCACTGTCAGGTCGTAGCCGTCGAACACCGACCGCAGGTGGGCCTCCGCGGCGGCGGGCGAGCGGTCCGGTGCGAAGCGGTGGTTGACCGTCAGCACGGCCTCGTCGGGGACCACGTTGCCGCTCACGCCGCCGGTCACGTGCACCGCCTGCAGGCCCTCGCGGTAGGTGCAGCCGTCGATGTCGACGACCCTCGACTCGTACGCCGCCAGCGTGGCCAGCGCGCCGGTGAGCGCGTGGATCGCGTTGGCGCCCATCCACGCGCGTGCCGTGTGGGCGCGGCGCCCGGCGGTGCGCAGCTCGACGCGCATCGTGCCCTGGCAGCCCGCCTCCACGACGGCGTTCGACGGCTCGCACACGATGGCCAGGTCGCCGGCCAGCCACTCCGGCAGCGTGCGCTCGATGCGGCCGAGTCCGTTGCGGGCCGCCTCGATCTCCTCGCAGTCGTAGAACACGAAGGTCACGTCGTGGCGGGGCTCGACCACCGTGGCGGCCAGGTGCAGCATCACCGCGTCGCCGCTTTTCATGTCGACCGTGCCGAGGCCGTGCAGCTCGCCGTCGGACCTGGTCAGCGGCAGGTTGGCGTTGACGGGGACGGTGTCGAGGTGGCCGGCGAGGACGACGCGGGATGGCCGGCCCAGCGTGGTCCGCGCGAGCACCGAGCTCTCCGACCGGATCACCTCGAGGTGCGGCGCGTGCGCGCGCAGCGCGGCCTCGACCGCGGCGGCGAGCGTCGCCTCGTCGCCGGAGACGCTCGGGATGTCGACCAGCGCGGCAGTCAGTTCGACCGGGTCGCCGGCAAGATCGAGTTCGGGAAGCACGCTGCTCACGCTACCCAGCCGGCCGTTGGCTACCGTGGTCGCGTGACTAGTGCAGACACCACCGGAGCGCAGGGCGTCGGACTCGCGACGGTCACCGACGACGGCACCGTGCTGGACACCTGGTTCCCGCACCCCAAGCTCGACGACAACGCCGTGCCGGGCACCAAACACCTCGCCGAGCAGGAGGCTGCCGACGAGCTCGGCGCCAGGGTGTCGGCGCTGCTCGGCCCGGACGACGACCGCGCGGTCGAGGTCGTCGCCGTGCGCACCGGGCTCACCGACCTCGCGGCGCCGCCCGCCGACACCTACGACGTGTACCTGCGGCTGCACCTGCTCTCGGCCCGCCTGGTCCAGCCGCACGGGCTCAATCTCGACGGCATCTTCGGCCTGCTCAGCAACGTCGTGTGGACCAACTACGGCCCCTGCCGGGTCGAGGGGTTCGCCGCGACCCGGCTGCGGCTGCGGGCCCGCGGCGCGGTCACCGTCTACGGCGTCGACAAGTTCCCCCGGATGGTGGACTACGTCGTCCCGTCCGGGGTGCGGATCGGCGACGCGGACCGGGTGCGGCTCGGCGCGCACCTGTCGACCGGCACGACCGTCATGCACGAGGGCTTCGTCAACTACAACGCCGGCACGCTCGGCGCGTCGATGGTCGAGGGCCGCATCTCCGCGGGCGTGGTCGTCGGCGACGGGTCCGACATCGGCGGCGGCGCGTCGATCATGGGCACGCTGTCCGGCGGCGGCAAGGAGACCATCTCGCTCGGCACCGGCTGCCTGGTCGGCGCGAACGCGGGCGTCGGGGTCTCCCTCGGCGACGACTGCGTGGTCGAGGCCGGCCTGTACGTCACCGCCGGCACGAAGGTCCGGCTGCCGGACGGCATCCTGGTCAAGGCGCGGGAGCTGTCCGGGCGGTCCGGGCTGTTGTTCCGCCGCAACTCGGCGACCGGCGCCGTCGAGGTGGTCGAGCGGACCGGCGCGGGCGTCGAGCTGAATGCGGCGCTGCACGCCAACGACTGACTACCATCGGCCGGATGACCACGCCCGATCCCATCGCGTTCGGCCTGCCGGCCGAGCCGCTGACCGCCGCCCCGGCCGATCCGCCCGCCGTGCACCTGCGGGCCCGGCTCGACGAGCAGGTGCGCGCGCTGCTCCAGCACGGCGCGGTGGCGCTGGCCGACGAGGACCCCGAGGGCGTGCACCAGCTGCGGGTCACCGTCCGGCGGCTGCGTGCGGTGCTGAAGGCGGAGGCGGGCGGGCTCGACGGCGCCGGCGACCTGCGGGTCGAGCTGAGGTGGTTCTTCGGCGAGCTGGGCCTGGTGCGGGACCTCGACGTGCTGCTCGACCACTTCCACGCCGAGTCCGCCGGCTTCTCGCCGGCCGAGCTTGGCGCGCTCGAACGGCTGCTCGCCGGCCTCGCCGCCGAACGCGAGCGGGCGCAGAAACGGGCCGTGCGAGCGCTGCGGAGCAGGCGGTACGGGCGGCTGCTGCACACGCTGGCCGCGGCCGCGACGTCCCCGCCGCCGAAGCGGGCCGCCGCCGTGCGGGCCGAGAAGAACCTGCTCGCGGAGATCGGCCGTCCGCACCGCAGGCTGCGCAAGGCGGTCGCCGCCATGGGCGCGGACCCCGTCGACCAGGAGCTGCACGACCTGCGGATCCTCGGCAAGAAGCTGCGGTACGCCGCGGAGCTGGCCGCGCCGGTCGGCGGCAAGCCGGTGCGGCGGCTCGTCCGGGCCACGAAGGAGCTGCAGGACGTGCTGGGGGAGCACCAGGACGCGTGCCTCGCCGAGACGCGGGTGCGGGCGCTGGTGCGGAAGGTCACCGCGCCGGACGAGGCGTTCGTCGCCGGCCGGCTGGTCGAGCGGGAACGGGTCCGGCAGGACGCCGTGCGTGCCACGTGGCACGCGATATGCCAAGAGGTCGACGAGTACGCGAGTGCGGTAGTGGCTAGGACGTGAGGCGGGCGGCGGCCGCCGCTATGCGTTCGTCCGTCGCCGTGAGGGCCACTCGGACGTGCTGTCCGCCGGTCGGCCCGTAGAACGTGCCCGGCGCGACCAGGATGCCGCGTGCGGCCAGCCAGTCGACGGTCGCCCACGCGTCCTCGCCCCGCGTGGCCCACAGGTACAGGCCCGCCTCGGAGTGGTCGATCGTGAAGCCCGCGTCTCCCAGCGCCGACCGCAGCACGGCCCGCCGCGCGCCGAAACGGGCCCGCTGCGCCGCCACGTGCTCGTCGTCGGACAGCGCGGCCGTCATCGCGGCCTGCACGGGGTGCGGGACGATCATGCCCGCGTGCTTTCGGACCGCCAGCAGCCGCTTGACCAGCGCCGGGTCGCCCGTCACGTACCCGGCGCGATAGCCGGCGAGGCTGGAGGACTTCGACAGCGAGTGCACGGCGAGCAGTCCGTCGAACGAGCCGTCCGACACCGAGGGGTGCAGCACCGACACGGGCGTGGTCTCCCAGCCGAGCGTCAGATAGCACTCGTCGGACACCACGACCGCGCCGCGCGAACGCGCCCAGTCGACGACCTTGCGCAGGTGCTCGACCGGCAGCACCTGGCCCGTCGGGTTGGCCGGGGAGTTGAGCCAGACCAGAGCGGGCCGCGACGGCCCGGCCGCGATCGTGCTGTCACTGCGCAGGACCCTCGCCCCCGCCAGCCGCACGCCAACCTCGTAGGTGGGGTACGCGAGCGCCGGGATCACGACGAGGTCGTCCGCGCCGACGCCGAGCAGCGTCGGCAGCCACGCGACCAGCTCCTTCGAGCCGATCGTCGGCAGCACGGCGTCCTGCTCGACGGTCACGCCGTGCCGCCGGGACAGCGCGCCGACCGCGGCGGCCCGCAGCGCGGGCGTGCCGTGTGTCGTCGGGTAGCCGGGGATCCACGCGGCCCCCGTCAGCGCCTCCTGGACGACCGTGGGCACCGGGTCGACCGGGGTGCCGACCGACAGGTCGACGACGCCGTCGGGGTGCGCACGAGCGAGCGCGCGGGCGTCGGCCAGCGTGTCCCAGGGGAAGTCCGGAAGCTGACGGATCACTCGTCGTGCACTACCGGCGGCAGATCCTTGATCCACTGCGGGTCCGCGGCCGTCTTGCCGACCTTGGCGGCGCCACCCGGCGAGCCGAGATCGTCGAAGAAGTCGACGTTCGCCTTGGTGTACTCCTTCCACTGGTCGGGGACGTCGTCCTCGTAGTAGATGGCCTCCACCGGGCACACCGGTTCGCAGGCGCCGCAGTCCACGCACTCGTCGGGGTGGATGTAGAGCATCCGGTCGCCCTCGTAGATGCAGTCGACCGGGCACTCTTCGATGCACGCCTTGTCGAGCAAGTCGATGCAGGGCTCGGCGATCACGTAGGTCACTGCGCTCTCCTGCTTTTCCTGTGTTGATGTCCGGCAAGGCACCAGGTTACCGGCCGTCGCTAGTATCCCCCTCGGCACCGGGCCAGTGTCAGTCCGGTCGGACGAGTGTGGTGGCGAGCACCTTGCCGAGCGCGACCGCCGCGGGTAGTGCGCCGCACGAGAACAACAGCAGCGATCGCCAGTCGGCGATCAGCACCACGTCCCCGCCCGGCCCGAACATGCCGAACACGGCCACCGCGACGACCCACGCGAACAGCGGCGCGGCCGCGACGAGCAGCTGGGACGACAGCCGCCCGGCCACCGTGACCAACCACGGCGTCGTCAGGGCCGCCACCAGTACGGACACCGGCAGCGGCAGGCCGCCGAGCGCGTAGGGCAGCAGGAAGCCGTCCAGCCGCAGCGGCAGGAACGCCAGCTCGAGGGCGGCCAGCACCACCGCGTCCACCATCAGCAGCACGAGCGTCAGCCGGTCCCGGAGGGTCATCCCAGTCCGCCGAACAGGTCGGTCGCCGCGCCGTCGGCGCTGCCCCTGGCCAGGACGTAGAACTCGGCGGGCGGGATGGGCTGCGCGATCCCGTTGGACAGGGCGTAGGCGTGCGCGCCGTCCGCGCCCTGCCACACGCTGATCTGCGTCGAGTGGGCCGCGAGCGCTTGCAGCTTCACCGAACCCACGTCGGCGGTCGACACGGTCGTCGTGATCAGCGAGTCGTCGGTCACCGGCAGCTCGCCGGCCGCCGGCAGCCGGAACGGCAGGCCGCGCAGCCGCGCCAGCGCCGCGACGCCCGCCTCGGTCGCCTGCCGGGACGTCACCGCGAAGAACACCCGGGCCACGTCGGCCGTCGCCCTGCACGCGGCCATGGCGACCTCGTGGGCCCTGATGTGGTCGGGGTGGCCGTAGCCGCCGTCCGGCCCGTAGGTGATCACGATCTGCGGTCGCACGTCCGCGACCACGGTGGCCAGCGCGTCGGCCTGCTCGGCGAGGTCGCCGCCGGCGAACGCCCTCGGGTGGTCGTTGGCCGCGACGCCCGCCATGCCGGAGTCCCGCCAGCGGCCGACGCCGCCGAGCCAGCGGTGGTCGGACACGCCGAGCGCGGCGCACGCGGCCCGCAGCTCGCTGATCCGGTAGCCGCCGAGCTGGTCCGCGGCGTCCGACGCCAGCCCACGCAGGCTCTCCGGGATGATCTCGCCTTCCTCACCCAGCGTGCAGGTGACCAGTGTGACGGCCACGCCGGCGGCCGCGTAGCGGGCGATCGTGCCGCCCGTCCAGAGACTCTCGTCGTCGGGGTGCGCGTGCACGAGCAGCAGCCGTGGCGCGGCGGTGAGGGTCATCAGTCAATGGTCCGTATCCGTGGGTCCAGCCAGGCGGTCAGGATATCGGCGAACATCAGGACGATCACGAACAAGGCCACCGAGTAGACCGCGATCGCCAGCATGACCGGGTGATTGTTCTCCTTCATCGAGCGCACGAACAGGTAGCCGAGGCCGGGGTACTGGAAGATCGTCTCGATGAGGACGGTACCGCCCATCAGCGCGCCGAGCTGCATCGCGGACAGCTCCGCGACCGGGATCAGGGCGTTGCGGGCGGCGCGTGCTTGAACACGACCTTGCGTTCGGACAGGCCCTTGGCCCGCGCCGTGCGGATGTAGTCGGCTTGGAGCACCTCGATCATGGCGCCTCTCGCCAGCACGACCGTGAACGCGAGCGCCCCGACGCCGAGTGTGATGGCCGGCAGGATCAGGTTCTGCAGCCACGTCGTGTGGATCCCGAGCGAGCGGGGGATCAGCGGGAACGCCGCCCAGCCGAACACCGAGACGCCGGAGAGCGTGTCGCGGACCAGCACGCCGAGCACGAACAGCGGCACGATGGTGATCACGATCGAGCAGGTGGTGATCACCATGTCGACGAACGATCGGTGGTACCGCGCGGCGATCATCCCGAGGGCCACCCCGACCACGGCCTGGATCAGCAGCGCGGTGAGTGCGAGGCGCAGCGAGTTGGGCGCCGCCTCGGCCAGCAGGTCGAACACCGGCCGCCGGCGCTGGAAGTCGATGCCGAGATCGCCGGTGACCAGCTTGCCGATGAAGTCCAGATAGCGGACGAACACCGGCTTGTCGAGCCCGAACGCCTCGTTCAGCATCTTCTGCTGCTCCGGCGGGATCATCCGGTCCCCGACCATGCGGAACGGGTTGCCCCACTCGGTGATCGCGACGAGCGAGCCGAACGTCGTGACCAACAGAACCAGGATGGCCTGCGCGGTTCTGCGCAGTAGGAACCTGCCCATCGTCAGTCGATGGTCCGGATCCGCGGATCCAGCCAGGCCGTCAGGATATCGGCGAACATCAGGACGATCACGAACAAGGCCACCGAGTAGACCGCGATCGCCAGCATGACCGGGTGATTGTTCTCCTTCATCGAGCGCACGAACAGGTAGCCGAGGCCCGGATACTGGAACACCGCCTCCACCAGGATCGTGCCGCCCATCAGCGCGCCGAGCTGCATCGCGGACAGCTCGGCGACCGGGATCAGGGCGTTGCGGGCCGCGTGCTTGAACAGGACCTTGCGTTCGGACAGGCCCTTGGCCCGCGCCGTGCGGACGTAGTCGGCGTCGAGGACCTCCAGCATCGCGCCTCTGGTCAGCACGACCGTGAACGCGAGCGAGCCGATGCCGAGCGTGACCGCCGGCAGGATCAGGTTCTGCAGCCAGGTCGACTCGACCCCGAGCGAGCGGGGGATCAGCGGGAACGCCGCCCAGCCGAACACCGAGACGCCGGTCAGCGCGTCCCGGATCCACACGCCGAGCACGAACAGCGGGATCATCGTGATCACGATCGAGGCGGCGGTGATCACGAGGTCGGTGAACGAGCGGCGCAGCCGCGCGGCGATCACCCCGAGTGTCACCCCGGCCACGACCTGGATCGCCAGCGCGGCGAGCGCCAGCCGCAGCGTGTTGGGCGCCGTGTCGGCGAGCAGCTCGATCACCGGCCGCCTGCGCTTGAAGTCGATGCCCAGGTCGCCGGTCGCCAGGTTCCCGATGTAGTGCACTTCCCCATCGCCTGCCCCCAGTTCCCGGTCGCGTCGACCGGTCAGGCGCGCACCACCTCGCGCAGCGACGCGTAGTGGCACGCGGCCTGGTGGTTGTCCCGACCGCCGACGTTGTTCAGCGGCGGCGTCTCCTCGATGCACCTGCGCTGCTCCGGCTCCGACAGCTGCTCGAACTTCCAGCAGCGCGTGCGGAAACGGCAGCCGGACGGCGGGTTCGCCGGGTTCGGCACGTCGCCACGCAGCACGATGCGCTCGCGCTGCCGCTCCAGGCGCGGGTCCGGGATCGGCACCGCGGAGATGAGCGCCTGCGTGTACGGGTGGTGCGGCCGGTCGAACAGGTCGTCCCGGTCGGCGATCTCCACGATGCTGCCCAGGTACATGACCGCCACGCGGTCGGCGATGTGCCGGACCACGGACAGGTCGTGCGCGATGAACAGGTAGGTGAGAGCGAGCTCGTCCTGCAGGTCCTCGAGCAGGTTCACGATCTGGGCCTGGATCGACACGTCCAGCGCGGACACCGGCTCGTCGAGCACGATGAACTTGGGGTTCATCGCGATCGCGCGGGCGATGCCGATGCGCTGGCGCTGGCCGCCGGAGAACTCGTGCGGGTAGCGGTCCGCGTACTCCTCGGCAAGGCCGACGGTGTCCAGCAGGTCGCTGATCGTCGACTTGGTCATCTGCGAGCCGAGCAGCTGGTACTTCTCCGACAGGATCTGCCGGATCGTCATGCGCGGGTTCAGCGACGCGTACGGGTCCTGGAACACGATCTGCATGTCCCGCCGCGCCTTGCGCAGCTTGTCCTTGCCGAGCGCGGTGACGTCCAGGCCGTCCAGCGCCACCCGGCCGCTGGTCGGCTCGAGCAGCCGCAGGATGGCGCGCGCGGTCGTCGACTTGCCACAGCCGGACTCGCCGACCAACGCGACCGTCTGGCCCTTGTGCACGTGCAGGCTGACGCCGTCGACCGCCTTGACCTGGCCGATCGTGCGCTTGAAGAACACGCCGCTGCGAATCGGGAAGTGCTTGACGAGGTTGTCCACCTCGAGCATCGGCTGCGATTCGCTCGCAAGCTCGCTCACTGGGCCGCCCTCTCCTCGTGCGCGATGGCGACGCGGTCGCTGTGCACGCACGCCGCCATGTGTCCGTCGCCGTCCACCGGCGTCAGCGTCGGCAGCTGCTGCTTGCAGGCGTCGGTCGCGAACGTGCAGCGCGGGTGGAACGGGCACCCCTCCGGCACCCGCGCCAGTGACGGCGGGATGCCCTTGATCGGCTGCAGCCGGGCCTGCCGCTTCTGGTCCATCCTCGGCAGGCTGGACAGCAGCCCGAAGGTGTAGGCGTGGCGTGGCGAGTAGAAGATGTCGTCGGCCGTGCCGGCCTCCACGATCCGCCCCGCGTACATCACGTTGATCCGGTCCGCGTAGCTGGCGACGACCCCGAGGTCGTGCGTGATCAGGACGATCGCGGTGTTGCGGTCCTCCTGCAGCTTCTCCAGCAGCGCCATGATCTGCGCCTGCACGGTGACGTCGAGCGCCGTGGTCGGCTCGTCGGCCAGCAGCACGTGCGGGTCGTTGGCGAGCGCCATCGCGATCATCGCGCGCTGCCGCATGCCGCCGGAGAACTCGTGCGGGTACTGGTTGACCCGCACCGCCGGGTTCGGGATGCCGACCTCGCCGAGCAGGTCCAGCGCCCGCTTCTTCGCGGTGTGCTTGGACACGTCCTGGTGGACGCGGACCATCTCCGCGATCTGGTCGCCGACCTTGAACACCGGGTTCAGCGCGGTCAGCGGGTCCTGGAAGATCATCGCGATCTGGCTGCCCCGCAGCTTGCGCTGCTGCTTCTCCGGCATCTTCAGCAGCGACCGGCCGCGCAGGAAGACGTCCCCGGACGGGAACGTGGCGGGCGGCGAGGGCACCAGACCGAGGATGGTCATCGCGGACACCGACTTGCCTGAGCCGGACTCACCCACGATCGCCAGTGTCTCGCCTTCGTTGACGCTCCACGAGACGCCGTCGACGGCCTTGACGGTCCCGTAGTCGGTCTTGAAGTGCACCCGCAGGTCGCGGACCTCGAGCAGGGCCGCGGGTGGCCCTTCGAGGTCGATGTCGGCGGCGCCGGTCATCCTTGAGCTTCTCCTCTTATCGCAAGCTTTGTCGCACGCTCGGGTCGCGAGCTAGCGCAGCTTCGGGTCCAGCGAGTCGCGCAGGCCGTCGGCCACGAACGCGAACGCGAGGGTGGTCACGACGATGGCGCCGCTGGGGAACGCCCACAGGTAGTCCTTGCCGGCGACCTGCACCTGCTCGATGCCCATGTTGATCAGGCGGCCCCACTCCGGGGTGTCCGGCGGCACGCCGACGCCGAGGTAGGCGAGCGAGGCCATCGCGACCACCGCGACGCCGATGCTGGTGAACGAGTAGATGAACACCGGCTGGATCGCGTTGGGCATGATGTGCCGGAGCACGATCCGCCAGTCGGACGCGCCGATCGAGCGGGCCGCCTCGACGTACTCCGCCTCGCGCAGCGCCAGGATCTGGCCACGCATGAGGCGGGCGGCGGTCGGCCAGCCGAGCACCACCAGCGCGACGATCACCTGCGTCACCCCGGAGCCGAACGTGCGGACCACGAGGATCGCGCCGATCAGGAACGGGAACGCCAGGAAGATGTCCGTGGTGCGCATGATCAGACCGTCGGAGAACCGGCCGCGGTAGCCGGCGATCGCGCCGAGCGCGACGCCGAGGATCATCGAGCCGAGCATCGTCAGGATGCCGACCAGCAGCGCGAGCCGCAGACCGAAGAGCATCTCGGAGAACAGGTCGCGGCCGAGCGCGTCGGTGCCCATCAGGTGGTCGCCACCCGGCGAGGCCAACACGTTCGACAGGTTCTGGTCGTACGGGTCGTACGGCGAGATCAACGGCTGGAGCAGCGCGATCACCACCAGCAGGCCGACGACGATCAGTCCGATCATCGCGAGCCTGTTGCGCTTGAACCGGCGCCAGATGTCGGCGAGCTGGCTGCGCGAGCGGTCCTTGTCCTTGCCCTGCTTCTCGGGCACCAGTGCCGCTTCCGGGTTCGCGTCGCCCGTGTCAGGAATCGTGGTCATTGCTATGCCCTCACTCAGCTCAACCTGATCCGGGGATCCAGATACGCGTACAAGATGTCGACGATCATGCTGAGCAACACGTAGATCAGCACGGCGAACGTGACGATCGCCATGATCACCGGGTTGTTGTTCTGCAGGATCGATTTGTACAACAGGAACCCGACACCGTTGTACTGGAAGAGCGTCTCGGTGATGATCGCGCCGCCCAGCAGGACGCCGATGCCGATGCCGACATAGGTCACCACGGGAATGATCGAGTTGCGGAACGCGTGCTTCATGATCACGGTGCGCTCGCCGAGCCCCTTGGCCCGCGCCGTGCGGATGTAGTCCATTCGCAGCACCTCGAGCATGGACCCGCGCATGAGCCGCGCGATGAACGCCGCGTCCACGATTGCCAGCGTCACCGCTGGCAGCAGCACTTCCGTGTACCACGGCGCCGTTTCCGTGAACGTTCTCGGCACCTGGGGGAAGAACCACACCCCGGACACGTACTGCCGCAGCCAGACGCCGATCACGAAGGTCGGCAGGCCGATGGCCAGCGTGGTCACGATGGTGACCAGCACGTCCCAGAACGAGTAGCGCCAGACGGCGGCGACGATGCCGGCGACCACACCGATGAAGACGTCGATGACGATCGCGACCAGCGCCAGCCGCGCGGTGGCCGGCAGGGTGTTGCCGAGCATCTCGGCCACCGGGCGGCGCTGGTTGAAGTCGATGCCGAGGTCACCGGTGAACAGGTTGCCGAGGTAGGTCAGATACTGCATCGGCAGGGAGCCGTCCATGCCGAACTTCTCGCGCAGGATCGCCTGCGTCTCAGGGGGCACCACCTTGTCGCCCGTCGAGGCGAACGGGTCCCCGAGCACAAACAGGCCGATGAACAGCAGGAGCGTCGCCGCGATCACGACCAGGACCGCCTGGGCGAGCCTGCGAATTACGAACTTCCCCATTGGTAAGTGCCGGCTTCCTCAACTGTGAGAGAACTTATTTCAGCCGTAAACCCGATGGTGGCCGCGGCCCGACATGCGGACCGCGGCCACCCACGGTTACTCAGTTCACTTGATGCTGATGACCGACAGGTCCGGGTTCTCGTTGAAGTCCATCCGAAGGTTGATGTACTTCGACGTGTTCGCCAGACGGTGCTGGGTGCGGTTCCACAGCGGGATCAGCGCCTGGTCATCACCGATGGCGATCTTCTCGGCCTGCTGGTACAGCTTCACGCGGGCGGCCTCGTCCGGGTTGGACTTGGCCTCCTTGATCAGGTCGTCGAACTTCTCGTTGCTGTAGCGGCCACGGTTGTCACCGGTGGTCGGCTCGTCCGCCGTCGCGCCGATGGCGTCGGTGGACAGCAGCGGCTCGAGGAAGTTGCCCGGGGTCGGGTAGTCGGCGCCCCACGCGGCACGGTAGATGCCCTTGGAACCCGGCTGCTGCTCGTTGTTCAGCAGGTCGGTGAACTGGACACCGGACATGTTGACCTTGAGACCGAGGTTGGTCTCGAGCTGGTCCTTGACCGCCGCGGCCCACTCCTCGTGACCGGCGTCGACGTTGAACTGGAAGTTCAGCTCGGTGCCCGCCGTGAGCCCGGCCTCCTTCGCCAGCTTCTTCGCGCCGTCGAGGTCGTACTTGCAGGCGCCGCAGACGCCGTTCTGGAAGGCGTCCTTGAACACCGGCGGCACCAGCGAGGTGGCCGGGGTCTGGGAGCCCTGGAAGACACCGTTGATGATCTCGTCGCGGTTGATCGCCATCGAGATCGCCTTGCGGGCCTTCGCCGAGTCCAGCGGCTTCTGGGTCACCATCACCAGCAGGTAGTTCATGCCGTTGGTGTTACGGGTGATCCACTGGTTCTGCGGCTCGTAGGTCGAGCGGGCCTGCGAGAGCACCGGCGTCGGCATGCGGGCCCAGTCGAACGTGCCGTTCTGGTAGCCCGCGTACTCGTCCTGGCTGCCGTTCGGCGTGATCGTGATCTCGGCGCCGTCCAGGTTCGCCTTGTCGCCGACCTTGTAGTCGTCGAAGCGCTTGAGCTTGATGCCCACGTCGTGCTGCCACGGGCCGTCCATCATGAACGGGCCGTTGCCGATCGGCTGGTCGACGAACGCGGTGTTCGTCGCCGGGCTGCCGGCGGTCGACGGCATCGGGCTGAACACCGGGTGGTAGGTGCGCAGGTAGAACTCGCAGTTCGCCTCGTCGAGGGTCACCTTGAGCTTCTTCGGGTCCGTGGCGTCCACACCGGACAGCTCGGTCGCGGTGCCCTCCTGCATCTCGGCGAAGCCCTTGATGCCCGTGAGGTGGTAGGACACCTCGGAGGCGGACGCCTTGGCGGAGACACGCTCCCAGCCGCGCTTGAACGACTCGGAGTTGACCTCTTCGCCGTTGTGGAACGTCGTCCCGGACTTCAGGTCGAAGGTCCACTCGGTGCAGTCGTCGTTGGACGACCACTTGTCGGCGACGCCCGGCTCCGGCGCACCGTCGGGGGTGACCTTGATCAGGCCGGTGAACAGCTGCTGAGCGACGAGGATGCCCTCGGACTCCTGAGCGTTGTAGGGGTCGATCGCGGTGGGCTCGGTGATGCCGAAGCGGAATGTGCCGCCCGGCTTGCCCTTCTTGACCTCCACGGTCGGCGTCTCCGGCCAACCCGCGGACTGCTTGGGTCCAGCGCCCTCGTTGTTCCCGGTTCCCGTGTTCTCCTTCTGGGAGCACGCCGTGAGCACGAGCGCGGCGGCCATGAGACCAGCGGCGGCCCGGAGCCACACTTGTTTCCTCATCAAGATAGTTCCTCCATGAGCGAGCACGCACTCCACGAGCGTGCGCCCGGTGTTGTCGTGACACATCGTGCACGGAGCCGGTGGGTACCGCGCGGCGGGGGCCAGTCGGGGAAGCACCGTGCCATCACGCGGTCGGCTCTGTCTATGTGCGAGACCAGTGTCATGTTGATCTTGTGACGCGCCAGAGCCCTGTCGCCAGTGCGCCGTTGCAGGACGGTAGGAACTCCGACTACTCCCGTCACGGGATTGAGCTTGATCGTGACCAAAGGGTGACACGGTGGTGGCGGCAAGCGACGCCCCCGTTACCGCGCGGTGTGAAACGCCCCTGAACTCCAACTTTCGGGGGTTGTGTCGACAATGGCCGGTAACCCCCGGATGTCGGGTGACCGTCGTCCGGATGGCCGCGAAGTGTGAAGGTGAAAACGGTAAATACGGGAACGGAAATGCGCAGAACGTAACGGTTCTGGAATGTTCGAGCCCATTCCGAGGCCGGGCCGAGTCCTTTTCGTCAGCTCTTGTCAGCCGGCCGCGCGCTGCCAGCGCTCCGCGCCGGCGAACGGGCCGGCGAAACCGGCGCCCGCGGACACGCCGGTCATGTCGGCGCGCACGGCCAGCGTGTCGGCCTCCTGGTACAGCGGGATCGACACCGCCGCCCGCCACAGCGCGGGCTCGACGGAGACCAGCGCGTCGGCGACGGACAGCGAGCCGGTGAGCGCGGCGTCCAGCGTCGGCTGCAGCCCCGGGTCGCAGTAGCCGGTCGGGTTGGCCGGCACGAATGTGCCGGGGTTCTCGCCCGGCACGCAGCCGTAGTCGGTGGCCAGCATGGTCGCCGGGTCCCCGCCGGTCGGCCGGGAGACGACCGCGACGTCGATGACGTCCTGGCCGTCGGTCGAGTACAGCTGGGGCGCCAGCTCGGCGCCGGACGGCGTGACCACCTCGGCGGCGATGCCGCCCGCGGCCAGCTGGCGCTGCACGTCCCGCGCGATCCGCTGGTCGACCGGGCGCTCGTCGGACGCGCCGATGACCAGTTTCAGCGGGCGCCCGTCGCGTGCCCAGCCCGCGCTGGTGCGCACGTAGCCGGCGCCGGTGAGCAGGGTCTGTGCGAGATCGGGATCGAACCGAGCCGGGGTCGCGGCGCCGGGGGCGGTCGGCACGGTCGGCGCGTAGCCGGTGGCGCCGGGCGCGAGCACCTGCGCGTCGGCGCGTAGCTGGCCGGCCGGCCCGTTCCCGGTGCCGACGGTGATCAGCTGGGCTCGGTCGATCAAGGCGATCACCGCCTGCCGGACCGGCAGGTCGGCCAGCTGCTGCTCAGGGCGCAGCAGCACGGTCGTGACCGACGGGCGCGGCACGGTGGTCGTGGTGACCGCGGGGGCCAGCGCGGTGAGCAGGTTCGTGCCGACCGAGTCGGTCCTGGCCAGCGCGAGCTGGTCGTGGCCGGCGTCGAGCGCGTCGGCGAGCCCGTCCTGCTCGGCCCTGCGCAGGATGATCCGGTCGAGCGTCGCCGGCTCGCCCCAGTACCGGTCGTTGCGCTCGAGCACGACCTCGCCGCGGTCGTTGTCGAGCGTCTTCACGGCGAACGGGCCAGCGGTGGCGGGGAAGTTGGCCTGCAGCGCGCCGGCCCAGCCGCCGGGCGCGTCCTTGAGCAGGTGGGCGGGCAGCAGGCCGGAGAACAGCGTGCGCCAGCCCGGGTAGGGCTTGGCGAACACGACCTCGACGACCTTGCCGGCGTCGCGGGCGTTGATGTCGGAGATCAGTCGGTACCCGGCGGCGTCGAGCACACCGGGCTGGCCGGTCAGCTGCTCACGCAGGTAGACGAAGTCCTCCGCGGCGACCGGCGCGGCGTCCGACCAGGACGCGTCGGCCCGGATCTGGTAGGTCACCGTGTACGGCTCGGCCTTGGTGACCTGCGCGGACGTCATCAGCGTGCGGTCCAGCTCCGGCGCCCCGTTCGGGCCGGGGCGGAACACCGAGGGCAGCAGCACCGTGGACAGCGCGGTCGTGATGGCGGACTGGTCGGCCACGTTGTGCGGGTTGTAGCCGCCGGCGATGCTGTCCACCCCGACCACGACCTCGCCGGTGTCGACGGGCGTGTTCTGTGGCGACGACACCGGGGTGTCGACCAGCCGGGGGGCGGGGGTGCAGCCGGCGAGCAGCGCGAACGCGGCGGCCGCGACCAGCATTCTCCGCAACAGCCTCACCTCCCCGCCCGAAACCCTGCCAGACGCCGGAAAGCGTCCGCCGACCGAGTGACGTATGAGCGCCGCGGGTGGTTCCCCTCAGGCGTCCCGCGACTTCGCCCGCGACCGCTCCCGCCCACGGGTGGTGCTGTTCAGGATGACCTTCCTGATCCGCACCACGTTCGGCGCGACCTCGACACACTCGTCGGTCGCGCAGAACTCGAGCGCCTCCTCCAGCACGAGTCGCCTCGGCCGGGCAAGGCGCTCCAGCTCGTCGCCGGTCGACTGCCGCATGTTCGTCAGCTTCTTCTCCCGGGTGACGTTGACGTCGAGGTCCTCGGCGCGCGGGTTCTCGCCGACGACCATGCCTTCGTAGACGTCCGCGCCCGGCTCGACGAAGAACGTGCCCCGGTCGGACAGCTGGATCATCGCGTAGCTCGTGACCGACCCGGTCCGGTCGGCGACCAGCGAGCCGGAGTGCCGGCCGCGGATCTGCCCGGCCCACGGGAAGTAGCCCTCGAAGATCGCGTTGGCGATGCCGGTGCCCCGGGTCTCGGTGAGGAAGTCGGTGCGGAAGCCGATCAGCCCGCGCGAGGGGACCACGTACTCGACCTTGACGCGGCCGGTGCCGTGCCCGCCCATGTGCTCCAGCCGGCCCTTGCGGGCCGCGAGCAGCTGCGTGACGGCGCCGAGGAACTCCTCCGGCGCGTCCACGGTGAGCCGCTCGAACGGCTCGCACAGCTTGCCGTCGACGGTGCGGGTGACCACCTCGGGCCGCCCGACGGTCAGCTCGAAGCCCTCCCGGCGCATGGTCTCCACGAGGATCGCGAGCGCCAGCTCGCCACGGCCCTGGACCTCCCAGGTGTCCGGCCGCTCGGTCGGCAGGACCCGGACCGAGACGTTGCCGACCAGCTCGGAGTCGAGCCGGGACTTGACCAGGCGTGCGGTGACCTTCGAGCCGCCGCCCCGGCCGGCGAGCGGCGAGGTGTTCACGCCGATCGTCACGGAGATGGCCGGCTCGTCGACGTGGATCCGCTCCAGCGGCCGCGGGTCGTTCTGGTCGGCGAGCGTGTCGCCGATGGTGATCTCCGGGATGCCCGCGATCGCCACGATGTCGCCGGCCTCGGCACTCGCCGCCGGCACCCGGTCGAGGGCCTCGGTGAGCATCAGCTCGGTGATCTTGACGTTGTTGATGCTGCCGTCCGCGCGGCACCAGGCCACGGTCTGGCCCTTGCGGATCGTGCCGGAGTGGACCCGGCACAGCGCGATGCGGCCGAGGAAGCTCGACGCGTCCAGGTTCGTGACCAGCGCGCGCAGCGGCGCCTCGATGTCGCCGGCCGGCGGCGGCACGTGCGCGAGCAGCGTGTCGAACAGCGGGTCGAGGTTCTCGCTGTCCGGCATAGCGCCGTCCGCGGGAGCGGTCAGGCTGGCGCGGCCGGCGCGGGCCGAGGCGTAGATGACCGGCAGGTCGAGGATCGCGCTGGTGTTGAGGCTGTCGAGCTCGTCCATCTCGGTGGCGAGGTCGAGCAGCAGGTCGTGGGTCTCGGAGACGACCTCGGCGATGCGCGCGTCCGGGCGGTCGACCTTGTTGACCACCAGCACGACCGGCAGGCCGGCGGCCAGGGTCTTGCGCAGCACGAAGCGGGTCTGGGGCAGCGGGCCCTCGCTGGCGTCGACGAGCAGCAGCACGCCGTCCACCATCGAGAGGCCGCGCTCCACCTCGCCGCCGAAGTCCGCGTGGCCCGGGGTGTCGATCACGTTGATGGTGACCGGCCCGTCCGGGGTCTCCCGGTGCACGGCGGTGTTCTTCGCGAGGATCGTGATGCCCTTCTCGCGTTCCAACTCGCCGGAGTCCATGACCCGGTCCACGAGCGCGGCACGCGCCGAGAAGGCGCCGGACTGGCGGAGCATGGCGTCGACGAGCGTGGTCTTGCCGTGGTCGACGTGCGCGACGATCGCGACGTTGCGGAGGTCGGTCCTGGCGATCACAGGCGTCCTGATGTCGGTGGCGGGCACGCGCGTGCTCCTGATTCATGGTCTGGCGTCATTGGCGGCGCGCGAAGAAAGAGGTCGCGGCATCCTCGAGGATAGCCGCCCTCGGTAGCGCTCCGGGCGAAGGTTAGCTTAACCTTAGTCGATTCCTCTGGTTTGGAGCGGTGGTTTGGGCAGGTGGAAGTCGCCCGCGGACTACGTGGCGAAGTGGACGAAGGCCGGCAAGGTCAAGAAGAAATGCTGCCGGTCGAAGTCCCGCTGCAAGCGCTGCCCGGTGCTCGCGCTCAAGAAAGCCAAGGTCAAGGTGTCGAAACAGCAGCTGAAGCGCGTGGCGTGACGGCCGGCGGGTTCGTATACTGCCCCCATGCGCAACGTCATCGCCATGTGGTGGGCCGCCGACCGGCGGCCATGACTGTGTTGCGTTGACCACACAGGCCGCCCGGACGGGCGGCCTTCTCGTTTTCGAGGGCTGGACCGGCGGGCGACCAGACCTCGAGGAGCCAGCGAAAATGACCCGCCTTTCCGCGATCACCCCGTCCGGCCCCGGCCACGTCGGCAACTACCTCGGCGCCATTCGGCGGTGGGCTCGTGAGGGCGGTCCGGACGACCTGTACTTCGTCAGCGACCTGCACGGCATGACCACGCCCTACCACCCGCAGCGGCTGCGGTCGCGGACCAGGGAGCTGCTGGCCATCCTCATCGCGTCGGGCATCGAGCCGGACACGGTGTTCGTGCAGTCCGACCTGCTGCCTTCGCTCGGTCCGCTGACCTGGGTGCTGGAGTGCTCGTGCGCGTTCGGCGAGGCGTCGCGGATGACCCAGTTCAAGGAGAAGAGCGCCGACCGCACCCACGAGGGCACGCCGGTTCGCGTCGGGCTGTTCACCTATCCGGTGCTGATGGCCGCGGACATCCTCCTGCAGGGCGCCGACGAGGTCCCGGTCGGCGACGACCAGGCGCAGCACGTGGAGCTGGCGCGGGTCCTGGCCAGACGCTTCAACAGCACGTTCGGCGACGCGTTCGTCGTGCCCCGCGCCGTCACCCCGCCCGCAGGCGCCCGCATCCGCGACCTGGCCGACCCGGCCCGCAAGATGGACAAGTCGGCCCGCGACTCCGCCGGCGTCCTGTTCGTGCTGGACGAGCCGGACCTGTTGCGCCGCAAGGTGAAACGCGCGGTGACCGACGGCCTGGACCGGCTGGAGTACCGGCCGGACGACCAGCCGGGACTGGCCAACCTGCTGGAGATCCTGGCCGCCTGCACCGGCAAGCCCGCCCGCGAGGTGGCGGCCGGCTTCTCGTCGTACGGGGAGGTGAAGACGGCGGTCGCGGACGCGGTGATCGAGGAGCTGCGCCCCATCCGCGCCAGGACCCTCGAGCTGCTGGCGGACCCGGCGGAGCTGGACCGGATCCGAGCCGTAGGCGGCGCCCGAGCCACGGAACGCGGCGCACACCGCCTGGCCACGGTGCTACGACTGGCCGGCGTGGCCTGACCGCAGGTAACCCCGCGAGTCCCCCTTTCAAGACCCGCGAGTCGCAGTTTCAAGACCCGCGAGTTGCCGGTTCAGAACGGGTGAGTCGCACTTTCGGGCCGAACGCTCGTTCGGCGCGAACCGACAACTCACTGGTCCCGAAACTGCGACTCGCGGGTTCTGAAACTGCGACTCGCGGGGTTACCTGCGGTTCGGGCGTAGGGCCTGGCGGAGGGTGGGGATCAGTACTCGGTCTGCCGGTAGCCACGGCACCGAGCCCAGCTGCCCGGCCCTCAGCCACCGCAGGTCGGCGTGGTCGTGCGGGTGCGGCACGGCCGAGCCGTCGGCCAGGGTCGCCTTGTGCAGGCGCAGCACCCGGCCCTTCATGAGCAGCACGTCCGGGCCGAGCCGGTCGCCGACCACCACGTCGACGCCCAGCTCCTCCTGGCACTCGCGGCGCACCGCGTCCACATCGGACTCGCCAGGCTCGACGCGGCCGCCCGGCAGCTCCCACAACCCGGCCGCCGCCGGCGGGTACGCGCGTTGCTGCGCGAGCAGCTCCCGGCCCCGCACGATCACCGCGCCCACGACCGCCGGCGCGCCGGCAAGCGAACCCGAACGCGCGACGATCCGTTGCGCCACACCGGAAAGCCAGGCGAGCACCGGACCGCGGAGCGCCAGCGAGACGAAGGCGGAACACGTGACGAGCGTCCCGGCGCCGGTCGACGTCAGCCGCACGTCGAGCGTGCCCGACCGGTACGGCCCGGCCACGAGCACCGCCCGCCACCCGGCCGCGTCGGCCGACGCGACCCGGAACCGGCCGTGCGGCAACGAGAACTCGTCACCGGGCGCCAGGTAGCCCTCGGACAGCCCGAACGTCGAGCGCACGGTGAGGCACGCCGACACGACCCGGCGGGGCACGTCGACGAGCGCGGTGTGCCGCAGAATCACGACATCGCCCGCCAGCGGACCTGGAACCGGGCCCCACCTTCCGGCGACTCGCTCACCCGCACCGTCCCGCCGCGCCGGCCGACCACCTCGGCCACCAGCGCCAACCCGAGCCCGGCGCCGCCGGAGTCCCGCGACCGGTGGTCCTGCACCCGGTAGAACCGGTCGAACACCTTCTCGCGGTGCGCGGGGTCGATGCCGTGCCCGTCGTCGTCCACCACCAGCCACACGGCCGACGCGCGCGACAGCACCGACACCGTGATCCGCGCCCGCGCGTGCCGGGCGGCGTTGCGCAGCAGGTTGTCCAGCACCAGGTCCACCTCCGCGGGCGCGGCGACCACCCAGCAGGCCCCCGGCGCGAGATGCGTCCCCACGACCGGGCCGCCGGAAGGCATGCGGGACACCGCCCCGCGCGCGGCCGCGACCACGTCGACCGGCGTCGCCTCCGGCCACTCGCCCGCGTCGGACCTGGCCAGCGCCAGCAGCCCGTCGACCAAAGTGGACAGTCGCTCGGACTCCAGCACGACGTCGGCGAGCACCTCCTGCGACAGCACCGGATCCGGGTTCGCCACGGCCACCTCGGCCTGCACCCGGATCGACGCCACCGGCGACCGCAGCTCGTGCGCGGCGTCGCCGGTGAACCGCCGCAGCCGCGCCGACGCCTCGTCCCGCCGCGCGAGCAAGCCGTTCAGCGCCGCCGCCAGCGACCGCAGCTCGTCGTGCGCGACGGGCAGCGGCAACCGCCGCCCGGGCGGCAGCCGGGTCGCCGCCGCACGCATCCGCTCCACCGGCCGCAGCGACGACCGCACCGCGAACCACGTCGCGATGCCACCGGTCGCCGCGCCGATCAGCGCGGCCACCACCAGCCAGTTCAGCGCCCGGTCCTGCGCGGCGAAGTACCCGGTGAGGATCGTGCCGACGATCACGAGCCGCTGCGAGCCGTCCGGTGTGGTCGCGACCGTGCCGAGCCAGCGCCGCGGCGGGTCGTCCGACAGCCGCAGCACCGGCGTGCCCGCCTTCAGCATCCGGAGGTCCGCCGCGGACAGCGGCGGGGGCGGCTGGCCGTCGACCGGGACGCCCGCCGTGTCGAGCACCCGCGCCTGCATGCCGACCGGGCCCGCGTCGATCCGCGCGCCGCGCTGGACCTCGGCGACGCCGCGGTCCAGGATCGGCTGGAGCTGCGCGTCCGCGGAGCTCACCAGCAACGGCCCGATCAGCCGGCTCGTCACCAGCGCGAGCGACACCAGCGCGACGAGCGTGACCGCCGTGCCGACGGTCGTGATCCGGAACCGGAGCGAGCGGCGCAGCCAGAGCCGGCCGACAACTCGGCCCAGTAGCCCACTCACCGGGGCTTGGGCTCGAGCACGGCGTCCAGCTCGCTGCTCGACGCGAGGTAACCGTGACCACGCACGGTACGGACGATGCCACCCGCGCCCGCCGCGTCCAACTTGCGCCGCAGGTAGCCGACGTACACCTCGACCGCGTTGCGGGTCGCCGCCAGCTCGTCGCCCCACACGGTCCGCAGCAGCTCGTCCTTCGTCACGACCGCGCCCGCGCGGCTGACCAGCACCTCGAGCACGGCGAACTCCCGCGGCGACAACGCGATCAGCTCGTCGGCGAACCGCACCTCGCGCACCGCCCGGTCCACGGTCAGCTCGCCGACCTTCAGCCGCCGCTCGGCCCCCTCCGCGGCGCCGCGCCGCAGCACCGCGCGCACCTGCGCGACCAGCACCACGAACGAGAACGGTTTCACCAGGTACCCGTCGGCGCCCAGGTCCAGCCCGTCGGCCTGGTCGACCTCACCGTCCTTGGCCGACACCAGCAGCACCGGCGTCGACACGCCCTCGGCCCGCAGCGCCTGCAGCACCCGGTAGCCGGAGAGCCCCGGCAGCATGATGTCGAGCAGGATCACGTCGAACGCGCCGGTCCGCGCGATGTCCAGCGCCGAGGGCCCGTCGGCGGCCGTCACGACGTCCATGCCCTCCGCCCCCAACCCGCGCTGCAGCGCTCTGCGGACCCCGAGCTCGTCGTCGACCACCAGCACGCGCGGTTTCATGCGCACCAGCATGCCCGGTCAACCCCCTCGGCCGGGGGACCGTCTCAGCGGACTCTCAGCTTCGCGGTCGCTCTCAGCGTCATCTCAGTAGCGGTACGGCAACCTCACTGTTACAAGACGCGAGGAAACGAGGGGTCGGATGAACTCGAGGAAGACTGCGCTGTCGTTCGCGGCGGCCGGTACCGCGGCGGGGGTCGTCGGGTTGGTGGTGCTGGCCTCACCGGCCGGCGCCGGGGAAGCGCCGCCCGCGCTGCCGCCGATCAGTGCGGAGACGCTTGTCCAGTCGGTACTGAACACGAAGATCCCGGCGCTCGCCGGGTCGGTCTCGGTCGAGAACAACCTCGGCCTGCCGATCCCGGGCGTGCCGAGCAGCTCCGGTGAGGGCGACTCGATCCAGGTGTGGTCCGACGGCACCGGCAAGGGCCGGGTCGCGATCGCCGGCCGCAACAGCGAGACGACCGTCGTCGACGACGGCACGACCGTGTGGGTGTGGAACTCGGAAGAGCGTTCGGTGAGCAAGGTTCCGCACGCCGGCGCGGGCGCCGACAAGCCGCTGGAGGGCAAGTTCGCCGACCCGGCCGCGGCCGCCGCCGAGCTGGTCACGGCCATGCAGGAGGACTCGACGGTCACCGTCGACGGCACCGCGCGGGTCGCCGGCCGGCCGGTGTACCAGCTGGTGCTGGCCCCGAAGCCGACCGAGCGGACGCTGCTGCGCGAGATCCGCGTGTCGGTCGACTCGGAGCTGCGGATCCCGCTGCAGCTCGAGGTGCTCTCGAATGGGCAGGCCGACCCGGCGGTGAAGGTGGGCTTCACGGAGTTCAGCGACGCCAAGCAGGACCCGGCGCTGTTCGCGTTCACGCCGCCGGCCGGCGCGACCGTGTCGGAGAAGGACGTCGACGAGAAGGTCAACGGGGCGAGCCCGGAGGACTGGCTGGCCAAGGCCGACCTGAAGACCGTCGGCCGCGGCTGGGACGTCGTCGCGACCGGCAAGATCCCCGCCGACGCGATGGCGGCCGCCGAGGGCATGGGCGGCTCCGACCAGGACCTGTTCAAGCTGCTCGGGACCGTCGGCGAGGAAGTCCACGGTGACTTCGGCACCGGCTACGTGATCACCACGAACGTGGGCACGGCGCTGATCACCGAGGACGGCAAGGTCGCGGTCGGCGCGGTCCCGGCGCAGGTGGTCACCGAGGCCATCGCCACCGTCAAGTGACTACCGTCAGGGACATGACGATCGAGGAGGAGGCCCCCGCGGCGAGCGCCGCGGGGGCCCCCGCCCGCCTGGCCGCGCGGACCCGCAACCTGCGGAAGGTCTACGGGAAGACGGTCGCGGTCGACCATGTCGATCTCGAGGTGCCGGTCGGCGCGGTGCTGGGCATGCTCGGCCCCAACGGTTCCGGCAAGACCACCACCATCCGCATGCTGCTCGGCCTGACCACGCCGACCGCGGGCTCGGTGGAGCTGCTCGGCCACAAGATGCCCGAGGGCGCCGGCTGGGCGCTGCCCGAGGTCGGCGCGCTCGTCGAGGGCCCCGGCTTCCACCCGTTCCTGTCCGGCCGGGAGAACCTGCTGCGCGTCGGGGCCGCCGAGCCGCGGCTCTCGTCGCGGGACATCCCCCGCGCGGTCGGCGCGGCGCTGGAGCGCGTCGGCCTGTCCGTCGCGGCGAACCGCCGCTACCGCGGGTACTCGCTCGGCATGAAGCAGCGGCTCGGGCTCGCGGCCGCGCTGCTGATCCCGCGCCGGCTCGTGGTGCTGGACGAGCCGACCAACGGGCTCGACCCGGCCGGCACCCGCGAGGTCCGCGCGGTCATCGCCGACCTGCACGCGGCCGGCACGACCGTGCTCGTGTCGTCGCACCTGCTCGCCGAGGTGGAGGCGACCTGCACGCACGTCGCCGTGCTGCACCAGGGTTCCGTCGTCGCGCAGGGGGAGCTGACCGACCTGCTCGAGGCGGGCGACGCGGGTCTGCTGGTGTCCACCCCGGACGTCACGGTCGCCGTGGACGCGTTGCGGGACAACCGGATCCCGGCCCGCGAGGCGCCCGGTGGCGTGCAGGTGGACCTGGTCGCGTCCAGCGCGCCGGACGTCGTCGCGACGCTCGTGCGCGCCGGGGTCGCGGTGCACGAGGTGCGCCGCCAGCGGACCGGGCTCGAGGAGCTGTTCGCGCGGCTGACGCAGTCGAGCAGCAGCGGTCCCCAACTGTCCGAAGTGGACTCGTTCGAGGAGTCGTCGTGACCGCCGTCGTGGAGACCGTGGCGTCGATGCCCGCGGTGCTGACCGAGCAGCGCACCAAGGCGCCGATCGGGCGGCTGCTGCGTGCCGAGCTGCGGTTCATGATCCGCAGGCCGCGCACGCTGATCGCGCTCGGGGTGCTCGCGCTGACCCCGATCATCGCGGCCGTCGCGATGTCGGTGGCGTCGTCGTCCGACGTGGGCGGTCCCGGCGGGGCCGCGATCCAGGGCGTCGCCGCGCTGGTCACGCAGAACGGCATGATCCTGCCGATCTTCGTGCTGATGCTGGCGCTCGCGATGCTGCTGCCGATGCTCGGCTCGATGTGGTCGGCGGACGCGCTCGCGGGCGAGGCGTCGACCGGCGGCCTGCGGAGCCTGCTGCTCGCGCCGGTCGGCCGGGCGCGGCTGCTCGCCGTGAAGGCGTTCGGCGTCGCCGTGCTGTCGCTGCTCGCCGTGACGATCCTCGCGGTCGTCGGTGTGGTCGCCGGTCTGCTGATCCTCGGCGGCGACGGCATGCTGACCATGTCGGGGAACACGCTGCCGTTCTGGCCGTCGCTCGGCCGGGTGGCGCTGCTGACCGTGATGGTGGCGGTGCAGGTGTGGGCGGTGGCCGCGGTCGCGCTGGCGATCTCGGCGTGCACCGAGCACCCGCTGGTGGTGCTGGCGTCGACGCTCGGCGGCATCATCGTGTTCACGATCCTGGGCAACATCGCCTCGCTCGACTGGCTGCACCCGTTCCTGCTGACGACCGCGTGGGAGTCACTCGGCGACGTGGCCCGCGACCCGATGCCGACCGACGGTCTCGGCACCGCGGTGCTGCGGGCGGCGTGCTACATCGTGATCGGCTACTCGCTGGCACTCGCACGGATGTCGACCAAGGACGGCTGACCGAGGACGGCGAGCCCGTCGGGGTCGAGCGCCAGGTGGACGCGGGCGCCCGGCTCCGGCGTCTCCGCGATGCCGGCGACCGCGTCGACGAGCCGGTCGCCGTCATCGAGGCGCACCTGTAGCCGCACGTGGTCCCTGCGGTGCACGGACTGCATGAGCTTGCCGGTCACCGTGCCGGCCGCGGCGAGGCGCAGGGCGTTCGGGCGCAGGCCGAGCGTGACGAGGCCGGACGGCGCCCAGGGCAGCGGTGTCGACCCAAGCTCACAGGTCGCCACCCCGTCCCGCACGGTCGCCGGCAGCGTCTGGCCGCAGCCGAGGAAGTGCGCGGTGGCCTCGTCGGCCGGCCGTCGCCACACCTCCTCCGGCGGCCCCACCTGCACGATCCGGCCGGCACGCATCACCGCGACCCGGTCGGCGAGCGTGAACGCCTCGTCGTGGTCGTGGGTCACCACCAGCGCGGTCGCGCCCGCCACCCGCAGCAGGCCGGCCAGGTCCATCGCCAACTGTTCGCGCAACGCGCGGTCCAGCGCCGACAGCGGCTCGTCCAGCAGCAGCAACCTCGGTCGCGGCGCGAGCGCGCGGGCCAGCGCCACCCGCTGCTGCTCGCCGCCGGACAGCTCGGTCACCTTCCGGCGCCCGTAGCCGGCGAGGCCGACCAGCTCCAACAACTCGGTCACGCGCCGCCGCCGGGTCTCGGCCGGCGCGCGGCGCATCCGCAGCCCGAACGCCACGTTGCCGGCCACGTCCCGGTGCGGGAACAGCTGCCCGTCCTGGAACACCAGGCCGAAGCCGCGGCGGTGCACCGGCACGTCCGCCAGATCCGTGTCGTCCCACCGGATCGAGCCCGCCGTGGCCGGCTCCAGCCCGGCGACCGCGCGCAGCAGCGTGGACTTGCCGCAGCCGGACGGGCCGAGCAGCGCCAGCACCTCGCCGTCCGCGACCGCCAGGTCCACAGTGGACACCGCGGTCAGACTGCCGTACTGGACGGTCAACCCCGAGACGGCCAGCATCAGAACTCTCCCACCCCGGCGCGACCAGGCACGCGCACGCGTTCGACGACCGCCACCACTGCCACCGTGACCAGCACCAGCAGCGTGCACGCCGCGTACGCCATCTGGTTGTTCAGCGCACCCGGCCGCGAGAGCAGCCGCGCCACCGCGACCGGCAGCGTCGCCGTGTCCG